>Ga0066709_100004088_pt1 | contig 11493 bp, 7 predicted proteins | sample GraSoiAngelo_158_FD_79665 | JGI IMG/M metagenome (GOLD analysis project Ga0066709, IMG submission 79665) | Grasslands soil microbial communities from the Angelo Coastal Reserve, California, USA - 14_1009_16_30cm | ecosystem: Environmental > Terrestrial > Soil > Grasslands | place: USA... | reverse complement strand
TGAGCCGGCCGTAGGCCCCTTCCTCCTTGAGCCGGCTGAAGGCCGGCAGCTTGCCCTGCGCCTGCAGGGTCATGACGGTGTCGAAGTCCGCCCCGTCGAAATTCAGAAGCACCAGGCGGTGCGCGGGCGTCCGTGCCGCCGCGGGCGCTGGAGCCGGAGCCGCGGGTCCGGAATCTTCGAGGCCCCCTCCCCCTTCCCAGGCAGCCGCCACGAGCCCGAGGAGCGCGAGGGCGGCGGCCGAGGCCTGGAGCCAGCCGATGCGCCGCAAAGGCGGCGCGAGGCCGATCACCGCGGCGTAGATCCAGGTGAGGCTGAGCGCCAGGCAGGTGGACGCCAGGCGCCCCGCCCGCCAGGGCTCGATGACGCCGCGGCCGCGCGACAGGGTGTCCCACGCGGCCCACAGGACGACCGCCCCGTTGGCGACGTGAAACGCCATCAGGTAGCGCAGGCTGAACCAGGGCACGCGCAGGGGGTGGCTGGCGAAGAAGCGCAGGGCGCCGTAGAGCAGCGGCCAGACGAAAGCCGAGACCAGGGTATAGGTCAGGACGACCGCCAGGAGCCCGGCGAGCCCTGCTCCGTCGCCCGGCCAGCCCCCGGGGTTCATCAGGGCCAGGAGGAGGACGACCAGGAGGCCACCGTACAGGCCGGCGAGCGCCGCGTGCGCGGCGAGCTTGACGGGGGTCACACCGCCGGATGCTACCACACGCGTGGCCGGCCGCCGACGCGACGTTGTGGCCGTCCCGTGCATCTGCTATAGTCCCGCGCCGACATGCCGTTCGACCTTGCCGCTCGTATCGTCCGACACGACGCCATCAACCCGGATCATTTCCTGCTGACGCTCGAGTGCCCCTCGATCGCGCGCGCCTCCCGGCCGGGCCAGTTCGTCATGCTGCAGGTCCGCGAGGGGCGCGATCCCCTGCTGCGCCGCCCGATGAGCGTCTTCCGCGTGCCGTCCGGGCGGCGGCGGATCCAGATCCTCTACAAGGTGGTGGGATCCGGCACCCGCTTCCTGTCGCGGCAGCCCCCCGGGGCCGCGCTGCGCACGCTCGGCCCGCTCGGCAACGGATTCCGCCTGCCGCGCGGCGCGCCGCGCGCCGCCGCGTCGCCGCCGCGGCCCGTGCTGGTCGCGGGAGGAATCGGGATCGCCATCTTCCCCTTTCTCCTGGAGGCCCTGCCGCCGCGAGGCCCCCGTCCGGTCCTCTTGTTCGGGGCGCGCACGGCGCGCGACCTGGTGGCCCTCGACGCCTTCCGCGGGCGGGGCGCCCTGGTGCGCCTGGCGACGGAGGACGGCAGCCGCGGGGCCAGGGGGTTCGTCACCCGCCTGCTCGAACCGCTCCTCCAAGCACCGCGCGCGAGCGCCGCCGCGGGGCGCCCGGAGCTGTACGTCTGCGGACCCACCCCGATGATGCGGGCGGTGGGCACCATGGCCGTGGAGGCCGGCGTGCCCTGTCAGCTGGCCCTCGAATCCCAGATGCCGTGCGGCATCGGCGTCTGCCTCGGGTGCGTGGTGCGCTGCCGGGACGCCGATCCCGGCGGTCTTCCCTTCGGCCGGGTCTGCACCGAAGGGCCGGTCTTCGAGGCCGCGCGGGTGCGTCTGTGAAGCGCGACCCGCGCGGCGGGCCTCCCGCTCACCGGGCCCCGGTCGACCTGTCGGTCAGCCTCGGCCCGCTGCGCCTCAAGAACCCCGTGGTGACGGCCAGCGGGACCTTCGGCTACGGCACGGAGTTCCTCCCTTACCTCGATCTCTCGGCGCTGGGGGGCCTGGTCACCAAGGGACTCTCGCTCAAGCCCCGCGCCGGCAACGCCCCGGCGCGCACGTGCGAGACGGCCGCCGGGATGCTGAACGCCATCGGCCTGGCGAACGTGGGCGTCGAGGCGTTCCTCGAGGAGAAACTGCCCGCCCTGCGCGGCCACGACACGTGCATCATCGCCAATGTCTTCGGCGAGACCGTGGACGAGTACGTCGCGGTGGCGCGCCGCCTGAACGGGGCGCGGGGCCTGCACGCCCTGGAGCTCAACCTCTCCTGCCCCAACACCGAGAAGGGCGGCATCGCCTTCGGGGTCTCGCCGCCGGTCATCCGCGAGGTCGTGGGGCTGGTGCGCCGCGCCGCCCCGGACCTGCCCCTCATCGTGAAGCTGACCCCCAACATCACCGACGTCGCCGTGGCGGGGCAGGCGGCCCGGGAGGGCGGGGCGGACATCCTGTCGCTGGTCAATACCTTCCTGGGAATGGCCGTGGACCTGCGCGCGCGGCGGCCCGTGCTGGACAATGTGGCGGGAGGCCTCTCAGGGCCGGCGATCAAGCCGCTGGCCCTCTTCATGGTGCACCGCGTGCACCGCGAAGTGGGCCTGCCGATCATGGGGATGGGAGGGATCGTGACGGCGGAGGACGCCCTGGAGTTCATGGTGACGGGCAGCAGCGCCGTGCAGGTGGGGACCGCCAACTTCTTCGATCCCGGCGGGGCGGCGCGCATGGTGCGGGACATGCAGGACTGGTGCCGCCGCGAGGGGATTGCGGCCGTGCGGGAGATCGTCGGCACCCTGAGGCTGCCGGCGAGCGAGCCGGCCGCGCCCTCGGCCGGCTGAAGCGGGAAGACGCTAGCGGCCGGACGGCGGCGCCGCGCGTTCCGCCGGCGGCGCGACAGCGGCCGGAGCCGGGGCCGCCTCCGACCCCGCGGCGGTGATCTCGCCCAGCTCCTGCGCCGCGTCGCCGAACAGGCGCCCGAGAGCGGCGAAGACCTCCTCCCCTTCCGCGACCTTGCGGCCGTCGGCGTCGAACAGGACCAGATGCGGGAGCGATTCGATGCGGTACTGCTCCGCGACGGGCATGGTCCAATCGACGATGTCCACCTTGCGCACCGCCAGCCTGTCGGACCTCTTCGCGGCCAGGCGCTCCAGCGCCGGCCCCAGCACGCGGCAGGGCGGGCACCAGACGGCGTAGAAATCGAAGACGGTGTACTTGCCTCGGGCCAGGTGGGCGAGGATGTCCACCTGCTCGCCGTGGGTGATCACCTTGACGTCGGCGCCGTCGGATCGGGGCCGGTGCAGCGTGTAGGCGCTGAACCCGGCGCCGGCCACGGCCGCGGCCGCCAGGGCGAGGAGGAGCCACTTCATGTCGCGCGTCATGCCGTCCGCCATGCGGAACCTCCACGGCCTCCCGGACGGCAGCGATTATCGGCCGCCCTCCGCCGCGGGTCAAGCCGCGCGCAGCGTCCTTGCAACGCGCCCCCGGTTCTGCAAAAATCTCCGGCGCATGCCGGCCTCCGACAAGCTGATCGTCGCGCTCGACGTCAACTCCCGCGAGGGCGCCCTGTCCCTGGTCGGCACGCTGCGGCCGCGGGTGGCGCGCTTCAAAGTCGGGCTGGAGCTGTTCACCGCCTGCGGCCCGGCCCTGGTCCGCGAGGTCCAGGAGGCCGGCGGGCAGGTCTTCCTCGACCTGAAGTTCCACGATATCCCGAACACCGTCGCGCGGGCCTCGGTGGAGGCGGCGCGTCTCGGCGTCGGGATGATCACCATCCATCTGTCCGGCGGGGTCCTGATGGCGCGCCGCACGGCCGACGAGGTCGAGGCCCACTGCCAGGTCTACCGGCTGCCGCGTCCGAAGATCATCGGGGTCACGGTGCTGACCAGCCTGGGGGCGCCCGATCTCGAGGCGGTCGGCGTCCTCCGGCCGGTGGAGGACCAGGTGGTCGCCCTGGCCGGGATCGCCAGGGCGGCCGGGCTCGACGGCGTGGTCGCCTCCCCGCGGGAAGTGCGCCCGGTGCGCGAGGCATGCGGCCGCGAGCTGCTGATCGTCACCCCTGGGGTGCGTCCCGCCGGGAGCGATCCGGACGATCAGACCCGCACGATGACGCCCCGGGAGGCGGTCGAGGCGGGGGCCGACTTCATCGTCGTGGGACGGCCGATCACGCGGGCGCAGGACCCCTTGGCCGCGGCGGAGAACATCCTGCTCGAAATGGACGGGCTATGAACGTCGGCACCGGACCGGCACGCGCGAGCGGGGGGTGGGTCGCCCTGTCGATCCTCGGAATGGCGGCGCTCCTGGCCCTGTGCGCCGCGGCCGCCGGGCCTCCCGCCGCCCCGGATCCCAGGCCCCTCACCAACGAGGACATCGTCCGTCTGGTCATGACCGGCGTCTCCGAGGCCTCCATCCGGGCCCGCATCGACGAGCGACCGGTCGAGTTCGACCTGGCCCCGGACATGGTGCAGGAGCTGCGAGTGGCGGGCGTCAGCCCCGCGCTGGTCGAGGCGATGCGGCGCCGCCAGGCCGCCATGCCGAAGCCCGCAGCCTTGCCGGCCGGGCCGGAGTCGGCGCCCGCCCCGGCCGGGCCGAGCGGAACGGTGGAGGTGATCTTCAATCCGCCCCCGGCCGGCACCGGGCCTGAGCCCGCGGGTTCCAGACCCAGGCACCCTTCGGCAGGGTCGATCTTCGCCCTGCGCCGCCTGCCGCGCGGAGTCCCGCGGGAGGGTGGCATGGAGGTCGGCGAGACCACCGACCTGGCCATGGCGATCCTGTGCACCACGGGGGAGCATGTGCCCGACCACTGGGACACGAAGAGCCCGCTGGCGAACGCGCCACGCCACGAACGGCTCCTGTTCCAGCCTGGGGCCTCGCCCGACACCGTCAGGGGGTTCGACGTCCTCTACCTCGATCTCCGGCCCTCCTACCGGGTCGAGCTCCCGGAGGGCGACCACAACCTCCTGGTGGCCGCCGCCGCCAAGCAGGCCGGATCGGGGACCTGGCGCCTCCTGGCCGCCGCCGCGGCGCGCGTCAGCGTGCGGGCGGGACGCACGACGCGCATCACCATGCAGGCGAAGAGCCGCATCCGCGGCAGCCGCATGGCGGGCTTCGGGGTCGACATCGAATGGAAGGTGGTCTCGGCGCAGACGCTGGAGGAACCGGACGCCGCGGCACCGGCCCCCCAGGCCGCCAAGGGCTCCGTGCCACCGTGAGCCCCGCGCCGGATCGTCCCAACCTCAGCCTGGTCCTCGCCGGTGGCGGCATCACGGGCGCCATGTACGAATTCGGGGCCCTGCAGGCCCTGGATCACTTCTTCGGCGGCTCCTTCACGGTGAACGACTTCAGCATCTACGTCGGGACCAGCGCCGGGGCGGTGGTGGGCGCCCTCATGGCGAACGGCGTGTCGCCGGGCGAGGTCGGGCGGGCCATCATCCACAACACCGACAGCCCCCTGAACTTCAAGCAGGAGGACATCGTGGCGCTCGACTGGCCGGAGATCAAGGCCTCCCTCCTCAAGGCGCTCAGGATGATCCCGCCGCTGTTCCGCTTCTACCGGCGCAATCCGCGGCTCTTCTCCCTGGCGCGGCTGCTGTACGCCCTGGAGGAAAACCTGCCGCCCGGCATCTACAGCCTGCAGAAATACCAGGCCTACCTCCGCCGGCTGCTGACTCGCCCAGGGTGCGTCAACACCTTCGACGAGCTGAAGCGCGAGCTCTACATCCCGGCGACCCATCTCGACACCGGCGACCGGGTGATGTTCGGCACACCGGGATGGCGCGACGTGGCGATCTCGGACGCCATCGCCGCCTCGTCGGCCCTGCCCCTCTACTTCAGGCCGCTGACGATCAAAGGGATGGACTTCGTCGACGGCGTGGTGGCGGGCGTGGCGCACGTTGACGTGCCGATCGAGCGCGGCTCGCACTTCCTGCTGGTGATGAACCCGATCATCCCGATCGACAACCGGGCCGGGCAGATCTGCATTCCGACCTTCTCCGGCCACTGCGCCCGCATCCAGGAGAAGGGGGTCACCTTCGTGGTGGACCAGACGCAGCGCATCTCCTCGCGCGAGAAGCTGGCGCTGGGCCTCGAGCGCTATCGCGCCCAGCATCCCGAGGTGCGCTTCTTCCTGATCGAGCCCCCGGCCAGCGACTCCGTCCTGTTCATGGAGAACATCCTGAACTACGGGTCCCGGGTCGCCATGCTCAACTACGGCTACCGCTCGACCGCCAGGCAGCTGCGGGCCCGTTTCGAGACCTTCCGCCAGGCCTTCGCCGCCTACGGGATCGGGGTGTCGCTCGAAGGGCTGCGCGAGGACAACCCCTGGGAGCCGCCCACTCCCCTGGCGGTGCCGCCGACCGCTCCCGCCCCCAGCGCCGAGTCGGAGGTACCCGTGGCCGCCGCGGCCGGCCCACCCGCCGCGTAGGAGCCCCGACTCCCGCTTGCCCGCCCCGTCGGCGGGCACTAGATTCCCCCGAGGCCGCCGGGAGCCTGCCCGGACGCCGGGAGGGGCCTCGTGGAGAACATCAGCGACCTCGATCTCCTCGTCAACGCGCACCAGCCGATCATCGCCATCGAGAGCTCCGAGGAAGAGCGCGTGCGCTCGATCCTGCAGGACCTGGCGGCGCGCCTCGAGCTGCCGCTCTTCGAGTGGAAGGCGACGACCGGCCTGCGCCGGCTCGGCACGGCCGATCCCCTTTACGAGACGGAGAAGCCCGAGAAGGCCCTCAAGGCGGCGCTGGCCATGCGCACCGAGGCGCTCTACCTGTTCCACGACCTCGACAAGTTCTTCGGCGAGGCGCCGATTTTGCGCGCCGCACGCGACATCGGGGAGGCCTTCACCGAGGACCGCCGCAGCCTGATCCTGTGCGCGCCGGAGATCGAAGTGCCGATCGATCTCAAGACCTGCACGGCGCAGATCCGGCTCGAGCTCCCGACCCTCGATGAGCTGAAGGAGCTGACCGTCCGTACGCTCAAGAGCCTGGGGGCGCCGCAGCGCATCAAGGTCGAGCTGTCGCTGCCGGAAATCGAGCAGCTGGTCGCCGCCCTGCGCGGCATGACCCTGCTCGAGGCCCAGCGGGTGCTGATGCGCGCCGCCCTCGACGATCTCAAGATCGACCACAGCGACTTCCAGCACATCCTGGATCACAAGAAGGCCCTGATCGCGCGCGACGGCGTGCTCGAGCTCTATCCCGCCGAGACGACGCTGCAGCAGGTCGGGGGCCTGGAAAACCTCAAGTCCTGGCTCAAGACGCGCGGCGCCGCGTTCTCGGCCGAGGCGAAGCGCTATGGACTGGAGCCGCCGCGCGGGTTGCTCCTGCTCGGCGTGCAGGGATGCGGCAAGAGCCTGTGCGCCAAAGCCATCGCCGCCGAGTGGGGGCTGGCCCTCCTGCGGCTGGACGCCGGGGCGCTGTACGACAAGTACGTCGGCGAGTCGGAGAAGAACCTGCGCAAGTCGCTGCAGACCGCGGAGGCGATCGCGCCCTGCGTGCTGTGGATCGACGAGATCGAGAAGGGGATGTCCGGGCGGGAGGGATCCGCCTCCGACGGCGGCCTGTCGCGGCGGCTGTTCGGTTCGTTCCTGTCGTGGCTGCAGGATCGGAAGCAGCCGGTCTTCGTCGCCGCCACCGCCAACGACATCGCTTCGCTGCCCCCCGAGCTCCTGCGCAAGGGACGGTTCGACGAGATCTTCTTCGTCGACCTGCCCGGCGACGCGGCGCGCCGCGCCATTCTCGCCGTGCACCTCTCCAGACGCCGCCAGGACCCGGCCCGCTTCGACCTGGGCGCCCTATCCGCCGCCTGCGAAGGATGGAGCGGCGCGGAGATCGAGGCGGCCATCGTCTCCTCCCTCTACGCCGCCTTCGCCGACCGGCGCCCGCTGGCGGACCAGCACGTCACGGCCGCGCTGGCGGCCACCGTGCCGCTCTCCCGCACCTGCCGCGAGCAGATCGACGACCTGCGCGCCTGGGCGCGCGGACGCACCGTGCCCGCCGACGCTCCGGCACCGGGGCGCGCCGCCCCGAGCGCGGCCTAGGCTCCTTTCCGGGCCCGCCTTACTCGAAGCGCAGCGGCAGGACCTTGGAGACGCCCGGCTCTTCCATGGTGACGCCGTACAGCAGGTCGGCCGCCTCCATGCTCTTGCGGTTGTGCGTGATGAGGATGAACTGGGTCTCGTCGCGCAGCTGTTGCAAAAGGCGCGTGAAGCGCTCCACGTTGGCCTCGTCGAGCGGCGCGTCGACCTCGTCCAGGACGCAGAACGGCGAGGGGCGGTAGCGGAACAGGGCGAAGAGCAGCGCCACCGCCGTGAGCGCCTTCTCCCCTCCCGAGAGGAGGGCGATGCTCTGCAGGCGCTTGCCCGGCGGCTGGGCGGCGATCTCGATCCCGGCCTCCAGGACGTCCTCCTCGCGTTCCTCCAGCCGCAGCTCGGCCTTGCCGCCGCCGAAGAGGATCGTGAAGCTGCGCGCGAAGTTCGCCTGGATCGCCTCGAAGGCGGAAAGGAAGCGCTCGCGCGACTGTCTGTTGATCTTGCGGATGGTCTCGCGCAGCGAGGCGATCGCGTCCTCGAGGTCCTTCTTCTGCGCCAGGAGGAAGGTGTAGCGCTCTTCCAGCTCGCCGTGCTGCTCGATGGCCATCAGGTTGACCGGACCGATCGACTCCAGGTCCGCCTTCATCCCCTCGACCTCGCGCTCGAGGTCCTCCAGCGACCTCGCCGCCCCGTCCTCGGGAGCGTCCGGCGGACGGGCGCGCAGCTCCTCGACTCCGATGCCCAGGTCGTCGCGGCACAGGCGCCCCAGATGATCGAGGTCCGACTCGAGCCGGGCGCGATGCAGCTCGCGCCCCTGGAGCTCCTCGCGCAGGACCGCGTGCGCGGCGCGGCCTTCCTTCACCGCCTGGTCCCGGGCATGCAGCAGGCTGCGGTCGTAGGCCAGGCCGGCATGCGCCGCTTCGTCGCGGGACGCCGCCCCGGCGCGCGCGGCCAGCGCCCCCTCGAGCTCCTCCTGCAAGGCGCCGCCTTGCTCCGCGATCGCGGCGATTCGGGCCTCCCCCTCCTCGCGCTCCGCCGCGCGCCGCGCCACCGTCGACGTCGCCTCCCGCACCGACTCCTCGACGGCCTCCCGCTCGCGCGCCAGGGCCTGCAGCCGCTGCCGGCCGGCGGCGACCAGCGCCTTGGCGTCCGCGGCTTCCTGCCGGATCGCCTCCAGGGCCGCCCGCAGGGCGGCGATGGCCTCCCCCTCGGAGCGGATCCCGTCTTCCATGACGCGCCGGCGCGACTCCGCTGCCGCGGCCTCCTCGGCGAGTCCGGCCGCCTCGGACTGGCGCCGGCCGATCTCCCGGCCCAGCCGATCCGTTTCGCCGGCCAGCAAGGGCACGGTGGCGGCCAGCATCTTCAGATCGACTCGCTTGCGCTCGAGCGTCAGAGCGGACTCGAGCGTGCTGCGCTCCTCCTCCTGGCGGGCCGCCTCCGCGTCCAGGAGCCGCTCCTGGATCGACGCCAGCCCCGCGCGCTGCGCGAGCAGGACCGCCTCGGCCGCGTCGCGCTCCGACGCGGCCTCGGCCAGCTGCCGCGCGATCTCCTCGCGCTCCGCGCGCCGCGCCAGGACGCCATGCTGCGCCGCCGGGCCGTCACCGCCGGTGAGCGCGCCGTCCGGGCGCACGATGTCGCCCTGCGGCGTGACGAAGGCCCAGCCGGGGTGCGCCACCTGCAGGTCCAGCGCCCGGCGCAGGTCGTCGACCAGCACGGTGCGGCCAAGCGACAGGTCCACCGGGCCTCCGCGAACCGCGCCGGAGACACGCTCGCCCAGGAGCCCGAGGACCCCCGGGTGCCCGGCCAGGCCTGCGGGGAGCACGGGGGCCGCACGACCTTCGGCCTCGGGATCCGCCGCGCCGTGGCGGCCGCCGACGAACGAGGCGCGGCCGAGGGCGTGGCGGCGCAGGTGGGCGATGCCCAAGAGCGCGTCGTCCGGTCCCCCGACCAGCACCCCTTCGAGCAGATCGCCCAGCGCGGCCTCCACCGCGCGCGTCAGTTCGCGCGGCACCGACAGGCGTTCACCGACCACCCCCTGCGGCGTGAAGCCCGCCGCGCCCTTCAGGATCGTCGCCACTCCCTCCGCGAAGCCGGCGTGTTGGCGCTCCATGTCCTCGAGCGCCGCCAGCCGCTCGGCCAGGGCGGCCGAGCGCCCTTTCAGCTCCTCGGCGCGTTTCTCGAGCGTCGCCAGCCCCGCCGCCGCGGCGCGCTCCTCGGCCTGCAGACCGTCCCGGCGCAGGACCCTGTCGTCCAGCCGGGCGCGGTCGCTCCCCTCGCGCTCTTCCAGATCTCCCAGCGCGGCGGCCAGCGCGGCGCGCCCCGCCTCGGCCCCTTCGAGCTCGCCCGACACCCGCGCCAGGTCGACGCGCGCCGCGCGCAGTTGCTCCTCGAGCGCCGCGCGGCGCGGCCCCAGATCCCCGAGCAGGTCGAGGTGCCCCAGCAGGGCCGCGCGGGCCTGCTCCAGGAGGGACTCGCGCCCGGCGAGGGTCCGGGCGCGCTCCTGGTGCTCGGCCTCGACACGGTCGAGCGCGCCCGCCGCCTCCTCGACGCGGGCCGCCTCGGTTTCCGCGCCGGCCGCCAGGGCGCGGGCCCGGGCCATCAACTCCTGCTCGCGGCCGGCCAGGCGCTCGCTTTCCTCCGCCAGCGCCGCGAGCCGCTCGCGGCGCTCGCGCGCCTGTTCCTCGCCGGCGCGCAGGAGGCCCTGCAGGCGGTCGATCTGCATGTCGAGCGCGTGGATCTCCTCCCGCCGCCGGCGCGCGCCCTCCTCGCCCTCCTCCAGCCGCAGGCGGAGCTCCTCGAGGCCTGCCTCGTCGCGCGCCAGGGCGGCGGCGGCCCCCGCCTCGCGCGCCTTCAGGTTCTCGAGGGCCTCGAGCGTCACCCTGTGGTCGTCGTCGTACGTCTGCAGCCGCCGCCGCGCGATCGCGGCGCGCCGCTCGCGCAGGCCCTCGAGCAGGCGCCGGTAGCGGCGCGCCTTGGCCGCCTGGCGCTTGAGAGAGTTGATCTGCTTCTCGACTTCGGAGGTGATGTCCGAGATGCGCAGCAGGTTGGCTTGCGCCGCCTCGAGCTTGATCTCCGACTGCCGGCGGCGCGTCTTGTATCCGAGGATCCCCGCGGCCTCCTCGAACATCGCGCGGCGGTCGCGCGGCTTCGACGCCAGGATCTGATCGATCTTCCCCTGCTCGATGGTCGAGTAGAGGCGGGTCCCGACCTGGGTGCGGGCGAGCAGGTCCTGGATGTCCCGGAGACGGCAGCGCCGGCCGTTCAGGGCGTACTCGCTTTCCCCGGAGCGGTACAGGCGGCGCGTGACGATCACCTCGTCGGGGATCTCCTCGATCGTGAAGCGGCCCGCGGCGGGCGGCGCCTCGACGGGCTCCCGGGCCTCGCCGGCCGCCGTCTCGTCGCGCTCCCCCTCGCTTCCTTCCGGCGCCGGTGCCTCAAGGACGCCGGGGATCGGCAGCGCCGTGTCGGTCTCTAGGGCGGCGGGCGCGAGGGAAGGCCCCTCTTCGCCGGCCGCCGCGCCGGTGTGGCCGTTCCCCCCGCCGTTGCCGTTGCCGCCCGCGCCTCCGACGTTCCTGAAGTGCAGCGAGACTTCCGCCATCCCGAGCGGTCGCCGCCCTTCGCTGCCGTTGAAGATCACGTCCTCCATCCTTTCGCTCCTGAGCGAGCTCGCCTTCTGCTCCCCCAGGACCCACGAGATGGCGTCGCCGATGTTGCTCTTGCCGCAGCCGTT
>Ga0066709_100004086_pt1 | contig 11494 bp, 12 predicted proteins | sample GraSoiAngelo_158_FD_79665 | JGI IMG/M metagenome (GOLD analysis project Ga0066709, IMG submission 79665) | Grasslands soil microbial communities from the Angelo Coastal Reserve, California, USA - 14_1009_16_30cm | ecosystem: Environmental > Terrestrial > Soil > Grasslands | place: USA... | reverse complement strand
GACAGCTTTCGAGTGGCCGAGCGGCTTCTCCTGGCCACCCGGCGCAGTACCCGTCGAGTCGTGCCACGGCAGCCCGCGCCGGGCCCGGTTGACGAGCCAGACCCCGACGAGCCAACTGACCGCGATCAGCAGCGCGGCCGGCTCGATCCGTCCGAGCGGCCTTCCCGCGGGCAGCTGCGCGCCCATCACCGAGATCGCGAGCACGAGGATCACGAGCAGGCCTTCGAGCCCGAGCACGAGCGAGGCGGCCCGCGTCGTCAGCGCCGACTCCTTGCCGATCGCGATGTCGAGCACGACGAGGACGACCGTCTGGATCGCGATCCCGCCGAGGATGTTGCCGATCGCGATCCCGAGATCGTGCGCCAGCGCCGCAGAGGCGGTGATCGCAAGCTCCGGCAGGTTCGTCGCGACCGCGAGCAGGATCGCGCCCCCGAGTGCCTGGCCGAGCCCGAGCCGCATGTCGAGTGTGTCCGTCGAGCGCGAAAGGTAGATCCCGGCGACCCAGACGGCCGCGGCCGCCGCGACGAAGATCAGGACGAGCGGGGCGAGGCCCAGACCCGAGAACACCGGGCAGTTCTACAAGAACGCCTTAGGGGCCGGCGCCGGCAAGCGCGTACCAGGCGTACTCCTCGTCGGCCCGCTCGAGAACGAACCCTGCTCGTTCCAGGGAGCGGCGGGAGGGCACGTTGTCGATCGGCACGTGGCGGGCGACGACCCGCCTGATGCCCGGCCGGCCGAGCAACAACTGCGAAAGCCCCTTGACCAGCTCGCTGCCGTAGCCGCGCCCTCGGTACGGCTCGGCCAGGCCGTAGCCGATCTCGATGTCGCCCGCCTCATCGGCCGGGCCGTGCGTGTGGCAGTCGCCGATCACCAGGTCGTCGAGCATGACGAGCCACGCCGGCAGCTCGACGCCGTATTTCGCTGCCGTCCGGAACGGGACGACCGTGTCCTCGCGCGGCCACCCCTCTGCCGCCCGAACGCCGGAGAAGTCGCCGGCCAGGATCGCCTCCGCGGTCTCGGGAGGGACCGGGACCAGAGCGAGCCTCGGTGTCTCAATCCGCTCTCGTTGCACGGCATGAGTTTCGGGAGCGGCTCGGCTGGCATGCTGAAAGGGTGAGTGCGGAGCTCGCCATCAGCCTGCGCGGGGCCGTCAAGCGCTACGGGCCGATCACCGCGGTCAACCATCTCGATCTCGAGGTTCCGCTGGGCACCTGCGTCGGCCTGCTCGGCCCGAACGGCGCCGGCAAGTCGACGACGATGCGCCTGCTCACGGCCCAGTCGATCGCCGACGAGGGCGAGATCGAGGTGCTCGGCTTCCGGCTTCCGGAGGAGTCGAAGGCGGCGCGCGCGCAGTGCGGCGTCTCGCCGCAGCTCGACAACCTCGACACGACGCTGACCGTGCAGCAGAACCTGCTCGTCTTCGCGCACCTCTACCGGATCGCCCGCGCCGATCGGGCGGAGGCGATCGAGCGCGCCCTGAAGATGGCGAACCTCGTCGAGCGCCGCGACTCGCGCGTGGACAAGCTGTCCGGCGGGATGCGCCGGCGCCTGCTGATCGCGCGGGCGCTCATCCACCGCCCCCGGTTGGTGCTGCTCGACGAGCCGACCGTCGGCCTCGACCCGCAGGTCCGCCAGGAGCTCTGGGCGCTCATCGACAAGCTCCGCTCCGAGGGCACGACGATCCTGATGTCGACGCACTACATCGAGGAAGCCCAGCGCCTCGCCGACACCGTCCTGATCATGTCGCACGGGAGCGCGGTCGCGGCCGGCCGGCCTTCGGAGCTCGTGCTCCAGCATGCGGGCCACGAGGTGCTCGAGGTCTACGGCCCGCCGGCGCGGCTCAGGGAAGTCGAGGCCGAGGCGGGAGCAGCCGGGCTGCGCACGCGTCGCACCGGGACGAGCATCTCGATCCTCGGCATCGACGCGAACGGCGACCACTCCTTCGAGGGCGACCGCCGACCGGCGAACCTTGAGGACGTCTTCGTGCTCCTCACCGGCGAGGAGATCGCCTGATGGCGACGACCTCACGCACCGCCCGCCTCGGCCGGCTCGAGCGGCCGGCGCTGACCGGCGTCCTCGTCCGCGAGGTCGTCAACTTCTCGTCGTTCTGGCGCTCGAGCACGTTCTCCTCGACGGTGGAGCCGACGATCTACCTGCTCGCGTTCGGCTTCGGGTTCGGCTCGCTCGTGAGCAAGATCGGCGGCTACGACTACGTCCAGTTCGTCGGGACGGGGACGGTCGCGACGGCGGTGCTCTTCTCGTCCGCGTTCCCGGCGATGTTCGGGACGTTCGTCAAGTACCAGTTCCAGCGCACCTACGACGCGATCCTCGCGGCACCGGTCGACACGGAGGAGCTCGTCACGGCCGAGGCGCTCTGGATTGCGACGCGCGCCGGCGTCTACGGCTGCGTGCCGATGCTCGTCGCGATCGCCTTCGGGCTCCAGCCGGCGTGGGGGATGTTCCTCGTGCCCCTCATCGCCTGGACCGCCGGTTTCGGCTGGGCGTGCTTCGGGATCATGATAGCCGGCTTCGCCAAGTCGTTCGAGAACTTCAACTACGTCGTCAGCGCCGTGCTGACGCCGCTCTTCCTCGTCGCCGGCACGTTCTTCCCGCTCAACCGGCTGCCGAAGTGGGCGCAGGTGCTCGGTGAGGTGAACCCGCTGCACCACTGCGTCCAGCTCGTGCGCGACGCCGTCCTCTACGGGCTCGTCTGGACGGATCTCCTACGCGTGGGTTTCCTCGTGCTGTTCGCCCTCGTCATCTGGCGGATCGCGATCCACGCGATGACGCGCAAGCTGATCGACTGACGGCTACCACTTCGAGCGGCGACCGCGGCGGCTCGTGTACAGGAGCTTCGGGCGCGCGGATCGCAGCCCGCCCTGCTCGAACTGCTCGGTATGCCCGAGCCTTCGCGCGACCCGGCTCGTGTCGGCCTGCTGGTCGGGGAGCACGAGCGTGATCGCGGTGCCGCTGCGGCCTGCGCGACCGGTGCGGCCCGTGCGGTGCACGTAGCCCTTGTCCTCCTCCGGCGGGTCGAAGTTGATGACGTGGGTGATGTCGTCGAGATCGAGTCCGCGCGCGGCGACGTCCGTGGCGACAAGCACCCCGACCTTGCCGGACTCGAACTGCTTGAGCGCCCGCTGCCGGGCGTTTTGGGACATGTCCCCGTGCATCGCGGCCGCCTTGACTCCGTGGCGGGCCAGTTTGGTGACGAGCCGGTCGGCTCCCCGCTTCGTCCGCACGAACACGAGCGTCGAATACGAGCCGCGGAGGTGCTCGACGAGCGTCTCGACCTTCGAGTCCTGAGTCACAGGCACGAAGCGATGCTCGATGTCGGCAGGCTCATCTCGGACGCCCTCGGCCTCGAAGTGCGAGGGGCTGTTCGTGTACGCGCGTGCGAGCCGGCCCGCCTCCCCGTCGAGCGTCGCCGAGAAGAACATCGTCTGGCGGTTGCGCGGCAGTCGGCGCACGATCCGATCGACCTGAGGCTTGAAGCCCATGTCGAGCATCCGGTCGGCCTCGTCGAGGACGAATGTGCGGACACCGGCGAGATCGACGAGGCGGCGCTCTGCGAGGTCCTCGAGGCGCCCGGGCGTTGCGACGAGGATCTGGGCGCTTTTGGCGCGCTTCGCCTGCGCTCGCAGAGGAAGCCCGCCGTAGGCTACAGCGACCGAGAGGCCCTCTACTCGGGCGAGCGGCTCGAGCTCGGCGCAGACCTGGGCCGCGAGCTCTCGGGTGGGGACGAGGACGAGCGCCGACGGGCGCGTGTCGCTCGGCATCGTGCGCTTCACGATCGGCAGCGCGAACGCGAGTGTCTTGCCCGACCCGGTGGGCGAGCGGACGAGTACGTCGAGCCCCGCGAGCGCGTCTGGCAGGGCCCGCTCCTGGATCGGGAATGGACTGTGGATTGCGCGAGCGGCGAGCGCGTCGACGATAGGCGGCGACACGCCGAGCTCGCGGAAGGACTGCTTGGACATTCTGTTCGACTCCTTTTCGGGTTCGAGACTTGCCTGCCTCGAAACACCCGAAGGAGGAACGAGAAGCGCATCTCACCGGGCGGCGAAATTGCCGTCCCGTGTCAAGCAGAGTAGCAGCAGTCGTTGATTTGCAGGGAAAAACACGGGTGAAACGGCCCTTTCGGCTACTCTGTGTCGGTCAACGCGAAAATCCGGTGGCGCGGCCCGCGCTCTCCGCTTTCGTTTGGAAAGCGAGGACTTATGCGCGGAACGATGCTCTGGTTCAACGAGGAGAAAGATCACGGGTACATCTCGACCGAGACGGGCGAGCGCCTGTACGTCGCCGGCGCGGGCTTCGCAGACGGCCACCGGCCTAGGGGCCGTTGCGCCGGGTCGCCCGTCGAGTTCCAGGTGACGGCTTACGAAGGAGCCCGCGAGGCCGGCGGGTGCGTTACGGTCGAAGAGGTTGCGCCGCCCCGTGCCCGGCGACGCCACGCCAGCCGAAGCCTTCGGTAGCTGGGCGAACGAGGCGCGCGAGCGCGAACACAGCGGGACGCGCTCTCGCTCTCAATGTATTGATCTTTCACGGGGCGAGTCAGAATGGGCGGCGACGGACCCGCCGGGCGCCGCGTCGAGTCATCCTCCGCCGCTCCTAGAATGAGCCGTCCGTTGGCCGCCGACTTCGTCCACCTGCACGTCCACTCCGAGTTCTCGATCCTCGACGGGGCCTGCCGGATACCGGGTCTCGCCGAGCGCGCGGCCGAGCTCGAGATGCCCGCGGTCGGGCTCACCGACCACGGGTCGCTCGCCGGCGCGGTGCAGCTCTACCAGCAGGCCGGCAAGCAGGGCGTCAAGCCGATCATCGGCTGCGAGGTCTACGTCTGCGACGACGCCTCCAGGCAGGAGAAGGGCTACGCGCACCTGACCCTGCTCGCCGAGTCGAACGAGGGCTACGGCAACCTCATCAAGCTCGCCTCAGCGGGCTATTTGCAGGGGTATTACTACAAGCCGCGCGTCGACTGGTCGTTGCTCGATAGCCACTCCGCGGGGCTGATCGCGCTTTCCGGCTGCCTCTCGGGGCGCGTCTCGAAGGCGCTCGAGGAATCGCGCGAGGCCGACGCGGCGGCCGACCTCGACCGGCTCGTCCAGGTCTTCGGGCGCGAGTCGACCTACGTCGAGATCCAGAACGCGGGGCTCGAGCCGCAGGCGCGAATCAACCCGCTGCTCGCGCGCCTCGCCGAGGGCACCGGGCTGCCGCTCGTCGCGACCGGCGACGTCCACTACCTGCGCCATGAGGACGCGCGCGCACACGAGGCGCTCCTCTGCATCCAGTCCGGGGACTCGCTCAAGAACCCGAACCACTGGCGCTTCGACACCGACCAGTTCTACTTCAAGACGCCGAACGAGATGGCGCACGATTTCGCCGCGTACCCCGCGGCGCTCGCGACGACGCTCGAGATCGCCGAGCGTTGCAACGTCGAGATCGAGCTCGGAACGATCCGGCTGCCGAAGTTCCCGGTGCCGGAAGGGCGCGACGCGTTCGACTACCTCGTCGAGCTCTGCGAAAAAGGCCTGCAAAAGCGCTACGAACGCGTCACGCCGGAACTCCAGGAGCGTCTCAAGTACGAGCTGAAGACGATCCGCGAGATGGGCTTCGCGGACTACTTCCTGATCGTCTGGGACTTCGTCAACTTCGCGAAGCGGAACGGGGTTTCCGTAGGGCCCGGCCGCGGCTCAACCGCCGGCTCGCTCGCCGCCTACTCGCTCGAGATCACCGACGTCGACCCGATCCGCTACGAGCTCCTGTTCGAGCGCTTCCTCAACCCGGGCCGCAAGTCGATGCCCGACATGGACATCGACTTCTCGGTCGCCGGCCGCGACCGTGTCATCAACTACGTCGCCGAGAAGTACGGGCGCGACCGCGTCGCCCAGATCATCACCTTCGGGACGATGATGGCCCGCGCGGCGGTGCGCGACGCGGGGCGAGTGCTCGAGGTCCCCTACGGCACGGTCGACAAGATCGCGAAGCTGATCCCCGAGGGCGTCAAGGTCTATCTCGACGAATGCCTCAAGCCGGGCTCCGAGCTGAAGGCGGCCTACGACGGCGACCCGCTCGTGCGCGAGATCGTCGACCTCGCCAAGCCGCTCGAGGGGCTCGTCCGCCAGGACTCGATCCACGCCGCCGGCGTCGTCATCTCCGACCGGCCGCTGACCGACGTCGTCCCGCTCCAGCGCAAGGGCGAGGGCGAGGAGACGGTGACGCAGTTCGGGATGTGGGACGTCGAGGCGCTCGGCCTTTTGAAGATGGACTTTCTCGGGCTGCGCAACCTCGACGTGATCGACAAGGCGGTCGACCTCGTGGGCGGGGTCGACATCACGACGATTCCGATGGACGACTCGAGGACCTACGAGATGTTGGCCCGCGGGGATTCGATCGGGGTCTTCCAGTTCGAGTCGTCGGGCATGCGCGAGGCGCTCAAGCAGGTGCGCCCGACCGAGTTCGAGGACCTGATCGCGCTCGTCGCCCTCTACCGGCCCGGGCCGATGGGCTACATCCCGCTCTACGCGAAGCGGAAGAACGGGCGCGAGTCCGTGACGCTTATCGACCCGCGGCTCGAGGCGATCACCGGCGTCACCCACGGGATCTGCATCTACCAGGAGCAGTACCTCGAGATCGCGAAGCAGATCGCGGGCTTCACGCCGGCCGAGGCCGACGACCTGCGCAAGGCGATCGGCAAGAAGATCCACGAGTTGATGGCGTCCCTCAAGGAGAAGTTCCTCGAGGGCTGTGCGCAGACGGGGACGACCCCGGCCGTCGCCAACCAGCTCTGGAAGGACATGGAGTCCTCGCAGGACTACTCCTTCGGCAAGTCGCACGCGGCCTGCTACGCGCTGATCGCCTACCGGACGGCCTGGCTGCGCGCCAACCACCCGCGCGAGTACATGGCCGCGCTGATCTCGTCCGTGATGAACACGAAGGACCGCGTGCCCTTCTACGTGAGCGCGTGCCACGAGCTGGGGATCGAGGTCCAGCCGCCGGACGTGAACGCCTCGGAGCACGATTTCGCGGTTGTCGAGGGGAAGATCCGGTTCGGCCTGAACGCTGTCAAGAACGTCGGCGACTCGGCGGCGAGGGCGATCGTCGCGGCGCGGGAGGAGGGTGGGGCGTTCAGCTCGATCTGGGACTTCACCGAGCGCGTCGACCCGCAGGTCGCGAACAAGCGCGCGCTCGAGGCTCTCGTCAAGTGCGGTGCTCTGGATTCGACCGGCGCGCCGCGCAAGGGCATGGTCGAGGCGCTCGACGCGGCGACAGCCTGGGGCGGGCGCCACCAGGCCGACCGGCTTGCGGGCCAGAGCTCGATCTTCGATCTCGGCGGCGAGGAGGAGTCGCGGCCCGAGGCGCACCCGGCGATCCCGCCCGGCGAGTACGAGAAGAACGACCTGCTGCGGCTGGAGAAGGAAACCCTGGGCGTTTACGTGTCCGAGCATCCGCTGCAGGCGATCCGCGAGCAGTTGCGGCGCAAGACCGACTCGCCGCTGGCCGAGATCGAGCGGCGCCGCGACGGCGAGATCGTCACCGTCGGCGGGCTCGTCGGCGCGATCAAGCAGCTGACGACGAAGAAGGGCGAGCCGATGGTCTTCATGCGGCTCGACGACCTGGCAGGCTCGGTCGAGGTCGTCGTCTTCAACTCGGTCTACGGTGCCTCGCGCGACCTGCTCGAGCTCGACAACGTGCTCGTCGTCAAGGGCCGCGTCGACCACAAGCAGGAGGGCGAGACGAAGCTGATCGCGATCGAGGTGGCGGCGTTCGAGGCGACCCCCGAGCGGCGCGAGGTGCGGCTGCGCGTCGACGCGCGGCGGGCGCCGGCGGGACTCGTCCGCGAGCTCGCCGACGTGACTCGCCGCTTCCCGGGCGAGATCCCGGTCTACGTCGCGCTCGAGACCTCGCAGGGTGAGACGACGCTCGCCTTCGGACCGGACTATCGCGTCAAGCCGGAGCCGGACTTCTTCGCCGAGGTGAAGTCGCTCCTCGGTGAAGCAGCCGTGCGCTGAGGCTCAGCTCAGCCGAAGAGCCGTCGCCACCATGGCCGGTGCGGGCAGAGCCCGCACACCAGGAGCTCGAGGCTGTCGCCTGTCGCCGTCTCCAGGAACGCGCTCTCGTAGGTCTCGCCGAGCTGCTCATACACATCCGCGAGCTCGCGTGCGAATGCCTCGGCGAGGGCGTGCGTGACGCCGCCCGGCGTCAGGTCCCTGAGCGTCGTGCTTTCCGCGTAACCCGCCTCGATCAGCGCCGCGGCGCCGCGCGAACCTGGGCTGCCACTCGCAGCCAGCTTCTTCAACATTGTGTCCATTTGCCGATTTTCCGTCACACGACTTTGCGGTTGCCTCACCAACCAGGCACGATGTCTGTGGGCGACATACGAGAAGGTCCGATGCTCGAGATCGGCAGCACGCTCCGGGAGGCGCGGACGCGTCAGGGGCTCGAATTGCAAGATGCTGCGGAAGCGACGCGGATCCGCGTCAAGTTCATCGCTGCGCTCGAAGGAGAGCGCTTCGGCGAGATGCCGGCGGAGGTCTACGCGAGAGCGTTCCTTCGCACCTACGCCGACTTCCTCGGCCTCGACAGCGAGCTCTTCGTCGCGGAGCTGAACGCGCGGACCGAGGCGAGCAGACCGCCGCCTCCGCCTCCGCCGCCCGAGCCACGTTTCAGCCTGCCTCGCCTCGACAGGCGGCTCGCGGCTCTGCTCGGCGCCGCCGCAGCCCTACTCATCGCCGGCCTCGTCGGGTGGCACTACGGCGGCGGTTCCTCGGCGCCGACACGTTCGCTCTCAAAGCCCGGGGCTCCCGCTGCGAACAAGGCGATCCCCCACCCGCCGGCCACGTCGAGGCTCGCCGGCAATCCGGCGCTCGGCCGGCTCGTCCTGGTTGCCGCGCACGGTGATTGTTGGCTCTCCGTTCGCAGAGGGTCGCGGGAGGGCCGTGTCATCTACGAGGGCATGCTCCACAAAGGCGCCTCACTACCGGTCGCCGGCAAGCGTCTCTGGATTCGCATCGGCGCACCTTGGAATCTCGAGGCGACGCTGAACGGGCGGGGGCTCTCAGGCTTGCCCATAGACACCGGCAACGTGCTAGTGACGCCGGCAGGTCTCTCGCCGGCCTCCTGAGTCTGCGCGCACAAGGCCCGGTTGGGAGCCTGGGCGCGACATAATCGGCAGCGATGACCGAGTGGCGGATCGCCGGCACGTACGTCGAGTTCTGTAACTGCGACCCCGGCTGCGGCTGCAACTTCCGCGGCTTTCCAACCTCGCCCGAGGGTAATTGCGAGGCCTTCCTGGCGCACGTGATCGAGGGCGGGAGCTTCGACGGCACGGATCTCGGCGGCGCGAAGGTCGCCTGGGCACTGTGGTGGCCCGGCGCGATCCACGACAAAGGCGGCAAGGGTCACGCGTACGTCGACTGTGAGAGCGACGAGCAGTTCGAGGCCCTGACGCGGATCTGGCGTGGGGAGGAGGGCTACGGGTTCTTCGAGATCTTCAACTCGACGCTCGACGAGACGACCGCGGTCGACCGGTCGGCGATCGACTTGACCGTCGACGGCAAGCGCTCGCGGTTTGCGATCGACGGCGTGGGCGAGACCGCGATGACGCCGCTCACGAGCCCGGTTTCGGGCGAGGAAAACGACGTGCGGATCGTCAAGAAGACCGGCTTCATCTGGCGCGACGGCGAGATCGCGCAGAGCGAGACGTTCCGCGTCGACCTGCCCGAGATGTCCTGGGACCTCTCAGGCAGGCACGCGGTCTTCAGCTCGTTCGACTACACGAACGCCTAGATCGTCGGCGCTCCCTCGGCCACGACGATCCTGGTCAGCTCGTAGATCTCCGGGGCCGGTCCCGGGGCCTGGTCCTCGCCCAACGCGGGCATGACGGTCTCCTCCATGAACCGGTCGAAGTCGGCCTGTGACTCCCAGACGTCGAAGATGCGCCAGCCGGTCTTGCTCGCGCCGGCAGTGTGCACGAGGCAGCCGCGAACGGCCTCCGCCGAGGGCTCGTCGCCGCCGAACATCTTGCGGTTCATCTCCTCGTACTGCTCCTGGGTTCCGCCAGGAATCTCGAACAGCACTCCGATTGCCATCTCTTCCTCCTCTCGATGCGTTGAGGAGGACTCTACGCGCATGCCTGCGTCTAGCCGCGGCCAGGCGCGGCGGCGGCGATCTCGACGGCGACGTCGAGGTACTGGACGGAGGTCACCGCGCCGTCGACTTTCTGCGCGGCCTCCCGGCGCAGGCGGGCCGCGTGCGCCTCGCTTGCGTCCATCGCGGCCCGGGTGCCCCAGAAGGTGAGCGAAATCACACTGTTGCCCTCCGCGTCGGTGAGGATGTAGCCGCCTTCCAGGCCCTCCTCACCGGAGAGCTGGCTCGCGGCCTCGCGGAAAGCCTCCACCGCTTCGTCCATGCGATGTTCCTCGACCTCGTAACGCGCAACCCGGGCGAACACGGCGCAAACCCTATCCGGGCATCGTCGTAAAAGCCACACCGATTTGGAAATCGGAACTCTGCGGCGGCGGGAGGTGTAGAAGCCACAGTGGTGAGCCGGCCACTTGCGGAGAACGAGCTCGTCCAGCGGGCTCAGAGCGGCGACGAAGACGCCTATGAGGAACTCGTGCGCGCAAACCAGGGCATCGCCTTTCGCATCGCGTACCTCGTCACGGGGAGCGCGGCCGAGGCGGAGGACGCCGCCCAGGAGGGCTTCATCAAGGCCTACCGGGCGCTTGGCCGCTTTCGGGCCGGCGCGCCCTTCCGCCCGTGGGTGCTGCAGATCGTCGCCAACGAGGCGCGGAACCGCCGCCGCTCGTCCGGACGCCGCACCGTGCTCGCCCTGCGCGCGGGCGAAGAAGGATCCTCGGGGGACGCGGCTCCGTCCCCCGAGGGCTCGCTGCTCGCCGGCGAGGAGCGCGCGAGGCTGCTCGCAGCGGTCAACGCCCTGCGCGAGGAGGAGCGGCTCGTGATCGCCTGCCGCTACTTCCTCGAGCTCTCCGAGGAGGAGACCGCAGCCGCGCTTGGCGTCCGGCACGGCACCGTCAAGTCGCGCACCTCGCGCGCGCTCGCGCGCCTGCGCGAACACCTGGGAGAGGCAGATGCCTGAGCTCGAGGCCGCACTCCGCGAGCTCGGCCGCGAGATCGAGTTCCCGCCGATGCCCGACCTTGCGGGCGCGGTGCGAAGCCGGCTCGGTGAGCGCCGGCGCCCCTGGCGGCGGCCCGTGGCGATTGCGCTGGCCGTGCTCGTCGTCGCGATCGGAGCCGTGCTCGCAGTGCCGCAAGCCAGGACCGCGATCCTCGACTGGCTCGGCTTCAACGGCGTCAAGATCGTGCGCGTCGAGAAGCTGCCGCCGGCGCCGGTCGTCGGCAACCTCGACCTCGGGCGCCGGCTAACGCTCGGGAAGGCGCGTCGGCGCGCGCCGTGGCTCGTCGTGCCGACGGCGAAGGGCGTCGGCCCACCGGATCGCGTCTACTTCAGCACGCGGCTTCCAGGCGGGGAGGT
>Ga0066709_100004085_pt1 | contig 11498 bp, 5 predicted proteins | sample GraSoiAngelo_158_FD_79665 | JGI IMG/M metagenome (GOLD analysis project Ga0066709, IMG submission 79665) | Grasslands soil microbial communities from the Angelo Coastal Reserve, California, USA - 14_1009_16_30cm | ecosystem: Environmental > Terrestrial > Soil > Grasslands | place: USA... | reverse complement strand
TCGACCTCAGCCCGACTCCACGACACATCGATCTGGGGGGATCCTCCCTGGACCTTGTCGACAAACAACGGGACGATGCCTCCGGCATCGGTGAGCGGAAGGATCGATCCGCCGGAAACCGGGGCGGGGAGGATCGTGAGCGTCGGGCTTGCGAGGATCGTGGCCCGCATCCTCACGCCTTCGAGGGGACCGTCGGTTGAGGAGCATTGGTACCCCGCCGCGATCGTCTCGGGCGGGAACGTGAGGGTCGTCGTAACGACCGTGGTCCCGGACCCTCCGATCTTCAGAGGGTTCGGCTTCACCTTCACGCCCATCGACAGCGGCGGGAAACAGGTATAGATGAACTCACCGCGCCAGATATTCGGCCCCAGGAATGAGGACGACCCGGCCATCGACGCGAACAGGAAATAGTTGAAGGCGATCCCGTCCGGGGAGGAGTGCAGGTAATGAGAGACGTCCACCTCCGAGTCGGATGCCAGGTCGATCGATATGTCGCACTTGGCCTGGCTGAAAAGGTCGAGCTTCCAGATGTCGGAAACCTGCTGCACATCTTCACTCTTGGGCGCGTGGTAGTAGATCGAGAGGCCGTCGCCCGACCAGGACGGACCGGCGTGGTAAATGGGCGTGGGAACGCGCTCCGCCAAGGTCCAACGATGCGGCGAGGGCGTCGTCAGATCGAGGATCGCGATCACGGCGGGACCGAAAATCTCGGTCTGGTAGGCGATCCGGTTCCCATCGGGGCTCCACGCGGGATTCTGTTCCGTGGTCGTGTCGTCGAATGTCCGGCGGACCGGCGATCCGACCGAGGGGAAGACGGTCACGGTGTAGATGTCGTAGCTCATGCCCGACATCGTCGAGTCGAACGTAAGCGATCGGCCGTCGGGGCTCCAGTCGGGGTGACGCGACGTCGCGTTCGGGATGTCGGGCACCACGAGAATGGGATTCCCAATCGGGGTCACGGCCTCGTAGATGTCGTCCGAAAGCGTGAACTCCTGGACATAGATCGCCATGCTCGATCCGATCGCATCCGTCTGCACGTAGGCGAGGAAGCGGCCGTCCGGGCTCCACGCCGGGTCCAGGTAGGAAATGTGAGCGGTGGGATCGATGAGGAGCGGTTGCCGGGCTAACTCGACATCTCCGAGCGTGCTCCCGGCCCTAAAGACATTCCGGTGGAGCCAGATCTGCCGGCATGCCTCGCGGCCCACGACTTGGCTCCGGGTCGTGAAGGCGAAATAGCGCTCGATGCCCCCCGCCTCGGGGAGCGGGCGCAGCGCGGGAGATTCGTAGCGATTCCAGATCTTGCTGTCGACCGTGAGCGGATCGAACGCGGCACGGAAACCGGCGTGCGCGTCACAGGGACTAAGTGCGGTTGCTGCGATGATGCCGAGGGTGGCGAAAGCGAGCGCAGAACGCATGGCGAGCTCCCCCAAAAAGAGAGCCGCTAAAATAGCACAAGAGTAGGGGCAATTCAATAGGAATGCGCCTGGGAGTCGCCGCGCGAAAGGCGTATAGTCGCGGACTGAGGTCGTGTTCGCTTCGCGGGTATCTTCACCCTCCGAGGTTGAAGCCAGATGTCCACGGACCCCTCCCGGATCTCGCACTATCAGATCGAGTCCACGCTCGGACAGGGCGGGATGGGCGTCGTCTATCTCGCCGAAGATCTGGTGCTCCGCCGCCGCGTCGCCCTCAAGTTCCTCAACCCCGAGCTGGCCCGCGACCCCGAAGCGCGCAAGCGCTTTCTGAACGAGGGGCGCGCCGCCGCCACATTGGGTCACCCCAACGCCGCCGTGCTCTACGAGGTCGGGACCGAGGGGGAGGACCTCTTCCTTGCGATGGAGTATGTCCCCGGCGTCTCGCTGCGGGAGCTCCTCACCGACGGGCCGCTCCAATGGGTCGAGGTCCTCGGTGTCGCGGTCGAGATCCTCGCCGCTCTCCGCGAGGCGCACGGAAAGGGAATTGTCCATCGCGACATGAAGTCGCAGAACGTCCGGCGCACGCCCGACGGCCGGATCAAGGTGCTCGATTTCGGCCTCGCGAAGATCGTGGGAGGAAGCACGATCACGCGGGAGGGCTCGATCCTCGGGACCGTCGCCTACATGTCCCCGCAGCAGGTCGTCGGCGAGGACCTCGACGGCCGGACGGACCTCTACTCGCTCGGCATCATGATGTACGAGCTCTTGACCGCCCGGCTCCCCTTCAGCGGCGACCAGGAAGTCGCGGTGGCCCACGCGATCCTCCACGAGGATCCCATCACCATCCGGGAGCTTGCGCCCGAGGTGCCCGCGGAGCTGGAGCACATCGTCTTCAAGGCGATGATGAAGAGCGTCTCCTCCCGCTATCAAAGCGCCGAGGAAATGGCGGACGACCTCACCCGGTTCCGCGAGCACGACCGCCGGCGCCGCGCCGGGATTCACGAGGAAGTCGATCTGATCGCGAACCAGGACGTCTACGACGTGCGGCGCGAGCGATTTCTCGCTCCGCTGGTCGGCCGCGGCCCCATGTTGGACCGGATCCGCGCGTGTCTGCGCGAGGCTCGATCGGGCGAAGGCGCGGCCGTCTGCGTGGCCGGCGAGGCGGGGGTCGGAAAGACGCGTCTTCTCGAGGAGATTCAGCACATCTGCCGCCGGGAAGGGGCGCGCGTCATCGTCTCGGCCTGTCTCTTCGGCGGGACCACGAGCTCTTACTTCCCGTTCGCCGAGGCGTTTCGCCATTATTTCGCGCTGCGCGGGGTCACATCGGCGGCCGCGCTCCAGACGTTTCTCTTCGACCGCACGCCCCGGCTCGGGGGATCGCTGCCGGTCCTGAATCGGTTTCTCCGCTTCGCGTTCGCGTCGAACGGTCCGACCAGCGAGGAGGAACTATGGGAGGTGCTCGATCAGTTGGTCGCCTTCATCGCCGACGAGCGGCCGCTGGTCCTCGTCATCGAAGACCTCCAGTGGGCCGACGAAGCCTCGCTTCGGCTGTTTCATTTTCTCGCGCGGCGGGTGCCGCGCCGCCGCCTCCTTCTCGTCGGGACCTACCGACCGGAAGAGATCGTGACGGAGCCCGGCGAGAAGGCGCACCCACTCCCGGGGCTGCTCCAGCTCCTGAGCCGCGAGGAGCGGTTCGAGCGGATCGAGCTCCCGCGGCTTCGGCGGGACGACGTGAGGGAGATTCTCGACCGCCTCTACCCGGTACACACGTGGGGCGACGATTTTCCCTCGCTTCTGTACCGGGAGACGGAGGGGAATCCCTTCTTCCTGGTCGAGATCTTGAAGCTTCTCACGAGCGAGCGGGTCCTCGAGGAGCGGGAGTCGCGGTGGGTGCTCCACACGACGGTCGATAAGATCTCGATTCCCGAGAAGGTCTTCGACGTCGTGATGCGCCGGCTGGGAAGGCTTGGTCCGCGGGAGCGCGAGATCCTCGAGCTGGGGGCGGTGGAGGGCGACGTCTTCCACTCGGGCACCATCTTGCGCGGCCTTCGCATCGAGCGAATGGCGCTCCTCAAGGCGCTCCAGTTCCTGGAGCAGGTGCATCACCTCATCCATGCGGCGGGGCCGCAGTATCACTTCGACCATTCCAAGATTCGCGAGATCCTCTACGCGAGCATCCCGCCCGAGCTTCGAATCGAATACCACACCGTCGTGGGGCATTTCCTGAAGGAGAGCTTCGGCGACACGGAGGAGTACGCCGGGATCATCGCCCACAACCTCCTCGCGGCCGGCCTTCGCGACGAGGCGATCCCTTATTTGACGAGGGCGGCCGGCGCGGCGTCCCGGCTTTTCGCCCACACCGATGCGATCCACTACCTGGAGCAGGCCGAGCGCATTCTGCACGAGCTCTATGCGGCGCAACCGCCGGCCGAGCAGGTTCGATTCCTCGCCGATATCCGCGAGCGCCGGGGAAACGAGGAGTACGCGAGCGGGCATTACAACGATGCGCTCGCAAGCTACGAAATGGCTCTGCAGCTCGACCGCGCCGGAGGGAAGCCCCGGCGCGAGGCCGAGCTAGCCAAAGTGGTCGGGCGCGTCCAGTACCTTCTCGGCCGATCGATGGAGTCCCGGAAGTCGTACGATCGCGCGATCGCGGAGTACGAGTCGATCGAGACGGGCGTGCGCGGCCAGGAGGACCCGGCAGCGCTCGCCCTCACGTGTCGGGAGCTGGGAAAGCTCCACTTTTTCCGCGGGGACCTGGACCGATCCAAGCGGTACATCGACGAGGCGATTCGGCTCGCCGAGCGAACCGGCAATCCGCGTCTCAAGGCCTCCGCGCTCAACAACCTCGCGGGCATTCACTATCAGCATGGGGAGCTGGAAGACTCGCTAGCGTGCCACCGCGCGGCCCTCTCGATCCGCGAGGAGGCCAGGGATCCCGCGGAGCTCGCGCAAACCCACAAGAACATCGGAATCACGCACTACCGGCTCGGGGAGCTGTCGGACGCGGAGCCACACCTGGACGAGGCGTTGGGGCTCTTCCGAAAGACGGGCGACCGCCGGGGGGAGGCCGTCACGCTTCGCCACCTGGGGAACCTCCATTATGCCCGCGGCGACCACGGCGGAGCTCAGCGCCACTGGGAGGCTTCGCTCTCCCTATGCCGAGAGCTCGGAAACAATGAAGATCTATGCCGTTGTCTGAATAATCTGGGACTTCTCCACTTCGAGCGGGGACATTACGCAAGCGCCTACCGCCACTATCAGGACGCGCTCGAGGTCTCGGCCTCGATGGCTTCGAAGGACCACGTCCTTGTCGTGCACATCAACCTCGCCGAGCTCTACCTGAGTCTCGACCAGCTCGCCCGGTCCGAGGAGAATTTGACGTTAGCGTGGGATATCGCGGAGGCGCTCGATGCGGGCGCCGAGAAGTCCGTGATCCAGGCCCTGTGGGCTCTTCTCATGGCCGAGCGGGGGGACCTCGCTGCTGCCCGAGCGGCCGCGGACCGCGCCATCGGCCTCGCGGAGCCGACCGGGAACGCCGAGAATCTCGTCCGCTCTCTTCTCGCCAGCGCGGAGGTGTCGTTCGCCGCCGAGGAGTACGGTCCAGCGAGGCAGCTTGCCCACCAGGCCCGCGACGTCGCCCGGTGGTCGCGCATGCTCCGCTTCGAGCTGCTCGCGGCCTACGACGAGGCGCGGGCGACATGGCGGGAGGGGGATCCGCTGGACGCAGCGCACGCGCTCCGGGAGATATCGCCGCGCGCGGAGGATGGGGGATTCACGCCGCTGGCCGCGCGCATCCACGGACTCCTCGGCGAGATCCTCTGGGACAGCGGCGACATGGGTGGGGCCGCGACCGAGTTCATCCGCGCGGCCGATCAGATGAAGGAGATCATCGAGACGTTGAGTGAGGAGGATCGCCGATCCTTCGTTCACCATCCGGAATGGAAGGGCGCGATCGGGAACCTGCTCGATACCCTGATGCGCCTGGGACGTCGGGAGGAGGCGCTTGCGTACCTGATCCCCCTGGGCGTGGGATCGTGCGAAGTGGACCCGAGCCGGGCGCGCGACGCGGCCCCCATGCAGGCGGCGACATGATCGCCCGGCGGCTTGGGGATGCCTTCCGCCGCTTCGCCCCGCTGATGATCCTGCCGCTCACGGTCGGCTTGCTCGGGGCCGGCTGTTCCGGTCCCTCGCCCGAACCGGCGTCGCGGACCGACGCGGCCACCCGTCAGAGCTCCGTGCCGCGGGTCCGCGTTGCCGCCGCGCTTCCGACCTCCGAGGGTGGAACCTCGTTCGCCACCTACCTGGAGGCCGAGCGGGAGGCGGAGCTGGTCGCGGAGACCGACGGCGACATCTTCGAGATCCGCGTCGTGGAGGGACAGCGCGTCGAGGAGGGAGACACGCTTCTCATTATCGACGACAGGGACGAGCGTCTCGCCCTTCAGCGCGACGAGGCGGAGAGAGCCTGGGCGCTCTCGCAGCTCAACCGGGCGCAGGCGCTGGACCAACAGGGCCACGTGGCCGCGCGCGAGGTCGAGCAGGCCAGGCTCCAGCTCGACCGCGCCGAGGCGGCGCTCGGCCTCTCCCAGGTCGCCCTCTCCCGTTGCGCGGTGCGCGCCCCGATCGCGGGGCTCGCATGGATGATCCGCGTCCAGCCGCTCCACCGCGTGGTCGTGGGACAGCCGCTCCTCCGCGTGACCGATCCATATCGTCTTCGCGCCTCGGCCTATCTGCCGTCGGCATTCCGCGGAGCGGTGCGGCCAGGGACACGCGTTCGCCTGGAGCCGGCGCGAGGCGGGGCGCCGATCGAGGCGACGGTGAGCCGGGTGGATCCGCTCACCGATCCGGCGAGCGGAACCTTCAAGGTGGTCGCCACGTTTCGCAGCCGGTCGGCCAGCCCCGAGGCCGGCGCGGAGGCCCGATTCGTTCTGCCGGTGCAACCCGGAGACGAGAGTTGCACCGTCCCGGGCACGACGATCGTGGAGGCGGAAGGCGGCTCCACGTGGGTGTGGCGCTGCGACTCCGATCGCGTCCACCGTTGCGTGGTCCGGCTCGGGCCCTCGCACGGAGACGCGATCCAAATCGAATCGGGCCTGGGCGGCCACGGCAACGTCGTCGTCGGCACCGACCGGCCGCTCCGCGACGGCTCCGTCGTGGAGATCGTCGACTCACGGTGAACCGCAACCCCAAGCTTCGGGATGGGCTCGTCATCCGGAAGGTAGCCGAGGGCGATGACGTCGCCTACACGGTCTGCGATTCCGAGCGGGACAAGTATTTTCGAATCGACCCGTACACCTATCTCGTCGCGATCCACCTCGATCGGGACCGCACGCTCGCCGACGTCGCGCGCCTTTGCCAGGAGGCGATGCCGTACAACGACTTCTCGCTCCCCGTCGTCGAGGAAGCGGTCCAGGACCTGAACGCGATCGGCCTTCTCGAGGATCCCTACAGCAAAAATCTCCTCCTGATCGAGCGGGCCCGGGCGCGTCGCCCTCGCGTCGCCCAAATCTTCCGGAACATGCTCCGCTGGGAGTTCGGGATCTGGGATCCGGACGCGTTCCTCAACCGCACGATTCACAGTGTGCGCTGGCTCTTCCGTCCCGTACCGGTCTACGCGGTCACATCGGGGCTCCTCTGGTGCCTGTGGCTCGTCATCGTGAACCGGGACCGGGTGAGCTTCGACCCGAACTACCTCCTCGGATTCACCGGAGGGGGCAGCGCCGCCCAGGGGATCCTGTTCATCGTCGTGATCCTCACGGTCGTGGGCGCTGTGCACGAGTTCGGCCACGCCTATGCCTGCAAGCACTTCGGGGGTGAAGTCCATCGACTGGGGTTCATGGTTCTGTACTTCGGCCCCTGCTTCTTCTGCGACGTGTCGCATTCGATGCTCTTTGAAAACCGATGGCATCGCATCTGGGTGGCGATGGGGGGGATCTACTTCGAGTCGTTCATCACGGTCGCCGCGGCCCTGCTCTGGCAAATCACGCCGCCGGGGCTGGGGATCAACGACCTCTCCTATCGCGTCATGATGATGGGGCTCCTTTTCGGCGTCTTCTGGAACCTGAATCCGCTTCTCAAGTACGACGGCTATTTTGTGCTGAGCGACATCCTCCAGATCGCCGAGCTCCGGGAAAAGTCGATGCGATACGTGCGGGATCTGATTCGGCGGCCGTTTCGGCGGGCGAATCCGGGGGAGCAGGTTCTCGGGATACGCCGGCGGCGCGCGTACTTCACGTATGGCCTCGCGACGCTGGTTCATTCCTACCTCATTATCTTCTGCTTCTTCCAATGGCTCAAAGGCGCGTTGGTCAGCGCCTGGTCGGAGACCGGCTTCATCGTCTTCGCCTGCATGCTGGGGATGTTCGTGCGGAAGCCGGCCGGGGACGCTCTGGCGCAGGCGGCAAAGGCCGTGCGGAACCCGACCCGGAAGACGCTGACCTGGGCCGTGGCCGTTCTCGTTCTCGGCGTCGCGGCCCAATTCGTCCGGCTGCCCGGCTACGTGGCCGCCCACGCCCGCTACGTCGCGGCGGAACGCGAGGTGGTCCGCGCCGAGGAGCCCGGGCGAGTCGCCGCGGTCCTGGTCCGGGAAGGCGATCGCGTCTTTCCGGGGCGCGTCGTGGCGATCCTCGAGAACGACAGCCTTCGCGCGGCATGGCAGGGGGCGAGGTCGCGCTCGGACAAGAGCTCGATCGATCTCGCCCGATCGATCGAGGGTTCCAATCCGGCGCTCTATCAGGACGCGTCCCTGGAGCGGGGCGCCGCCATCGCCGACGAAGCCGGCCTCCGGACCAGCCGCGAGCGGCTCGCGCTGGCGGCCCGGGAAGGCGGCGTCGTGGTCACGCCGCGACCGACCGATCTCCTCGGCGCCCGCCTCGAAGCCGGGGACACGCTCCTCGTGCTGGCGCGCGACGCTGGGTCCGAGGTCGAATGCGATCTGCGAGAGTTCGATCTCGGTGAGATCGAGCCGGGGCAGCGCTTCACGCTCCGTCTCCGGAGCGAGCCCGGCCGGAGCCTCTCGGGGCGCGTGGAGCGCGTGTTCTCGCTGCCGCCGGAGTCCCCAGGCACCAAGGCACGATTCAAGGTCTGGGGCCGGTTGGACCGCGAGCCCGAGGGCGTGCGATTCGGTGAAAGCGGAATCGCGCGCATCGAGGTCGGCCGATGGAACCTCTACCAGCGCATGGGCCGCGCCTGGTCCCACTTCGTGCGCACGGATTTCTGGCTCTAACGATGCCCATTCACGAGAGAGGCAAACCGTTCATCGACGACACCCCGTCGACCGGCACGATCTTCACGACCATCACCACCCGCGCGCTCGCGCTCCAGGAAGTCGCCACCGCCCTCGGGAGCAGCGAAGACCTCGAGCGGATGGCCGCGGCCCTTCTTCCGGTCGCGGCCGGCGCGGTCGGATCGCGCGAGGGTGCCCTCTTCCTCGCCGAACCCGGAGGCGGGTACCGGCTCCTCTGCCTGTACGGCACGCCCGATGATCTGAGGGCCGGCCTCGAAGAGAGCCTTGTCGAGCAGGCCGCGGCAGGCGTCGCGGGCGCGTCGGCGGGCTCCGTCGATCAGGCCGGGATCCTCAAGGACGAGGAATTCGTGACCTGGTGCGACGAACAGGGGCTCCAAGGCGAGGCGCGGAACCCCTACTTCGAGATCTACGCGCCCCTTCGCGCGCGGGACTCGGTCGTCGGGATCCTGGCGCTCTGCCGGCGTTTTGACGGGCGCGACTTCTCGAGGGACGATCTCCGCTTCGTCGAGTACGTCGGCTCGGCCTCCGCGATCGCGGTGAGCAGGCACGTTCTCGAGCGGGAGAACGCGCGCCAGATCGAGATGCTGCGCGCGCTCGCGAAGTTCACGGGCGAGATCACCGCGACCCTCGACTTGAATCGAGTGCTTGCGACGGTCGCGAACACCACGGAGGCGGTGGTGGAGCGCGACCGCGCGCTCGTCGCGCTCCTCGAGGGGGGCGCGCTCAAGGTCCGGGCGGTCAGTGACAAGGTGACCGTGGAGGCCAACGAGGCGGAGGTCCTCGGGATCGCCGATGTCCTCGGCGTAGTCCTCCGCCGCCGCGGCCGGCTCCACGTCTCCGCCGAGCACGTGGCCGAGGAGGGCCCGGCGATACCGGACCGGGACGTGTTCGCGCGCTACTTCGAGTCGGGGGAGATGCAGTCGATCCTGGCCCTGCCGCTCCAGGACGAGGAGGGGGTTCTCGGCTACCTGGTTCTCGAGTCCCGGAACCCGGCCGGATTCGGGGACGCCGACGCCGAGGAGTTCCTCGGAATCCTGAGCGGATCGGTCTCGGTGGCGATCCGGAACGCCGATCTCTACCGCCGGCTGCCGATGGTGGGATTCCTGGCGCCGTTCGCTTCCCAGCGCCGGCGGCTCCACGCCATGAATCCCCGGGCCCGCGCGCTCCTGTTGGGAGGGATCGCCGCGGCCGCCCTGTTCGTTGCCGCGGTCCCGCTCCCCCAGAACGCCGTCGGGCCGGCCGTCGTTAGGCCCTCGGAAATCCTACCGGTCACGGCCCTCGCCCCCGGCATCGTGGAGCGGATCTACGCCAAGGGAGGGGAACGGCTCGTGGCGGGCTCGGCCGTCGCCAGCCTCCGGAACACAGAATCGAGCGCCCGTCTGGCCGCGGCGGAGGCGGACCTCAAGATCGCGCAGCGCCGGGCGGCGGAGGCCTCGCAGCGGCGCGACCCCGCCGAGGCCCAGCGCTGGTCGCTCGAGGCCCAGAACCTGGCCGGCTGGATGGCCTACGCGCGCTCCGAGGAGCAGGATCAACGCCTCACCGCTCCCGTGACCGGCTCCATCCTGACACCCCGGATCGAGGAGAAGGTCGGCGAGCACCTCGAGCGAGGGGACGTTCTCTGCGAGGTCGCCCGGCTCGACCCGGCGCATGTGGAAGTGCAGATCTCGGAGGAAGACGTCGGGAAGGTCCAGGTGGGCAAGCGGGCGAGGATAAAGGTCCTCTCGTTTCCCAATCTTCAATTCCGAGGCAGGATTCTGGCCGTGGCGCCCGAGGCCGTGGACCTACCCGGAAAGCCGGCCTCCTTCCGCGTCACGGTGGAGTGCGCGAATGCGGATCTCGCCCTGCTTGCCGGGATGACGGGTCGAGCCAAGCTCGAGGCGGGCTCGAGCCCGCTCTTGTGGAACCTGCTTCGGCCTCTCGGCCGCGCGATCAGGATGAAATTCTGGATTTGATTCGACATGAATGCGGAAATTCCAAATCCTATAGACCCGCCGCAGCGCGGCACCCCGCGAGCCCGAACCTTCCCCGCGATTGCGGCGCAAGCGCTTCCGCGATACTTGCCCGGGAATCAGCGATCGGCACGCCGGTTGCCATAGCGATATGCCGTGAGCCGGTCGTCATGGTGACGCCGGCCGAAGAGAAACCAGGAGGATGCCATGGCTGCCAAGAAGATCCAGGCCAAGTCGAAGAAGACGTCCGCTAAGAAGGGTGCACGCAAGGTTGCCTCGACCACCCCGCGCGGTATGGCCCGCCGCCAGCTGTACGTGCCGCCCTCGGGCGAGTAAGGCTCGAGACACCGATAAGCTTCGATCCGCGGATCGGGGCGGGTTCCGGCAGGGCCGGCCCGCCCCGATTCATTTCATCTAATATGTACGTTCTGCATACGTAATTTCCGCAGCGCCGGATCCGTATTCCCCTCAATTGTGGGTCCCCGCCTACACGCTTAACATTTCATCTTGCAACCTGTGGGAGTTGCACAGGCGCGGGGCGGTCGGCAACCAGGAGAGCGCGCATCTCCTGGTTTTTGTGTTGCCAGCCCCGAGGGTTACCCCGCCTGGAAGCCAGATCTTGGAGAGGAGGTGACAATCGATGAGACACCTGTATCTCGAGATGGAAGTGCTCGAGCAGCGTATTGCGCCGTGCGGCATAACAGTCCACAGCAGCGGCTCGGGCGGCTCGAAGGGCGGTGGCTCCAAGGGGCACGAAGGCTCCAAGGGGCACGGCTCGAATGGCGGAGGCTCGAAGGGGCACGAAGGCTCCAAGGGCGGAGGCTCGAAGGGGCACGAAGGCTCCAAGGGCGGAGGCCGGAAGGGCGGCGGCCGCAGCGAAGGCCCCAACAG
>Ga0066709_100004084_pt1 | contig 11498 bp, 6 predicted proteins | sample GraSoiAngelo_158_FD_79665 | JGI IMG/M metagenome (GOLD analysis project Ga0066709, IMG submission 79665) | Grasslands soil microbial communities from the Angelo Coastal Reserve, California, USA - 14_1009_16_30cm | ecosystem: Environmental > Terrestrial > Soil > Grasslands | place: USA... | reverse complement strand
GTAATCCGCACTACCACCGTGCTACCGACACGAGCGCGACGCTCGATTACGCGTTCATGGCGATGGTCACGGAGGCGACGGTGGGAGCGCTCGCCCGGCTGGCCGATGCCGGCTGACGTCGTAGCGGCGTCGCCGGGGCGCGCGCGGCGCGTGGCGCTCCTGCTTCTGGGCGCGGCCCTCGTGCTCGGCGTGGGGGGCGCCATGTGGTTCTTCCAATTCGCCTCGCAGGTGCGACGGGACCCGGCGCTGATCTATCGCGAGCCAGCGACGCTCGAGAAGCTGCTCCAGCGGGCGAACGACGCAGAGCGCGCAGGCGACCGCGCCACGGCGATCACGACGTACCGGTTCGTCATGACGGTGGGGCGGGGAGTGGGAGAGGCGGGCTCCGACCTCGCGCCGTACGTCGCGGCGGCCCGGGCGGGGCTCAGCCGTCTAGCAGCCGCCGATACACTTCCAGGTCCGCTGCGCTGAAGCATACGAACCGCACGAGCTCGAGCGACGTCGGCCCCCGCAGCACTTCCCGCACGGTATCCACCGCGATGCCCGCCGCCTGCTCGATGGGATAGCCGTAGGCTCCCGTGCTGATGCACGGGAAGGCGATCGATGTCAGACCGTGCTCGGCGGCGAGCCTGAGGGAGTTCACGTAGCAACCGCGCAGCAGCTCGGGCTCGCGACGCCTCCCCCCGCTCCACACGGGACCGACGGTGTGGATGACGTGCTTCGCCGGGAGTCGGTAGCCCGCAGTGATCCGCGCCTCCCCCGTCGGACAACCCCCGATCCGGCGGCATGCCTCCAGGAGCTCCACGCCCGCCGCTCGGTGGATCGCACCGTCGACGCCGCCCCCACCCAATAGGGTGGTGTTGGCGGCGTTGACGATCCCGTCCACCGCCTGTCGCGTGATATCCCCGTGGATCGCTTCCAGGCTCGCCATCTGAGCCAATCTAGCGGGCGCCGCCCCAGCCCCTATTGTTAGCTGCGGGCGTCGGGTGCGGCGGCCGCCCCTGTTTCGGAGCGCGCCCCGCCCCGGCCCCGCCGAGGGACGGAACGCCATGCCGGGACGCGACCTGATCGAGCGGGTCCGCAGGGCCCTAGGCGACCGCTACACCGTGCTTACGGCGGTGGGTCGAGGCGGCAACGCGTCCATTTTCGCGGCCCAGGACCCGAGCGGCGCCCAGGTGGCCATAAAAGTGCTGCACCCCGAGCTGGCCGTCTCGGTGGCCGCCGACCGCTTTCTCCGCGAAATCCGCTTCGCGTCGCAGCTCAATCACCCGCACATCGCCCGGATGATGGACAGCGGCGAGGCGGACTATCTCCTGTGGTACGTGATGCCGTACCTACCGGGAGAGACGCTCCGCCAAACGTTGCGACGCGAGGCCCGCCTCCCGATCCCGCGTGCGGTTGCGATCGCCGCGGACGTGCTCGACGCGCTGGAGCACGCCCACGCGCATGGAATCGCCCACCGCGACATCAAGCCGGACAACATCGTGGTTGCGCCCGCTCCTCAAGGCGCGGTCCTGGTCGACCTGGGCATCGCCCGCGCGATCGCGACCTCGGGCGACGACCGCGTGACCCGCAGCGGGTTCGTGGTGGGCACCGAGGAGTATATGAGTCCGGAGCAGGCGCAGGGAGCGCCCGACGTGGACGGGCGCACGGACCTCTACTCTCTCGGTGTGGTCCTGTTCGAGTGCCTGGCGGGCCGACCCCCGTTCTCTTCTCCCAGCGCGGCCGCCGTGCTCGACATGCACCAGCACCACGCTGTGCCCGACCTGCACGGCCTGCGGCGCGACGTGCCCAGGGAGCTCGCCGCGGTGGTGGTGCGGGCGCTCGCGAAGTCGCGCGCCGAGCGGTGGCAGCGCGCGATGGAGATGCGGGAGGCGCTGCTGCCGTTCGCGGCGGGGGGTGCGTGAGGACGTGCGCGTGGGCCTTCGCGCCCATCCTGGCCCTGGTCGTCGGTCTCCCCGTCCCGCTGGCCGCGCAGTGTCCCGACGGGTCTCCGCCTCCGTGCGGGAGGCACGCGCCGCTCGACACCGCCCGCTACGCGATCCTTCCCTTTGCGCATCGCGCGGGGAGCCAACAAAGCACGCTCGACGGCGCGGACTGCGCTGAGCTGCTCACCGAAGCGTTCGCGCGCTGGGTGGAGGTCCGGCTCGCAGACAAGACCCGTCTGTACGACGCGTTGGCGCGGGGCGGTGGGCGCATGTCCTTCCGCATCCCGTTCGACACCGCGCTCGCGATCGCCCGCCGGCTCGGCGCCGGGAAGTTGGTGATGGGGCAATTGTGGAGCTTCGGCGACACGCTGCGCCTGACGGCGGGGCTGTACGACGCCGCGCGGGGCGGGGGGCCCCTGCGCGAGGTCACGACCCGAGTGCCGGCGAACGGCGCGATCGGGGCGGCCTTCAATGCACTGGCCGATTCGCTGCTGGGCGCCGAGCCCGGTGCCGCTCGGGGGGCGGGCGCGGAGCAGACGCACTCGCTCCGCGCCCTGCGTGCCTACTCGGCAGGCGAACGCGCCATTCGGGAGTGGGACCTGGGCCGTGCTGCCCGGGAGTTCCGGGCGGCGATCGCCGCCGATTCCGTCTTCGCACGCGCGTACCTGGGACTGGGCCAGGCGCTTTTGTGGACGGCGGATTCCACGCCAGACGGGACACGCGATCGTAGCGTCATCGCGCGTCGCACCGCGGACCTGGTCACGAGACTCGGGAATACCGATGGCGCGCTGTTGCACGCCCAGCAGGCCATGTTCGAGCGGCGCTGGCCCGATGCGTGTGAGCGGTACCGGGAGATCCTGGCGGCCGACTCGACCTCCTTCGCCGGTTGGTTCGGACTCGCGGAGTGCAACGCCGGCGACCACGTCGTCATTCGATACCGGGGGGACACCACGCGCTTCACGTTCCGCGGCAGCTATGAGGCCGCCGTCCAATCGTATCGGCGAGCGCTCCTCCTCGCACCTGCGTTCAACCTGACCTTCGAGCGTCGGGCCATCGACCGTCTCCCCAGTCTGCTGTTCACCGAGCGCTGGTACTGGCGGCAAGGGTTCCTCGACGCCTCCGCCTATTACGGGTTCCCCGAGCTGGAAGCGGACACGATCGCGTTCTACCCGGTGCCCGGGAAGGTGGCCGCGCAGGGCGACGTCGAGCCGCCGGGTCATCTCGCTGCCGTCGCGCGGAATCGCCGCATTCTGATGGAGGTCGCGAACTCCTTCGCCGACGCATTTCCGGGCGAGCCGGCGGCCCACCGCGCGCGCGCACGATTCCTCGAATCGGCCGGGAAGCTCGTTCCCGAGGTTGGAGAGCCCCGGTCCGCCCTCTCTGAGTTCGCGGACGCCCAGCGCCTGGAGCGACAGCCCGGACGGCGCGTACGCGATGGCGTGGACCGCGTGCGCGTGCTCCTCAAAGCGGGCGACTTCGCGGGCACGCGCCGCCTGGGCGACTCGTTGCTGCGCGTCGCTCCCAGGCCGACCGCCGGGGTGGCGGGGGTGGCTGTGCTGCTGGGCCGACCGACGCTCGCCAGGCGCTTCCTGGCGACGGCTGACACGGCGTGGCTCGCGGCGAGCGCGGACAACCAGACGGTGGCGGTGCCGCTGGAGGTCGCGCAGGCGGGACTCACGCTGCTCGCGTATGCGGCTGCGGGCGCGCCGGCCGACAGCATTGCGGCGTACGAGCGTCGCATCGCGGAGCGCATGCCAGATATTCCCGCCGCCCGTCGCGCCGCGACACGAAGCGCGTTGCTGGACGTGCCCGCCGAGCTCGTGTTCGATGCGCTCGGGCTGCGCCCCGCCCACCGATCCGGTCCCCCAGGGCCGAACCACGCGATGCTGCTGCAGTGGCGCCTCGCCCACGGCGACACGGCCTCGGTGCGGGCGCTGCTCGACTCGCTGTCGCGGCCCGGCGGCGGCCGGCTGGCCTCCGGGGAGTCGACGCCCGACGGGGTCTATCTCGACGCGCGCCTCCTCCTGGTTGTCGGCGACACGGCTACCGCCGTGCGCACCTTGGACGCGCCGCTCGACAGCCTCGTCGCTCTGCACACGGCGACGCTCGATTACTTGCCACTCGCCGGATGCCTCGTCCGTATGATGGCGCTCCGTGCCGACCTCGCGGCGGCGCGCGGTGGCGGCGCGACCGCGCGTCGCTGGGCGAGCGCCGTCGTCGCCCTGTGGGGCGGCGCAGAGCCATCATTCCAAACGACGTTGACCCGAATGTCCAAGATCGTTCAGGCCACCCGTTAGTGGCCCAGCCAGGAGGTCGTATGAACGAACGTGCACGCAGCGGGTTTGCGAGAAAGGGTGTTGTGGCTGGGGGGCTGGTTTTCGTCGTGATAGTGCTCCTTGTCCTCCTGCTGCGCGGACGTGTTGGTGAACCAGAAGCTACTAGCGGACCGACGCAGTCCACTGCGGCGAACATCGCCACGGTCTCCCTCGATAGTATCAAGAGCTACGCCGCGACTCTGCATTTCGAACGGGGACTCGGGGCGGACTCGGAACTGGTGGACTTCGCGCGAGGCCAAATCGGGACCGGGACCGCAACGCTGGCGGTGATCGAGCCGGAGAAGGGGTCGTACCGCCTCGAGGAGCAGGATCTCGCAGCCGGACGTATCATCGCGCGTATCTACACGGCGACCGAGGTGCCCGCTTTAGGCTTCGGACCCTGGTGGACATGGTGGTGGGTGGATAGGCACGGGCCCGGCGACACCTGGCGGTCCATTTACATCGCCGAAACCGAGAAGAGCCCGGCGGATCGGCACCCCCGCGCTGACTCGCTCGAACAAGGGTACCACGGCGGGGGTCATTATCGACAAGCGCTCGCTCGGTGGTACGTGGTGAGCCGCGAGACTCCGCATGGCGATCCGCTCGAGATTGCCAGCTGGGGATCGTGCAACCCCTGCTGCAGACAACGCTTGCCGGTGGTGTCGCCGCCCTGAGCTGATCGGAGCACGAGGTTGCGGCCGGCTGAGCCAAGTGGCATTGTGGTAGCCACTTACACCTCGCATGCTCGCCGATCCGCTGTTCGACCGCTTGGCCCGCGCCCTCGCGGGTCGCTACACCCTGGTACGCGAGCTGGGCCGGGGCGGCATGGCGACGGTGTATCTCGGCACCGACGTGAAGCTCGGGCGCGGCGTGGCGATCAAGCTGCTGGCGCCCGCCACGCGCGCCTACCTCGGGAGTGACCGGTTCCAGCGGGAAGTCCTGCTCGCCGCACAGCTCTCCCATCCCCATATCGTGCCATTGTTCGAGGCCGATGAAGCGGACGGGCTGCTGTTCTATGTAATGGAATACGTGGAAGGCGAGTCGCTGCGACAGCGGCTCAGTCGTCTCGGACCGCTCCCGGTCGAGGACGCCGTGCGTATCGCGGCGGAGGTCGGTGACGCGCTGCAGTACGCGCACGAGAACGGCGTGATCCACCGCGATGTCAAACCCGAGAACATCCTGTTGTCCCGCGGCCATGCGCTGGTGAGCGACTTCGGAATCGCGAAGCTGATGGAGGAGCGGGGCAGCACGGAGGGACCCGCGCTGACCGGCGCCGGTATCGCGGTGGGCACCGCGGCCTACATGAGCCCGGAACAAGCGAGCGGCGACAAACGCATCGACCCGCGTAGCGACGTGTACTCCCTGGCGGCGGTGCTGTACGAGATGCTCGCCGGCGAGCCACCGTTTACCGGACCCAGCGCGCAAGCGATCACGGCACGGGTGATCAACGATCCGCCACGACCGATCCGCACCGTGCGCCCGGGCCTCCCGGCGCACCTCGAGCGCGCGCTCGAGGTGCGCCGGGAGGCCCGGGCGCACGGTGCGGATCGGTCGTGGCGGATCGTTGATCACCCGTGCCGTGATCGCTTGCGCGCTGGGTCCGGTAAACGGTGGCTCGCCGGCGAGCATCTCGTACAGCACCGCCGCCAGGGAGTACACGTCGCTACGCGGGTCGATGCGTTTGTCGCCGCTCGCTTGTTCCGGGCTCATGTAGGCCGCGGTGCCCACCGCGATACCGGCGCCGGTCAGCGCGGGTCCCTCCGTGCTGCCCCGCTCCTCCATCAGCTTCGCGATTCCGAAGTCGCTCACCAGCGCATGGCCGCGGGACAACAGGATGTTCTCGGGTTTGACATCGCGGTGGATCACGCCGTTCTCGTGCGCGTACTGCAGCGCGTCACCGACCTCCGCCGCGATACGCACGGCGTCCTCGACCGGGAGCGGTCCGAGACGACTGAGCCGCTGTCGCAGCGACTCGCCTTCCACGTATTCCATTACATAGAACAGCAGCCCGTCCGCTTCATCGGCCTCGAACAATGGCACGATATGGGGATGGGAGAGCTGTGCGGCGAGCAGGACTTCCCGCTGGAACCGGTCACTCCCGAGGTAGGCGCGCGTGGCGGGCGCCAGCAGCTTGATCGCCACGCCGCGCCCGAGCTTCACGTCGGTGCCGAGATACACCGTCGCCATGCCGCCCCGGCCCAGCTCGCGTACCAGGGTGTAGCGACCCGCGAGGGCGCGGGCCAAGCGGTCGAACAGCGGATCGGCGAGCATGCGAGGTGTAAGTGGCTACCACAATGCCACTTGGCTCAGCCGGCCGCAACCTCGTGCTCCGATCAGCTCAGGGCGGCGACACCACCGGCAAGCGTTGTCTGCAGCAGGGGTTGCACGATCCCCAGCTGGCAATCTCGAGCGGATCGCCATGCGGAGTCTCGCGGCTCACCACGTACCACCGAGCGAGCGCTTGTCGATAATGACCCCCGCCGTGGTACCCTTGTTCGAGCGAGTCAGCGCGGGGGTGCCGATCCGCCGGGCTCTTCTCGGTTTCGGCGATGTAAATGGACCGCCAGGTGTCGCCGGGCCCGTGCCTATCCACCCACCACCATGTCCACCAGGGTCCGAAGCCTAAAGCGGGCACCTCGGTCGCCGTGTAGATACGCGCGATGATACGTCCGGCTGCGAGATCCTGCTCCTCGAGGCGGTACGACCCCTTCTCCGGCTCGATCACCGCCAGCGTTGCGGTCCCGGTCCCGATTTGGCCTCGCGCGAAGTCCACCAGTTCCGAGTCCGCCCCGAGTCCCCGTTCGAAATGCAGAGTCGCGGCGTAGCTCTTGATACTATCGAGGGAGACCGTGGCGATGTTCGCCGCAGTGGACTGCGTCGGTCCGCTAGTAGCTTCTGGTTCACCAACACGTCCGCGCAGCAGGAGGACAAGGAGCACTATCACGACGAAAACCAGCCCCCCAGCCACAACACCCTTTCTCGCAAACCCGCTGCGTGCACGTTCGTTCATACGACCTCCTGGCTGGGCCACTAACGGGTGGCCTGAACGATCTTGGACATTCGGGTCAACGTCGTTTGGAATGATGGCTCTGCGCCGCCCCACAGGGCGACGACGGCGCTCGCCCAGCGACGCGCGGTCGCGCCGCCACCGCGCGCCGCCGCGAGGTCGGCACGGAGCGCCATCATACGGACGAGGCATCCGGCGAGTGGCAAGTAATCGAGCGTCGCCGTGTGCAGAGCGACGAGGCTGTCGAGCGGCGCGTCCAAGGTGCGCACGGCGGTAGCCGTGTCGCCGACAACCAGGAGGAGGCGCGCGTCGAGATAGACCCCGTCGGGCGTCGACTCCCCGGAGGCCAGCCGGCCGCCGCCGGGCCGCGACAGCGAGTCGAGCAGCGCCCGCACCGAGGCCGTGTCGCCGTGGGCGAGGCGCCACTGCAGCAGCATCGCGTGGTTCGGCCCTGGGGGACCGGATCGGTGGGCGGGGCGCAGCCCGAGCGCATCGAACACGAGCTCGGCGGGCACGTCCAGCAACGCGCTTCGTGTCGCGGCGCGACGGGCGGCGGGAATATCTGGCATGCGCTCCGCGATGCGACGCTCGTACGCCGCAATGCTGTCGGCCGGCGCGCCCGCAGCCGCATACGCGAGCAGCGTGAGTCCCGCCTGCGCGACCTCCAGCGGCACCGCCACCGTCTGGTTGTCCGCGCTCGCCGCGAGCCACGCCGTGTCAGCCGTCGCCAGGAAGCGCCTGGCGAGCGTCGGTCGGCCCAGCAGCACAGCCACCCCCGCCACCCCGGCGGTCGGCCTGGGAGCGACGCGCAGCAACGAGTCGCCCAGGCGGCGCGTGCCCGCGAAGTCGCCCGCTTTGAGGAGCACGCGCACGCGGTCCACGCCATCGCGTACGCGCCGTCCGGGCTGTCGCTCCAGGCGCTGGGCGTCCGCGAACTCAGAGAGGGCGGACCGGGGCTCTCCAACCTCGGGAACGAGCTTCCCGGCCGATTCGAGGAATCGTGCGCGCGCGCGGTGGGCCGCCGGCTCGCCCGGAAATGCGTCGGCGAAGGAGTTCGCGACCTCCATCAGAATGCGGCGATTCCGCGCGACGGCAGCGAGATGACCCGGCGGCTCGACGTCGCCCTGCGCGGCCACCTTCCCGGGCACCGGGTAGAACGCGATCGTGTCCGCTTCCAGCTCGGGGAACCCGTAATAGGCGGAGGCGTCGAGGAACCCTTGCCGCCAGTACCAGCGCTCGGTGAACAGCAGACTGGGGAGACGGTCGATGGCCCGACGCTCGAAGGTCAGGTTGAACGCAGGTGCGAGGAGGAGCGCTCGCCGATACGATTGGACGGCGGCCTCATAGCTGCCGCGGAACGTGAAGCGCGTGGTGTCCCCCCGGTATCGAATGACGACGTGGTCGCCGGCGTTGCACTCCGCGAGTCCGAACCAACCGGCGAAGGAGGTCGAGTCGGCCGCCAGGATCTCCCGGTACCGCTCACACGCATCGGGCCAGCGCCGCTCGAACATGGCCTGCTGGGCGTGCAACAGCGCGCCATCGGTATTCCCGAGTCTCGTGACCAGGTCCGCGGTGCGACGCGCGATGACGCTACGATCGCGTGTCCCGTCTGGCGTGGAATCCGCCGTCCACAAAAGCGCCTGGCCCAGTCCCAGGTACGCGCGTGCGAAGACGGAATCGGCGGCGATCGCCGCCCGGAACTCCCGGGCAGCACGGCCCAGGTCCCACTCCCGAATGGCGCGTTCGCCTGCCGAGTAGGCACGCAGGGCGCGGAGCGAGTGCGTCTGCTCCGCGCCCGCCCCCCGAGCGGCACCGGGCTCGGCGCCCAGCAGCGAATCGGCCAGTGCATTGAAGGCCGCCCCGATCGCGCCGTTCGCCGGCACTCGGGTCGTGACCTCGCGCAGGGGCCCCCCGCCCCGCGCGGCGTCGTACAGCCCCGCCGTCAGGCGCAGCGTGTCGCCGAAGCTCCACAATTGCCCCATCACCAACTTCCCGGCGCCGAGCCGGCGGGCGATCGCGAGCGCGGTGTCGAACGGGATGCGGAAGGACATGCGCCCACCGCCCCGCGCCAACGCGTCGTACAGACGGGTCTTGTCTGCGAGCCGGACCTCCACCCAGCGCGCGAACGCTTCGGTGAGCAGCTCAGCGCAGTCCGCGCCGTCGAGCGTGCTTTGTTGGCTCCCCGCGCGATGCGCAAAGGGAAGGATCGCGTAGCGGGCGGTGTCGAGCGGCGCGTGCCTCCCGCACGGAGGCGGAGACCCGTCGGGACACTGCGCGGCCAGCGGGACGGGGAGACCGACGACCAGGGCCAGGATGGGCGCGAAGGCCCACGCGCACGTCCTCACGCACCCCCCGCCGCGAACGGCAGCAGCGCCTCCCGCATCTCCATCGCGCGCTGCCACCGCTCGGCGCGCGACTTCGCGAGCGCCCGCACCACCACCGCGGCGAGCTCCCTGGGCACGTCGCGCCGCAGGCCGTGCAGGTCGGGCACAGCGTGGTGCTGGTGCATGTCGAGCACGGCGGCCGCGCTGGGAGAAGAGAACGGGGGTCGGCCCGCCAGGCACTCGAACAGGACCACACCGAGAGAGTAGAGGTCCGTGCGCCCGTCCACGTCGGGCGCTCCCTGCGCCTGCTCCGGACTCATATACTCCTCGGTGCCCACCACGAACCCGCTGCGGGTCACGCGGTCGTCGCCCGAGGTCGCGATCGCGCGGGCGATGCCCAGGTCGACCAGGACCGCGCCTTGAGGAGCGGGCGCAACCACGATGTTGTCCGGCTTGATGTCGCGGTGGGCGATTCCATGCGCGTGGGCGTGCTCCAGCGCGTCGAGCACGTCCGCGGCGATCGCAACCGCACGCGGGATCGGGAGGCGGGCCTCGCGTCGCAACGTTTGGCGGAGCGTCTCTCCCGGTAGGTACGGCATCACGTACCACAGGAGATAGTCCGCCTCGCCGCTGTCCATCATCCGGGCGATGTGCGGGTGATTGAGCTGCGACGCGAAGCGGATTTCGCGGAGAAAGCGGTCGGCGGCCACCGAGACGGCCAGCTCGGGGTGCAGCACTTTTATGGCCACCTGGGCGCCGCTCGGGTCCTGGGCCGCGAAAATGGACGCGTTGCCGCCTCGACCCACCGCCGTAAGCACGGTGTAGCGGTCGCCTAGGGCCCTGCGGACCCGCTCGATCAGGTCGCGTCCCGGCATGGCGTTCCGTCCCTCGGCGGGGCCGGGGCGGGGCGCGCTCCGAAACAGGGGCGGCCGCCGCACCCGACGCCCGCAGCTAACAATAGGGGCTGGGGCGGCGCCCGCTAGATTGGCTCAGATGGCGAGCCTGGAAGCGATCCACGGGGATATCACGCGACAGGCGGTGGACGGGATCGTCAACGCCGCCAACACCACCCTATTGGGTGGGGGCGGCGTCGACGGTGCGATCCACCGAGCGGCGGGCGTGGAGCTCCTGGAGGCATGCCGCCGGATCGGGGGTTGTCCGACGGGGGAGGCGCGGATCACTGCGGGCTACCGACTCCCGGCGAAGCACGTCATCCACACCGTCGGTCCCGTGTGGAGCGGGGGGAGGCGTCGCGAGCCCGAGCTGCTGCGCGGTTGCTACGTGAACTCCCTCAGGCTCGCCGCCGAGCACGGTCTGACATCGATCGCCTTCCCGTGCATCAGCACGGGAGCCTACGGCTATCCCATCGAGCAGGCGGCGGGCATCGCGGTGGATACCGTGCGGGAAGTGCTGCGGGGGCCGACGTCGCTCGAGCTCGTGCGGTTCGTATGCTTCAGCGCAGCGGACCTGGAAGTGTATCGGCGGCTGCTAGACGGCTGAGCCCCGCCCGGGCCGCCGCGACGTACGGCGCGAGGTCGGAGCCCGCCTCTCCCACTCCCCGCCCCACCGTCATGACGAACCGGTACGTCGTGATCGCCGTGGCGCGGTCGCCTGCGCGCTCTGCGTCGTTCGCCCGCTGGAGCAGCTTCTCGAGCGTCGCTGGCTCGCGATAGATCAGCGCCGGGTCCCGTCGCACCTGCGAGGCGAATTGGAAGAACCACATGGCGCCCCCCACGCCGAGCACGAGGGCCGCGCCCAGAAGCAGGAGCGCCACGCGCCGCGCGCGCCCCGGCGACGCCGCTACGACGTCAGCCGGCATCGGCCAGCCGGGCGAGCGCTCCCACCGTCGCCTCCGTGACCATCGCCATGAACGCGTAATCGAGCGTCGCGCTCGTGTCGGTAGCACGGTGGTAGTGCGGATTAC
>Ga0066709_100004083_pt1 | contig 11500 bp, 11 predicted proteins | sample GraSoiAngelo_158_FD_79665 | JGI IMG/M metagenome (GOLD analysis project Ga0066709, IMG submission 79665) | Grasslands soil microbial communities from the Angelo Coastal Reserve, California, USA - 14_1009_16_30cm | ecosystem: Environmental > Terrestrial > Soil > Grasslands | place: USA... | reverse complement strand
GGTGTAGCGGGCGGCGATGGCGCGATACCGCGACGCCAAGTGCCGTCTGTGCCGACCCGAAGGTATGAAGCTCTTCCTGAAGGGGGCCCGATGCTTCACCGACAAGTGCGCGATCGAGCGCCGCAACTATCCCCCCGGGCAGCACGGGCTCAATCGCGGCAAGCTGACGCCGTACGGCGTCCAGCTTCGCGAGAAGCAGAAGGCGAAGAGGATCTACGGCGTCATCGAGGGCCAGTTCCACCGGTACTTCGAGTCGGCGGAGCGCGAGAAGGGCGTCACCGGTGAGAACCTCCTGAGACTGCTCGAGCGACGTCTCGACAACGTGGTGCACCGGCTCGGGTTCGCGGCGTCCCGCCGCGAAGGACGACAGATCGTCGCCCATGGGCACGTGCAGGTGAACGGGCGCAAGGTCACGGTGCCGTCGTTCCTGGTGTCGGTCGGTAACGTCGTCCGGCTCCGTCCGAACTCGAAGCTCCAGGCGAGGATCGAGGACAACATCGCCGCCGGGCGCGGCCAGGTGCCGCAGTGGCTCGAGCTCGACGTCAATGAGAAGCAGGGCACGGTGCGCAGCCTGCCGCTCCGCGAGGACATCCAGATCCCGGTGGCGGAACAGCTGATCGTCGAGCTCTACAGCAAGTAGGGAGAAGGCGCAGGGTATGCCGCGAATCCCGTTCCAGAAGCCGAAGAAGGTCGAGTGGGAGATCCTCTCCGAGCGCTACGGACGGCTCGTCGCCGAGCCGTTCGAGAAGGGCTATGCGCTCACGGTCGGGAATTCACTCCGGCGAACGCTGCTCTCGATCATCCCGGGGGCGGCCGTGGCGTGGGTGAAAATCGACGGGATGCGGAGCGCGGACGCGAAGATTCCCGGCGTGGTGGACAGCACGACCGACGTGCTGCTGAATCTGAAGAAGCTCGCGATCCAGATTCCCGCCGGGGAGCCGAAGACGGTGGAAGCGCAGCTGACCGGTCCCCGTCAGGTGACGGGCGCCGACATTCCCGAGACCGACATCGAAGTGCTGAATCCCGAGCTGCCGCTCTTCACGCTCGAGCCCGGGGCGAAGCTGACGATGACGCTCGGCATCGGCGTCGGCCGGGGGTACGAGGCGGCCGGTCGCGTCACCGCGGCGCCCGACGGCGCCCAGGCGGTGGACGCCGCGTATTCGCCGATCACCCGGGTCTCGTACAACGTCGAGATGTCCCGGCTGGGAAAGATCACCGATTACGAGAAGCTGGTGGTGGAGATCTGGACGAACGGCGCCGTCGGGCCCGATGACGCGTTGACGCGCGCGGCGACGTACATGAAGGACCACTTCACGCCGCTCGTCGAGCGCCCCGCCGACGACGAGGCGGAGGACGCGTCCGGCGAGGCCTACGTCCGCGACGCCCTCGCCAAGACGCTCGAGGAACTGGAGCTTCCGGCGCGGGCGGTCAATGCCCTCAAGAACGCCGACATGCAGATCGTCGCCGATCTCGCGCAGAAGACCGAGGCGGATCTCGAGCACGTCAAGAACCTCGGCGAAAAGTCGATCGACGAGATCAAGGCGGCGCTCGCCTCGCTCGGACTGTCCCTCGGGATGCGGATCGATCCGAACGTGCTGGCGGCGCTGGGAAGAGGAGCGGCGATCCGATGAGACACGGACGAGCGAACTCGAAGCTCGGACGGCGACGCGAGCACCGGACGGCGATGTTCCGGAGCCTGCTCACGGCGCTCTTCCGGCACGAGCGCATCACGACGACGGAGGCGAAGGCCAAGGCGATCCGGGGAATGGCGGACCACGTCATCACCCTCGCGAAGCGCGAGGACAACCGGCTCCACGCACGCCGCCAGGCGCTGACGCTCGTCCCGGACCGCGAGGTGGTCTCGCGCGTGTTCGACACGATCGCGGCCCGTTTCACCGAGCGGAACGGCGGTTACACACGGATCTTGAAGTCCGGAGTCCGGGCGGGCGACGCCGCGCCGCTGGTGCTGCTCGAGCTGGTCGATCGGGCCGAACAGCCCAAGGATCGGGGCACGGGGAAGGACCGGAAGAACGAGCGTCCCACCAAGGCGGAGAAGAAGCGCGAGCGCCAGGAGCAGCGCGCGGCCGCGGCCGCAAGGTAGTCGAGGGGGCGCCTCGGCAAAAGCCGAGGCGCCGGCGAGCGTCGGGCCAGGAGTGCGAGGGAGCGTCGCCCCCCTCGCGTCAAGAACCGGGGGCACATTCGGAGCCCCCACTCGATCACTTCACATGCTGCCGGAAGAACGCCAGCGTGCGACGCCAGGCGTCGCTGGCCGCGGCCTTGTCGTACACGTCGGACCGTTCGTCGTTGAAGAACCCGTGATCGACGCCGGGATAGATGTGCATCTCCGACGACTTGCCGGCCGCCTTGATCGCGGCATCGACTTCGCGCGCCACCTTCGGCGTCACGAACTGATCCTTTTCCGCGAAGAGTCCGAGCACCGGGCCGCCGAGCTTCGTGTAATCCGGCTTCACGTTCGGATGAATCCCGTAGTAGTTCACGGTCGCCCCGACCGACGGGTTGAGCGTTGCGGCGAACAGCGCCAGCTGTCCGCCCATGCAGAACCCGACGGCGCCGAGCTTCGCCGTCGATGAGTGCTGCGCGAGGAACGTCGCGGCGCCGCGCAGGTCCTTCTCGGCCTGGCCGATCTGGAGCGCCATGAAGAGCTTGTTCGCCTCGTCCGGTTCACTGGTCGACTTGCCGTGGTAGAAATCCGGCGCGAGCGCGCTGAAGCCCTCCGCCGCGAAGCGATCGCACACGTGCTTGATGTGTGAGACCAGGCCCCACCACTCCTGGATGACGATGAGGCCCGGGCCTTTTCCCGACTGCGCCGTCGCGAGATAGCCGGGCGTCGTGCCGCCGTTCGAAGGGTACTGCACCGTCTGTCCTGCCATGTCGACCTCCATGAATCTCAGGATGTTGCGCCGGGTTGCGGCGCGCTGCCGGGCGCGTCGCCATCGCTGCCGCGTGAGGGCGCGATCTTGACGGTGCTCACGCGGCGAGCGTCCGCTTCGAGGACCGTGATCGTGTACCCGGGAATCTGGAATTCCTCGCCGGTGCGCGGGATCCGGTGCAGCGTCGCGAGGACCAGGCCCGCCACCGTCTCGTACTCGTTCTTCGGCAAGCTCCAGTCGAGCGCCTCGTTGACCTCGTCGATGTTGCTGCGCGCGGCCACCCAGTAGCTGCCGTCGGGCAGGCGCTCGATGGCCGCGGGCGGCCGGTCGTGCTCGTCCTCGATCTCGCCGACGATCTCTTCGACGATGTCCTCCAGCGTCACGATTCCGGTGGAGCCGCCGTACTCGTCGACCACCACCGCCATGTGGATGCGCGAGCGCTGCATCTCGCGCAGCAGGTCGTCGATGCGCTTGGATTCCGGCACATAGTACGGCTGGCGCATCAGTCGGTCCAACGTCCGCACCTCGGTGCCGCGGACCAGCAGATCCATGGCGGCGACGATTCCGACGATGTTGGTCTCTCGCGCGGAAAAGATCGGAATCCGTGAAAATCCACGCTCGTGGATCACCGCGATCGCCTCCGCCGGGGTGGCGCTGGCCGGGAGCATCACCACTTCGACGAGCGGCACCATGACCTCGCGGACGGTCGTGTCGCCGAGATCGAGGATCTTGTAACTCATCTCGGCTTCCTGGACCGTCACGTCCGCCTCGCCGGGCTCCATCTGCAAGAGCGCCTTCAATTCTTCCCGCGAGACGAACTGGCGGACGTCCGGGGCCCCGGCGCCGACCAGAGAGAGCACTCCGCGGACGATCACCTGCGCCAACGCGACGAGCGGCGCGAGCGCCCGCGCCGCCCAGGTCAAGGGGCGGAACAGCCACAGGATCAGCTCGGTGGCCCACTCGCGCGCGACGGCCTTCGGAATGATCTCGCCGAAGACGAGCATGACCAGGGTCAACACGATCGTGACGAAGAGCGGCGCCATCGGTCCCACGACGCGGAGTAAGGCCCAGGTCGCCGCCGACGCCGCGATGATGTGGGACACGGTCACGCCCATCATCGCGGCCGAGAGCGTTCGTTCCGGGCGGCGGAATGCGTCGAGGTAGCTCTCGGCGATGGCGTTCCCGGCCTCGGCCAGATGGCGGAGCCGAAGCCGGTTGGCGGCGATGAACGCCATCTCGGCCATCGAGAAGAACACCGAGGCGCCGAGGCAGGCGACCGCGATCCAGAGGGGCGTCATGCGGCCGCCTCGCGCGCCGGAGGCTTCCGGAGCGTCACGAGCACCTCGACCACCCGCGTCCGCTCGACCTTTTCGACGGTGAGCGAGACGTTCGGTGTCTCGATCCGTTCGGCCTTGCGCGGCACTCGCCCGAAGAGGTCGAGAACCCACCCGCCGACGGTGTCGTACGTCTGCTTCGACACCGCGAGCCCGGTGATCTCGTTCAGGTCGTCGATGGGCAGCTTGCCGGCGACGCGATAGGTGGTCGCGTCGATACGCTGCACCAGCCGTTCCGGCTCGTCGTACTCGTCGGCAATCTCGCCGACGACTTCCTCCAGCAGGTCTTCGAGGGACACGAGCCCCGCGGTCCCGCCGTATTCGTCGACCACGATCGCGAGGTGCAGCTTCTTCGCCTGGAATTCCTTGAGGAGCGCGTCGGCCCGCTTCGTCTCCGGCACGAAGTACGGCGGATGCAGGTGGGCCCGTAGATCGAAGTTGCCGGGCAGACCGTGCACGTAGCTCAGGAGATCCTTGGTATAGAGAATCCCCACGATCACGTCGATCGATCTCTCGTACACCGGAACGCGCGAGTGCAGGTTCTCGCGCAACGCCGGCAGGAGCCGGTCCACCGGCATCGCGACGTCGAGGCAGAACATGTCGGTGCGCGGGACCATGACCGATCTGACCAGCGTGTCCTCGAGCTCGAACACCTTGTGGATCATCTCGCGCTCTTCTCGCTCGACGACGCCCTCGCTGGCCCCGACGTCGACCAGTGTGCGCAGCTCCTCCTCGGTGAGCTCCGGCCGATCTCCGCGCCGACCAAGCGCACGGACGGTCACGCGGGTGAGGGCGCCGAGCACCGCGTGAACACCGGCGGAGGTCAACAGCGCGCCCAGCCACTGCACCGGCCGGTGCGCGAAGCGCAGGAACGGCTCGGGGTGCTTCACCGCCAGCGTCATCGGCAGCACCTCGCCGAACGCCGTGAGCAGCACCACCATGGCGATCATCTCTGCCGGCAGACCGAACCGCGGACCGAGCAGCCCGTCGGCGACACTGGCCGCCAGCGCCGAAGCGCCGATGTTGATGATGGTGATTCCGACGAGCAACGTGATCAGGAGCTCGTGGGGCCGTTCGATCACCGGGCTTTGCGCGCCCGTAGCGGCGCGGGCGCCCGCCATGCGTTTGAGCCGGGCGCGGCCGAGCGAGAAGTAGGCCGCCTCGGCGCCGGTCAGCACGGCCGAGCACGCGATGAGCAGGACCAGGCCCAGTAGCTGGAGCACGAGGGTGTTCGTCATCGAGCAACCCGGGCCGAGCGGCGGCGGAAATGCTGGAAGCCGGCCTCGATCGCGACCGGGCGACCGCCCTCGTCGACGAATTCGACGCCTTCGCCTGCCCCGACGATCCGGCCGATCGTGTGAAGTCGCGCGCTGCCGATGGCTCGAGCCAGGCCCTCGGAGAGCCGCGTGATCACTGACGCCGGACACGTCAACAGGAGCTCGTAGTCCTCGCCACCGCCGGTGGCCCAGGCGAGCGGATCGGCCTCGAGCGCGGTGGCGATCCGTCGCGTCGAATCGTTCACCGGGATGCGCGCGACCTCCACGCGCGCGCCCACCCCGCTTTCTTCGGCGAGGTGCGCGAGGTCGGTCGCCAGCCCGTCGGAGAGATCGATCATCGCGGTGACGTCTCCAGCGTCGCCAAGCCACGCACCTTCGCGGACGCGCGGCGTCGGACGCAAATGGGCGCCAGTCACGTCGGCCAGCGCGTCAGCGGACACGCCTGCCGGAGCGCCTCGGTCGAGCACGGCGAGCCCGGCAGCGGAGCGGCCGAGCGGTCCGGTCACCGCGATGACGTCACCTTCGCGCGCAGTCGACCTCAAAATTGGACGGGTGGATTCTCCGAGCGCGGTCACGTTGACGACCCATCCTTGCGGGGACGACGAGGTGTCGCCGCCGACGAGTGCGACGTCGTGCTGGCGGGCGAGGGAGACGAAGCCCTCGTAGAACGCCTCGATCTCTCCGGGAGGCGTTCCGTCGGGACACGCGAGCGCCACGAGCACCCACCGGGGCCGGCCGCCCATGGATGCGATGTCGGAGAGGTTCACCGCGAGCGACTTCCACCCGATGTCGACCGGCCTGGCGTAGCGCCGGCGGAAGTGCACGTCTTCGATCAAAAGATCGGTGGTGGCGAGCAGCGTCGCGCCGGGCTCGACCGCGAGGACGGCACAGTCGTCACCGATCCCGATGCGCACGCCGGATCGCTGGCGGGCCGAGACCTGCCGCGCCAGATCGATGACGTCTCGCTCGGTCAGTGGTGTGTCGGCGGTACTAATTGCGGACGAGCCTGCAAACGTCCGACGATCAGGCGAGGGTCTCCAGCTTCTTCTTCAAATGGGCTTTCGCGACCGCGCCGACGACGTGGTCGGCGACCTTGCCTTCCTTGACGAGAAGAATCGTCGGAATCGACCGGATGCCGTAGCGCGCCGCGAGCCCCGGATTTTCGTCGACGTTGACCTTCGCGAGCGCCACGCGGCCCGACGATTCCTTGACGATCTCTTCCAGAACGGGCGCGATCGCCCGGCAGGGACCGCACCATTCCGCCCAGAAGTCGACCATCAGGACGCCCGAATGGGATACGAGCGCCTCATCGAAATTCTGTTCGGTCAGATGGGTCGTCGTCGCGTCGGCCATGGCATGTGTCTCCTGAATAAAAGTCAACACTCACGCTAACATACCCTACGGGGCCGCGCAACTTTGGCTCGCCCGTTGCGGAAAAACTTTTCAATAGGGTCTTGTCACTTTGACACCATTTCTGCTAAAGTCGCATCCAATGGACTCTGCAAAGATTCTCGTGGTCGACGACGAGCCTTCGATCCTCATGCTGCTCAAGGAGGCGCTCGGCAAGTGGGGATACACCGCCACCTGCGCGAGCACCGGCCATGAAGCCCTCGAAGCCGTCCGGAGCGGTCTCTTCGATGCCGCATTGATGGACGTCCGCATGCCGGACATGAGCGGGCTCGACCTCTTGCGCGCTGTCAAAGCGCACGACGAATCGATCGAGGTCGTGATCATGACTGGCTACCCGACGATCTCGTCGGCGGTCGAGGCGTTGAAGGAAGGCGCGTACGACTATCTGTCGAAGCCGTTGATCCTCGACGAGCTCCGACACCTGATGAGCCGGCTCGTGGAGCGACGGTTCCTCCGCGGCGAGGTGCATTCGCTGCGTGCGCGCCTCGGCGAAGAGCTCACCGTCAACGAGCTCATCGGCACGTCGGCCGCGATGCAGCAGGTCAAGGACGTGATCGGCAAGGTGGCGGTGTCGGATTCCCCGGTGCTGATCGAGGGCGAGAGCGGGACGGGCAAGGAGCTGGTCGCCGCCGCGATCCATCGTCTCTCCGATCGCGGCAGGGGCGCGTTCCTGCCGGTGAACTGCAGCGCCATTCCCGGCGAGCTGATCGAGTCCGAGTTCTTCGGTCACGTCCGGGGCGCGTTCTCGGGCGCCGTCTCGGACTCGCTCGGCCTCTTCCGGGGCGCGAACCAGGGCACCATCTTCCTCGACGAGATCGGCGAGCTCTCGCCGGCGTTGCAGGTAAAGCTCCTGCGTGTCCTCCAGGAGATGCAGGTGCGGCCGGTGGGGTCGACCAAAGCGTATGCCGTCGACGTCAGGGTCATCGCCGCCACCAACCGTAACCTCGAGCAGGCGATGGCCCAGGGTGCCTTCCGGCAGGATCTGTTCTACCGGCTGAACGTCGTGCGCATCCCCCTGCCGCCGCTGCGCGACCGTCGCGACGACATCCCGGCGCTGACGAATCATTTCTTGCGCCGGTTCAACCGCCGCTTCCGACGCGACGTGCGCGGTATCACCCCGGAGGCGCTCGCGGCGCTGTCGGGCTACGACTTTCCCGGCAACGTTCGGGAGCTGGAGAACTTCGTCGAGCGCGCGTACGCGATGGGCGCGAAGGACCAGATCACCGTCGCGGACCTGGCCACGCTGGCCCGGCCCTCGACGGTGCTGATGCCGTCGTCGTCCACATCGTCGACGATCCCCACCCTCGCCGAGGTGGAGCGGGAGCTCATCCTGCGAGCGCTCGGGGCGTACCGGAACGACAAGGAGGCCGCCGCCCGGGCGCTCGGCCTCTCCCGGCGCACCATCTATCGCCGGCTGAAGGAGTACGGCGTCCTCTGATCTCTCGTGGGCCAGTGTCTGACTGGCCCGGCCCGCGATGCCCCGCCGACACGGCCTGCCAGAGTGCGGCGTCTAAGTCGTTGGAATTCCTGATTTTCGAATGTGGCATCCGCGCTGCACTTACGCCGGTCGCGATGCAAGCGACCATGGCGACAAACACGCAGTCTCCGGCGCTCAAGGTCGGGGTCGGATTCGGTGGTCAGACCGATCCCCGGCGGGCCTCGATCGAGGCAGCCGAGATCGCTCGCGCCGGACTGAACGGTGGCACGCCACAGCTCGCGCTGATCATCACGGCCGGCGACGCGGCGACTGATCCAGTCCCGATGGTTCGGTCGGTCCTGGGTCCCATCGGCATCGCCGGCGGGGTGACGACCGGCGTCTTCACCGAGGCAGGCATCGCATCGCGGGGCGTCCTGGTCGTGGCTTTCGCGACCGAAGGCGATGCGGCGAGCGGCGCCGCGTGTGTGGGGGCGCGCGATCTCGCCGACGCCGGTCGATCCGCCGCCCGTCTGGTGATGGCGGGGTGGCCGTTCCGGCTCCGGTATCCTCGGGGTCTTGGTCTGACGTTCACCTCCACCGGCTCGCCGCTCCCGTTCCTCGAATCCTGGCGGCAATTCATGGGTCCGAAGATGCGCACGGTGTGCGGCGTCATGCCCGGGCCCATGATGTGCGGCACGGCGACGCATGGAGCGGTCGCGAGCGTGGCGTGTCTCGAGGCCTCGTACGCGACCGGTCTCGGGTACGCCGACGGGTTCGCGCCCGAGGCTCGCCCTGACGCGAACGCACTCGTGCACGGGACCGCCGAAGCGACCACCACGGCCCTCAAGAGGCTCGACGAGCGCCTGGTGCGTCTGGTCGTGATGTTCGAGAGTGCGGCGCGGTACGAGGCGCTCGGCGCGCTGGCCCGTGACGAATGGGCCGGTGTCCTCTCGGAAGTCGGCGATCGTGCTCCGTGCGTCGGGTGGCTCTGCGACCGCGTTGCGGGTTACGGCCGCGGGCTCCAGCCGGTCGACCATCACGGCGCGCTCATCGTCGCCGCCATGGGCGACGCGCCGGCCGTCAGCGGCTGAGGTACCCCTCCTCGACATCGCGCGCGATCGCTGCCGCGTCGCGGAGCGTGGGATCGCCGAACCCTCCGCCTCCCGGTAACCGCACCTCGACGAGCGCTCCCGGTGGAACGATCTGCTCGGCTTTCGGATTGGCAGGAGCGATCCCGTCGATGAGCACCTCGCCGGTGCCGCCCGGGGCGCCGCCGAAGAATCCGCGCGCCGGCCAGCGCGTCCGATCGCACAGAATCGACGTGACGCAGGGCTCGGCGGTCCTCACGCGAAACGCGATCACCAGGCCGAGTCCGCAGCGGTAACGACCGGCTCCGCCGGAGTCGGGGCGCAGCGCCTTTCGCTCCACGACCAGGGGTGAGAGGTTCTCGATCACCTCGGCCGGCGTCCCGAGGACACCGGACGGAAAAGCGGTCGCCGACAGCCCGTCCTTCGTCGGGCGCCCGCCGGTTCCCCCGGACGAAAAGAACACGTAGCTGAACGGCTCGCCGGCGAGCGCGCGGCCGGACACCTGGATCCCCCAGATGTTCGCCGACCCCTCGGCCATGACGCGGTCCGGCACCGCCTGCGCGAGTGCGCCCGCGATCACGTGCGGGAGGAAGTGTCCGACGACGTGACGCGCGGCGACCGGCGCCGGCGGCGTGGCGTTGAGGATCGAGCCTTCGGGCGCCGTGATCCGGAGCGCGCGGAATGCTCCCTCGTTGTTCGGCACGTCCGGGCTGACGATGACCTTCACGCCGTACGTCGTGTAGGCTTCCGTGTAGTTCATCACGACGTTCACGCCGCGCCGGCTCGCCGGCGACGAGCCGGTGTAGTCCACGGACAACTCGTCGCCATGGACCTCGCACCGCGCGCGGATCGTGATCGGCTCGTCGAATCCATCGGACGTGATCGCGTATTCGTACACGCCGGGCGTGAGCGCGCGGATGGCCTCGCGCATCGCGCGCTCCGTCCGTCCGATGATCTCGTAGGCGAGCGGCTCGAGCGTCGTCAGCCCGAACTCCTCCATGAACTCGCGCAGGCGTTCGCCGCCGACCGCGCCACCGGCGACCTGGGCGTGGAAGTCGCCAAGGACCATGTCGGGCAGGCGGACGTTCGCGCGGATGATCGCCATCAGCGATTCGTTGGCGCGGCCGCCCTCGTAGAGCTTCATGATCGGGATCAGCAGACCTTCTTCGTAGACTTCACGCGCCTCGGCCGAGAGCACGTGTCCGCCGATGTCGGCGGTGTGGCAGGTCGATGCGAAGAAGGCCACGCACCGGTCGTCGTGGAAGATCGGCGAGCAGATCGTGACGTCGTTCAGGTGGCCGGAGGTCTTCCAGGGATCGTTCGTGATGAGCACGTCGCCGGGGACGAGCGTGTCGACCGGGTAGGCCGCGAGAAAATGCTTCATCGCGAGCGCCATCGAGTTGATGTGCCCGGGCGTCCCGGTGACCGCCTGCGCCACCATGAAGCCCCGGCGGTCGAAGACACCGGCCGAGAGGTCGCCGGCCTCGCGGACGATCGACGTGAACGACGTGCGCTGGAGCGCGGTGGCCTGCTCGTTGACGACGCCGATCAGGCGGCTCCAGCAGATCTCGAGCGTGATGGGATCGAAGGCGATCACTGCGGTATCTCCACCACGAGCGCGAGGCCCGCGTCGACCGAGCAGCGACCACCGGGGCCGATCACCGCGGTCGATTCGCGCTCCTCGACGATCGCCGGACCCGTGAATGCGGCGCCGGGACCGAGCCGGTACCGGTCGTAAACCGGAGCTTCGACGAACCCGCCGGCTTCGGCGAACCATGCGGCCCGATGTCCCTTGACAGCGTCGCCAATGCTCGCGTCGCGATGCGCAGCTGGCGGCGCAATGTTCATGGCGGGACGGGGTCCCGACACGGTGACGCGCCAGTTGAGCGCCTCGAGCGCCACGCCATGCGGCAGCCGGTGATACAGTGCCCGATAGGCGGCCTCGAAGCTTCCGGTGATCGCCGGCACGCCCGCGACGGACAGCTCACCGGGGGGAAGGGCCGCTTCGACCTCGTGACCCTGGCCGACGTACCTCATCTCGGCGATGCGCGACACGGTGACGTCGCGCGCGGCGATTCCAGCG
>Ga0066709_100004082_pt1 | contig 11500 bp, 11 predicted proteins | sample GraSoiAngelo_158_FD_79665 | JGI IMG/M metagenome (GOLD analysis project Ga0066709, IMG submission 79665) | Grasslands soil microbial communities from the Angelo Coastal Reserve, California, USA - 14_1009_16_30cm | ecosystem: Environmental > Terrestrial > Soil > Grasslands | place: USA... | reverse complement strand
TTGCCTCGGCCAGCTCATCGGTCGCCGCGGCGGCCGGCTCGTCCGTGCCCGGTTCGTTCGAACCGGAAGCGGAGGACCGCTCCGGGCCCTCCGCTTCCGCGAGCTTCGCGAACCGACGCTTGTCGGTGACCTTGATCACCGGGGCTTCGTCACGATCGCGATCGTTCGTCACGACGATCCGCCCTCCTCGACGATCTCGCCCTCGACCACCTCGTCGTCGCCTGACGGGGCCTGGCCGTCGGCTCCGGCCTCGCCGCCGCCCGCTGCCGCGGCCGTCGGCTCGGCCTGCGCCTGCTGGTACATGGACTGACCGATGCGGCTGAAGATGCCCATCACCCTCTCGGAGGCACTGTTCAGGCTCTCCGCCGTGGCGGCCTGATCCTTCAGGAGCTCCCTGAGCTCGTCGTTCGCCTTCACCAGCTCGTCCTTGTCACCCGCAGGAACCTTGTCGCCCCACTCGCCGAGCGACTTGTCCACGGTGTACGTGAGCTGGTCCGCCTGGTTGCGGGCCTCTGCGGCCTCGCGCCGCTTGTGGTCCTCGGCTGCGAAGCTCTCGGCCTCCTTCACCATGCGGTCGATCTCTTCCTTCGAAAGGGCCGTCCCGCCGGTGATCGTCATCGCTTGCTCCTTGCCGGTCGCAAGGTCCTTGGCGGTGACGTTCACGATCCCGTTGGCATCGATGTCGAAGGAGACCTCGATCTGCGGGACCCCGCGTGGCGCGGGCGGGATCCCCACCAGGTTGAATCGCCCGAGGGAATGGACCGCGGGCGACTGCACCGTCTCCCCCTCGCCCTGCAGGACGTTGATCTCGACCTGGGTCTGGTTGTCCGCGGCCGTCGTGAAGATCTCAGACTTCTTCGTCGGGATGGTCGTGTTGCGCTCGATCATCCGCTGCACGATGCCGCCGAGCGTCTCCACACCGAGCGACAACGGCGTGACGTCCAGCAGCAGGATGTCCTTCACGTCGCCGCGCAGCACCCCCGCTTGAACCGCGGCGCCGATCGCTACGACCTCATCGGGGTTGACGCCCTTGTGCGGTTCTTTGCCGCCCGTGAGCTTCTTGACGAGCTCCTGGATCATCGGCATGCGCGTGGACCCACCCACGAGCACGACGTGGTCGATCGTGGAGACGTCCTTACCCCAGTCCTCCACCGCCATGTCGAACGGGCCCTTGCACCGCTCGACGAGGTCCTCGGTCATCCGCTCGAATTCCGCCCTGGTCAGCTTCTGCTCCAGGTGCAGCGGGCCGTCGGCCGTCGCGGTGATGAACGGGAGGTTGATCGTGGTCTCGGCGACCTGGCTGAGTTCGATCTTCGCCTTCTCGGAAGCCTCCTTCAGACGCTGCAACGCCATCTTGTCGTTGGCGAGGTCGACGCCGTGGTTGTCCTTGAAGGTCTTCACCAGCCAGTCGATGACGCGCTGATCCCAGTCGTCGCCGCCCAGCTGCGTGTCACCGTGCGTCGACTTGACCTCGAAGACCCCTTCACCGATCTCGAGGAGGGACACGTCGAACGTGCCGCCGCCGAGGTCGAACACGAGCACGGTCCGGTCCTGCCCACTCTTGTCCAGCCCGTAGGCCAACGCCGCCGCCGTCGGCTCGTTGATGATCCGCAGCACCTCGAGGCCCGCGATCTGGCCGGCCTCCTTCGTGGCCTGGCGCTGCGCATCGTCGAAGTACGCGGGGACCGTGACTACGGCCTGGGTGACCGAGTCGCTGAGGAACGCCTCCGCGTCACGCTTGAGCTTCAACAGGATCTGGGCGCTGACCTCCTGTGCGGTCCACTTCTTCCCGTCGATGTCGACGGACCAGGCCTTGTCGCCCATGTGCCGCTTCACCGAGCGGACGGTTCGGTCGGGGTTGGTGATCGCCTGGCGCTTCGCCACCTCCCCGACGAGGATCTCGCCGTTCTTCGAGAACCCGACCACCGACGGTGTCGTCCGTGACCCTTCGGCGTTGGGGATCACGACGGGTTCGCCGGCCTCCAACGTGGAAACGACCGAGTTGGTCGTCCCGAGGTCGATACCGACTGCTCGTGCCATCTGGTTGCTCCTTTCGGTCACCGCGCGACGCGCGCTACCGTTCTGCTTACCTACCGCTCCAACATAGAACCTGAGTGTGGTATTGACAACTTCGGGTTCGGACCGGTCGGAGGCGTGCCAGATCGACTGCGCCCCAATGTGAGGCCGGCCGCCAACCGAGCCGGGCGGATCCTGGGCCCTCGGCAGACGCCGCGCGCCACTTCCTCCCAACGGGTAAAGCCAACCGTCAGTCAATCCGAAATGGAACTAGTACCGACGACCCGACCGGACGGATGGAGGAGCACGAGTGCGCGCTCCCGGCACGCAGAAGACGGAGCAGCGTCGACAGGGTGGACACCCGACGGTCCGCCATGCCGTGGAAGTGCTGATGCTCGAGGAGCGCACGCGCTGGGCGATGCAGATCCACGACGGGCTGACCCAGTCGGTGACGTCCGCGGTCCTCGAGCTCCAGACGCTCCGTCACCGGATCGAGACGGACCCGGCCGGCGCGGTTGAGGCGCTGGAGGAGATCGAGCGGCAGATCCGCGACGATCTGCGACGGATCCGCGAGCTCCTGTTCGACATGACGAACGAGGACCCGCCGGCGGCCGAGCCCGCGCTCGCCGCGCTCGTTCGCGACCTCGGCGTGCGGTGGCACTTCCCGGTCATGGTCGAGGTCGGTGGCGATCTGGAGGGGATCGATGAACCGGTGCTCGAAGCGGTCTACGCGATCGTGAGCGAAGCACTGGCGAACGCCGCGAAGCACTCGGGAGCCCCCGAGGCGCACGTGCGCGTCACGGCCACCGCGGCCGAGATCCGCGTCGAGATCGAAGACCGCGGCCGGGGGATCGTCGCGGTGAAGGACGAAGACCCCCATTTCGGAGTACCGATCATGCGGGCACGCGCCGAGAAGCTCGGCGGGTCGCTCGACGTCGGATCGACCCCGGGACGCGGCACCACGGTCGTGGCCGTGCTCCCCTTCCAGAGAGCAGGTGGATGACATGAGGATCTTGATCGTCGATGACCACGCGTTGGTGCGTCGTGGTTTGAACTACGTGGTGAAGGAGGGCTTTCCCGACGCGGACGTCGCCGAGGCGGAGTCCTCGGCCGCCGCGCTGGAGATCCTGCACGGCGGAGCCGCGTTCGATCTTGCATTGGTCGACGTCCGGATGCCCGACCTCGACGGTCTGGAGCTCCTCCGCGCGATCAGGGGCGAATGGGCCGAGATGCCCGTCATCATGATCTCGACCTACGAGAACGCGCCTTACGTCAAGCGGGCGCTCGCCGACGGTGCGGCTGGCTACCTCTTGAAGGACGCCACGCCCGAGGATCTGGCCCAGGCGATCAACGTCGCGATGTCTGGGAGCGGCAACGTCCTCAGCCCACGGGTGATCCAGAACCTGTTCGATGACCAGGATTCGTCGGTCGGCAGCAACGGACACAGCCGTCGGAACGAGTACAGCCTGACCCAGCGCGAACACGACATCCTGGCGCTGCTGGCCGAGGGGCGATCTAACCGCGAGATCGCGCAGGGTCTCTACCTCTCGGAGAAGACGGTCAAAGCCCACCTGGCGGCGATCTTCCGCAAGCTCGGCGTCACCAACCGGACCCAGGCGGCGATGATGGCCGTGCAGATGGGTGTCGGGCCCGTGCCGGGCGCGTTGCTGGTCGACTGACCAGGGCTCAGCTCTCGAAGTCGCGGAAGAAGCGGCTCGGCGTCGGCCCCCGCTGACCCTGGTACTTGTTGCCCGCGCTCCCGTAGGGCGCCTCCGCCGGCGAGGTCAGCCGGAAGAAGGAGATCTGCCCGATCCTCATGCTCGGATAGATCGTGATCGGCAGGTTCGCGACGTTGGACAGCTCCAACGTGAGGTATCCGTCCCAGCCGGGGTCCACGTAGCCGGCGGTCGAGTGGATCAGCAGTCCGAGCCGGCCCAAGGACGACTTGCCCTCCAGGCGTGCGACCAGATCATCGGGGATAGCGACGCGCTCCATCGTCGAGCCCAGGACGAACTCCCCCGGGTGCAGGATGAACGGCTCCTCCGGCTTGACCTCCACCAGCTCCGTGAGGTCCGGCATCTCCTCTCGCACGTCGATGAAGGGGTAGCGCGAGTTGGCGAAGACGCGGAACTGCGAATCGACGTGCAGATCGACCGACGACGGCTGCACGCAGGCCGGGTCGAACGGGTCGATCGTTATGCGCCCGGACGCGATGTGCTCGCGGATGTCTCGGTCGGACAGGATCATCCGGCCGATGCTACCCGGCGTTCGAAACCTCGACCCAACGGTCGAGCGTCTTCAGGGCGTCGCCCTCATCGATCGCCCGGGCGGCCGTCGCCATGCCTTCTGCGAGGTCCGCAGCGAACCCGGCCACCTCGAGCGCTGCCCCCGCGTTCAGCAGCACCACGTCACGGCGCGGGCCCGTCTCGCCGCTTAGGATCCGGTGCGCCAGGTCCGCCGACCCGGCCGGATCCCCGCCCGACAGGTCGCTCGGCCGGGCGCGAGCGAGCCCGACGCTCCGCGGGTCCAGATGCCGCTCACGGACGGAGCCGTCCTTCACGTCGAAGACCGTCGAGATCCCGGTGGTCGTGAGCTCGTCGAGGCCGTCCTCGCCGCGGAAGAGCTTCGCTCGGATCCCGCGCCGGGCGAGCACCTCGGCCATCAGGGGCAGCATCCGCTCGTCCGAGACACCCACGACCTGGGCATGGGGTGCGGCGGGGTTCGTGAGCGGGCCGAGGAAGTTGAAGACGGTCGGGACGCGGAGCTCTCGGCGCACCGGCGCCGCGTGACCCATGGCGGGGTGGAAGTTGGCGGCGAACATGAACCCGATGCCGGCATCGGACAGACACCGCTCGACGCCGTGAGGATCGAGATCGATCTTGACGCCGAGCGCCTCGAGGAGATCGGCGGAGCCGCAGTGAGAGGAGGCGGCCCGGTTGCCGTGCTTGGCGACCGGAACGCCGGCGCCCGCGACGACCAGGGCCGAGATCGTCGAGATGTTGAACGTGCCACTCCGATCCCCACCCGTGCCGCACGTGTCGATCACCGGCTCCGGTGTCTTCACGGGGTTCGCGAACTCGAGCATCGTCCGGGCGAGACCGTCGATCTCGTCGACGGTCTCGCCCTTCGTCCGGAGGGCGAGCAGGAACGCACCGATCTGCGCGGGCGTTGCCTCGCCGGCCATGATCTGGCGCATCGCCTCGGCCGCGTCCTCGGTCTCGAGGTCCTGCCGGCGGGAGAGCCGCAGCAGCAGTTCTGGCCAGAGATCGGGGTCCGGCATGAGGTTCGGGAGGCTAGCAGCGGGTGCCTGCGGCCGTCCCCGCGAGCTGGCTAGACTTGCCCCGGCCGCTCGTCGCGGTCGGACCACGCGGGTGTGGTTCAATGGCAGAACGCAAGCTTCCCAAGCTTGAAACGGGGGTTCGATTCCCCTCACCCGCTCCGAGACGAGGCAAGAGCTACGCTAGCGGGTCTAGCGACGGCGTTCACCGGGAACAGCCCCTCCCGGTGGGACGATGGCTCTGTGGATCGTGACTCCGATCTCGTCCTCGAATGGAACGAGGGAGTGACGTTCGGACGAGCCGCTGTTCCTTCGGAGGTGGCGTTCCTCTTCATCGTCAACCGCAGAGATTCGATATGCCAGGACGATCGGGGCGAGTACTGGGCCTTCGTGAGTGTGTTCGACGCTCGGTCCGGGAAGAGGTTGCCGAGCCACGTTGTAGCGATAGGCGGCGTCGGTCGGACGTACCGTTTGCTGCCAAGCGAGCGGGTCGAGGTTCCGGCTGCCTTCTTCACTGACCTCCGCGACCTACCGTCAGGTCCGCATGAACTTGAGGCGACGATCTCAGAGCTGAGCCTTCGCTCACCTCGCGTGTCCATCGAGATCTGACGGCCTTCGGAAAGAAGTCACGCGATGGTTGCGCCAGCAGCGAGGTCCATCGCCGCTCGCTCTCGGTCACTCTCCAAGATCCGCTCACGCCCTTACACGTTTGGCCCATGGACGCCACCTTTCCTTCAGGTGGTCCACGATGAGCCAGTGCGGGTGAGCGACGCCAACGAGCTGGTCGAGGAGGTCTATCGACAGCACGCGGCGAAACTCTGGCGCGCCCTGGTCGCATACAGCGGCGATCCCGAGGTGGCCAGCGACGCCGTAGCCGAGGCATTCGCGCAGGCGCTCCGTCGCGGAGCGGCTGTGCGAGATGCCGAGCGTTGGATCTGGAAGGTGGCGTTCCGGGTAGCCGCGGGAGAGCTGAAGGACCGAAAGCTACGCACCACGCAGATCCAGGAGTCTTCGTACCAGCTGCCTGAGGAAGCGATCGCGATGATGTCCTTGCTGAAACGGCTCTCACCCAAGCAGCGGGCCGCAGTCGTGCTCCACTACTTCGCTGACCTCCCGAACACCGCGATCGCGGAGGTCCTCGACGTCAAAACCGCGACGGTCCGCGTCCACCTGAGCCAAGGACGCAAGCGGCTACGCCATCTCCTGGAGGAAGACGATGCCTGACATCCGAGAACGACTCAACGTCTTCAACGACCTCGATCCACCTGATCTTTGGATCGAGGCGCAGCATCGGGAACCGCGCTCTTCGGTCGATGAGGGGCCGACAACCGTCAAGAGGCTCGGCGTGATCGCTATCGCGATGTTGATCGCTGCAGCCGGGATCGGGTTCATCATGAGAGCCAAGTCGGTCGCCCCACCACCCGTGTCTTCCTCGAGTCCGGTCACGATCCCGCCGAACGCGATCGTTTTCGGGTTGGTACCAAGCGATCATCGGAACGCGCCGGAGAATCTTAGCTTCGTCCAGGCCGAAGGAGGACCGGTGACGTCCTTCGGCATCGTCCCCCAGGGAGACGCTGCGGGTGAAGCGGCGTGGTCGCCGGATGGCGATCGGTTGGCTTTCATCATGGGCCCGGCAGAGCACGTGCACCATTACGCGGGAGACGGCGACCTGTACGTCCTGGACGTCCGCAGATGGGCATTATCCCAGCTCACAACGGGCTTCGATGTTTCCAGCCCGTCGTGGTCACCCGATGGCTCACAACTCGTGTTCATCGACGGGCAAGGCGAGGCCTTGGCGACGATGGATGCGGACGGGACGAACCGGGCCGTGATCGCCCGGTCGCGCGGGTACTACGAGGGGCCTTCCTGGTCTCCGGACGGAGCGCGGATCGCGTTCCAATCCGTTCCGACGCCTGGCAACATCGACCGGACCGCGATCTTCACGATCCGTCCCGACGGCAGCGGTGAACGACAGCTCACGGACGGGTCGAGCTCTGAAGGGTTCCCGGCCTGGTCCCCTGACGGGCGTCTGATCGCGTACTCGGCCGCCGACCGCTTGTGGACGATGGCTTCCGATGGATCGAACCCGCATCCGCTCACGAGGTGTGCACTGCCGTGCGTCTTCGACTTCGGGCCCTCGTGGTCACCGGATGGCTTGCACATAGCGTTCGTGCGGCAAGAAGACGGCGGCGCTGCGCGGAGGCTCTATGTGCTGGACCTCGGAACCGGGCGGACTCGACCTCTGACTCCCGGGGCGGCTGGAGTAGACACTCCCGCATGGAGGCCCGCGACGCCTATCGGTTCGCGCCAGCCCACCCAGGCCCAGCTTCGCCGCGCCGCCCACGCCCAGCTTGCCGAAGCCCGGGCGGTGCTCCGACACATGCGGCTGGTGTTGAAAAGAGAGCGAAGGGTCCACGATCTGGCCGTCGCCACAGGACAGGCGAAGCATGCGTTGCGCGCTCACGCGCGGATAGCGTTCGTCCTGACGGCGATCGCGGAAACCAGGGCGCGGGTCGCCTCAATCCTGACTAGCCTCCATAACGGATCAGGGCAACCGTCGGCGGCACCCGGCTCGTAACACGCAGAGGCAGGATCCTTCGCCTTGGATCCGGTCACCCTGTTCATGCTTTGGATCCCTCTACCACGGCCCGCGCCGTTGACGACGCTCCGGCAGGTACCGCGGAGCCGTCGGACACAGGTCTTTGAGCGGACACAGCGCGCACCTGGGCGTCGGCGCTTTGCAGATCTCGCGGCCAAGACGGATCAGCCCCACATGCAACGAGGTCCTGAGTCCTTCGGGGACGAGGTCATGCAGCAGCCGGCCGGCACGTTCGGCGCTCGCCTTCGCCGGCACCAACCCCAGGCGACGAGCGACGCGGTGGACGTGCGTGTCGACCGGGATCGCGTCGCGGCCAAGCGCGAACGACAGCACGACCGCCGCGGTCTTCGGACCGATGCCGGGGAGCGACGTGAGGTAGGCGCGCGCCTCGATGTCCGTCATATCGCGAAGTCGCGACAGTTCGTAGGCACCTTCGCGTTCGTACACCTCACCCAGGATCGCCTGGATGCGTGGAGCCTTCGTATTCGCGAGGCCGCCCGAGCGGATCGTATCCGCGAGGACGGCCTCCGGCGCCGCGACGACCCGATCCCATGTTGAGAACGCCGCGCGGAGCGAGGTGAACGCCCGGTCGGCGTTCACGTCGCTCGTGTGCTGGCTCAAGACCGTGAGGATCAGCTCATCGAGGGGATCGTTCGCACGCGGTGGCGAGAGTTCACCGAAGCGGCGTTCGAGCCGCCGAAGGATCGCCCGGACACGTCGGCGCGTCGCGTTCGGATCCGCCATCGCCCCGGATGGTACGGAACGCGACCTACTCGGGCTGACCGCGCGCCGCGTTGCGGAACTGGGTCAGCGACGGTTCGAAGCTAAGCCTGATGGAGCCGGTCGGCCCGTTGCGGTGTTTGGCCAGGATCAGTTCGGCCTCGCGCTTCTTCTCGTGATCGGAGTCGTCGCGATGGATGAACATGACGACGTCGCTGTCCTGCTCGAGCGAGCCCGATTCCCGCAGATCGGACAGCTGTGGACGCTTATCGGCTCGCGCCTCCGGGTTCCGGTTCAGCTGGGACAGCGCAAGGATCGGGACCTTGAGCTCCTTCGCCAGGAGCTTCAGGGAACGTGAGATCTCGGCAACCTCCTGTTGCCGGTTGTCCTGGCGTCGGGTGGCGGGACTGGTCATGAGCTGGAGGTAGTCGACGATGATGAGCGACAGCCCTTGCTTGCTGGTCTTCATCCGGCGCGCTTTCGCTCGGATGTCGACGATGTTCACGTTGCCGGAATCCACGATGGAAAGGGGCGCGTCGTGCAACGTCTCGCCGGCAGACACGACGCGGGTCCAGTCGTCCGGGCCAACGCGCTTGTTGCGGATCCGGTCCCACGGCACCCGGGCCTCGGCGCACAGCAGACGCATGCCGATCTCGTAACGCGACATCTCGAGGGAGAACATCGCGACCGGCTCGTGCGTGACGGCAACGTTGCGCGCGATGTTCATGGCGAGCGAGGACTTCCCGATGCCCGGACGGGCCGCGATGATCACCAGGTTGCCGCCCTGCAAGCCCGAGGTGAGGTCGTCTAGATCCCGGAACCCGGTGGGGAGCCCGGTGTAGGCGGACTCGCGGTTCTGGATGGCCTCCAGCTCCGACATGGCGTCGTTGACGAGGTCGCCGATGGCGGCGGCGTCCTCCGTGTCCTCCCGGCGCGCGACGTCGTAGATCCGTTGCTCGGCGGTGTCGGCGATCTCGTCGGCGTCGTGCGAGCCCGCGTAGGCAACGTCCATGATGTCGGCGGCCGCGCCGATCAAGCGGCGCCGGAGCGCCGCGTCCGCGACGATCTTCGCGTAGTGGGGGGCGCTCGCGGGTGTGGGGACCTCGTCGACGAGGTCGCGCAGGTAGAGCGCACCCCCGACCTCGTCCAGCAACCCCGACCGCCGCAGCGCGTCGACCGCCGTGATGACGTCGACCGGCTCACCATGACCGAAGAGCCCGCGGACGGCGGCGTAGATCTTGCCGTGCGCCGAGCGGTAGAAGTCCCCGGCGTCGAGGATCTCGACCACGTCGGCCATGGCTTCGGCCGACAGGAGCATCGCCCCCAGGACGGACCGCTCGGCTTCGAGATCCTGCGGTGGCAGGCGGTGGCCGGCCGGGAGCCGGACGACGTCTTCAGCCGCGCGTGCCACCCCTGGACGTCCCCCCTCCGAAACCCGACCCCGACCAACGCGGGACGCTACGCCCGGGGAGCTGGCGGCGACAGTGGACAACGGGTGTGGATTGCCGAAGGCCAGGTCGGCGCCCGACTTTCCTTGTCACTCCGGCCCTGAGCAGCGTTTTCCCCATGTGGATTCCCATGTGGATAAGTGTGAACAACCCCACCGACATGCCGCGGCCGTATCCTCCGCAGCCATGAGCTCAGCCCCACGGCTCCAGGCCGTCGTCTTCGACATGGACGGGACGCTGATCGACTCCTCGTGGGTCGTTCCGGCCGCCTTCATCGCGACGATCGAGGAGCTGGGCGGCCCGAGGCTCGACCGGGATCGGGTGATCGCGAGCTACGTCCTGGGCCCGCCCGCCACGATCATGGAGCGCTTCCTCGGCAGGCCCATCGAGCCATCCGAGATCGACGGGTATCACGCGCGACTGCGAGCCGAGGCCGAGCGTCGCGGCGTCAAGCCGTACCCGGGGATCGTCGAGGGGCTCGAGGCGCTCGCGCGGTCCGTCGCGTTGGGGGTGTTCACGAACGCCGACCTCGGCAACGTGGATGTGCTGCTCCGGACCGCAGGTCTACTGGACCGGTTCGCCGCCGTGGTCGGAGCGGACGAGGTCGCGCCGGACTTCAAGCCGGCGCCCGATGGGCTCCTCCTGGCATGCGAACGCCTGGGGGTGGAGGCCGCACGTACGGCCTACATCGGCGATGCGCCACAGGACGGCGAAACCGCCCATCGCGCTGGCGCGCTGGCGGTCGCGGCGAGGTGGGGGCATCTGATGGATGACGTCAGCGCGTTCGACGTCGCGGCTGACCGACCGGCGGATCTGCCGGACGTGCTCGGTCTGACGTGAAAGGTGCCGGGGCGGGGCGGGGCGGCCCTTCGGCCGCCCCGCCCCCGCATCAACCTTCGGCGACGACCTCCACGGTGATCACCGGCTCGACCTCGTGGAAGAGTTTGACGCGCACCTCGTGGGTCCCCACGGAACGGATCGGCTCGTCCAGATGGACGTCCCGGCGGTCGACGGTCACGCCCGCCTGCGTCGTCACGGCTTCGGCGATGTCCGCGGCGGTCACCGACCCGAAGAGCTTGCCCTCGTCCCCCGCGCGCGCGGAGATCTGCAAGGCGCCCTGCGCGATGAGCCTGGAGGCGAGCCCTTCGAACTCCACCTTCTGCTTCGACAGACGCGCGTTGTGACCCCGTTTGAGCGTCTCGGCTTGCTTGAGGGCGCCCTTCTCGGCCCTGATCGCCATGCCTCGAGGGATCAGGTAGTTGCGCGCGTAGCCGTCGGCGACCTCAGCGACGTCCCCTGGGTCCCCGAGCTTGTCGACGGACTTCTGGAGGATGACCTTCATCGCGCGCTGTACGGGAGCAGGGCCATCTCGCGAGCGTTCTTGACGGCCGTCGCGACGTCACGCTGGTGCTGCACGCAGTTGCCCGTGACGCGACGCGC
>Ga0066709_100004081_pt1 | contig 11502 bp, 11 predicted proteins | sample GraSoiAngelo_158_FD_79665 | JGI IMG/M metagenome (GOLD analysis project Ga0066709, IMG submission 79665) | Grasslands soil microbial communities from the Angelo Coastal Reserve, California, USA - 14_1009_16_30cm | ecosystem: Environmental > Terrestrial > Soil > Grasslands | place: USA... | reverse complement strand
GATCACGGTGGTCGTGGCGCCGGCCAAGAACGCGGGGGAGCAGGTGCGTGAGGAGCGGGAGCCAGGATCAGAGCGTTGATGTCCTCGTAGAGATCCCTCGAGGTTCGCGCGCCAAATACGAGCTGGATCAGAAGACGGGGCGTATCCGACTCGACCGCGTGCTGTTCTCGTCGGTGCATTACCCAGCTGATTACGGATTCGTCATGGACACCATAGGCGGTGACGGCGACCCGCTGGACGCTCTGGTGGTCGTCGAGGAACCGACATTCCCTGGGTGTGTCGTGCCGTCGCGTCCGATCGGAACGCTGCTCATGCGGGACGAGCACGGCGACGACGAGAAAATACTCGGCGTGCCCGTCGGCGATCCGCGGTTCGACGAGGTGAGAGTCCTGAGCGACCTTGGGAAGCACTGGCTTCGCGAGATCGAGACCTTCTTTGCCACGTATAAGCAGCTCGAGAGCAACAAGTCGGCCGACGTGAAAGGCTGGCACGACGCCGACGTCGCCTGGAGGCTCATCGGCGAGGCACGCGCCCGTGCGCGGACGACGTCGTGAAGCGCGAATACCGCAAGTGGTGGAGTCCCGCCCTTGGTCGTGACATGGAGATGCTCGTCTTTGGCGACCGCGGCGCGCCGGTCCTCGTCTTTCCGACCTCGATGGGGCGGTTCTATCAGTGGGAGGACTTCAGCCTTGTCTCGCACATGGCCCCGCGGATCGACGCGGGATGGCTGCAGCTCTGGTGCGTCGATTCGATCGACGGCGAGTCCTTTTACAACAAGGCCGCCGCTCCGCAGGACCGCGCACGACGGCACCTCGCCTACGAGCGGTACCTCATCGAAGAGGTGCTTCCGGCGATCCGCTACGCAAACGGGGTGGATCAGCTCATCGTCGCCGGAAGCTCGTTCGGTGCTTTCCACGCGCTCGCCTTCGTTACGCGGCGTCCCGGCATAGCGCGCAAGGCTGTGGGCATGTCCGGCGCGTACGACACGGCACGATGGCTGGATGGCGAACGGGACGGCGACGCGTACTTCGTGAACCCGCTCGCGTTCATCCCGAATCTCAACGACGATCGGTTTCTCGCGCCGCTGCGGGAGACCGAGATCATCATCGCCACGGGTCGCGATGATCCAAACGTCGATGAATCCAAACGCCTCGCGGGCGTGCTGCAGCAAAAAGGCGTCCCCGCCGAGCTTCACCTGTGGGATGGTTGGGCTCATGACTGGCCTTATTGGAAGGAGATGGTCGATGACTACATCTAGGGAGAAAGTCATCGCACTTCTCATCGGACGCGAGAACACGTTCCCCGGCCCGTTCATCGAAACGGTCAATCGCAAGGGCGCCGCGCAGGGTGTGCGCGCAGAGATGGCGACCCTCGGCGGCGCGCGGGAGATCGAGCCGCAGCGTTACGCGGTGATCGTCGACCGGATCAGCCATGAGGTCCCGTACTACCGTGCCCACCTGAAGAGCGCGGTCCTGCAGGGAACCGTCGTGGTGAACGACCCGTTCTGGTGGGAGGCCGACGAGAAGTTCTTCGAGTGCACGCTCGCGCGCGAGCTCGGCGTCGCGGTCCCGAAGACCGTGGTCCTCCCGAACAAGGCGTACATCCCCGACATCTCGGATCAGTCGCTCCGCAACCTCCAGTACCCGCTCGATTGGGATTCGCTCATCGAGTACACGGGCCTGCCCGCGATCCTGAAGCCGAACACCGGAGGCGGATGGAAGGACGTCTATCGCGTCGACACCAAGGAGGAGCTGATCTGGGCCTACGACCAGTCCGGGGGCCTTTCGCCCGGGTACCGGCCCAAGACGATGATCCTTCAGGAGTTCATCAAGTGGGAGGACTACATCCGATGCATCGCGATCGGACGGAAGGATGTCCTTCCGATCCGCTATGACCCAACCGCGCCGTTTCACGAGCGCTACGTCATCAGCCGGCCCGTCGAGGGAGATCTCCGCACCCGCGCCATACTCAACGCGATCCGCCTCACAGACGCACTCGGGTACGACATGGACACGGTCGAGTTCGCGGTCCGCGACGGCGAGCTGTACGCGATCGATTGGCTGAATCCGGCGCCCGACTTCGACAGCTTCTCGATCAAAGAGGCGAACTTCGAGTGGGTCCTCGAGAAGATGAGCGATCTCGTCATCGGATACGCCACGGGGCAGGCGGAGCCACCGTGGAAGGGGGAGCATCGGTGGTGGCGGCACGTGCGCTAACACGGCGGAGCTCGAGGGCCTCGCGCGACCCCCTGGTCGCGTACCACGAGCTCTTGGAGGATCCGGGCCTCGCTGACGCGAGCGCATTGGCGCTCGCTGAAGGGCAGCGAGAGCGCCGGCTCGTGTTCGGCGACCGGCCCCTCTGTGTCTCGCTTCGGCCGAATCTCATCAGCGATTGGCAGTACGCCCAGGTGAACGACGCCTCGCAGACGATCTACGCGGCGCTGGGCCGGCTCGAGCGCGCGCTTCTGGAGGACGAGGATCTCCGGCGCGAGCTGGATCTCGACCCGCGCGAGGAAGCGCTCGCGCTGCGGGATCCCGGTTTCCGCGCCGCATCTCCGTCGGCGCGGCTCGACGGCTTCATCGGCGAAGACGGCGTCATTCGCTTCGTGGAGTACAACGCGGAGTCGCCAGCCGGGATGGCCTACAACGACGAGCTCGCGCAGGTGTTCGCGTCGCTCCCGGTGATGAAAAAATTCCGTGCGAAGTTTCCCTGCCAGGTCGTTCCGACGCGCGGGCGCCAGTTGACGGCGATGCTCCGGGCGCATCGCTCGCGCTCGGAAAGTGCGCCCGCCATCGCGATCGTCGACTGGCGCGGGCTCCCGACCCTGACCGAATTCGAGATGTTCCAGCGCTACTTCGAGTCGCGCGGTATCCCGACCCTGATCTGCGCGCCGGAAGATCTGACGTATTCGCGCGGTGCGCTCCGCGCGAACGGCAAGAGGATCAACGTGGTGTACCGCCGGGTCCTCACGAGCGAGCTTCTCGCGAAGGACGACGTCTCCCGGGCGCTCGTGCGCGCGTATCTCGAAGGAGCGGTGACCGTCGTCAATAGCTTCCGCGCGAAGCTTCTGCACAAAAAGATGAGCCTCGCCCTTCTGTCGGACGACCGCTACTCGGCCCTCTACACGGCGCCGCAGCGAGCCGCGATCGCCAAGCACGTCCCCTGGACGCGCAAGGTCCGCGAGGGACACACGACGTACGCGGGCAAGGTCGTCGACCTGGCCGATTTCGTCGTCGCGCGCCGGACCCAACTCGTTCTCAAGCCGAACGACGAGTACGGCGGAAAAGGGGTCGTCCTCGGCTGGACCGTCGACCAGCATGAGTGGGAGCAATCCTTCCTCGCGGCACTCGCGAGCTCGTATGTCGTGCAGGAGCGCGTTCCGGTCCCGCGCTATCCGTTCCCGGTGGTACTCGACCGGATGCACTTCCTCGACCTTTCGATCGACCATGATCCGTACCTCTTCTGGGGGCGTGTCTCGGGGACACTGGCGCGTGTCTCGTCGAGCGCGTTGCTTAACGTGACGGCCGGAGCGGGCAGCGTCGTGCCGACATACGTGATCGCCGGCGGGCGCAGGAGCGCGCCGAGCCAATCTGCCGCGCGGAATGGCGCATGAGAGCCACGAACGTCCCGAGGCTCACGATCGGCATCGAGGAAGAGTTTCAGATCGTCGATTCCGAGGGACAGCTCAAGAGCCACAGCGAGACGCTTCTCGCGGCCGCGCGTCCCCGCCTCGGCGAGCAGATCAAGCCGGAGATGATGCAGTCGGTCATTGAGGCTGGCACCAAGATCTGCGCCGATATCAGCGAGGCGCGCGCGGAGATCTCGACCCTGCGGGGCACGCTCGCCGCGCTCCTCGCACCGGTCGGCCTGCGGATCGCATCAGCCGGGACGCACCCGTTCTCGCACTGGCAGGATCAGCAGGTCACCGAGGCTGAGCGCTACAAGATCCTCGAGGACGAGCTGCAGGACGTCATCCGTGAGCTCCTCATCTTCGGCCTGCACGTGCACGTCGGGATACCCGATCGCGAGAGCCGCGTCGAGGTGATGAACGAAGCGCGTTACTTCCTGCCGCATCTCCTCGCCATCTCGACGTCATCCCCGTTCTGGCTTGCTCGCAACACCGGCCTGAAGTCGTACCGGCAGGTCATCTGGGGTCGCTTCCCGCGCACCGGAACGCCGCCGGAGTTCTCGAGCTACGACGAGTACGAGAACTTCGTCGAGCTTCTCGTGAAGACCGGATCGATCGACAACGGCAGGAAGATCTGGTGGGATCTGCGGCCGCACGCGTTCTTCCCCACGATCGAGTTCCGCGTGTGCGATGCCGCCACGCGTATCGAGGAGACGCTCTGTATCGCCGCGCTCATCCAGGCCATCTGCGCAAAGCTCCTCGTCCTCCGCGAAAAGAACCAGGGGTTCCGGCGCTACCTGCCGAGCCTCATCCAGGAGAACAAGTGGCGGGCGATGCGCGGCGGCATGGACGCCAAGCTCATCGACTTCGGCAAGCAGACCGAGGTGCCGATGAAGGACCTCTCGGTCGAGCTCCTCGAGTTCATCGACGATGTCGTCGACGTACTCGGTTCGCGCAAGGAGGTCGAATACTTGGAGACGATCGCGCGCGAGGGGACCAGCGCTGATCGTCAGATCCGCGTGTGGAAAGAGACCGGTCACCTCCACAAGGTGGTCGATCTCGTGGCCTCGGAGACCGTCGCCGGCGTACCTGCGGTCGCCCTCTGATGCCGACAGTTACCGAAGCCGTCGAGGCGCTCGTTCGCGCGACCGTCGATCTGCCCGACTCGGAGATGGGCCGCACCTGGGTCTGGCGCGAGTACGACGACGAGGGCCTTCGGTTCTCCCTCCTGATGGCGCAGCACGAGCTTCGCGACCTCGCCGTCCGGCTTGCCGCTCTGCGGCCCGCCCCACCGACGCAGGCCCAGCGCATTCTCGGCCAGTACCACCACGCGTATCGCGACCTAACGGGCGCTCTCGCTGGCCTACTCGATGAGGACCTCGACCGGGTACCGCGAGAAGGTGAGTGGCCCCTCCGCGAAGTCCTCCGGCACATGCTCGGTGCCGACCACGGGTTCCTGGGCGTTATCCGCTTCGAGTTGTCGCCAGAACGCCCGCGTGATGCGAAAGATGCCGAGGAACGTATGGGCTTGTGGCGTGACGAGCACGGATATCGGGGCCCCGCGGCTCTCGAAGGTGGCGTCGCCGCGGTTCGCAATGCGCTGGACGAGATCCATCGACGTGCTCTACGCGAGCTCGGTGATCTTTCGGATGCCGACCTTGAACGCAACTCGTTCTATTGGGACGGCCCGAAGCCTATCCGGTTCCGAATGCACCGCTTCGAGGCGCACATGATTCAGCACACGGTGCAGGTCGATAAGACGCTCGTCTGGATCGATCGTGCGCCGACCGAGGCGGAGCGCCTGGCACGCGTCCTATACCGCGATCTCGCGGCGGTCGAGATGCTGTCGTCGAATGCGTTCGGCCAGAGTCAACGCGACGAGGTCGCCAAGACCATCTGGGAGCGCGCCGAAGAGATCGGCGCCTAAGGTGCTGTCGCGAGCTCCCTCGCGACCTGAGTCACGACGTCGCCTGCCTTCTTGAGCCGGCTTTGCTCCACGACCGAGGGCTTGTCCGCATAGACGTGAAGGATGTAATCCCGCGTTCCGATCAGGACGGCGGGGACCCGTCGGCGCGCGAAGCTCGTTTGGTCACTTCCGCCTGAGCCGATCGGCTCAGCGGACACGCCGAGGCTCGTCGCGGTGTCGAGCACTCGGCGCTGCAGGTCCGGTGCTTCACTCGAGACGATGAGCGTGTCGCTGCAGCAGCCGATGACATCGAGGTTCAACACCGCGACGAGGCTCTCGACGCGGCCGGGCGCGACCGCCATCTGCGCGATGTAGGCCTCCGAACCGTAGAAACCCTCCTCCTCACCCGCGAACGCGACGAACACGATCGAGTGGTTGAGCGATGAGCGCGAAGCGGCGAGCGCGCGCGCGACCTCGATCGTGACCGACGGCCCAGAGGCGTTGTCGTTCGCAGCTTGGAAGACCGCGCCGTTGGGGTCCGTACCGACGCCGTCGAGATGCCCGCCGACGAGGACGGCACGCGCCGCGTTGTTCGGGTCCGGCGCCCGAAGCACGCCCACGATGTTGATCGCGTCGACGTCGTGGACCGGTGTGAGCGACACCGTCATGCGGACCGTCGTCGGAACGTCGAACCCCGAGGGCGGCGCGCTCGGGTCCCCTCGCCGTGTGCGGACGAGCGCCTGAGCGGCCGCGAGCGTCTTTCCGGCCGGCGCGAGCAGCTGGTTCGCGACGTCTTCGCTGATCACGAAGGTTGGGATGGTCTCGCTCTGTAGGCGTGGGAAATAGGAGTAGCGGAGGGTGGCGCCGCCGACGAGAAGCACACCGATCGCCCCTTCCTGATAGGAGTTCTCCACGGAGCTGCCGCCGCTTGGCGCCGCAGGCCCGGTCACCAAGGCGATCTTTCCGCGCACGTTCGCGCCGGCGAAGTCGTTCAGATCACCGCCGCGCGCCGCGCCCCCTACCGCGGCGATCTCCGCCTCGACTTTGCCCGACCCGGAGCGGCCGCCAACGCTTTCCGTGAAATCCACGCGCGGCTGATATGTCTTTCCGCCGGGTCCGGTCAGGGTCGACATCTCGGCAAGGTCGACGATGGGCATCGTGAAGTGCTGGAAGAACGTTCCGTCGTCGCCGATGGGGTCGAGCCCGATCTCCCGAAAGCGGTCGGCGACGTAGTTCGCGGCGTCGCGGTACCCGGCCGAGCCGGAATATCGCCCGCCGCGGGCGGCATCCGCAAGATAGTTGACGTGCGCCTTTGCACGGGCCGCGTCGAACTCGGTCGCGGCCGGCGCGATGACCGCCGACGCGGTCGGAGTGGTCGTACTCGGCGTCGGCGAAGCGCAGCCGGCAAGCGTGATCGCCGCGGCGAGCCCGAACGCCGGCAGGCGCCTCACTTGCCCCCGCTTTCCTCCATGCGACGGAGCTCCTCGGCAACGACGACATCCGGGTCGAGCTTCTTGAACAGCGGCTCCGGCGCGCGCAACTTTTGCCCGACGGGTAAGCCCGGCGGTGCCCAGGACCCGACCGACTTCGTGTAGTCGCCCGTGAGCACGTCGTGCGTCGACCCGTCCGACTCGGGGACCGTCCGCCGTTCCGGGGCACCCGCGATCGTCCCGTCGTAGCCGAGATATTCGTGCAGCTTCTGGCTCGAGAAAGGGAGGAAGGGCGCGAACATCACCTTCAGAGCATCCACCGAGCGCAGCGCGACGTACAGGACGGTTCCGGCTCTTTCTCGATCTGTCGCGATGAGCTTCCACGGCTCGTTGTCGGTGAGGTACTGATTGACGAGCGCGGAGAGGTGAAGGAGCTCCTGCAGCGCTGCGCGAAATCGCGCCCCCTCGAGATCCTTGCCGACCTTCGTGAATCCGGACTCGACGGTCTCGACGAGGACCTCATCGTCCGGGGTCAGCCGACCCGGCTGAGGGACCTGGCCAAATCGGCGGTGCGCGTTCACGAGCGTGCGGTGCGCGAGGTTTCCCCACGTCGCGACGAGCTCATCGTTGTTGCGGCGAACGAAGTCGGCCCACGTGAAATCGCCGTCCTGTGTCTCGGGGCCGGCCAGCATCAGGTAGAAGCGCAGCGCGTCCGGGTCATAGCGTGACAAGAAGTCGTTGACGTAGATAACCACCCCACGGCTCGTCGAAAATCGGCGGCCCTCCATCGTGAGGAACTCGCTGGACACGACGTTGTACGGGAGCTGCAGCGGCTCGCCCCTGCCGCCTGCGACCCCTCCGCCGTTTCCGTAGCCGAGGAGGATCGCGGGCCAGATCGTCGTATGGAAGACAATGTTGTCCTTGCCCATGAAGTAGAAGTGGCGTGATTTCGGGTCCTGCCACCAGTCGCGCCAGCCATCGGGCCGTCCGACCATTCCCGCCCACTCGACCGCGGCGGAGAAGTAGCCGATGACCGCGTCGAACCACACGTACATCCGCTTGTCGGGCCGGTCTTCCCAACCCGGCAGTGGGATCGGCACGCCCCAGTCGATATCGCGCGTGATCGCGCGCGGCTTCAGGTTCGCGATGTAGTTCAGCGAAAAGTTCCGCACGTTCGGACGCCAATGCGATTGCTCCGAGATCCAGCGCGCGAGCGGCTCAGCGAACGCCGGAAGGTCGAGATAAAAGTGTTCGGTCTCCTTGAAGATCGGCTTCGACCCGTCGATCTTCGAACGCGGATCGATGAGCTGTTCCGGGTCGAGTTGGTTACCGCAGTTGTCGCATTGGTCTCCACGCGCGCTCGGAAATCCGCAGATCGGACACGTCCCTTCGATGTAGCGGTCGGGGAGTGTTCGGCCAGTCGCCTCCTGGAATGCGCCCATGGCGGTCTTCTTGATCAGGTAGCCCTTCTCATAGAGCGTCCTGAAGACGTCCTGCACGACGATGCGGTGGTTTTGCGTTGTCGTTCGGGTGAACAGGTCGTACGAGAGACCGAGGGATCGCAGATCTTCGCTGATGATCCGGCTGTACTTGTCGACGGCCTCCTTCGGAGTGAGGCCTTCGGTGTCCGCCTGGATCAGATTTGGCGTCCCGTGCTCGTCCGTGCCGCTGACCATGAGCACATCGTTGCCTACCAGGCGGTGATAGCGCGCGAATACGTCGGAGGGAACGCCGAAACCGGCGACATGCCCGAGATGACGCGGCCCGTTCGTGTACGGCCATGCCACCGCGACAAAGATGCGCTCCGCCACTACTGAACGGTACCCTCCCGCCGTGATCGACGCGCACGCGCATCTGACCGATCGGCGCTTCGCGGCCGACATCGCCGACGTTATGGAACGCGCGAGGAAGGCGGGGATCGCGCGAGTCCTCACGGCGGCGGAGGATGTCGCGTCGAGCGAAGAGGCAGTGGCGCTCGCCGCCCAGCACAGCGACGTCCGCGTCGCGGTCGGTGTCCATCCGCATCGCGCCGCGTCGTGGAACGTCGAGGCGCTGTCGCGTCTCACCGATCTCGCACGTGACTCGCGGGTCGTTGCCATCGGTGAGATCGGGTTGGACTTCTCGGGGCGGAGCTCACCGCCCGATGTCCAGGAAGCCGCGTTCCGGGGTCAGCTCGCCCTCGCGGCGCTCCTGAACCTTCCGGTCGTCATTCACGTGCGCGACGCCGGCGATCGCGTGCGGTCGATTCTCGGCGAAGGCCTCGAGGTCCGCGGGATGGTCCACTGCTACAGCGACGGGCCGGAGGAGCTCGCCGCCTGGCTCGACTTCGGCGTCCACATCTCGTTCGCCGGCACGATCACGTATCCCGGAAGTGACCGTTTGCGGGCGGCGGCGGCGCTCGTCCCGGTCGATCGCCTCCTGGCTGAGACCGACGCCCCCTATCTCGCCCCACAGAATGCCCGTGGCCGCCGGAACGAGCCCCTGTATGTCGCGGCGACGCACGCCGCCCTGGCCCGGGAGCGCGGCGTCGACATCGGTGACCTCGCCCGACAGATCGCCACAAGCGCCCAAAAGCTCTTCGGAGAGCGCTGGGGAACCTAGCAAGCTCGCCTGACGTCTACGCACACAAGACCGCTGAAAGCTGGTGAACGACGATGCGCAAGCTCGCCCTCCTCATCGCGGCTCCGCTTCTTCTCGCGGCCTGCGCCCAGTCCGCGAATGCCCCGAGCGCCGGCGGCAAGGCGGACTACGCCGGGTCCGCTCCCGCGCCGGCCGCCGACGCGGCGTCCGGTTACAGCGGGGTCGCCTCGACCACGAGCAACCAGGGCATCCCGACGGTCGTCGTGAGCGCAGACCGCAACCTCATCCTCACCGCCAAGATCGACATGCGTTCGAAGGACCCGTGGGCGACGAGCGACCGCGCCCAGGCCATCGCGAGCGGCCTCGGCGGCGATGTCCTCAACCTGACCCAGACCGGCAGCGGCGACACTCGCAGCGCCAGCCTCACCATCCGTGTGCCGTCGAGCCGGTTCGCTGACGCGCTGCAGCAGCTGCGGACGCTCGAGGGTGAGATCCAGACCTCGGGCGTGAGCGCCCAGGATGTCACCGACCAGTTCGTCGATCTCCAGGCGCGTCTCGCCGCCAAGCAGGCGGAGGAGCAGCGCTACATCGCCATCCTGAACCGGGCCAACACGATCGACGAGATCCTGAAGGTTGATGCGTCGCTCTCAAACGTTCGCACGCAGATCGAGCAGCTCACCGGTCAGATCAACAGCATCAAGCAGCGGACCGACTACTCGACGATCTCGATGTCCATCTCGACCATCGCCGTCCTTCCCGGCGACACCACGTCGAAGGCCTGGGATCCGGCAAAGACGGTGACCCGCGCGCTCGCCGCGCTCGGAGCGATGATGCAGGTCTTCGCCGACGTCGTGATCTGGCTCGTCGTCTTCGGATGGTTCCCTCTTCTCGCGCTCGCGGCCGTGGTCTTCGCAACGCGCATGCGCCGGCAGGCAGCACCTCCGGCACCGACCGCCTAACCAAGCACCTCGCTCTTTGACTGACGAGCCCGCCTGCCGGAGGGCGGGCTCGTCGTTTTGCGCGGGCGCGTTGCGGAACTACCCTCCGACCGTGCGCCCACCGGCTGACGCGATCGGGACGCTCTCGCTCATCGTCGGCGCCATCGCCCTCCTCATCTTCATCGGTGTTGAGGGCGCGCTCGGATATGCGATCTGGCGCTACCGCGCCGCACGGCACGTCGCCGGCGAACCCGCGATCTTCGAACGCAATAGGCGTCTTGAAATCGCGTGGACCGCCGCGCCTGCCGTCATCCTCGCCGTGGTCTTCGTTCTGACGCTCGGCACGATGGCCGAGATAAACGGCGCGGGGGTCCCGCCGGCGATGCGGATCGCGGCCACCGGGCATCAGTGGTGGTGGGAGTTCAGCTACGCGGGAGTAAAGACCGCGAACGAGCTGCACATTCCAGTCGACACCCCGATCGACCTCGAGCTCACGTCGGTCGACGTGATCCATAGCTTTTGGGTGCCCGAGCTCGGTCCGAAGATGGACATGCTCCCTGGCGCGACCAATCGTCTTCGGCTCCTCACTCGTCGCGCCGGCTCGTACGACGGGCAATGCGCCGAGTTCTGCGGCATCGAGCACGCCTGGATGCGGATCCGTGTCGTCGCGCAGTCGCGGGCCGAGTTCGACACGTGGCTGAGCGCGCAGGCGACGCCCGCGGCGCAAGGAAGTGAAGGCGAGCGCGTCTTCCTCGCGAACATCTGCGTCAACTGCCACGCCATCCGCGGCACGGCCGCGGCGGGGACGGCCGGCCCGGACCTCACGCACGTGGGCGCGCGCACGACCATCGGCGCGGGGGTCCTACCGAACGACGTGGCGCGGATGCGCGCGTGGCTCGCCGATCCGCAGCGATACAAACCGGGCTCGCTCATGCCAAGCGTGCCTCTATCGAACGCTGATCTCGACGCGGTCGCCGCGTACCTCGTGAGCCTGCGGTGACCGCCGCAGTACCGCTCTGG
>Ga0066709_100004080_pt1 | contig 11503 bp, 10 predicted proteins | sample GraSoiAngelo_158_FD_79665 | JGI IMG/M metagenome (GOLD analysis project Ga0066709, IMG submission 79665) | Grasslands soil microbial communities from the Angelo Coastal Reserve, California, USA - 14_1009_16_30cm | ecosystem: Environmental > Terrestrial > Soil > Grasslands | place: USA... | reverse complement strand
TGCCGATGGAGTGTCGAGGGAAGCTCGAATCGTACCTGCGCTCGAACGGTGTGCCGTTCGAGGTGCGGCATCACCCGCAGGCGTTCACGGCCCAGGAGCTGTCGGAGCGCGAGCACGTGCCCGGCAAGACGCACGCCAAGGTGGTGATGGTGATCGCGGACGGCAAGATGGTCATGCTGGCGCTCCCGGCGTCGTGGCGGGTGGATCTGGAGCGCGCGAGGGGCGCGCTCGGAGCCGGGGAAGTGCGCCTCGCGCGGGAGGACGAGTTCGTCGCCGCCTTCCCCGACTGCGAGCTGGGAGCGATGCCGCCGTTCGGCAACCTCTACCGGCTGCCGGTCTACGTGGACCCGGCGCTCGCCGAGGACGACACCATCCATTTTCCGGTCGGTACCCACACCGACAGCATGAGCCTCAAGTACCGCGACTTCGCGCGTCTCGTAGAGCCCACCGTTGCGGCGTTCGGACACCACGTCTGAGCCGATCGTCCTGGAGGCGGTGGCGCTCCAGCTCGTGCGCTACGCGCTCTCCGAGGACGTCGGCACCGGCGACATCACCACCCTCAACTCCATCCCGGCGGGCGTGCACGCTCGGGCGGCGCTGGTGGCGCACGAGGATGGCGTGGTGTCCGGTGTCGACGTGGCCCGCCTGACGTTCCGCGAAGCCGACGCCTCGGTGCGCTTCCGCGCCCTGGCTCGCGACGGCGACGTGGTGAAGCCGGGGAGCGCCGTGGCCCAGGTGGTCGGCGACGCCGGGAGCATCCTCAAGGCCGAGCGCACCGCGCTCAACTTCCTCCAGCACCTGTCGGGAGTCTCCAGCCTGACGCGGCGCTTCGTGGACACGGTGAAGGACACCGGGGCGATCATCCTGGACACCCGGAAGACCACGCCCGGCCTGCGCTTTCTGGAGAAGTTCGCCGTCCGGGCCGGGGGCGGCGAGAACCATCGCCTGGCGCTGTGGGACATGTACCTCGTGAAGGACAACCACATCCGCGCCGCGGGAGGGCTCACGCCCGCGATCGAGCGGATCCTGCGCACCCGCCAGGGGGACCTGCTGCTCGAGGTGGAGGTGGAGTCGCTCGACCAGCTTCAGGACGCGCTCCGTCCCGAGGTCGATCGAGTCCTGATCGACAACCGCCCGGTCGAGGAAGTGCGTCTCGCGGTGGCGGAGGTCGATCGCTGGAGCCGGGCGCATCCGCCCGACAGTCCAAGGATGCGGCCGGGGGCGAAACGCTGGCCCGAGATCGAGGTCTCGGGAGGCATCCGGCTCGACAACGTGAGAGCTTACGCCGAGCTGGGAGTGGACTATATTTCCGTCGGGGCGCTCACTCATTCCGCTCCGGCGCTTGATATTAGCCTGGAGGTCGAAGAAGTTGGATGAGATGAGCTTCGATGCCGGCGCCTGCCGGTCCCGCCTCGACACCCGGTGGATCGGCCGCCGGCTCGAGGTGTGGCCCGAGCTCGAGTCGACCAACGATGAGGCCTGGGATCTGCTCGCAGCCGGCGCCGCGGTCGGCACCGTGATCGTGGCCGATGTCCAGACCCGCGGCCGCGGCCGCTCGGGTCGGACCTGGCATCAGGCCCCGCGGCGCGGCCTCGCGCTCTCGGTGCTGCTCCTGCCCCGCGAGCGCTGCCCGCTCACGCTGGTGCCGCTCCTTGCCGGGCTCGGGCTCGCCGAGGGTCTCGAGAGCCTCTCGGTCGAGACCGAGCTCAAGTGGCCGAACGACGTCCTGATCGGGGGCCGGAAGGTGGCGGGCGTGCTGTGCGAGAGCCGGTCGGGATCGGGCCCTGCCCGCACCGTGGTGATGGGAGTGGGGGTCAACGTGGCCGAGGGGCCCGAGGATTTCCCGCCCGAGATCCATGGCTCGGCCACCTCGCTCCGGATCGAGGGTAACGACCTCGGCCGCGAGGAGGTGGCGGCGGCGTTCCTGAACCGGCTCGAGCGACTGTGGATCCTGGCCGAGGAGCGCGGCGGCGCGCCGATCGTGGAGGGATGGCGGCGGCGCGCGACTTTCTGGGGGCGGAGGGTGGCCGTGGCCACTCGGTCGGGGCGGCTCGCCGGAGTGGCCGAGGATCTCGACGCCGAGGGGCGCCTGCTGGTCCAGCTCGATGCTGGCGGCCGGGCGGCGCTCTGGGCCGGGGACCTCGAGCTCGACCCGGGGATGCGGATCGAGCGGTGAGCGAGGATCCGCGCGCGACCGGGCAGATGCCGTTCCTCGAGCACCTCGCGGAGTTCCGATCGGTGATGATCCACTCGGCGTCCGCCTGCGCGATCGGGGCGATCGCCGGCTGGTGGCTCGCGCCGCGCGTGCTCGAGGACCTGATCGCCCGCACCGTGAAGCAGGCGGTGCTGCTCTCGCCGGTGGAGGCCTTCAACGAGCGGGTGAAGCTCGCGCTCCTGATCGGGCTGATGCTGGTGATGCCCTACGTGCTCTACCGGGTCTGGCGCTTCGTGGTGCCGGGGCTGCTGAAGCGCGAGCGCTCCCTCATCCTGCCGATGGCGATGGCCTCGGTGGTGCTGTTCGCGATCGGCGTGTGGGCGGCCTACGGCTACGTCGTGCCGCTGGTGGTGGAGGTCCTGGGCCAGTTCGCGACCCCGAGCATGAAGGCCGACATCCGGCTCGGGACCCTGCTCGGCTTCTTCTACAACATCGCGCTGGCCTGCGGGCTGGTGTTCCAGCTCCCGCTCGTGACCATGCTGCTGACCGCGCTCGGCGTGGTCACGCCGGGATTCCTGATGCGCCAGTGGCGCTACGCGCTGGTGCTGGTGTTCCTGGTCACGGCCCTCATCACTCCGGGGGACGTGGTCACGGCGCAGGTGGTGATGGGCGTGCCCATGACGCTGCTCTACTTCGCCAGCGTCGGACTGTCGTGGCTGGTGGCGCGGCGCAGGACCCGGGACGAGACCGTGGAAGGAGGGGAGCATGCCTGAGAGGAGCTCGAGCAGGACCCGCTCGCGCGCGGGGCTGATCGCGGTGGACGTGGGCAACAGCGACACGGTGGTGGGGTGGTTCCAGGGTCCGGATCTCAAGGGCTTCTGGCGACTGACCAGCGGACGCATGACGGCCGACGAGGCCTCGCTCCAGATCGAGGCGCTGCTGCGATCCGCCGACGCGGCGAGGAGCGGGGGGCCGCGCACCGGGGCGGCGCTGTGCTCGGTGGTGCCGGCCCTGACACCGGCCTGGGCGGCGGCGCTGGAGCGCCGCACCGGCCGGCCTCCGCTCGAGGTCAACGCCGCGAGCGCGCGAGGCCTCGCCATCCGCTACCGCGACAAGGGCTCGGTCGGCGCCGATCGCATCGCCAACGCGATCGCGGTGCGCGCCTTCTACGGCACGCCCGCGATCGTCGTGGACCTCGGCACCGCGACCACGTTCGACTGCATCTCGAAGAGCGGAGCCTACCTGGGGGGCGTGATCGCCCCGGGCGTGGGCACTTCGGCGGAGGAGCTGTTCCGGCGCGCCGCGCGGCTGCCGCGCGTCGAGCTGCGCAAGCCGGCGCGCGCGCTCGGCCGCACCACCGAGGAGTCGCTGCGCGCCGGCGTCCTGTGGGGCGCGGCGGGCCAGGTGGACGCCCTGGTGCGACGGCTCGCGCTCGAGATGCGCGGCACCCCCCACGTGATCGCCACCGGCGGGTATGCGAGCATCGTGGCGCCGGAGTGCGAGACCATCAACCGGGTCGACGAGTCGCTGACCCTGAAGGGCATGCGGATCCTGTGGGAGGAGAGCGCGTGAGGCGCGCGAACCTCGGGCGGCATGGACTGGCGCCGAGGGAGGAGTGCCCGGGGGCCGCCGCGAGACCCGCGGCCTCCGACGAGGGAGGAGCGCCCGGGGGCCGCCGCGAGACCCGCGGCCTCCGACATCCTGTCTCCGGCTCGCTGACTCGCGACGCGCGCTCCGGCTCCTGCCTCCGCGCGCTGCGAGAGTCTCGTTACGGCCCTCGGGCGCTCTTCCCTCGCAGACCCATGTCTAAGGTGCTTCCGATCTTGGTCGCGGCAGCCGCCCTCTGGGTAGTGTGCGCGGCCGCCGGCGGCGCACCGGGCCCGCCTTCGCTGATGGACGTGGTCCGTCATCTCGCCGACCCGCGGCTCGAGGGCCGGGGCGTGGGCACCGCGGGGCTGGACTCGGCGGCCACCTACCTGGCCGCGCGCATGCAGGCGCTCGGGCTCGAGCCCGGAGGGGACGAAGCGAGCCCCTTCCCGGACGACTACTTCCAGTCGCTCGAGGTCACGACCGGAGTCGAGGTCGGCGAGCCGTGCGCGATCGAGGTGCGCGGCCGGCGCTTCCCGGCGGGCGACGATTTCCAGCCGCTCGGCTTCTCCACCAACGGCGTGCTCGTCGCGCCCGTGGTCTTCGCCGGCTACGGCATCACCGCGCCCGGCTACGACTACGACGACTACGCCGGCATCGACGTGCGCGACAAGCTGGTGCTGGTGCTCACCAACGAGCCCGGCGAGATGGACTCGACCAGCCGCTTCGACGGGAGCGTCAACACCCCGCACGCCGAGCTGCGCACCAAGGCGATCAACGCGCGCGAGCACGGCGCGCTCGGCATGCTGGTGGTGAACGGCCCGCGCCACCACTCGGGCGAGCAGCTGCGCCGGCCGCGCTCCGACGGCGGGGGCTACATGTCGAGCGGCCTGATCGCGGCCACGATCTCGGAGAAGGCGGCGGCCGAGCTCCTGCCCCCCGGCGTGCGGCTCGAGGATCTCCAGCGCTCGATCGACGAGCGCACCCGGCCGCACAGCATGACGCTCGCCGAAACGGCGCGGGTGAGCGTCACGCTCCGGCGCACCCGGGCCCGCATCCGCAACGTGATCGGATGGATCCCGGGCCGCGACTCGAGCCGCGCCCTGGTGATCGGGGCCCACTACGATCATCTGGGGTTCGGAGCCGAGGGCTCGCTGGCGCCCGACTCGAAGCTCCCCCACCTGGGCGCCGACGACAACGCCTCGGGCGTGGCGGCGATGCTCGGGGTCGCGGCCCAGGCGAGCGAGAGCGCTCGCGCCGGACGGCCTTCCTTGGACATCCTGGTGTTCTGCGCCTTCACCGGCGAGGAGATGGGACTGGTCGGCTCATCCTACTACGTCGATCATCCGGCCCGGCCGCTCGAGAACGTGGACGCGATGCTCAACATGGACATGGTGGGAAGGCTGCGCGACAACCGGCTCATGGTGATGGGCACGGGCACCGCCGCCGAGTTCCCGGTGCTGGTCGGCAACGCCAACCGCGCCGCGGGCTTCGATCTCAAGACCTCGAGCGACGGCTTCGGCCCGAGCGACCACTCGTCGTTCTACAAGGGGAAGGTCCCGGTGCTCATGCTGTTCACGGGCGCTCACGCCGACTACCACAAGCCCAGCGACACCCCGGACAAGATCAACGCCGCGGGGCTCGAGCGCGTCTCGCGCTTCGCCTGGGCGCTGGTCGAGTCGCTCGACGCCCGCCCGCGCGTCACCTACCAGCGGGCCCGGGCCGACAGCGCCATGGGGCGGATCGCCGGAGGCGGCGGCTACGGGGCCTACCTCGGTACCATCCCGGACTACATGAAGACGGAGGGCGGGGTGCTGCTCTCGGGGGTGCGCGCCGGCAGCCCCGCGGACAGCGCCGGGCTGCGCGGCGGCGACACCGTCGTGCGCTTCGACGGCATCGCGATCGACAACATCTACGACTATACCTTCGCGCTGCGCTCCCGGAAGCCGGGCCAGAGGGTCCGGATCACCGTGGCGCGCGGCGGCCGCGAGGTGGAGCTCGCGGCGACCCTGGGGAGGAGACCGTGAGGCGTGGAGCCGTGAAGCGACTGATCCTGGGGCTGGCCGTCTCCCTGGGCCTGGGTTCCGCGAGCGGAGGAGCCCCGCGGCCCCCCGTGCCTCCTGGGGCCGCCCCGGCCGACAGCCTGATCCGGCCCGGCGAGACCCACTTCGCCCACCTCTGGCAGCTCACCTTCGGCGGCGAGAACGCCGAGGCCTACTGGTCCCAGGACGGGCGCCGGCTGATCTTCCAGTCGACCCGGGACGACTGGCCGTGCGATCAGATGTACGTGCTCGACCTCTCGAGCGGTCGCCTCGATCGGGTCAGCACGGGCAAGGGGCGCACCACCTGCGGCTACTTCTACGATCGGGACCGGCGCATCCTGTTCTCCTCCACCCACCTCGCGGGCGACTCCTGTCCTCCCCGCCCCGACTACTCCAAGGGCTACGTCTGGCCGGTCCATCCCGGCTACGACATCTTCACGGCGCGCCCCGACGGATCGGACCTCCGGCGCCTCACCGACACGCCGGGCTACGACGCCGAGACCACGGTGTCGGTGGACGGCCGCTGGTTCGTCTTCACCTCGCTGCGCGACGGCGACCTCGACCTCTACAAGATGCACCCCGACGGCTCGGGGCTGGTGCGCCTCACCGACCGCGCCGGTTACGACGGCGGGGCGTTCTTCTCGCGCGACGGCCGGTGGATCTGCTACCGCGCCTACCATCCCGCCGACTCGGCCGAGACGGCCGATTACCAGGCGCTGCTGAGCCGCAATCTCGTGCGCCCCACGCGCATGAACCTGTGGGTCATGCGCGCGGACGGATCCGGGAAGCGCATGGTGACCCACCAACCCGGGGCTTCGTTCGCGCCCTACTTCACGCCCGACGGCAGGTCGCTGATCTACGCCTCCAACTGGGAGAATCCCACCGGCCGCAACTTCGATCTCTACCTCGTCGACGTGCAGGGAGGCGAGCCCCGGCCGGTGACCCGCGACCCCTCCTTCGACGGGTTCCCGATGTTCAGCCCCGACGGTCGGTGGCTGGCGTTCTCCTCGAACCGGGGCGGCAAGCAGCCCGGCGAGACCGACCTGTTCTTCGCCGAGTGGAGGCGCTAGAGATCATGGGCAAGCAGATCCGCTTCGACGACGCCGCGCGCGAATCGCTGCGCCGCGGCGTCGACCAGCTCGCCGGCGCGGTGCGGGTGACCCTCGGGCCGCGGGGGCGCAACGTCGTCATCGGCCATCGCGGCGGGGCACCCACGATCACCAACGACGGGCTCACGGTGGCGCGCGAGATCGAGCTCGAGAACCCGTTCGAGAACATGGGCGCCCAGCTGGTCAAGGAAGTGGCCCTCAAGACCAGCGAGGCCGCGGGCGACGGCACCACCACCGCCACGGTGCTGGTCCATGGGGTCGTGGTGCGCGGGCTCGGGGCGATCGCCTCGGGTCACAACCCGATGGCGGTCAAGCGCGGCATCGATCGGGCCGTGCAGGTGGTGGTGGAGGATCTGCGCAAGCAGTCGCGCCAGGTGCGCGACCGCGCCGACGTGTCGCGCGTCGCCGCCGTCGGCGCCCGCGCCGACGCCCGGGTCGGCGACCTGATCGCCGACGCCATGGAGCGGGTCGGCCGGCAGGGGGTGATCACCGTGAGCGAGGGACGGGGCATGGAGACCACCCTGGAAGTGGTGGAGGGCGTGCGCTTCGACGGCGGCTACGTCTCGCCCTACTTCGTCACCGACGCCGACAGCATGGACGCGGTGCTCGAGAACGCGCTCGTTCTGCTCGCCGATCTCAAGCTCTCGGGCGTGCAGGAGCTGCTCCCGGTGCTCGAGCACGCCGCCCGCGCGGGCCGCCCGCTGCTGGTGGTGGCGGAGGACGTCGAGGGCGATGCGCTCGCGACCCTGGTCGTCAACCGGCTGCGCGGCACCCTCACCAGCGTGGCGGTCAAGGCGCCGGGCACCGCGGGACGGCGCCGCGAGATGCTCGAGGACCTCGCCGTGCTGACGGGAGCGAGGCTCCACGCGCGCGAGCTCGGGGCGAGCCTCGAAGCGTTCCGTCCCTCCGACTTCGGGCGGGTCCAGCGCGCGGTGGTCGATCGGGACACCACCACCCTGATCGAGGGCGGCGGCCATCCCCGGGAGATCCGCGACCGCATCGCGCAGCTCGAGCGCGAGCTCGCGGCCAGCGACTCCGACTACGACCGGGACTGGCTGCGCGAGCGTCTCGGCCGGCTGTCGGGGGGGGTGGCGGTGATCCACGTGGGCGCTCCCACCGAGCTGGCGATGGCGGAGCGCAAGGCGCGGGTGGAGGACGCCCTCGCGGCCACCCGGGCGGCGGTCGAGGAAGGCGTGGTCCCGGGAGGCGGCGTGGCCCTGCTGCGCGCCCAGCCGGCGCTCGAGACTCTCGGTCTCTCGGGAGCGGAGCAGGTGGGGCTCGAGATCATCCGGGCGGCGCTCGAGGAGCCGGCGCGCCAGATCGCGGTGAACGCCGGCGAGGAGGGCCGGCTGGTGGTGGAGCGGATCCGCTCCGGGAGCGGGGCGTTCGGGTTCAACGCGCTGACGCGGGAGTTCGGGGACCTCGAGGCCTTCGGGATCGTGGACCCGGCCAAGGTGGCGCGCTGCGCCCTCCAGCACGCGGCGAGCATCGGGGCGCTGGTGCTGACGACGGACGCGATCGTAGTCGACGCTCCGGAGGAGGAGGAGGAGGAACCGGGTCCCCCGGACGGCGAATCGTAGCCCGACTTTTCTCGCACCGGGGACTTGGTGCCGCGGTGCCAGTGTCTTATGTTTCCCCCGCTCGTCGCGCCGAATCGACCGTGCCCGCGGCGGGGCGCCTGAACTCGCGCGCGGGGCCGCTTCACTCACGGGAGAACATCCTCTCATGCGCTCGACAGGCTGGGCGTTGGCGTTGCTCCTCGGGTCCGCGATCCCCGCGCAAGCCGGGAACTGGAGCATCGGGTCCAATTTCGGGTTCGTCCTCGTCCCGGGCGGCAGCTTCGACAACCGCGTCAGCGTCTCGGCCGCCGGGGACGTGTTCTACTTCATGCCCGGGCTGCGCTTCGGGCTCCAGAGCGCGAGCCAGCGCCACGAGTGCTTCCTCGACGGCGGCCTGAGCCTGGTGAGCAGCAGCGAGTTCTCGGAGACGGCCGCCCAGGCGACGGCCAACTACCAGTACAACCTCGGCACCGGCACGAGCATCCTCTACCTGACGGGCGGCGGCGGCGTGGCGACCCGCTTCATCGGGGATCTCGGCCCGGGCGGGACCACCGTCAATCCCGTCAGCTTCGTGGGAGGCGGGGGCGTGGGCGTGCGCCACAAGGTGGGACAGGGCCACGGAACGCTGCGCGCCGAGGCCCGGCTCGACTACGTGACCGAGGGAAAGGACTGGGACCAGGTGCTGATCCCGAAGGGCACCGCCTTCGGGGTGAAGCTCGGCTTCGACCTGTGGCTCAAGTGATGCCGCGGGCGGCCGGGCTGGCGGCCGGCCTCCTGGCCCTGGGGCTCGCCTCGTGCGACAAGGGGACGCGGCTCGAGGTCGCTCCCCGCCAGGCCAGCCTGCCTCCCGGGGGATCGCAGCAGTTCACCGTGCTCGTCACGCGCAGCGCCAGCACGAACGTGCGCTGGCGGGTGGCGAGCGGCGGGGGAGTGATCTCGCCGTTCGGCCTTTACAAGGCTCCCCACTACACGCCGGTTCCGGTCACCGTCACGGTTCGCGCCCAGATCGACGAGCGGAGCGACGCCCGGACCGCTGCCGACGTGCGGGCTGGTGTCACCGCCAGCCCGCACGACGACGCCCTGGTGACCCGCGAGGCCGGCGAGTTCCCGGGCGCCGCCACCTGCCGCGACACCTCCCAGGCCCGGCTGCCCGAGCTCGGCGAGGCCGTGACGGTGGACTCGCTCCCGCGGCCGCTGGTGAGGGTGAGCCCGATCTATCCGGACACCGCGAGAAGCCGCGGCGTCCAGGGGACCGTGCGCCTCGCCGGGCTCCTGTGCCGCACCGGAAGGATCGCCGACACCTGGGTGTTCGAGTCGGTCCCGCTGCTCGACCGGGCGGCCGAGAATGCGGCCAGGCAGTGGGTGTTCGCTCCCGCGCGAGCCCGCGGCGACTCGATCGCAGTGTGGGTCTTCTTCTCCTTCAGGTTCTCGCTCCACGGTCCGGTCACCGCCGCGGCCCGATTCGATCCCTCCCCGCTCGGCATGGAGCCCGAGCCGGGGGAGGCCTCGCACCGCTGACGGGCCCGGGGCCGGCTTGCCGGCGCGCGGCAAGCGCGGTGTCGGAGGGCTTACCGGAGCCCCGCCGGGCGTGTCGCGGGGAACACCTGGGGCGGGCCCACCGGCCCGGCACCCGCCACCTCGAGAGCCGGCGGCCCGTCGAGCGCCTCGTTCCGGATCACGGCGAGCCCGGACCAGCCCGGTCCCGCCCCCGCGGCGCTGGTGAGCACGCCCGCCACCTTGCCCCGATCCAGGATGTCACGCGGCACCCCGGGAGCGCCGCCCGTACCGGTCACGATCGCCAGCCGGCGTCGCACCCCGCCGTAGGTGACGAGGCGTAGCAGCGCTTCCTGGCCGGTGAAGCAGCCCTTGTCGAGATGGACCTCGTGAGCCAACCCGACCTCGAAGGGATTGAACGCCGGCGCGATCTCGTGACCGTGGCGCGGTCGCCCGGCGAGGATGCGAAGTCTCTCGGCGTCGGGATCGGAGCTCCGCTCTCCGACCTCGAGCCCGAAGGAGGGGCCGATCTCGAGCCGGAAGGGCGCCCCGCCCTGCTCCACCACGGTGCCGGCCGCGAGCCCGAAGCCACCGGGCACCGCGCGCACGCCGCCCCGGTGCGCCGCATCCTCCTCCACCCGGACGTTCTCGCGGAAGATGTGACGGTCCAGGTGAGCGGCGAGCTCCTCGGCGGGAGCATCTTCGCGCACCAGCCAGACGGCGCCATCGCGGACGCGCGCCACGGCGGCCCGATGGAGCAGCCGGCCGCGGAAATCGCAGAACAGCGTCACGCGGCAGGAGCCCGGCTCGAGATCGACCACCGACTGGGTGGAGATGCGGTGGAGGATCGCGAGCGCGTCGGCGCCGGTGAGGCGCAGGATCGTCGCGGGCGTGCCGGAGAGGGACTGGGGCCGCGGATCGGGGACGAGTGCCATGAATCGAGGCTAGCGAGGCCCGAAGCTCGGGCGCAAGGAACCCGCCCGCGGCGCGACGCCGCCGGTGGCGGGAGGCCGCGGGCCGATGCTAGTGTTTGGCACTCACCGCCATGACCTCCGAAGCCCTCGCCGACCTGCTCGAGACCCTGGTCAACATCCCGAGCGAGACCGGCCACGAGGCCGCGATCGCGGACTGGGTCGCGGCGCGGCTCCAGGCGGTACGCGGCGGCGAGTGCCATCGCTCGGGGAACTCGGTGGTGTGGAGGCTCGCGGCCCGGGACGGCGCCGCGGCGCGCCGGCCGCTGCTGGTGGTGGCCGGTCACCTCGACACCGTGCCGGCGCAGGGCAACCAGGCCGCCCGCCGCCTCGACGGCAAGCTCTACGGCCTGGGATCGAGCGACATGAAGTCGGGCGACGCCGTGATCCTGGCGCTGCTCGAGACCCTGGAGCGGGACGCGATGCGCTTCGACCTGGCGGCCGTCTTCTACGAGGCGGAGGAAGGTCCGCACGAGGCGAACGGGCTCAAGCGCCTGATCGGCGAGATGCCGTGGTTGCGCGAGGCGCGGCTCGCGGTCCTTCTCGAGCCGACCGACCTCAGGGTCGAGCTCGGGTGCAACGGGGC
>Ga0066709_100004079_pt1 | contig 11503 bp, 16 predicted proteins | sample GraSoiAngelo_158_FD_79665 | JGI IMG/M metagenome (GOLD analysis project Ga0066709, IMG submission 79665) | Grasslands soil microbial communities from the Angelo Coastal Reserve, California, USA - 14_1009_16_30cm | ecosystem: Environmental > Terrestrial > Soil > Grasslands | place: USA... | reverse complement strand
ATCGCGCCCCGTGAAGATCAGTGCACTTGCACGGCACTCCGCATGACGCGCACTTCCGGGTCGCGGCTGTCCGAGGAAGAGCGGGAGAACGGTCCATTCGGGACCGTATTTGCTGATCACAGTCTGATGGCGAATTTCGAGAACGGTCGTTGGGACGAGCCAGAAATCCTCCCATATGGTCCGCTGCCACTGCCGCCAGCCCCGAGTGCTCTCCACTACGGACAATCCGTATTTGAAGGCTTCAAAGCGCATCGGACAGTGGATGGTGGGATCGCAATCTTCCGACCGCGCGACAACCTTGCTCGACTCAATCGGTCGGCCGCTCGGCTGGCAATGCCGGTAGTGACCGAGTCGCTGTTCCTAGAAGGCATTGCCGAGCTGGTCCGACTCGATCGGGATTGGATACCTCATCGCCCCGGAGGTGCGCTGTACATCCGACCCGTGTATTTTGCGATCGACGAAGCCCTCCAAGTGCGGCCCGCCTCAAACTACCGCTTTGTCGTCCTGACAAGTCCTGTGGGGCCCTATTTTACCGACTCGGTCAGCGTTCTGGCTGACGAACGTTACGTTCGAGCGTTTCCGGGCGGCACGGGGGATGTCAAACCTGCCGGCAACTATGGCGGCACCTTGCTGCCCGCAGGGGAGGCTCGGGAACACGGTTTCGACAACGTCCTCTGGCTTGACGGGATCGAACATCGGTTTGTTGAAGAGTGCGGCCTGATGAACGTAATGTTTGTCATCGACGGCTCCGTCGTGACACCACCGCTGACCGGAACAATCTTGCCTGGCATCATACGAGACACTATCCTCACTCTACTTCGCGACATGGGAATCACGGTCGAAGAACGCCCCATTGCGCTTGAGGAACTCGTCACTGCACAAGCAGCTGGTCGACTCACGGAGGCGGTAGGAGTCGGGACCGCGGTTACGATCGTCCCCATCGGACGGATATCCTACCGCGACCACGACATCCGGCTGAAGCCAGGCGGCGTGGAAAGCATCATGCGGATGGTCCTGTCCCGGCTGGAGGCGATCCGAACAGGTAGAGAGGAGGACGCACATGGATGGCTCATGCCCATTTGAGTGGCCCTCGACATGACGTACTACGCCCTGTTCTATGATGTGGTCGACGACTTCGTCGGCCGAAGGGCTCTATTCAGGGAGGACCATCTTCGACTGGCTCGCGAAGCCCATAGGAAGGGCGAGTTGGTCCTCGCCGGTGCATTCGGAGACCCGGTCGACGGAGCGTTGCTCATCTTTCGAGCTGCGGATCCCTCGATTGTTGAGGACTTCGCCCGTCGGGATCCCTATGTGACCCGCGGATTAGTATCGCGATGGAAGGTTCGACCTTGGGCCGTCGTTATCGGCGGAGGCGATCGGGGCTTGACTCACGACGGCGGTGCAACATGAATTCGCTACCTGCCCGCCCCGTGAAGATTCGCAGCGTCCGAATCTCACTGAGGTCCCGACCCCGCTCATCGGAGGTGATCGGCCTTTGCCAGCCTACGTGATCGTTAATATTGACGTTCGCGACGCGGTTCAATATGAAGACTACAAGCGGCTCGCCGATCGTACGGTGCAGACGTACGGCGGTCAATACCTCGTGCGAGGGGGAAAGGTTGAGGTTCTAGAAGGGAGCTGGGAGCCTCGGCGGATCGTCGTCGTCGAGTTTCCGACAGCTGCCCAAGCGAAGGCGTGGTGGAGCTCGCCCGAATATTCACATCCGAAGACCCTGCGTCAGGCAATTTCCCAGACGGACATGTTCATCGTCGAAGGCGCCTAGAAGGAGTAACATCGAGGAGCGATTGCACTGATGTTGACGGTCGGTCTGTCCGTGGCAAGATGGACTGCCGCGGCAGAAGGTGACCGGAGGTCGCGACACGCGTTCGTGCCGAAGGCCCGGTGTGGAATGACTCGAGCACCGATAGATACGCGGATCTCGGGCTGAGGCGGAAGTGGATGAGGTGGCAGGCGCCAAACGTAGCGCCGAATTAGTTCGCCTCTTCAGGGAGCGAACCCCCATCGCTCGTTTCTTCGGGATGCAACCGTCCTTCAACCAAGACGGAGGCGCAATGGTCGACATGCCCTACAATCCGAACCTCAACCACCCTTTGGGAGGCATCCATGGCGGCGTGTACGCGACGATGCTAGACTGTGCCGGGTGGTTCACCGTTGCCGCGACGACGGATCGTTTACTCTGGGTCGCCACTTCCGAGTTCACGGTCCATCTGCTTGAGCCCGCCCAGCATGCATCGCTCCGTTCCGTCGGTAGCCTCGTAAGGCTGGGCAAGCGACAGGCCGTCGCTGAGATGCGCCTCGTAGATGGCGCGGGGCGCTTGGTAGGACACGGCATAGGTACGTTCGTCATCCTTCCAAACGTTCCTGGTCCGAACACGACCCTACGCCGGAAGCCGCCTTGAACAATCTCAGACCGCCGACCACGACCCACATTCCATATTGCTTGTCCTCTGTTGCGGCCATGCCGCGCAACCTCCAACAAGGAGCACATCGATTGATTGCTCTTAATAATGAGGGATTATTGCGCGCAAGCAGCTAGTCCAAATCCGGTCCCGGCGCGTCCTGATTCGTGCCCGGCTAAAACCCCTTATGTGGATTTGAACTCGAGCCGTCGGGAGGTGGACAATCGGACAACCGATTGTCATTGCGGACTAGCAGCTTTCTTGACGGGAACCGTTCCAGAGTCGCGGGACTAGCACCTTGGGGTCGTCCCCGAGGCCTTGGCGTTGTCCACGGCGCAGAGATTCCGCTGCTAAGCTCGACCCTTGACCGCCTCGAGGACGAGATGCAGCGGGATCTCGTCGAAGTAGGATCCTTGAGTACTCCCCTCGATGAACTCCGGTGTGGGGGCTGGTTCTTCGAGGGATTGGATCAGGAGCCCAGCCTCTCGGAGCACCTGCGCGTACCACGAGAGAGGACGATGGTATCCCGTCGTCGTGACGATCTGCCCAGGGGCAATTTCCCATGGGATCTCGTCGTGGAAGGGCTCACGGTAACGAGTGACCTTCCGGGAAACGTTCGTCGTTCGGAAGAACCGCTCCAGGAGCCACGTTGAGGTGGGACCTTGGTCGAAGCAGGGATGAGCGAGGCTGGCGACGAAGCGTCCCTTGGACCGCAGGACACGGGCCACTTCGCGGATCGCCCCGGCGGCGTCTTCGATGTCCATCAAGGCCATGTTGCACGCGACGAGGTCGAAGGACGCCGCCCCCAGCATGCTGAGATGGACCACGTCCGCAACGTGATACTCTATTCCGAGTGGCTCTCGATCCTCGCGGGCACGCGCACGCTCGACCATGCGTGCGGACGCATCCACGGCGACAACCTTCGCACCCGCCCGCGCAAACCGGCGCGAGAGGTATCCATTCCCGCATGCGAGGTCTAGGACGCGCCTTCCCCGCACGTCCCCAACAACCCGCAAGAACGTCGGGTCAATGAGGGTCCGGTGCCAGAGGTCCCCCACGTCGCCTTGCTTCGCATCGTACCAGCCCGCCATTCGGTCCCACGACTCAAGGCTCATAAGCCGGTCGAAGTCCTAGGCATCAATAATAATGCCGGACCGACCAAAGCCGCCGCTCGTCCCCGAACGATTGGGCGGGAAAATCGCAGGAGGGTTATATCAATCGGGTTGTGCAAGTCGGTCTTCTCCCTGTGGCCCGGTTTTCTTGGGCTGTTCTGCAAGGGCTCGAAGCTATCGGCCGGGAAGATCAGGATGAGGGGGCACCGGTATGATAACGGCCGCGGCCATCCTGATCGACCGTAGTTATCTTCCTCGGGTCAATTTCATTCCCGAGCGACTTGTGCGCCAATGGATGCTTCACTTTTGGACGAGGTATGTGAGCCCTGAGTCTGTTACCAGGATAGAGCCTAGTCCGGACCGAATCCCCTTGCCTTACCGCTAAGGGATCTGGTTTGTTGGAGAAACGTCCATGGGGAGTCTTTCCTTCGTGGTCACGCTCCAGGATGGTGCCAAGTTTGGATGCCTCTACTCCGGCGCGAGCGACTTCATCGAGCTACCAGATCCGTACACCCCCGCTGACATCGTGAACATCGATATCGGTCGTGGTCTCGCGAAAGGGCAGAGAGTCGTTCTGTCCCAGCCTGAATTCGTGTGGTGCTCCTACCAAGAATCGCCTGAGTCGCAACTCGAGCGCGCTTCTCGTACGAGGAACGTTCTGGACTTGGAAGAAATCGGGACGACGCACGAATATGCGGCTGGGCTCCGGGCTGAGAACTGGCTGCTCGTGATCGGCGCAGACGCATTGCCTCCTGGCAGCGCCGCGCTTCGGCAAAGAAAGCCGCAACTCGCGTTCGTGAATCCTTACCGAAGCCGCCGTCTTGAATTGACGGATTGGCCGACGCGTTCGCGTCCCGATCGCAGAGGTTGACCATCGGAAGTTTGAACTGGAGGCGCCAGTATTTGAATGAAAGAAGAAGCGTATGCCAGGCGTCCGACGGAGCGGACATCTAGATCGTTGGTGGGTTGACGGTTGGTGTACCGGTTGTCAACCGCCTCGAAGCTTTGGCCGCTAGACATCCTGACAAGTGCGCGGTTGTGCCAAGGCTCGCGAATTCACGGCCCTCCGGTCACGACGGCCAAGGCGAAGCCATCGTACCCTTTGGTGCCGACAGTCTGGACCGCCACGCCGACTGCCCTGCGCTCGGCCGCAAGCGCCTCCATGAACCGCCGAACGCCCTGTACATTTGCGTCGTCGCTCTCGGAATCCAAGATGGCTCCTTCGCGGATGACGTTGTCCGCAATGATTAGTGTGCCGGGACGGGACAGCCGTATGGCCCAGGTGAGGTAATCCGCGTACGCGGGTTTGTCCGCGTCGATGAAGACGAGGTCGAACGGACCGAGTCCCTCAGCTGCCAAGGCCGGGAGCGTGTCCAAGGCCCGTCCCAACCGGAGGCCCACGACACCCGCAAGGCCGGCTCTTCGCAGATTCCCTAGAGCCACCTCCGCGTGAATTGGGTTGAGCTCGAGGGTGATCAGCCGGCCGCTCGGCGGCAATGCCCGCGCGAGCCAGATCGTGCTGTACCCGCCGAGGGTTCCGACCTCCAGGATCTTCCCGGCCCTCACGGACTTGGCCAGGAGGAAGAGAAGCTTCCCCTGGATGGGCGACACCTGAATGGAGGGAAGCCCCGCCTCCTCACTGGACCGAAGAGCGGCATCGAGGTCCGGGTCCGAACGGGCAAAGAGTCCTTGGAGATACTCGTCGACGGCCTTCCAAGGCTCCTCGACCCGCTTCACCGCACATACACCCACGATCCAGGATTGAAGGGTTTCGGTCGTGTCGCGACGGAAGACATCCTCAAAGCTCTGACCTCATGACCGCCGCTCTTTGACCCGACCTGAGTTTCGAATCTATTTGAGGGGTCCAAACTCGGACGTCATGACCTCATGTCTTTCTTGAGGACGGTCGTTGTACGGATCGTCCGCGCGTTCTGTCGAGGCATGATCCAAGCCGCGTGGGATTAAGACACTCCATTCTAGCTAGCGTTCTCCCGCCTCCACCAAGACCCATGACCCACCGGCGCGACCGCAATCCTTTATGGACCAAACGCATCTCTTGGCTTGGGTCCTCGATGATCTCCGGAGCTCACGTTATCCTCTATAGCAAGGACGCCGAGGCGGACCGGGAGTTCTTCCGTAATGTCCTGAAATTCCCTCACGTTGACGCGGGCCTCGGCTGGCTCATCTTCGCCTTACCGCCGGCCGAGGTGGCGGTCCATCCCGCGGAGGAGAACGGTTCGCACGAACTCTATCTGTTGTGCGACGACCTCAAGGCGACGGTCAACGCGCTCCGACAGAAGAAGGTCAAGTGTTCTGCCCCCGCCGAGCGGGAGTGGGGAGAGATTGCCACCGTCTCATTGCCCAGCGGAGCCACGCTGGGTCTTTATCAGCCGAAACACCCGTTGGCCCACCAGTAAGGAAGTGAATCGTTTCCACCGGTCAATGCCGCGAACGTCGCCCCAGGTCCTCAGGAGAGCCTTCGCCTCCCAGAGAGCCCGGTCTCTGTTTGGATAGGCCCCAATCCCCGCGGAGGATGCACGTCTCAGAGAGGGCCTAAATTCAGGCGGCTTCGAACCTTCTCAGGAGTGGACTGGCACGAATCGCCTGCCCGAATCTGGATCTTGTCTAGGCCGCATCCGGCGGACGTTGACACCGCCCCATGGTCAGGAGCGCAATGGCTGGGTCGAGGATGCATCGAAGTTCTCCAGATTGGAACCAACCAGGTGCGCTTATGCATTAGACGGGAAATTGCCTCGAGATCTACCCCTCGCCCGTGGGGTTTGAAGGAGCGCGGCCTTTCGGCGTCGGTCCCATTAATGAACGAAGAGACTCGTAGCTCTTTACCGCATCACGTTCTTCGACTACTATGACGATCTGAGGGTTGCAGCTCATGAATTCGATGTTGTTGATATCGTTCATCGCTAGTTCAGTAGAGATCGCGGAGACGACGCCCGGTGTCCTCTCGGTACCCTCCGACGTCCAAACGATAATTTCGGCAAGGTTGCGAAGGATCTCTCGAATTCTGCCCTTGGGGATGACTGCCGTCAGCTTGGACAGGTTTTTCTCGTCGACCACTACCTTTACTACATCGACCCCGGCTACGACCCGGAAGCTGTCTCCCCGTCCGTAGTCGACATCTGTAGAGAACTTGGCGAGAGCGAGCGGGATCGAAGGATCATTGCGAATCGCGACATCAACGATTTTGTTCTTTAGTGCGAGCCTCGTTAGGAGCTTTCCGGCTTTCTCGTACTTCGCTGCGACGCGTCGAATCGGATATCTCCGAATCGCTGCGACAATCGCTTCAAGCGAAGCGTCATGGCTCGTGGTCACTTGGACATACCTCGCGAGCGCGCGGATGTTGATTAGTCCCCTGGCCAATCCGTTTCTCACGACGCCGTCCTTCTCAATCAACCGCCGAACCGCATCTCCGGATTTTTCTGTCATTTCCGACATGTCTGAGCCGAGTTCTTGGCAAATGTCACGATCCTGACATAAGTCTTTTCCTGCGAATCGATGCTCGACGGGTAGTGAGTCCGGAAAAAGCGAGGAACACAATCACAATCCTGGGCATTCCTGGCAGCCTGCGAAAAGGGTCCTACAACAAGGCCATGCTCCGGGCGGCCCAAGAATTAGCACCCGCGGAGGTCGAGCTGACAATCTTCGATTTGGATGGGATCCCGCTCTTCAATCAAGACACCGAAAATCAGCCTCCTCCGCGTGTGTCGGAGTTCAAGTCCAAGATCCGGCGGGCCGACGCCATCCTATTCTCGACGCCGCAGTATAGCAAGTCGATTCCGGGAGTCCTCAAGAACGCACTCGATTGGGGGGTAAGGCCAGAGGGTGACAATGCGTTCGACGGTAAACCGGCAGCCATTGTAAGTGCTTCCACAGGCAGGTTCGGCGGCGCCCTGGCCCAATACCATCTGCGGCAGATCCTCGTGGATCTCAATGTGCATCCAGTCAACGACCCCGAGGTCTTTGTCAGCATGGCCCCTCGCGGCTTCGCCGCCGAGGGGAAGCTGATTGACGAGGACTCTCGAAGACAGCTGCGTCGGCTACTCGAGGTACTCGTCGGCTGGACAATCAGGTTGAAGGCGGTCGGTCAATCGGAAGGGAGCGCACCCGGTGAGTGACGCTGTAGATCGTTCCCAATGCGGCCTCTTTCGAACCATCGTCTTTCGACGGAACCCGCCGAAATCCTAAGTCAAATGGGGGAGGGAAACTTGCCTGGCTAGTCCGGTCCCAGCCCTTCTGGCCTCGCTCCTGTGGGCGGTGAGCGCGGTATACTACAGGAATCTCCAGCCGAAGATCGGATTCCTTTGGCTCAACCTCATGAGGACCTCTATTGCCTCCATAATCCTCCTGGTACCCGCAATATACTTCGGAGCTTTCGGTGGAGTTGAATTCGCGGTCCTCAGCGGAATCCTCAACCTGGCAGTGGGCGACAGCCTGTTCCTCATCGCGCTGCGGAAGGTCGGAACTTCCATCGCCGCACCGGTGGTATACACGTACGTCCTCTTCGTTCAGCTCTTCGGTTCTGTTGCCGGCGAAGCTACACCTCTGAGCAACCTGTTGAGTTCTGCATTGGTAATTTGGGCTGTCGTAATCCTGTCAAGAGGAAAGGATGGATCTGCCAGGGCGAGCGGGATCGGCTTTGCTTTAGGGGCCTCCGTGGCGTATGCGTCTGGAAACTTGCTTGTCAAGCTCTCCAGCATCGCGGGCGGGAACTTCTTATCAGTCGCCTTCGTTCGATGTGCGTCTGCTGCAATCGCCCTGGGAATCGTGACGCTAGTGTCCCGGTCGGGCATGGAACCGGTCTTCGGAACGTTTCGTGGGAAGAACAAATCTGTCTTCACCGTCGTCACGGCATCCGACCTTGCGGTAGGTTCGACTCTGATTGTGTATTCGGTTTCGACCGTGGGGGTCACCCAGACGGTGATTCTCTCGAGCATTGCTCCTTTGCTCGCCCAAGTCTTTTCAAAGGTGGTAGGTAGGGAGGCTCCCACCATGACAGATTTCTTAGGCGGCTTGATCATCGTGGTTGCTATTGTCGTGGCGGTAGCCGTCTAGGAACGCACGATAGTAGGTCCAGTAGGTCGCTCCAGCGAGACGCTCTAACTGAGCTAACCTGTATCAGAGTCTGAACTGACCACCGAGTTCGATTCGATGACGTCCGCGGGTAGACCCCCGATGCAGGTCTACACGTTCGCATCGAAAGTGACTCGTCTGGAGACGCGGGATTGGTCGAGTTGACTCAGACGAAGACGAATTGAGTCGTCTCTAGGAATTCGGAGGCGTCGTGACAGGCTCGCGGAAGTGCCTCTCAGCGGGTTTGCTCAGATTGTTTTTTGGAAGACGACCCGGGGCTTCCCGGGGCCAGCATAGTCAGGAATGACTGTGGCTTCAAATCCCAATTTTTCGTGGAACTTGACAGAAACGATGTTTGAGGGAGTAGTAATTGCCTTTAGGGCGTTGCAGCGATTCGCCTGAGCGAATGAGCTGAAATGACGGTAGAGTTCCGTAGCTAGCCCTTTTCGACGATCGGCTCTTCTCACCGCGACAAGGTGAATGTAGCCCGTGGATTTCGTCTGAGACAGGAAGCCGAAGAGGTACGCCTTTACCGTGCCTTGCTCTTTGACGACAAATGCTGAATTGCCGAATTCGTGAAAGAATATCGGGAGGTGAAGGTGGAGGGTCCGATCGCTGTCCCAGAAGTCTGAAACATCACCCAAGATTTGATCGAAGTCCTCTTTGCTGCATGGCGCGAGATGCATTACAATCATGCTCGCTATCAGCCAGTCATCAAACTTGCCGCAGCTTTTCTTCGGTCTGCGTTTTCCATCCTTCCGCGGCAAGGCAACGTCGTTTCTGAATTATCCACTGATGTCTCGGTCCGGCTTTTTCGCGGTCAGTGTTAGAGCGGATGCTTCGATTCCTGTCGGGCCAATTCGCCAGGGCCTGTCCTCCTTGATCTGGATTGCGACAAATCCTTCACGACGGATAGTTTCCAAATACTTTGTTCGAACCATTGCGTTCCCAACACAGTCGCAGTCGTCCTCGATCAGTCCGAGGTCCCGCTCTTGGACGACGTCCGATATCACAAGACGGCCGCCTGGTTTCAGTATCCGCCAGGCCTCCGCGAACACGGCAGGCTTGTCGGGACTCAAATTGATCACGCAGTTGCTCAGTACGACATCCGCGCTCGCGTCGGGAAGCGGTAGTCGCTCGATAGGTGCAAGCAGGAAGGATGCATTCTCGATGTGGTGAAGGGCCGCTGCATTCGACGCGCGAACGACCATCGTCGGAGTCATATCGATTCCGATGGCGCGCCCATGGGAACCGACGAGCTCGCTTGAGAGGAACACGTCGATTCCAGCGCCGCTCCCGAGGTCCACAACCGTCTCCCCATGTCTGAGTTCTGCATGAAGGACTGGGTTCCCGCTGCCCAATCCAAGGACCGATTCCGCGGGGATCCGCGTGAGTTCGGCAGGCGAATACCCGATCGCGCAAGAGGCGTCGGAATCGCAACACCCGCTGTCGGTAGCTGCCTTTGTGTAGCGTTCCCGTACTTTTCGTCGAATCGTGTTTTTGGCCTCCGCGTTCATCGAACCCACCTACAGACGAACCACGAGAAGCAACTCTATGCCGTGTTTGGGCCCCGAATCGTTCGAATTCATCAAATCACTTCTGTGACGCTCAGCCTTCCGAGGACTGGATACTTGACTTCGCAGGACTTTGGAGAAAGGCAATGATGTCGGAGGCGTTTCGATCCGGCGGAAAAATCGGATAGAAGACCTTCTCAATTCGTCCTTGATCGATGATCAGCGACACTCTTTTGATGAACACCCGACCGTCGGATTGGAACGTGGGGAGGCCAATAGACCCTGTGAACTCAAGCGCCGAATCGCTTAGCAGTTCGAATGGCAGTTGGAGTCGTTGGACGGCCTCTTGCTGCCATTCCGTTGAGTCGGCACTAAGCCCGTACACTGTTGCGTCGAGGTCGCGTAGCCGGGAGAAATGATCTCGAAACGAGCAGGCTTGCGGTGTGCATCCTCGGGCCCCCGGAATGTCGTCCCATTCCTTCGGATTCGGCATGTTCGGGCGGCCAGTGTGGGGATAGCAGAAAACAACGACGGTGCCTGACAAGGAGGACAAATCGACCCGTCTTTCGGACGTCGATACAAGCGGGACGGATGGAATCCTTCGGCCACGAAGCCCTTTACACCCGCCGTCATCCACGGGGACCGGTAGGTCTGCAGGCAAGTCGTAACTCGTTTTCGACGTCACGTCTATTCCATCCGGCCGCTCTTTCAAGAACCTTCTTGTTTGAGCTAGTACAAACCTGACAGACTGGACGGCAAGTTGTCGCGTGTGCATAGCGGTAATTGGTCGGCATCGGACGTTCGGGCAACTTCACGAAATCGGACGGGGCCAACCATAATAACCACGAGATATTTCGAGGTGAACGCATCGACTCATGCAGCTCCGCGGCATCGTTTTCGACTTGGACGGAACCCTCATCCTAAGCCATCACGACTTCCGGAGAATGCAGGAAGAGGTGGTTCGCGTTGCTGAGGAGTTCGGAGTCCCCCAGGGACGAATCCGAGTGACCGAACCAATCGGAACGACCCAAACTATTCGGGGTGCCCGGAGCCAGTTAGAGCTAGCTGGAGTGGACGCGGCGCGGAGGTCCCGATTCGAGGTCGAATTGCGCCGCAGTATCGACGTAATCGAAATGGAGGCGCTGTCCCGGACATCACTCCGCTCGGGCGCCGAGGCGCTCCTCAAGACCCTCCGGGATCGGGGATTCCGCTTGGGACTTTTCACACGAAGTTCTGGGGCCTTCTGCCGAGCAGCCTTAGCTCGGGTCCATCTTGACTTTTTCTTCTCGAACGTGAGGACGCGCGACACCCCCGGTCCTGAGAAGCCTTCTCCGGAGGCGTTGCACGCATTGCTTCGGGAGATGCGCGT
>Ga0066709_100004078_pt1 | contig 11504 bp, 11 predicted proteins | sample GraSoiAngelo_158_FD_79665 | JGI IMG/M metagenome (GOLD analysis project Ga0066709, IMG submission 79665) | Grasslands soil microbial communities from the Angelo Coastal Reserve, California, USA - 14_1009_16_30cm | ecosystem: Environmental > Terrestrial > Soil > Grasslands | place: USA... | reverse complement strand
CCGACGTCACGCCCGGCAGGCTCGCAACCGCCGCGCGCGCCTGGTCGCGCATCTGATCTTTCACGGGGCACGCGGGCGTCGTCAGCTCGATCGTGAACGCGACGCGACCGCCGTCGATCGCGAGGTTCTTCACGAACTTGAGGCTGACGATGTCGCGGCGAAGATCGGGATCCTGGATCGTCCTCAGCGCGGCGAGCACGTCGGCTTCGGTCGGCATGGGACCATTGTAATTCACCAATTCACGAAGTCCGTTCCGCCGCGAACGGGCCGACGATTGGCAGGCTGAATTCCTCGCCCTGGTAGGCCTTGTACATCAGCACCAGCCAAAGCACCGCCGACGCGGGAATAACGAGGAACACGACCACCAGCGCCCCAAGAATCGGCACGATTTGCAGCAGGATGTCGATGCCGACGATGGCGAGAAACACGACGGTGGACTGCATCGCATGGAACCGCACGAAGCGGTTGTCCTTCTCGATCACCAGAAAGAGGACGCCGGTGATGAAGCCGACGAGGTAGCTCAGCGCGGCCGCGACGTTCGCGTCGAGGCCGGTCGACGTCTTTTCCCGGTGCAGCGGCATAGTCTACGCGGCCGGCGTGGGCTCGAACAGCGCGCGCGTCTCGTTGTGCAGCAGCACCCAGAAGGTGTACACCGCCAGGGCGGTGCCGAACGGCAGCACGAACAGGTTGAACACCGCGAGCACGAGCACGATGGTCCGCCCCGCGGACTGGTGACGGCGCACCGCGCGGCCGGCCCACGTGTTCGCCCATCCGCCCGCGAGCAGCGCGGTCGCGAACGTCAGGAACATGAACCCGGTAAAGACAGCGGCAATCGGATCGCCGGACGTCGTCCGCGCGATCGCCGCCGCGCCCGTGGCGAGCAGCAGCGCCGCGCCGCCGATGAGCAGTCCCATTCCGCCCCAGACGACGTGCAGGATGCCCAGCAGGTTGACGTGGGAATTCACCGGACGACGACCCGCGCGTCGATGGTCGTGTCGGGGACGCCCGGCACGCTGACGCGGAAGCGCACGCGCGTCCCGTCGCGGACGCCGGCGGGCACGCGAACCCGGACCTCATGGCGCGCGGCGCGGTATCCGGCGCCGCCGCACGCGGGGCAACACTCGTCCCAGACCTCGCCGCGCCCGCCGCACGGCGTGCAGGTCCGGCGCAGCGGCACCTGCAGCGTGATGTTGCCGCCCCAGAATGCTTCGCGCGGCGTGACGGGCAGTTCGATCGGGCAGTCCGCGGCGGCGCGCCGGCCGAAGAACGCCTGGCGCATCCGATCGAGCACGCTCTCGACCGAAGGAAAATCGATCGCGACTTCGTCGGCCAGACAGCTCGCGCCCGCGTGCGTGGTCGCGGCGAGGTGCGCGTCGTACAGACGGCGGCGGTCGGCATCGCGCAGCACTTCGTACGCGCGGGCCACCTCGGTGATCCCGCCCGATCGATCGTCCGCCGAGATGTCGGGATGATACCGGCGCGTCAACTGCCGGTACGCGCGCCGAATCTCTTCAGCCCCCGCGTCGGGCGACACGCCGAGCACATCGTAGTAATCGCGCATTCAAAGCTTCCGGCTTCCAGCTTCCAGCTTCAAGTCAAGCCTCTGGCAAGACTAGGGGTGGCGATCCAGGGATGTCAACCAGCAGGAAAAAGTTGACTTTCAACCTTTAAGCTGGAAGCTGGTAGCTGGTTTATGACGAAAGAGTGCCCGCAGTGCGCCGGGGATATGAAGCTCGTGGTGCGGGATGTGGCGGACCGCCTGCCCGACGGGCAGACGAGGACCCGGCGCGTCCGCGAGTGGGTCTGTCCCGAATGCGACTACTTCGAAGAAGCGGAGGGCGCCGAGGAGTGAAGGGCGGAACCGGCCGGGAGATCAGCGGGCACCGAGCGTCAGGAGCATTTCCTTTCGCACCGCGTCGTCGAAATCCTCGAAGTTGAGCGCGGTCTCGCATTCGTCGCACAGCACTTCGATGACGGCCGGCCGGCCTTCCTCGTTGACTTCCACCCGCGCGTCATCCAGGCGCACCACATGCATCTGCAGGGTTTTGACCAGGAAATTCCGGTCGTTCCCGCAGCTCGGACAGGTCAAGGGCATTAACGGATACTCCTCACGGCCCCGTCAGGGCCGTCAAACCCACGAATTGTACGGAATGGTCCGGGCAATACGCAATCAAGATCTTCCCGTTTTCCGGGGGCTTCGGGAAGAGTTTTGTTACGATCCGTTCATGGACGAGCGGGAAATCCGCAGCGAAGCGCGTGGCCCGCACTGGGTCGCGTGGATCGCGGACGCGAACGGAAAACCTGAAGGATCGGTCGTGCTGGTGGCAGCCACGAGGGAGGACGCTGAAGAACGGGCGAGAAAGTGGGCGGCGCAGACGGCGCGCGATGCGCGCTGACGCTATTCGTCGTACTCCTCGTCTTCGAACTCCGAGGGATCGCCGAGCCGCAGAATCTGGCCCATCGCGTGCCCCGCGAGAATGCAGTGGGGGCCCTTCGCTTCGAGGGAGACGACCGCAACGTCCCAGGGGCGCGCACGGTAGGCCGCGGCTACGCAGCCGCAGGGCAGCCCCTCGAGCGCTTCGAGCTCGAAGATCGTGCCTGTCGGCTTGACGGAGCTAAGCGATCCCGATGGGACTGCCATACCGTACCTCCCGTGACTGGCCTCTCCTCCGCAGGGGGCCAGCACAGCACCCTCTCTGCAATCCCGACGCCAGTTACCCGCTTAGACATGTTATCGGCGGACTTGGTTCCGTACTGCAGCCAAACTGCACCAAAACAAGCAGTTTCGGGAAATGCCCCATGAGAGGCGGAGGGGTGGTCCGGGTGACGCCTGCAGGCTACAGCAGGCCGGGATACGTGACCGTTCCGTGATCGACCCGCGCGAAGTCGCTCAGGTGATGGGCCTTAGCTTCGCGCACCGGCAGAATGTGACAGACCGGCACACCACGCACAAGAAGAGCATCCGCGAGCAACTGGCGGTGACACTGCCACCAAACCGCCTCGGCACACATCACACTTGTCGGTTGACCCCCCGCAAACGTAACCAGCTCCTCGATCCCCTGCCGGAACTCCGCCGTCTGCATGTGATCCGCGTACCCGCGAAACCCGGGGTGGCGCCAACCCGTGTTTACGGAATCCGCGCGTGGCTTTCGCAGGCCGCCCAGCGCGGCGAAGTGGCGGTAGACGACGCCGTGCTCGTGCAGGAAGGCGTCGAGCGCCTCGCGGCTGAAATGAGGATGCCGGCGCGATCGCGGGACGGTGCGTACATCGGCGAGGCGCCTGATGCCGTGCGCGGTGAGCAGCGCCAGAAACTGCTCGGCCGGGTGCGTCGAGTGACCGATGGTGTAGATCGCGCATGAAGGCGCCGGGGCCGTCATGCGTACACCAACCGGCCGTCCACGAGCGCGTCCGGAAACATCGCTTGCGCGGCGCGGACGTACCACTCGAGCTGTGCCTCATGCTCGTCGCGGCGGCGCCCGGTCTTGAACTCCACCACCGAAACCGAGACATCCGCGCGAACGACGAGGCAGTCGATCGAGCCGCGGACGACCTCGCGGCGCTCCGGCAGAGCCAGCGAGAACGGCACCTCGTGCAGGCACTCTCCAGAGCCGAGCGTCTGCACGACTCCGGGTTGACGGCAAATACGGTCCCAGGCGCTGACGGAGCGCGCGACGAGCGTCTCGAGATCGCCGCAAACCGCGCGTTCCTCCGGACGGACCAGGTGCATCGCGATCATGGCGGGATCCGCGGCGTCCGGCTGAGAAACACCGAACCGCTGGACGAGACGGTGCACGATCGTTCCCACGAGCGCGTCGCTGTCACGATCGCCGCCGCCCGGCTCGGCGGAAGTCACGGCGCGCGCGGCTGCTGAGCTCACGGGCGTGCGAACCAGCGCGTCCGCGTCGGCGATCGCCGCGAACGAATCGGATCCGGTCGCGCCCGGCGGCCGCGCATCCTGTCCGATGTTCACCGAATCTGCCTCTCGTGTGCTCGCTGGAGCGCAGACGCGGAAATCGAAGACCGTACCCGAAGTCCCACGCCAGACGAGCATGGGTTCGACGGTTCGGGCGGCTTCCGCCAGAAGCGCGCGAATCGTTCCTGGAAGGACCTCGGCAAGGCTGCCGCGTCCCGGCACGAGCGCTCCGTCGGCGTTGACCGCGGACGAAAGATAGAGCCGGTCGCGCGCCCGCGTCACCGCGACATACAGCAGCCGTTTGGTTTCCTCGCGTTCGCGCGCGCGCTCCTCCTCGTCATCTTCGGAGACGAAGGGGCCGACGGAAACCGTGTCCGTGCCGAGCCGGACCGGCCGCGGCGGGCCGCTTGCGCCTTTTGCGAGATTGACGACGAAGACAACCGGGAACTCGAGGCCTTTTGCGGCGTGGACGGTCATCAGATTGACCGCGTCGAGCGCCTCGAGGACGGCGTTCGACTCGTCACCCGCGGTCAACGAATCCAGGTGGTCCGCGATGCGCGGCAGCGTCGCGTAGCCGCGGTTCTGCACGCGGCGGATGAGCGCGCGCATCTTCTTGAGGTTTTCCCACGCCTGTTGCCGCCGTCCGCCCCGCAACTCGTACGCGTATGCCGATTCGGCGAGGATGTGTTCGAGCAATTCGGCCGGAGGGATCCGATCCGCGGCGGCGATCCATCGCGCGACCTCGATCCGCGCGTGCGCGAGCACGGCGCGATCGTCGTCGGGCAGGGCCTCGAGCGGAACGGGCGGCTCGACGTCGGTCAGCGCAGCAGCGAGCCGCGGTGCCAGGATCGCGAGCGCCGGATCGGACACCCGCACGAAGCGCGATCGGAGAAACGCCGCCGCGCGAAGATCGGACGAGGGCCTCGCCAGGAACCGAATCAGCGCGGAGACGTCCTTGATCTCGTCCGCGTCGAAAAAGCCCAGACCCTTGTAGACGTACGTCGGGATCCCGCGCAGCTCCAACTCGCGTTCGAACTCGCGATGGCTCGCGCGCGATCGGAACAGGACGGCGACGTCGCCCGGTCGCGCGGCGCGCGGCACGCCCGTCTGCCGATCGCGCACGGTCTCGTCGCGAAGGACCCGCGCGATTTCCTCGGCGACGGCGGCGGCGCAGGCCAGCGGATCATCCGCGGCCTGAATGCCGAGCACCACGCGACGGGTTGCTCTCGCGCAGGACACCGGCGCTTGGGACTCCGCGCCATCGAGCGGGAACCGATCGCCGTCGTCGAAGCGAAAGTCATCGGCGCGACTCGCCGTCGCCCCCAGCTCGGCGCAGACTTCGTTGACGAACGCCAGCAACTCCGGGACGGCGCGAAAGCTCCGGGTGATCGACCGCTGCGCGCCGCCCCCCGGCCTCAGTCCTTCGATGTAGCGGCCTGCTTGCTGAAGCAGCGCGACGTCCGCGTCGCGGAAGCGATAGATGGACTGTTTGCGATCGCCGACGACGAAGATTGACGTATCGGCCGCGGTGCCGACGCCCTGGCCCCACGCTTCGACGAGGAGCGACACGAGCTCCCACTGCGCGCGGCTGGTGTCCTGGAACTCGTCAACGAGCACGTGGTGATAGCGGTTCTCGAGAAGGAACCGGCTCTGCGAGAACTCGTCCATGCGGCGCAGCAGCTCGACGGCACGTTGCAGGAGATCCGAGAAATCGAGCACGGCGCGTTCGTCGAGCGCCTTGCGGTATTCCGCTTCGGCGATCGCGAACATGCGGCGGATGCCGCGCGCGAGGACGACGTTCAGATCCCGCGCGAAGGCGCGGAGGAGGTCGTACACCGATTGGCTCAGCGCGACGACGGCGCGTCGATGACGGCGTGCCGCGTCGGCGTCCGGATAGTGCTCGGCGCTGTACGGATGCAGCGTCTTGTCGGAGTTGCGGACTTTACCGGCGCCCGTCAGGAAATGCGCGGCGACGCGGTCCACGAGCCCGCGAATCGCTGCATCGTCTGCGTGGTCGAAATCCTGCAGGCGCCGCAGGTCGCGCACGAGCATCTGATACCGCGCATGCCCCAGCGGACCGTCCTCGAGGAACGCGCTGGCGCCGCCAGGAATCCCCGCGAGGAGATCCGCGATCCGGCGCACGGTCGCGCGACAGACGTCCTGGGCGGTGAGCGTCGCAGGCCCGCGCGCGAGAAAACGATCGAGCGCGTCCCACGCGACGAGCCGCCGTTCGAGCAGGTGCGCGAGCCCTTCGCGGGTGCGATTGATCCCGAGCTGCGCGAGGACGAGCGCGAAGTCCGGTTCGCGCTTCGCCATCGACATGAAGATCCGCAGGCTGCGATCGAGCGCCACTTCGACGAGCGCCGGGACCTGCGTCTCGTCGGCCATGTCGAAGCCAGGGTCGAGGTTCGCCTCGAGCGGGAACTCGCGGAGGAGCGACAGACAGAAGGCGTCGATGGTGCTGATCTGGATGTCCGCCAGCCGGTCGCGGATCGCCGCCCAGCGGCCGCGATCGAACGCCGATTGATCCGCGGCACGGCGCAGTTCGCGCACAATCCGCTCGCGCATCTCCGCCGCCGCTTTTCGCGTAAACGTCATCGCCAGGATGTTGGCCGGATCGGCGCCGCGCGCCAGCAGGTTCACGTAGCGCGACACGAGCACCGTCGTCTTGCCGGTACCCGCGGACGCTTCGAGGACGACATTGTGGGACGGATCGACGGCGAACGCGCGAGCCCGGCGATCGTCGTCGAGCGCGGGCACGTTCGCTGTCGCCGCCTCCGTGTCGGCGCCGAAGAGCGACATCTGATCACTCATCGCCCACGTAATCCTTGCGGCACACGGCTGGATACGCGCACCACGCGCAGCGGTACGGCTCGTCGGGCCGCACCGGGAACTCCCCGCGCTCGATGGCTTCGACGGTGGACACGAGCGCCGCCTGTCCGGCGACGATCGCCTCCTCGATTGTCGTGTTCTGGCCGCCGACCGGCACGAACGGCTGCTTCTCCTTGAATGCGACGTACCCCGCGCGCGAGACCTTCCACTTGCGGCCGTGACGCCCCGCCAGCGATTGCTCCGCGCAGACACCGTAGACCGGCAACTGCAGCGCGCGATCGTTCTTCGGCGCGCGGCTCAGTTTGTAGTCGATGATGCGAAGCGTGCCGTCGCCGAGCAGATCGATTCGATCCGCCTTCGATCGGATGTCGACGGCGCGGTCGCCTTCCGGGCCGCGAAACGTGTAGACCCCCTCGAGCTCGTGCTCGAGCAGGCGCTCGAGGACCGGGATCCCCTGCTCGATCTCGAACGCGAACGCACGGTCGGCGAGCCCGCTCGCCGCGGCGGAACCGAGCAGGAAGGTGCGCTCGAGCGCGCGGTCCCCCTCGGGCAGCGTCGCCAGGTGCGCCTCGGCCACCGCTTCGAACAGCTCGGACGCGTCCGCGACGTTGTCCGCCGCGATCGCCCCCCGGCCGCGCCGTTGCCACTCGGCGAAAAAGCCGCAGAAGACCTCGTGGACGAACTGTCCGCGTTCCAGCGGCGTGAGCCACCGTTCGTCGTCGCGCTCTTCCGGGAGCCGCAGGACGCGCGCCGCAAAGTATTTGAAGGGGCACTCGAGATACCGCTCGAGGTGGCTGACGCCGTACGCCTCGGGCGCGCGACGTCCCGTCTCGCCACGGAACCGCCCGTCCTCGCCGGCGCCGAGCGCGGCGCGCTGCAGACGCACCGTCGTCCATGCGCGTGCCGACGCCGACAATGCGTCGACAACCAGCGGGTCGTCCATCAACGCTTCGTGCTCGAACGCGCGCGCGAATCGGTTGCCGGCGTCGCGCTCGATCGTCAGTTGGGCGGCACCGACGTCGACGTCGACGTCGACGTCCTCAATGAACGGCGAGGGCGAGACGATGGCGTCGTCCTCGAGCGTGAACGTCGAGAGCGACACGCGACGGCGCGGCAACCGGAGCAGATCGAAGAACTGCGCCCGTGCGCCCGCGAGCCGCGCCTGATCCGGCGCCCAGCCGAGCTGCGACAGGAGCGATTGCGGGTAGAAGATGCTGCGGCCCGCGCGCTCGGGCCAGTCGCCTTCGATCAAGCCGACCAGACGCAGCTCGTCGACGTCGGCGTAGGCGGCGGCGCGCGCGTCGAGCAGGAGCACGCCCGCCGCGCCCGTCCGCGGCGAGAACGTCTGCCCTTCGATCCAGCGCCGGACGCTGTTCGCGAGCTCGGCGCTCGACAACGGGCCGTCGTCGAACGCCGCGTGGGCGTCGCGCAGCATTTCGAGCGCGGAGAGGATCGCTGCCCGCGCGCGGAGATGCCGATCGTCGACAAGAGCGAGACGCTCGTGCGCGCCGATGAACGCGAGGACCATCTGGATCTGCGACGATGCAGTCGGCGCGTCGGCGGCGGCCTGGAGGTCCGCGGCAACCGACGCCGCCAGGGTCAGGGGCCACTCGAATCGCGCCAGGCGGCCGGGCGGGGACGCGGCCGCGTGCGCCGCGGACACGGCCGCGAGCTCCGCGAGCCGGCCTGCGCCCCCGAGATACTTCTCCGCGACCAGCGCTCCGTCGAGCCGTGCGACATCGGCGGCCGTACATGGACGCCCGTCGCGTTCGAACACGAAATGAGGAGACGACAGGAGCTGGATGACCGCCGTCCGTGTGAACTCGCCGGTGAGGCATGCAAAGATCACGTCCACCGCGGCGGCAAACGGTTCGCCGGCGAGCGGCAGCGCGTCGGTCGCCTGATACGGGACGCGGCCGTCGGCAAAGACCTGGCGCGCGAGATACAGGTACGGCAGCGGACGCTGGAACACGACGGCCGTCCGGTCCAGTCTCGTGGTCCGCCGCGGATCGGTTTTCACGCGTCGAACGACGTCCGCCAGCTCCTCTTCGCGGTCTCGACAGACGAAGGCGCGCCGCGGCCCCGTCTCGCCGGAACCGGTGTCGGGGATCGTCAGAATCGGCGGCGGCGACGCGGAGGACTCGCGCTGTTCTTCGATGCCCGGCAGCAGCGCGTGGATGCGCTCATGGAAACCGGCGGCCAGCACCGCCTCGGTTGCGACGACGTCCAGACGCTCGAGTGCGGGCAGCCGCGCCAGCAAGTCAAAGTCCGCGGGCCACAGCCCTCGCCGATCCGCCGCTTGATCGGAGATTGTCACCACGATCTGCCGATATGCGGGCGCGGGTGCGGTCAGGAGACGCGCGCGGAGCGCGTGCTCGTCGAGCCGGCCGCTTGATGTCACGTCCGCCTCGAAGATCGCGAATGCCGACACGAGGAATCGCGTCTGGCGGAGCATGCGTTCCGCGCCGCGATCCGTCTCCGCGCTCGGCTCGAGACTGCCCGTCATCAGCCGATCGAACGCGGCGACCGTGCGGCCGTTCCGGCGCAGCTCGTCGTAGAGCGCGAGCATTTGCGCGACCAGCGCCGGCCGCACCTGGAACGGCGGCTCGTCGCCCGCGGCGGCGGCCTGCCGCGCGGCGCGCCGGAAGAGCACCTCTCGCTCGAATCCGGAGAGGAGCGGCGGCGCGTCCGGCAAACGCGCGTGGAGACGCGCGTACAACTCGTCGCGCGTGACCAGATCCGGCAGCCCGAGCGCGCGCGACGCGGTGGACGCGCCGTCGAACAGCGCGCGCTGTTCGAGCGTCCGCCGCAGTTCCTCGGCGGCCGCGCGCGATGGGACGACGATGGCCGTGCCGCGAGCCGCGACCACGCCCGCGCGCACACAGCCGGCAATCGCGCGCTGGAACGTCTGAAGGTCCGGGACCCGCAGCAGGCGGGTCGTGCGAGGAGTGATCACTTCGGTTCGGGCGCCCTGGAGAAGCGTTCGATTTCTTCCGACGCGCGCTGAAACAGCATCAGCGCGCCCGCCGCCGCCGACGACGCCTGCCACGCGAGCGACATGTCGCCGGTGTCGATCGCGCGCTGGCGCGCGATGGCGGCGCGCACCGCCATCTGCAGCGCATTGGCCAACAGCGACTGCGCGGCCTCGACTTCGACGGGAGGTTTGACGAGCGCCAGCAGCCGGGCCGCCAGCGAGACGCGACCCTGCAGCCGATCGAGCGCGCGCCGCGACGGGCCCGCGAGATCCTTGATCTGTTCGAGCCATCCGCGCGAGGCGCGCATCAGCGACGCGGGTTCCGCGATGGCCTTCTCATATTTTCGCAGCACTTCGCTGCGCTCCGCCCACTGGTCGCGGGCCAGCCGCATGCGCCGCGCCACGTCGAGCTTCGAATCGAGGAACGCGAGCAGCGCCGCCGCTTCCTGCGGACGCCTGCGGCCGAGCCGATCGTCCGATTCGACCGCCCTGCGGATCAATCGTTCGACGGCGCGCACGTCGCCGGTTCGTGCCCGCGCGTCCGCGGTCCCGGCGAGATCGCGCGTCAGCGCCCCGTACGCCTCGTCCGTGCGGCGCTCGACGGCAAGATCCGCGGCCGCGCGTGCGCGCGCGCGCACCGCCCAGTCCTCGGTCGCCGCGCTTCCCGCGAGCGAATCGGCAATCGCCTCCAGCAACGACCGGCGCTCCGACGCATCCGTCGTCAGCGCCGCCGCGCGGAGCGCTTCCTCCGCCTGTTCGCGCGGCGACGGCGGCAGCATGAGCGCAACGGCCGGCGGCCCCGAGGTGTTCGCGACCAGGCTCAGGTCGAAACTGCGGTCGCCGGACGCGGCCTTCGCGTCCGAGATGGCTTCGTCGAACAGCTCCGCGAGCTGCGCGACGTCGGACGAACGGTAGCCGAAGTGATCGGCGGGCCACCGCAGCACGTTCCGGCGCGCTTCGGTCGCCATCGCGAGCCGGCGCCGCACGTCCTTCGTCAGCGCGATTTCATTCAGGGCGCGCGCGACCGCCTCGGTCAGGAGCGCGTAGTCGTTTCCGCCGCTCGCGGCGGCGTACCGCGCCGCGCGGGCGGCCTCCGTATACGCGTCGGTTCGATCCCAGTCGACCGCCGTCGCGGGAATGCTCACCATCTGCAGGCGCGGCGGCGCCTCGGCGCCCGAGATCGGCAGCGAGATCACGACGCGGTCGGCGACGCGCGCGTATTCGCCGTAGCTGACGAGCGTCGTGCCGTCGGTGAGGAACACGCGAAAGAGCGTCGCTTCGGGCGCGCGCGTCTGCGCGGCCGCCGGCGCCGCCGTCAGCACGACCGCGCAGGCGAACGCGATCGCGCTCGCGCGCCGCGGACGCCGTCGCGCTTCATTCGTCATGGAACATGTCAGCGTAACAGAAGTCGGTTCGCGCCGGTTCGCGGCCGTCGAATTCCGTCTGTGGAAAAACTGTGGATGATTGGTGGAAACCTTGTGCACAACCGGACAACAAAAAAAAATTGAGGGGCCCGCGGCGGGGCGAAGAGCCGCCGTCGCGGGCTGTGGATGCGCCTTCGATCGTCCTTTCGCTTGCGCCGCCCGCCCCGCGCGTTAGAATGCAACCGCTTCCGACCTCCACATAGACTCTCTCGCGGACGGAAACAACGTGGTGAACGTGCATCGCTTCGAAGAAGTCATCAACGGCCGCGAGTACCTCATCGAAGTGTCGCCGGTTGGGACGGACCAGTGGCGGGCGCAGATCGCCCGGGTGCCGTGCGGCTCTCGCGGGCTGATGCCGCTT
>Ga0066709_100004077_pt1 | contig 11506 bp, 10 predicted proteins | sample GraSoiAngelo_158_FD_79665 | JGI IMG/M metagenome (GOLD analysis project Ga0066709, IMG submission 79665) | Grasslands soil microbial communities from the Angelo Coastal Reserve, California, USA - 14_1009_16_30cm | ecosystem: Environmental > Terrestrial > Soil > Grasslands | place: USA... | reverse complement strand
GCGATAGACCTCCAGCACACGGTCGACCAGGTTGAGGATCCAGTAGTCGCGGAGCCCCGCGCGGGCGTACAGGCTCCCCTTGTGCTCGCGGTCGAACTGCAGGCTGGAGAGCGCCACCTCGACCACGAGCACGGGCCGCGCCGGGTGCTTGGCGCTGTAATCGCGCCGGCTGCCGGGCACGAGGGCGATGTCCGGCTCCGGCTCCGACTCCTCATCGAGCGCCAGCGGCCCCTGCGATCGAACGAGCCATCCGGGACCGAGCGCGGCTCGCAGAGCGTCCTCGACCAGGCCCGTCGCGGTATGGTGGGCACTACTCTGGGGCTCGCCGACGACGAGTTCGCCGCCGAGCAGCTCCAGCGGCTCGTCGGCCTGGAACACGCCGATCTCGATCAGCCGGTCGTATTCCTTGCGCGTCCACCGGCGTGTGCGTACGCCCTCGCTCATACGCCGACGCTACGCCCGCGCCCACGCGGGCGTCAATGTCACGAAGGGGATACAATCCCCGGCCATGAACACCCCACGCCGCATCAACGTGCAGTCCGGCCGCCAGCTCGAGCAGGTGGCCCACTATTCCCGCGCGCTCCGCGTCGGCGACACGGTGCTCCAGGCGGGCACGACCTCGCTCGACCGCCAGGGCCATGTCCGCGGCGCGGGCGATGCCGCCGCCCAGGTGGACGCGATCATGAAGATCGCCGCCTGGAGCATGGGCAAGGCCGGCGGACGCCTGGACGACGTCGTGCGCAATCGCATGTACGTCACCGACATGCGCGTGGGCGACGAGGTCGCGCGCGCCGTCACGCGCCACTTCCGCACCGCGCGGCCGGCCGCCACGCTGGTGCAGGTCAGCGGCCTCAACCGGCCCGAGATGCTCGTGGAGATCGAGCTCGACGCCGTCGATGGCGCCGGCGCCGCGGCCACCCGCATCTCGTCGGGGCGCCCGACGGAGCACGAGTACGCGTACTCGCGCGCCGTCCGCGTCGGCGATCGCGTGTTCATCTCCGGCTCGACGTCGCTGAACGCCAAGGGCGAGGTCGAGGCGCCGGGCGACATGTACCGCCAGACGCGCACGGTGATGGACACGATCTTCCGCGCGCTGGCCGAGGCGGGCGGCGCGCCGGGCGACCTGGTCTATACGAAGAGCTATCTGACCGACCTGGGTCAGACGGACGCGTACACGCGGGCGCTGGTGGAGGCGCTCGGCGACGTGCGGCCGGTCTCCACGCTGCTCGCCATCCCCGCGCTGCTGCGCCCCGAGATGCTGGTGGAGATCGAGGCGGAGGCGATCATCGGCGCCGCCGGGTCGCGCCGCGACATCTACACCGAGCACATGCGCGAGAAGCCGCGCGGCTACGCGCGCGCGGTGGCCACGGGCGATCTCGTCCACGTGAGCGGCTGCACGTCGATGTCGTCGAAGGGGGAGGTGCAGGCGCCCGGCGATTGGGCCGCCCAGGTCGACCTCGCCATGGACGTCATCCGCGGCGCGCTCGGCCAGGCGGGCGCGAGCCTCGACGACGTCGTGCGCCGGCGGACGTTCACCGTCGAAGGCGCCAAGCAGAACCGCGCCCACGGCGAAGGCCCCACGCCCTTCGCCAAAAGCCATCCCGCCTCGCTCGGCTGCCGCATCGCCGGCCTCGCGCGGCCGGGCCTCGTCGTGGAGATCGAGGTCACGGCCGTGAAGGGCGCCGGGGCCAACATCGAGTGGATCGGCCCCGACGCCGTGGACCCGCTGGACGCGCCCTAGCTGACCATCGCGTACGTGCGCTCGATGTTGGCGAGGATGCCGGTGCGCCACGGCCGGTAGTCGCCGTACTTCGAGAACGGCTTCTCGTAGGTGCCGGCCAGCGCCGCGGGCACGCGCTGCTTGACCTCGTCGAGCGTGGCGCCCGCCGCCACCTCGCGCCGCACGCCCTCCACCATGGCGTGCACGTAGCCGCGGAAGACCGTCAGCCACTCGCGGCCGCACGGATCGCCGTGGCCCATGATGATGTGCGTGAAGTCGAGCGCGGCCAGCCGGTCGAGCGTGCCCACCCAGTCCTCCGGGTAGCCGTCGCCCATGTACGGCGTCCAGCCGATCATGGCGTCGCCGGTGATGACGACCTTCTCCTTCGGCAGGTAGACGAACACGTCGCCCTCGGTCTGGGCGCGGCCGAGGTGCAGGAGCTGGATCTCGCGGTCGCGGCGGTAGAGCTTCATCGTCCGCTCGAAGGCGAGCGTGGGCAGCGCGGGCTTGAGGCCCGTGACCTCGTCGAGATAGGCGCGGGCCAGACGCAGGTCGTTCTCCAGCCTCGTGCGCGCGTCACCGCGGGCGGCGGCCACGTCGGCCTCCAGCTTCTTGATCTCGGCCGGCACCTGGCGCACGTGGTCCTGGATGCGCTTGAGCCCCTTCTTCACCATCGCCTCGCGCGTGATGTCGTTGGTGACGATCTCGGCGTGGGGGTAGGCCTGCGGATAAACCTCGTTGCCGTGCCAGTGGTCCCAGTGGAAATGCGTGTTGACCACGTAGCGCACGGGCTTGGACGACATCTGCCGCAACCGCTCCACGATCACCTTCGCCGCCGACGGCTTGGAGTGCGTGTCCACCACCATCAGCCCGTCGTCGTTCTCGATGATGGCCGTGTTGCAGTTGACCTTGTAAGCCGGCGCCGCCACGGCCACGTGCACTCCGTCCGCCACCTTCTGGAAGTCGAACCTCGCGTCGCCCCCGCCCGGCCCCTCGTGCGCGCAGCAATCCATGTCGTCTCCTTCCCCCTCCCGTGTCACGCGCGCCGGGAGGAGCCCAGCGCGAAGAAGATCCAGCTCACCACCACCGCGACCGGCGCGGCCCCGAACGGTATCGCATACGAGCCCGTCACGTCGTAGAGAAATCCGGCGGTGGCGGGCCCGAGCGCGGCCCCCGTGCGCCACCCCAGCGTCAGCACGCCCATGATCGCGCCCAGCGAGCGCATGCCGAACACCTCGGGGATGACCTTCGTCACCATGGTGTCGGACGCCGAGAAGCCCACGCCGAAGAGGGCGAGCGAGAGCAGCAGCACGTCGCGCGACGGCGCCCGCCACAACGCCACGAGGGCGACGATCTGCAGCACGTAGCCCAGGCGAATGGTCGTCAGCGTGCCGAGCCGCTCGGCCGCGACGCCGGAGGACACGCGCCCCGTGACGGCACCGACGCCGTAGGCCGTCAGGGCCAGGGACGCCGCCGCCAGGCTGATGCCCTGGTCGCGCGCAAACGGCACGACGTGCACGGAGATCATCAGCGCCAGGCCGCCCAGCACGAACCACGATGCGTTGAGGAACCACTGGCGCGGATCCGCCAGCGCCTCGCGCAGCGTGAAGTCGCGCGCGGGCGCGCCGGGTACGACAGAACGCCGCACCGGCGCCTCGCCCGGCCGCGGCAGCCGGACGCTGAGCGCCGCCAGCGTCGTGATCAGCCCGGAGCCGCCGCCGAGCAGCGCGTAGGCCGCGCGCCAGCCGAGGTGCGTGATGAGCCAGGCGGCCAGCGGCCCCGCCGAGATGTAGCCCAGGTTGAAGCCGACCAGCACCAGCGCGATGGCGAGCGCGCGCCGCTCGTCGAACCAGTGGCTCACGGTGGCGGCGGCGAGCAAGTAGAAGCTCGACATGCCGACGCCGCCCAGGATGCCGACGAAAAGGTAGAGCTGCCACAGCGCGCTCATCACGCCGACCAGCGCGAAGCCGGCGCCGGCCACCGACACCGTCGCCACCAGCATCGCCCGCGGCCCGTGGCGGTCGGCCAGCGCGCCGATGGCGAAGCCCGCTACGCCGCCCAGCAGCAAGTTGATCGAGAGCGCCGTGGACAGCGCGCCCCGGCTCCACCCGAAGGCCTCGGCCAGCACCGGCAGGAAGACACCGTAGGCCGCCAGCGGCATCGAGATGCCGTACGTGACCACGGAAAGCGCCAGGACGATGAGCCAACGGCGGGGGAGCGAACGCACCCTGACAGTTAAACACATTGGGTGTATAAAGAGGCCCGCGGTCGAGAACACTCATAGCCAGACCGGAGGAGAGACCACATGGCGCAGAGCAAGATTCCCATGGACGACGCGCGCTTCAAGACGGGCCTGACCTGGAAGGACTACATGGCCCAGATGGGCGACACGCGGGCCCGCACCGAGGAGAACTACGGGAAGACGAAGCTCACGGACGACGAACGGAAGTTCTTCGGCAGCGTGAAGGGCGTCAAGTACGTGATCATGACGGCCGAGAACTGGTGCGGCGACGTCCACCGGAACTCGCCCCTGATCGCCAACATCGTCGAGGTGATCCCCGGCGCCGAGCTGCGCGTGTTCCTCCGGGACAAGGAGACCGACCTCCGCGACTCGCTGCTGAACAACGGCTACCAGTCCATTCCGGTCGTCGTCTTCTTCGACCAGAACTGGAACGAGATCGGCCGCTGGGTGGAGCGGGCCCATGCCGCCACCGGGAAGGCCGCCCTCATCCGGTCCAAGACGATCGACGTCGCCCCGGCCGACAAGAAGGACGAGGCGATGAACGAGTTCCGCAAGCAGGTCAACGATGCCTACAACGAGCCGGGCTTCCCGCTGTGGCGCGCGGCCGCCAACGAGGTCAAGCTCCTGCTCGAGGCGCGCGCCGGCAAGTAAGCCAGGCCGCGGCGGCGGGCAGGTTTCGAGGAGCGCCCCGGCTTCGCCGGGGCGCTCCGAACGTTTGGGGGCTTGGGGGCCATTTCGGGGCCCCCAAGTAAGGAGACCGCCGATGGAGCTGAAGGGACAGGTCGCCATCGTCACCGGCGCCGGCCGCGGCATCGGCCGGGCCACCGCGCTCGAGCTGGCCCGCCTGGGCGCCGACATCGTCATCGCCGAGGTGGATCAGCACAACGCCGACACCACCGCCAAGCTGGTGAAGGACCTCGGCCGCCGCGCGGCCGTCGTCCACACCGACGTCACCAAGCGCGCGGCGCTGGCCACGATGGCCGAGCGCACGAAGGCCGAGCTCGGCCGCATCGACATCCTCGTGAACAATGCCGGCATCTATCGCGCGGCGGCGACGCTCGACGTCACCGAGGACCACTGGGACGCGATCATGGACATCAACGCGAAGGCCGTCTTCTTCGCCTCCCAGGCCGTGCTGCCGACGATGATCGCGCAGAAGCGCGGCAGCATCGTGAGCCTGGCCTCCATGGCCGGCAAGATCGGCAGCAAGACCAACCTGCCCTACAACGCCAGCAAGGCCGCCGTCGTCAGCATGACGAAGAGCCTGGCGCTGGCCCACGCCGCCGACGGCATCCGCGTCAACTGCGTGTGCCCCGGCTTCGTCGAGACCGACATGTGGACGATGGTCGCCCGCGATCAATCGAAGCTGCTCGGCCTCACACCCGAGGAGTTCACGCGGCAGCGCGAGAAGGCGGTGCCGCTCGGCCGGATGGAGCGGCCCGAGGACGTCGCCAACGTGATCGCCTTCCTCTGCACCGAGCGCGCCGGCTACATGACCGGCCAGGCGCTCAGCGTGGACGGCGGCCTCGTCATGCACGGATAACGGATGCACGACCTCGTCATCGACAACGCCACGGTCTACGACGGCCTCGGCGGTGCGCCGCAGCCGGGCGGTGTCGCGATCAGCGGCGGCCGCATCGCGGCGGTCGGACGCGACCTCGGCGCGGCGCGCGAGCGCGTGGACGCCCGCGGGCTGGCGCTGGCGCCCGGCATCGTGGACATCCACACGCACTACGACGCCCAGCTCACGTGGGACCCCTTCGCCACGCCGTCCACCGCGCTCGGCGTGACGACGGTGGTCATCGGCAACTGCGGCTTCACGATCGCGCCCTGCCGCCCGGACGATCGCGACCTGACGCTGCGCGCCCTGACTCACGTCGAGGGCATGTCCCTGGAGGCCTTGCGCGCGGGCGTGCGCTGGGACTTCGAGACGTACCCGCAGTATCTCGAGGCGATGGAGCGCCGCGGCGTCGTGCCCAACGTGGCCTCCTTCGTCGGCCACTCCTCGGTGCGCACCTACGTGCTGGGGGCGGATGCCACGAAGCGCGCCGCCACCACGGCCGAGATCGCCGAGATGCGCCGGCTGGTGCTGGAGGCCGTGCGGGCAGGGGCGATCGGCTTCGCGACCTCCACGCTCGAGCAGCACAACGGGGAGAACGGCATTCCCATGCCCTCGCGCCTGGCCGACGAGGCCGAGATGCTGGCGCTGACGGGCGCCCTCGGCGAGGCCGGCCGCGGCGTCTTCATGCTCACCAAGGGCATGACGTCCACCATTCCGTGGCTCGAGTCGATCGCCGCCCGCAGCGGCCGCCCCGTCATGATCGCCGCGATGTTCGTGGACCCCGGCGATCCCACGCGCGTGTTCCGCGAGCTCTCGGAGATCGAGACGGCCCGCGCGCGCGGGCGCGAGCTGTGGGCGCAGGTCGGCTGCTTCCCGCTCGGGATGGAGTTCACGCTGCGCCATCCCTACCCGCTGGAGGCTTTCCTGGCCTGGCGCCCGGCCATCCTCGCCGGCGACGACGAGGCCGCCTACCGCCGCGTGCTGGCCGATCCCTCGTTCCGCAAGAGCCTCAAGGAAGAGGCGGCCACGCCCGGCGTGCCGAACCGCTTCAGCTACAAGACGTTCCCCCACCTGGCCATCGCCGAGGTCCAGCGTGCCGAGCACACGGCGCTGGTCGGCCGCACGATCGGCGAGCTGGCGCGCGAGTCCGGCCGCGATCCGTGGGACGTCTTCCTCGACTTCGGCCTCGACGGCGAGCTCGACGCGATGTTCGACTGCAAGCTCTTCAACACCGACGAGAACGAGGTGCGCCGCCTGCTGCGCCACCAGTACGCGGCCGTCGCGCTCTCCGACGCCGGCGCCCACCTGTCGTTCCTCTGCGATGCCGGCTTCGGCCTGCACCTGTTCGGCCACTGGGTGCGCGACCGGGGCGATCTCACGCTGCCCGAAGCCGTCAAGCGCGTGACCAGCGACGTGGCGACCGCGTACCGCATCGCCGGCCGCGGACGCCTCGCGCCCGGCGCATTCGCCGACCTGCTGCTCTTCGATCCGGCCACGGTGCGGCGCGGTCCCAAGCGCCGCGTGAACGACTTGCCGACGGGCGCGACCCGGCTCGACACGCCCGCCGTCGGCGTGCACGGCGTGTGGGTCAACGGCGTCCGCACGGTGGACGAGCGCGGGCCCGTGAAAGACTGCGGCCGGCCCGGCCGCGTGCTGCGCGACTTTACCGCGTGAATGGGAGAGCGTCATGACTTACGAGTGCCTGATCCACGAGGTGAAGGACGGCATCGCGACGTTGACGCTCAACCGGCCGGAGCGCCTCAACGCCCTCGGCGGCACGCTGCGTGACGATCTCCACGACGCCATCACACGCTCGGCCGCCGACCCCGACGTGCGCGTGCTGATCATCACCGGCGCCGGCAAGGGCTTCTGCTCGGGCGGCGACGTGAAGGCCATGAACGAGGCCAAGGAAGGCCAGCGCGAGCGGCCGCTGCTGGAGAAGATCGCGCCCGGCCGCGACCGCACGCTGCTCGCGATGCGCGATGCCCCGCAGCCCATCATCGCCGCCGTCAACGGCGCCGCCGCCGGGGCCGGCATGAACCTGGCACTGGGATGCGACATCCGCCTGGCCTCCACCGCCGCGAAATTCTCGCAGGCCTTCGTCAAGCGCGGCCTGCATCCCGACTGGGGCGGGACCTACTTCCTCCCCCGCATCGTCGGCATGGCGAAAGCCTGCGAGCTGATCTTCACCGGCGCCGTCATCGACGCCGCCGAGGCGCTGCGCCTGGGCATCGTCAGCCAGGTGGTGGAGCCGGAGGAGCTGCTGCCCGCGGCGCAGGCGCTCGCGCGCGCGATCGCGGCGGGGCCGCCGATCGCCATCCGCCTGGCCAAGCGCGGTCTCTATCGCAACGCCGAGTCCGACCTGCGCACCGCGCTGGAGTACGAGACGTTCGCCCAGAACACGTGCTTCGAGACCGAGGACGCGCGCGAGGGCATCCGCGCCTTCGTCGAGAAGCGCGCGCCCGTCTTCCGGGGGCGCTGAGCCGTGCGCGTCGCGACGTGGCGCGGCGGCACGCGCTTCACCGTGGACGACGCGCAGGAGCCGATCGCGGGCCCGCGCCAGGTGGTCGTGTCCGTGAAGGCGGCCGGGATCTGCGGCACCGACGTCCACGCCACCCAGGGATTGTTTCCGTGGAAGCCGCCGCTCGTCCTCGGCCACGAGTACACCGGCGTCGTCACCGCCGTGGGCCGCGGCGTCAGTCCCCGGCTGGTCGGCCGCGCCGTCGCGTGCGAGCCCTCCTACGGCTGCGGCACGTGCGCGGCGTGCGGCGCCGGCCGGATCAGCCAGTGCCCCGCGGCGACGCGCGTCGGCGGCTTCGCCGAGCGCGTCGCGCTGCCGGCCCACTGCGTGCACCCGCTGCCGCGTGGCCTCGATCCGGTCACCGCCGCGCTGACCGAGCCGGCCGCGTGCTGTCTCTCGGGGCTCGAGATGTACGCGATGCCGCGCAACGCGACGGTGGTCGTGATGGGGGGCGGCATCATGGGCCTGCTGACGATGGCGCTGGCGCGCCGGCGCGGCGCCACGCAGCTGCTGCTGTCCGATCCGCTCGAGGAGCGCCGGCAGATCGCCCGGCGCCTCGGCGCCGGCGTCGTCGTCGATCCCACGCGCGAGGACCTGCGCGAGCGCGTGCTGAAGCTGACGGACGGCCGCGGCGCCGACGTCGTCTGCGAAGCCGTCGGCAAGCCCGACCTCGTCGCCCAGGCGCTCACGCTCGTCAAGGCCACCGGCGTCGTCCAGCTCGTCGGCGTCAGTCCCAAGGATGCGCGCCTGCCCCTCGACCTCTGGGACGTCCACTTCCGCGAGATTCGCATCCACGGCGCCTTCGGGCGCGGCACCGCCTTCCGTCGCGCGCTGGCGCTCCTGCCGCGCCTCGACGTGAAGCGGCTGGTCACCGCGAGATTTCCGCTCGAGGACATCGCGGAGGCGTTCGCCCACGCCAGCGCCGGCCGTGGGGCCAAGACGATGGTGGTCAGCGCAGGCTGATGGTGGGCACGACCGACATGCCCGGCGCGAGCAGGTGCTGGGCGTTCTCGCCGCGCTCGAGCACGAGCTTCACCGGGATGCGCTGCACGACCTTGACGTAGTTGCCGGTGGCGTTCTCCGGCGGCAGCAGCGAGAACACCGCGCCCGAGCCCCCCTGCACCGAGTCCACGTGCGCCTTGAAGACGAGGCCGGGGTGCGTGTCCACCTCTACCGTCGCGTGCTGGCCCGGCTTGATGCCGGTCAGCTGCGTCTCCTTGAAGTTCGCCAGCACCCACACGTCGTCGAGGTCCACCACCGCCAGCAGCGGCTGGCCGGGCGCCACCACCTGGCCGAGCTCCACCGCCTTGCGGGTGACCCGGCCGGCGATCGGCGCCCGGATCGTCGTGTAGTCGAGGTTGAGCTGCGCCTGCTTGACGTTGGCCAGCGCCAGGTCGAGCTTGCCGCGGGCGGTCTCGAGGTCGGCCTCGCGCAGCCTCACCTGCTGGCGCTGCGTGCGCGCGTTGGACACCTGCGCCCGCGACTGCACCACGCGCTGCCGCGCTTGCGCCACCGCCGCCGCCTGCGACTGCACGGCCGCCGCCCCCTGCCGTGCGTCGTCCTGCGCCTGGCGCAGGCGATGTGCGGCCACGTCGAGCATCGCGGCGCCGTTCTTGAACGCCGCCTCGGCGTGGTCCAGATCCTGGCGCGCCACCAGCTCCTTGCGGTAGAGCTCGATGGCGCGGTCGCGATCGAGCTTGACGCGCTCGAAGTCGGACTCGGCGGCCTGGTGGGCCGCCCGCGCGGCCTCCACCGCCGACTGGCGGGCGGCGAGGTCGCTGCGCTTCTGCTCGAGGTCGTGCTCGGTGCCCTCCTGCGCGTGGCCGATGGCGGCCAGCGAGGCGTCGGCCTCCTGCAGGAGGCTCCGCGTGGACTCGTCGGTGAGCGGAATGTTCGCGGTCGCATTCTGCAGCTCGCCGCGCGCCGCCTCGGCGGCGGCCCGCGCCTGGGCCAGCGCCACCTCGTAGTCGCGGCCGTCGAGGCGCACGAGCGCGTCCCCCGCCTTCACGTCCTGGTTGTCGGCGACGAGCACGGCGACCACGGTGCCGGTCACGCGCGCGCTCACCGGCGCGATGTGGCCGGCGATGAACGCGTCGTCGGTGGAGACGTGAACGGCGCTCCAGTGCCACCAGTAGACGCCGTAGGCCAGCGCGGCCAGCACCACCACCGCCACCAGCGCGACGAGGACCAGCCGCAGGCGTGGCACCGGCCGGCCCTGGCGGCCGCGCCAGGCCTGCAGCTCGCGCACCCAGTGGGAGCCGTTGCCCTCGGCGGTGACGGCGTCCTCGCGATCCAGCGTCGGGTCGCTCATCGCCGCGCCTCGCTGACCACGCCGTGCAGCAGGAGCTCGACGAGCGCGTCCCCCTCGGCGAGGAGGTCGAGGCGTCTCTCGCGCAGCCACCGCCGAACGAGCGCGTGGATCATGCCGGCCAGCGTGACGGCCAGGCGCCGCGGAGGCCCGGCCACGAAGTCGCCGTCGCGGACGCCGCGACGGAAGAGCGACTCCAGCAGCCGCAGGTATTCCTCGTACTTGTCGTCGATGCGCTCGCCGAAGCGCTGGCGCACGGCGAACTCGTACCCGGTCCATCCCGACAGGTAGAAGCGGAGCACGTCGGCGTTTTGCAGGGAAAAGTCGAGCTGGCTGCGCACCACCCGCACGAGCTGCTCGCGGGCGCCGCCGCCCCCGGCGGCCGCCTGCCGTCCGCGCTCGATGAGCCGGTCGATGTAATCCTCGAGCAGGCTGCACAGCATGGCTTCCTTGGACGGAAAGACCTGGTACAGCGTGCCGAGCGCGATCTCCGAGGCCGCCGCCACCGCGACCATCGTGGTGCGCTGGTAACCCTTGCGCGCGAACAGGCTGCGGGTGGTCTCGAGCACCTCGGCCCGTCGCACTGCGCGCTCGCGCGCCCGGCGGCCGGCGGGGGTGAGGCGGCGTCCGTTTGTACTCACGTTTCACATATTATAATAGCGTTCCAGACGCGCTCAAGCGGGAGGTCCGGTGGAAGGCAGCATCGCGTGGCGCCCCCGCCACAGTCCGTGGCTCATCGCGCTGTCGGTCATGCTGGGCACGTTCATGGAGGTGCTCGACACCTCGGTGGCCAACGTGGCCCTGCCCCACATCGCCGGCAGCCTGTCGGCCACGCCGGAAGAGGCGACGTGGGTGCTCACCAGCTACCTGGTGTCCAACGCCATCATCCTGCCGACCACGGCGTGGCTGAGCTCGGTGTTCGGGCGCAAGCGCTTCCTGCTCGCCTGCATCGTCATCTTCACCGCGTCCTCGGCCATCTGCGGCGCCGCCACCAGCCTCGGCATGCTGATCGTCGCCCGCGTGCTGCAGGGCATGGGCGGCGGCGCCCTGCAGCCGATCGCCCAGGCCATCCTGCTGGAGAGCTTTCCGCCGGCCCGGCGCGGCGTGGCCATGGCCACCTTCTCGATGGGCATCATCGTGGCGCCGATCCTGGG
>Ga0066709_100004074_pt1 | contig 11508 bp, 9 predicted proteins | sample GraSoiAngelo_158_FD_79665 | JGI IMG/M metagenome (GOLD analysis project Ga0066709, IMG submission 79665) | Grasslands soil microbial communities from the Angelo Coastal Reserve, California, USA - 14_1009_16_30cm | ecosystem: Environmental > Terrestrial > Soil > Grasslands | place: USA... | reverse complement strand
GTACCTCGAGGCGCAGGAGTTCGAGAAGGCCGCCTCGCTGCGCGAGAAGGAGAAGGTCCTTCGCCACCGCGACGAGGAGCTCAAGCGCGAGTGGGAGAAGAACAAGGGCAAGGGGACGCAGTCGGTCGAGGAAGAGGACATCGAGTTCATCGTCTCCCGCTGGACCGGCATCCCGCTCGCCAAGCTCGAGGAAAAGGAGTCCCAGAAGCTCGCCCGCATGGAAGAAGCTCTGCACGGGCGGATCATCGGTCAGAACGACGCGGTCGCGGCCGTCGCGCGCGCGATCCGTCGCTCCCGCGCCGGCCTGAAGGACGCCAAGCGTCCCGTCGGCTCGTTCGTGTTCCTCGGCCCCACCGGCGTCGGCAAGACCGAGCTGGCCCGGGCGCTCGCCGAGTATCTGTTCGGCGATGAGAACGCCCTGATCCGTGTGGACATGTCCGAGTACATGGAGAAGTTCTCGGTCTCGCGCCTCCTCGGCGCGCCTCCCGGATACGTCGGCTACGAAGAGGGCGGGTTCCTGACCGAGAAGGTGCGGCGGCGCCCGTACTCCGTCGTGCTCTTCGACGAGATCGAGAAGGCGCATCCGGACGTGTTCAACATGATGCTCCAGGTCCTGGACGACGGTCGGCTCACCGATTCGCTCGGCCACGTGGTCGATTTCAAGAACACGATCCTGATCATGACCTCGAACCTCGGGACGAGCCTCATCGGCAAGCGCGTGTCCCCAGGGTTCCTCCAGGAGACCGACGAGTCGAGCTACGAGAAGATGAAGGAGCGCGTGCTCGAGGAGATGAAGCGGGCGTTCCGGCCGGAGTTCCTGAACCGGATCGACGACATCATCGTCTTCCACGCCCTCTCGATCGACCACATCAAGGAGATCATCCGGTTGATGATCGACCGGATCAACAAGCAGCTCAGCGAGAAGGGTATCGAGCTCATGCTGACGCCGGCGGCCGAAGCGGCCCTGGTGGAGAAGGGATACGATCAGACGTACGGCGCGCGGCAACTACGGCGGACGATCCAAAAGCACATCGAGGATCCCCTGGCCGAGGCGATCGTTCGCGGCCAGGTCGCGGAGAGCGCCCGCATCGAGGTCGATATCGAGGGGGCGAACTTCACGTTCCGCGAAGCGCAAGCTGCCGACGCGCCCCTCGAGCTTGCTGAGCACTAGCGCACCGCCTCCGCACGCCTGAGCGCTTGGTGTCGACAGCAGGCCGGGTGTGTCTCGCGGTCGTCATCGTTCTCACGGCGGGCCTCTTCATCGCTTCGACGGCGCGGGCGCAGCAGTCCCAACCGGCGCCCATCATCATCCGGGACATCCACGTCGAGGGCAATCGGCGTGTCCAGGACGCCGTGATCCTCGGCCGCGTCAAGAGCACCGTCGGCTCGACCTTCAACCCCTCGCTTCTCTCCGAGGACATCCGCTCCATCTTCGGCCTCGGCTTCTTCGATGACGTCCAGCTGCGGGTCGAGGACTTCGAGGGCGGCGTGCGGATCGTCTTCACCGTTTCGGAACGGCCCTTCGTGCGCGACGTCGACTTCGTCGGGAACAAGAAGGAAGACCGGGACACGCTGCAGGACAAGATCGACATCAAGCTCGGGAGCGTCTACAACCCGGTCGACGTGCAGCGCGCGGTCGAGAAGCTGCGAGACTTCTACGAGGACGAGGGCTACTTCGAGGTCCAGATCACCCCCACCGTCGAGAAGTTCGCCGACTCGGACGTGAAGCTGATCTTCAACATCGTCGAGGGGCGCCAGATCACGATCGAGTCGATCGTGTTCAAGGGCAACAAGGGGCTGCGGGACGACCAGCTCAAGGACGCGATGGAGACGAAGGAGCGCCAGTACTTCATCCTGCGCGGCAAGGTGCAGCGCCAGCGCCTCGAGCAGGACATCGACCGCATCATCGCCACCTACAACGACAACGGCTATATCCAGGCGCGCGTGGAATCGTACGACGTCGCCGTCGACCGCGAGAAGGCGCGGGTGACCATCACGATCGTGGTCGTCGAGGGGCCGCAGTTCCGGGTCGGCGACGTCAAGATCACCGGCGTCACCCTGCTGCCGGAGGCCGAGGTCGAGCGGCAGATCCGGCTGAAGACCGGCGACGTGTTCTCGGTGACCCGGATCCGCGACAGCGTGACCGGGGTCCTGAACCTCTACAGCGCGATCGGCCGCGCCTCGGCCGACGTGAACCCCAAGCGCGATCAGCTGCCGGCGATCAACCAGATCAACCTGACGTTCGAGATCACCGAGGGACCCGAGGTCTACGTCGAGCGCATCAACATCAGCGGCAACGTCCGGAGCGAGGACAAGATCCTTCGGCGGGAGCTGCCGCTGCACGAGGGCGATCTCTACACGCTGCAGAACAAGGAAAAGGCCCGGCAGCGGCTCGTCAACCTGGGCTACTTCGAGACCGTCAACGTCGACACGCAGCCCGGTTCCGACAAGACCCGGATCATCGTGAACATCGTGGTGGTCGAGCGGGCCACCGGTATCTTCAGCATCGGCGGCGGCTACTCCTCGGTGGATTCTCTGGTCGGCACGATCGACCTCGCCCAGCGCAACTTCCTGGGCCGCGGCTGGGAGGTCGCGATCCGGATCCGGGCCGGCGCGACGACGCAGCAGGGCACGATCAGCTTCACCGATCCCTGGCTGTTCGATCGGCCGCTCTCGGGCGGCTTCGACATCTACAAGAGCATCCGCAACTACCAGGACTACACCTACGACACCACCGGCTTGAATCTCCGACTGAGTCACCCGTTCGCCGAATACTGGCGCTGGCACACGGGCTATCGCATCTCGCAGGACATCGTCAACAACCTCAGCGACACCGCGCCCCCGGATCTGGTGGAGCAGAAGGGCACGACGATCACCTCCGCGATCGGTGCCTCGCTCACCCGCGACAGTCGCGACCTGATCGCAGCGCCGTCCAAGGGCGGGCAGACCACGATCAGCCTTGACTTCGCCGGGCTCGGGGGCGACTCGCAGTTCTACAAGGCAACCTTCCTCCAGACGTATTTCAAGCCGATCTGGTTCGGCCACGTCCTGGGGACTCGGTTCGAGGCCGGATACGGCGAGGGGTGGGGGGGGAAGGATCTGCCGATCTGGGAGCGCTTCTACCTGGGGGGTCCTAACACGATCCGCGCCTTCAAGTTCCGGAGTGTCTCGCCGGTCGACGACGCCGGGTTCAAGACGGGTGGCACCAGCGAGATCATCGCCAATGTCGAGTACGTCATCCCCCTGCCATTCGGCTTGCGGGTCGCGATGTTCTTCGACGTCGGGAACGTCTATGGGTTCGGTACCCCATTCGATCCAACGGATCTGCGGTATGGACCGGGTGCGGGTATACGATGGCAGTCGCCGTTCGGGCCTATCCGGATGGACTATGGTCTGAACATCGACCGGCGGGCGGGCGAGGGGCCCGGGGCGTTTCACTTCTCTGTAGGCTCGCCGTTTTAGGAGGCTCGCCTTTTTAGGAGGGTCGGATGAGGTATTGGAGTGGTGTACTCACACTGGTGGGTGGGCTCCTGGTTGCCGGACCGAGCCCCGTCGCGGCCCAACAACCCGCGCCGGCAGCCGCGGTCCCGGCGTCGTCGATCCGGATCGCGTATATCGACGTGCAGCGCGTGCTGGCGCGCTCGTCGGCCGGTGTGGCGGCGCGCGAGCAGCTCGAGCGGGAGAAGTCGGTGATGCAGAAGGAGATGGACGGCAAGCGTCAGGAGCTCGAGAAGCTGCGCGATGAGCTCGAGAAGAAGGGCCCCCTGATGACGGCCGACGCTCGGCGTGAGAAGCAAGAGGTGTTTGAGCGAAAGCGGCGCGACGCCGCGCGGATGATGGACGACTTCCAGAAGGAGCTCGAGAAGAAGGAGCAGTCGCTGCTGCAACGCGTGCTCCAGGATCTGTCGGGCGTCATCGAAAAGGTCGGCAAGGACCGGGGCTACTACATGATCGTGGAAAAGCGGGGCGCCTCGGTCCTGTACGCCTCGCCCGACGCGGATCTGACCGACGAGGTCATCAGCGCGTACAACCAGGCGGCTCCGCCGAAGAAGACGCCCTGATGAGCACGCCCGCCGGGTTCACGCTCGGTGAGCTCGCCGCCACCCTCGGCGCGACCCTCGAGGGCGACCCCGGCCGGCGCGTGACCGGTGTGGCATCGCTCGACGCCGCTGGGCCGGAGCAGATCTCTTTTCTGATCGACACGAGGTATCGCCCGGCCGCCGAGACGTCCCGCGCCGGCGCCTTGCTCGTGGCGGAGAGCGTGTCGGGCCTGCCGGGGCCGCTCCTGCGCTCCCGCGCCCCCCAGCAGGCTCTGATCGCGCTGCTCACCCTGTTTCACCCGGCGGCGGCACCGCCGCCGGGGATCGATGCATCGGCGATCGTGGCGCGTGACGCGCGTGTCGATCCCAGCGCCTCGGTCGGCGCCCTGGCGGTGCTCGGCGCGGGCGCGGTCATCGGGCCCCGAGTCCGTATCCATCCGCTCGTCTACGTGGGGGCTGGTGTCGAGGTCGGTGAGGGATCGGTCCTCCATCCACGGGTCGTTCTGTGCGAGGGAGTCCGGCTCGGGTGCCGCGTGGTCGTCCAGCCCGGCGCCGTCATCGGTGGCGACGGGTTCGGCTACGTCTCCGACGGCGGCGGGCATCGCAAGATCCCTCAGGTCGGCCTCGTCGTGATCGAGGACGACGTGGACATCGGTGCCAACACGACGATCGACCGCGCCATGCTCGGCCGGACGATCATCCGCCGCGGGACCAAGATCGACAACCTCGTCCAGGTCGGCCACAACGTCGAGATCGGCGAGCACTCGATCATCGTGGCGCAGGTCGGTATCTCCGGCTCGTGCCGGCTCGGCCGCGGCGTCGTCGCCGCCGGGCAGGTCGGCTTCGCCGACCATCTGACGATCGGCGACGGCGCCGTGCTCGGCGCCCAGGCCGGCGTCGCCGAGGACGTGCCCGCGGGCGAGCGGCGGCTGGGCTCGCCGGCCGTGCCGATGCTCCAGGCCAAGCGGCTCTTCGCCTCCCAGAAGCACCTGCCCGACATGTCCCGTCGTCTTCGCGCCGCCGAGCGCCGTCTCGAGCAGCTGGAGACGCGTCTCGGGATCGCGCCGTCGCAGAGCAGCGCGTCGGGAACGGCTGATGACCGCGCCTGACGGCATCCACCCGACCGCCGTCGTCGACCCGAAGGCGAGCCTCGCTCCGGGCGTCAAGGTCGGCGCGTTCTCGATCATCGGCCCCGAGGTGGCGCTCGGCGCCGACGTGGAGATCGGTCATCACTGCGTGCTGGAGGGCCGCGTCGATATTGGCGCGCGCGCCAGGATCGGCCACGGGACGATTCTGGGCGGCCAACCCCAGGACCTCAAGTTCAAGGACGGCACGCCGTCGGGCGTCAGGATCGGCGCCGACACGGCCATCCGCGAGTACGTGACAGTCCACCGCGCGACCCGCGCCGAAGAATGGACCGAGATCGGCGCGGGCTGCCTCATCATGGTGATGAGCCACGTGGCTCACGATTGTCGGCTCGGCGACGGAGTCATCGTGGTCAACTACGCGGGTATCACCGGGCATTGCACGATCGGCGACCACGCCACCATCGGCGGCCTCGTCGGCGTGGTGCCATTCACCCGCGTCGGCGCCTATGCCTATATCGGTGGCTGCTCGAAGGTCGTCGCGGATGTCCCGCCGTTCGTGCTCGCCGACGGCAACCCGGCCGGCGCGCACGCCATCAACGTCGTCGGGCTCCGACGCGCCGGCATGAAACCCGCGGATCGCCGCCTCCTCCAGGAGGCGTATCGGCTGCTCTACCGGAGCGGGCTCGCCACGCCGCGGGCGGTCGAGCGGATCCGTCAGGAGCTACCGGCCGCGGGCCCCGTCGTTCAACTGCTCGAGTTCATCGCGGGATCGCGGCGTGGGATCTGCGGCCCGGCGCAGCCGGGAACCTCGGCGGCCGACGCGGTCCCGAGCCCAGAAAGCGAGCCGGTCTGATGGCGGTGCGCGCCGGGGACGAGCGCAGGCTGCGGGCCGGCGTCGTGGGCGCGGGCCACATGGGGCAGTACCACGTGCTCGCGTACGCCGAGTTGTGGGACATCGACCTGGTGGGCGTCGTCGACGTCGATCGCGAGCGCGCCAAGCAGGTCGCCGCCTACTACGACACGCAGGTGCTCTCCGACCATCACGAGCTGATCGGGAAGGTCGATCTGGCGAGCGTGGCGGTCCCGACCGAGCAGCACTTCCAGGTGGCTTCCGATCTCCTGGAGGCCGGCGTCGGCGTCCTCGTGGAGAAGCCGATCACGCCAACGCTCGAGGAGGCGCGCGAGCTCTTCGCGATCGCCCGCCGGACCGGCGCGGTGCTGCACGTCGGTCACGTCGAGCGGTTCAACGGCGCGGTGCAGGAGCTGAAGAAGATCGTGGAGCGTCCGATCCTCATCGAATCGCGGCGTCTCGGGCCCTTCGCCCCGCGCGTGCAGAAGGACAGCGTGGTGATGGACCTGATGATCCACGACCTCGACATCGTGCTCGGGCTGGTGGACTCGCCGCCGCGCCGGCTCACCGCGATGGGGTCGTCGGTCCACTCGGCGGCGCCGGACATCGCCAACGTCCAGATCGGCTTCGAGTCTGGCACGATCGCGCTCATCACGGCGAGTCGCGCGACCGAGGAGAAGATCCGCGTGCTCTCCATCACGCAGCCGGACGCGTACGTCGTCCTGGACTACTCCGAGCAGGACATCCGGATCCACCGGCGTGCCGCGCAGGAATACACGCTCAACCGCGAGTCGATCCGCTACCGGCGCGCCTCCTTCGTCGAGCACGTGCAGGTCCACAAGGACAACCCGCTCAAGCTCGAGGTCCTCAACCTGGCCCGGGCGGTCCGGCGGTCGCGCGCCGGCGAGCAGGTCGTCCTGGCCGAGACCGAGGACGTGCGCTCGCTCGCCATGGCGCTCGAGATCGAGCGAATGATCCGGGAAGGCCGCTGCGAGTCGGCCTACTCGACCGACCCTCCGTGGAGCGCTCACTCGGCTTGATATGCGGCGCCGGCATGCTGCCGGCGCGCATGGCCGGCGAGGCGCGGCGCCACGGGTGGCGCGTGGTCGCGTTCACCTTCGGCGAGGCGCCCGGCGTGAGCGATCAGGCCGATCGCACGTTCCCGAGCAAAATCAACGAAGCGGGCGCCGTGCTGGCCGCCCTCCAGGCCGAGCGCATCGGCGCCGTCGCCTTCTCGGGTAAGTTCTGGAAGACGGACCTGCTCGACGAGCGCCGGCTGGATGCCACACTCGCCGGGATGAAGGCGGAGGCCGGCGCGATGACCGACGCGAATATCGTCCAGGTCGTGGCGGCGACGCTCGGCCGGATGGGCATCGAGCTCCTCGACCAGCGTCACTTTCTCGGCGATTGGATCGGACGGAGCGGCTGCTGGTCGCGCCGAGCCCCGACCGAGGCCGAGTGGGCGGACGTGCGCCGTGGCCTCACCGTCGCGCGCCTCGTGGCGGACGCGGGTGTCGGCCAGGCCGTCGTGATCAAGCACGGCGCGGTGACCGCCGTCGAGGCGACCGAAGGCACGACCGAGACGATTCGCCGCGGCCTCGCGCAGGCGGGTCCGGGCGCCGTCGTGGTGAAGGCGGCGGCGCGCGAGCACGATTATCGGTTCGACACGCCTGGTGTCGGCCCGGAGACGATCCAGGTGGCCGCGGCCGGAGGCGCCACCGTGCTCGCGGTCGAAGCGGAGCGGGTTCTCGTGCTCGACCGTGACGAGTGCTTGCGCATCGCGAACGCAGCCGGCATGGCGCTGGTCGGTGTCGAGTGAGGTCGTCCGGTCCGCCGGCCGTGATGCTCGTCGCGGGGGAAGCCTCCGGCGACCTCCACGGCGCCGCGCTGTGCCGCGCGTTGCGCGAGCTGGACCCACGCTGCCGGCTGTTCGGAATGGGGGGGGCGCGAATGGCCGCGGAAGGCATGGACGTCCTGGTTGACGTGACCGCGAAGGCCGTCACCGGCGGCAGCGAGGCGTTCGGTCAGGTGCCGCGCCTCTACCGCGCCTACCGCGAGCTCCGCGCGGTCTTCGAGGGCGCCGACCGGCCGGCGGTACTCGTGCTGATCGATTTCCCCGAGTTCAATCTGCGTCTGGCGCGCGCGGCTCGGCGGGCGCACATCCCGGTCGTCTATTTCATTCCGCCCCAGGTGTGGGCGTGGCGCGGTGGCCGCGTGAAGACGATCCGGCGAGTCGTCTCGCTCGTGCTCGCGGTGTTTCCGTTCGAGGCGCCGCTGTATCGCCGGGCCGGGGTGCCGGTGGAGTTCGTCGGGCATCCGTTGCTCGATCAGCTGCAGGCGGCGCCGACGCGCGAGGTGGCGCGCCGCCGGCTGGGGATCGCCGACGGGGCGGCCGTGGTCGGGCTCCTGCCGGGCAGCCGCCATCAGGAGATCGTTCACATGCTGCCGGCGATGCGGGACGCCGCGGCGGACATTCTGCGGACGGCGCCCGGGACACGATTCGTGCTCGGTCTGGCGCCGACGATCGAGCGAGAGCTGGTCGCTCGCCATCTCGCCGGCGGTCCGCTCGTGGAGATCGTCGAGAATCAGACGCACGACGTCATCCGCGCCGCCGACCTGGTGCTGGTCACGTCCGGCACGGTCACGCTCGAGGCGGCACTGCTCGGCACGCCGATGGTCGTCGGCTACCGTCTATCATTCGTGAGCGAGCTGATGGTCCGCCTGTTGATCCGCGTGCCGTGGGTGAGCCTCGCCAACCTCACCCTCGGGCGCGCCGTCGTGCCCGAGCTCTATCGGCCGACGACGATCAGCGCGCGCCTCGCGCCGGAGGCGCTGCGTCTCTTGACGGACGCCGGCGCCCGCGAGACACAGCGCGCCGCGTTCAGCGAGCTTGCCGGCCAGCTCGGCGAGCCCGGCGTGGGAGCTCGCGCGGCGCGGCTCGTGCTCGCGCAGGCGGGTGCCGCATGATCGCGTCGGTCGGCCGGGGCGCCTGATGGACCCGCTGCAGGCACTCGCGCCACGGCTGGCCGCGGGGCTCGTTCGCCTGCTCGGCCCGACGCTTCGGCTTCGCGCCGAGGGCATCGAGACCTTGACGTCGAGCTGGACGGCCGCGCGCCCGCTGATCTACTGCGTCTGGCACGGACGAATCCTCATGGTGCCCTGGCTCAACGCCCGCCTGCGGGAGAGCCACGGCGCGCGAACCGTCAGCGTGCTCGCGAGCCGCTCGCTCGACGGTGGTCTCATCGCAGGCTACGCGCGCCGCTTCGGCCTCGACGTGGTCCGCGGCTCGTCGTCGCGCGGCGGAGCGGGGGCGCTGCGAGCACTCGTCACGGCGGTCCGGGCGGGACGGGACGTCGCCCTGGCGCCCGACGGGCCCCGCGGGCCGCGCGGGCAGCTCGGATCGGGCATCGTCACGCTGGCCGCGCTCACCGGGGCGCCGGTGGTGCCCCTGGGGTTTGCCGCGCGCCCGGCGTGGCGTCTGGCGACCTGGGACGGATTCCAGATCCCGTCGCCGTTCGCGCGCGCGGCGCTGGTCTTCGGGGCGATGACGTCGATCGCCCGCGACGCGGACCGCGAGCGCGCCCGCAAGGAGCTCGAGCGGAGCCTCGACGAGGCCACGGCCGCCGCCGACCGGCTGGTGAGCGCCTGATGTACGCTCTCTACAGCGCCGTCGCCCTGATCGGGCTGATCACGCTCTGGATGCCGGTCGCGCTGCTGAGACGACTCACGCGCGGCGTGCCGCTCAACGCGCGGGCGCGGCTGGCACGCGAGAAGGCGAGCAACGCGGGACGGACCTCGGGCTGGGTGCACGCGGTGTCGGTGGGCGAAGCGATCGCCGCCGCGCCCCTCGTCGAGGGGCTGCGCCGCCTGCACCCCGAGCTGCCGCTGGTGATGACGACGGTGACGAGCACCGGCGCCCAGATCGTCAGGGATCGGTTCGCCGGCCTCGCGACGCATCGGTTCTTCCCGCTCGATTTCCCCTCGGTCACGCGGCGCGCGGTGGCGGCGATCAACCCGGCGTTCCTGATCTGCATGGAGACCGAGCTCTGGCCGAACACCCTGCGGACCCTGGCGTCACGCGGCGTGCCGGTGATGATCGCCAACGGGCGGATCTCCGATCGATCGTATCGCCGCTACCGTCTGGTACGGCGCTTCATGACGTCGGTCCTCGCCGATGTCCGCGTCTTCGCCATGCAGTCCGACGAGGACGCGCGGCGGATCATCGCGCTCGGCGCCCAGCCGGAGCGCGTCGTCGTCACCGGCAACATCAAGGTTGACGCGGCCGCCGTCGACCCGGCGGGCTCGGTCGATCTCTGGCGCCGCCTGCTCGGCCTCACCCCGGGCCAGCGCGTGTGGGTCGCCGGGAGCACTCACGCGGGCGAGGAAGGGCCCGTGCTGGACGCCCACCGCGCCGCGCTCGCCGACTGCCCCGAGCTGGTCCTCGTGATCGCGCCCAGACATCCCGAGCGAACACGCGAGGTGCTCGCGCTCGTGGACCGGCGCGGCTGGCCGTCGGTCCGCCGCAGCGAGCTTCCGGGCGCGGTCGCAACCGCCGATGGGCCGGTGGCACCGGTCGTCATCCTCGATACCGTCGGCGAGCTCGCGATGCTCTATTCCGTCGCCGACGTCGTGTTCGTCGGCGGAAGCCTGGTGCCCATGGGCGGTCACAACGTGCTCGAGGCCGCCCAGCGCCGCAAGCCCGTGCTGATCGGGCCGCACACCGAGAACTTCCGCGACTCGGTCGGCCTGCTCGAGTCGGCCGGCGCCGCGCTCGTCGTCCGCGACGCGCCCGAGCTATCGCACGAGCTCCGGCGGCTCCTCGCCGATCAGGATCTTCGCCTGAAGCTGGGCGACGCGGGGTACGAGGCGGTGGCCTCGCGGCACGGCGCGGTGCGCGAGACACTCGATCTGGTCGGGCGCTATCTCTATCCCGGAGCCCGCGCGTGAATTCGCGGGAGCGCTTCGTCCGCGGATGGGAAGAGGGCTTCGGCACGGCACCGGCGCGCATGCTCGCGGTCGCCGGTGGCGGCTATCGGGGTTTCCTCGGCGCTCGCGAATGGCTCTACGGGCGCGGCGTCCTGAAATCGCGCGCGTTGCCGTGCCGCGTCGTCTCTATCGGCAACCTGACCGTCGGCGGCACGGGAAAGACGCCCGCGGTGGAGGTGGCCGTCCAGTCGCTGGCGGCGCTCGGTCATCGCCCGGCGGTCGTCAGCCGGGGGTATGGGCGCAGCACACGCGGCGTTCAGATCGTCGCCGACGCCGCCTCGATCCGCCTCGATCCCGAGGAGTCCGGTGACGAGCCCTTTCTGCTCGCGCGTCGGTTGCCGGGCATTCCCGTCGTGGTGGGGTCCAACCGCCACGACGCCGCGCGCGTGGCGATCGAGCGATTCGGCGTGACCGCGATCGTCCTCGACGACGGGTTCCAGCACCGGACGCTCAAGAAGGATCTGGAGATCGTGATGGCGCGCGCGCGCCGACCGTGGGGCAACGGGCACTTGCTTCCGGCCGGCCCGCTGCGCGAGCCGCTCGG
>Ga0066709_100004071_pt1 | contig 11508 bp, 13 predicted proteins | sample GraSoiAngelo_158_FD_79665 | JGI IMG/M metagenome (GOLD analysis project Ga0066709, IMG submission 79665) | Grasslands soil microbial communities from the Angelo Coastal Reserve, California, USA - 14_1009_16_30cm | ecosystem: Environmental > Terrestrial > Soil > Grasslands | place: USA... | reverse complement strand
GTTGAGGACCTGGTTGATGCGGCGCGCGGCAGCCAGTGTCTCTGCCGATACGTGCCCTCGCCACCACGCATGCGCGGCCGGATAGTACTTGACGTAGAACGGATCGTCGGAGAGCAGGTTGATGAGGCAAAGCGCATCGAATTTCTCGGAGGTCTCGACGCGGTATGTGGTAGACGACCGGGGCGCTGGCGGCGGGCGCGAGCCCGCGGGCGGCCCGGTGACGCCGGCGTGCGCTTCCGGCGGCACGACCGAGGACACCGCGGAGAACGGCGCCAGCAAGAACCAGGAGGCGAGAAATCGAGGCATGGTCCTACCGTTACGCGCATGCAGCCTTGCGCGATTGCCTTACACTACCTGCTGCAGAATTCGCCTCATAGGACGTTCGAATCATGCCTGGGATTCGCGAAACCTCATCGGGACACGCGGCAGCTCCGCCATGGCCCGACGTCCACGGCGCTCGCCCAGCAGGCGCAACGACGCCGTTCTTCTCGCTGTGCGAGTCGCGCCACGTCGCCGGGAGCAGCTTGCCTCGCCATCGCCATCCGCGACCGTACGCCTGCATCGTAATCGCCGGCGGCTTCGAGGAGACGGGATGCGACCGATCTGAGCCAGCGACACCGGGTACGGTCCTGCTGCACCCCGCCGGCGACGAGCACGGCGATCGCTTCGGGCCGTCGGGTGCGATCTGCATCAACGTTTCTCCCAGCGCCGCGTGGCTCGACGCGATGTCCGAAGACAATTTGTTCCGCGACTACCGGGCGTTTCGCGGCGATGCGGCGCTGCATATGGGCAATACGCTTCGGCATCGGCTCGGCGCCTGCGATACCGCGGGACGGCTTGCGCTCGAGGCCGCCACGCTGGCGCTGTTATCCGAAGGCGCGCCGCACGAACCGCGCCGCGATGGTCGGGGCGCATGGGTCCGCCGCGTGTGCGACGACATCCGCAGGGAGCCCTGCGCCGAATGGACGCTCGCGGGGATCGCCGCCACCGCGCACGTCCATCCCATGCACGTCGCGCGAACCTTCCGACGCCGCGTCGGCTTGAGCCTCGGCCAGTTCGTCCGGGCCGAGCGCCTGGCGTGGGCGCGCGCAACGCTGTCGGCCGGCGATGCGTCGCTCGCGGCCATAGCGATCGATGCGGGCTTCTACGACGAGAGTCACTTCATCGGCGCTTTCCGCCGCCACTTCGGCGTGACGCCGGGAAGCTATCGGCGCAATCCCGGAACGCAGTCGTCGCGACCATGACCGGTCGCCCCGTGTCTCTCCTTGTGGTGTCCGCGCTGCTTGTGACCGCGTGCGGCCCGGCCGGCAACCCTTTCGCGTCGTTCGAAACGCGATGCGCGAAGCTCGCTCTATCGCGGTTCGAAGTCGTCGCCGTGCCGCTCAGCTTCGAGCGCGACGATACGCAGCCCATCGCGGCGCTCACCGTGAAGAGCGGCAGCCCCCTTGCGACGCACCGGGCGATCGGTCTCACCACGGCCGTCTTCGGGCAAAGCACCGACATCGAGTTGCATTCGGTCGACGACCGCCGTGGCGCGCGCGCCTGCGGTACGCCACGCGTTCACGTCGAGCTGTCGATGCAGCCGATGATGGTCTTCATCGCCCGGGAGCTCGCGGAAGCGCCGTGTCAACGCGAGGCGACGCTGTCGCACGAGATGAAGCACGTCGAAGTCTTCCGCGAAGTGCTGGACGAGGCAGTGCAGGATCTCGAGCGCGAGCTCCCGGAAGGGATCGGTATGGAGCTACGCCGCGCGAAGAGCCCGGAAGAGCTGGAGCGCCGGCTCATTGTGACGGTCCGCGACTACCTCGCCGAGTTCATGCACGAACGGCAGCGCGTGCTCGACGAGCGGCAGGCGGCGGTCGATTCGCCCGAGGAATACGCGCGCGTATCCACCGCCTGCCGACGCTCCGCGGCCGATCTCATTCCGGCGGCTTCGGCGACGCCTTGAACGCGTTGGCGCAGGCGAGCGTCTTGCGCCAGTATTCGTTGCCCGGTCCGTAGAAGGCGGCGAGCTTCGACTCGACCACGAAGCCGGCGCGGCCCGCGGTGCGCATCGCCTGCAGCCCGACGCAGTTGGCCGTGACCTCGCTCTGTGTCGGGACGCTGGCGTGCGCGCATTCATGGAAGAAGATGAAATCGTGCATGTCGGACGGCAGCGCCTTCAGCTGCGCATCGTTCCAGAGGATGCGGTAGCCCAAGCCAACCCGCTCGGTGACGGCGATGCGGCCGCGAGCCACGATCGGATGCGACGGCGGCGCAGGCAGTTCCTCCACCGGTGCGCCGGCGACGAGGCAACGCATGCTCGTTCCGTCGGCGAAGGTGAATGCGTCCGCACCGCCCGCAGCAATAAACAGCGCCCCGCAGAGCAATGGCCAGCGCAGACGCTGCATCGACGTTGCGCTACAGCGGAGGCACGTATCCGTTCTTGCCGATGCTGACGCGCTCCGCGGCGAGCATGCCGTCGGCCTGCGGCGTCGCGTATACGATGACGTGCGTGCCCGGCGTCAGAAGCGATCGATCAGCCGGTTCGATCGACAACACCGGCACATTCTCGGGTACGACGACCGTTTTCTCGCCGCCCTTGTAGGTGAGCTGCATGCGCCGCTCCCCGGGCGCGCCGGACACGCCGGCGACCGTCGCGTTGGTCATCGTGTTGTGCTGCGCCGCGCCGCCGACGCTGGCGATGGTGGCATTGGTCATCGTGCTTCCGGGCTCGGTGTCCATCGGGCGATGGCCCTCGCCGGTGCCGCGCATCGACTCGGAAAAGATGTGCACCTCGCTCGCCCGCAACGTGCCGTCGGGCTGCGGTACCGCGGTGGTGCCGATGAACGCGCCAGGCGCGAGCTTCGTCGCGTCCGCGGGCGAGCGGGCGCTCAAGCGCGCATTGTCCGCCAGCTTGACGTCGACGACCTGCCCGGCCGTCGACTTGATCTCGAGCTTGGCGCCGTCGACCTTCACGACGTCGCCGGGAATCTTTTGTACCTGCGATTGCGCCTGCGCCGCTCCGGCGAGCAGCACGGCGATGGACAACATACCTATCAGACTGTGCTTCATGGTTCAAACCCCTTTCAACGCCAAGGTCGCAAGGATCGCAAAGGAAAATCACGGAACTACGTAAGAAACAGATCGCTTTTTCTGAAAAAGATTCCTTGGCGCCCTTCTGCTTCTCCTTCGTGTCCTTTGCGTTAAATGGGTATCCATGGCTAGCGGACGGCCAGGTCCATGAGCTCGTCATCGATGTGCCATGCATCCTTCTCTTTCATGAGCAGGACCTCGCCAGCGAGCTTCCCCGCCACCGAGTCGCCAGTGACCAGGAGTACGGCGGTGTTGCCCTTGACGAACCCCTGCACGACACGCACCGACTTGTCCGGATGTTCATCGGCGAGATACTCGACGAACTTCTCGACCTGCCCCTTTTTCTCCGCATCGGCCCAGGTTTGCTGCCGGTCGAGCGATAGCAGCGGCTTCAGCGCCGCGCGATCGCGCTTGACGAGCGCCGCGTGATACGCGAGATACGCCGCGCCGGGCGCCCCGCCGCCGGCAGGCAACGCCGTGCCGTGGTCGTCCGACATCACGGGCACGTTCAGCGCGACTTCGAAGGGGCGACCCTGCTCCGTGCCTTTCAGCGTTCCGGCCAGTTTCCCGGCTGTCAGCCTGACCGTCGAGGACACCTCGCTCGTGCAAAACCCGCAGCCATTGCCCGGAACGAAGTAGTAGCTCAGCCCGCGATAGGTGCCGTCGGGCCGGAACTCGAAGTACACGACGCCGGTATCGCCGTCCCGGACCCTTTTTTCGACTGCCCGCCGGCGATCGTAGTAGTCGGCCAAAGCCGCGCCGTGGACCGTGGCGTTGGTGACCGCGATGATCAGGGCGTCGTCGGACCCCAGGGAGGACTTGCCCTTGAAGGCGATCGCACTCCTGATTTCCAGGGTGATCGCCTGGCTCTTGAACACGCCGCGCCCGCTGTCGGGCGCATCCACGGCCGCCGCGACAGAGGCAGTGCCGGCAACGAACGCCGCCACACATATGTATACGACAAGTCTCATGAAAATCGACATTCAGGCCGCCTTGGTGGTCGGAGCATAACGGGAAATTATAGCCGCAGCGGGGCCGGCTCGACCGCCGGGCCCCTGCGGCAGACCGCTCGCGGGGCCGGCCCGTGGCCTTGCAGACACGGTGTTGTATCATCTTCACAGGGAATCGACCGGGATATGAACGTAATGTACAAACTAGGCCTGTTTCTACTCGCCATGCTGCCTGGCTTGAGCCTGGCGCAGGGGCAGCCGCTGGTCTTCGGCATCAACGAAGGCGTGACCTATCGCATCGCGGCATCCGAAGTCCGCGAGCGATTCCGCGAAGTCGCGGAGGACCTGGGCAAGCTCCTCAAACGGCCGGTGCGCATCGAATACATGGACGAATATGTGCAGATGGGCAAGGATCTCGATGCGGCGCGCTACGATCTCGCCTACGTGCACCCGGCCCACTACGCGATCCGCGCCATCGACAAAGCACATTACCGCCTGGTCGCGGTTACCAAGGGTTTCACGGAGTACCGGGCGAGCTTTCTGGTGCGCGGCGACGCAACCCTGGCTTCGCTCACCGACCCGCGGATCCATCAGATCGGCATGCCCGATGCCGATTCAATCACGGCCTGGATCGTTCGGGCGACGCTGCACGACGCATTGGGGCCGAAGGCGAAGGCGTTGCGCTTGCGCTACACGCGCTACCAGGATGCGGTCCCGTTCATGGTCGACTACGGCTTTGCCGAAGTCGGTGCAACTGCTGCGTCGGCGGTGATCAAGGAGTACACCGAGAAGGGCGGCGGCAAGGTGATGGTGCGGAGCAAGCCGGTCCCGATCAAACAGTTGATCGCAAGCCCGAATCTTCCGGCGGCAGACCTTGCGCACGTCCAGCAATACTTCCTCGGTCTCGAGACGACCGACGAGGGCCAGCGCAGGCTGACCAAGCTCGGCTACAAGGGCTTCGCGAGCTTCGACGAACGACAGCTCATCGAGATCGGGCGCTGGCTCGACTCGGGGCCCCCGCAGTAGCCCGCCCGTTTTTTCGCTGAGCCGGCGAGCACGCTGGCGCCGCGCCATTTAGGCTGCGATCCTACACGCGCCTCCCAAGCTCCTACAAAAAAATCGGATGCGTACTGATTTTGCGCAGTGCGCAACCGGCTGAGAATCACGCCATGCGAGGATTCGGAGTGAGTATCCGCGCTGGCCGACTCCCAGACAGGCTCATTGTCCGAGACGATCGTCGCAGGTCGCGCGCCACCGACAGCAACGCGCGGCGGAGAACGAGCCGAGCCGATCGGCTCGTTCTCTTTTCATAGCCCGAAAAAAAAGCGAGGACCCGATGACGAGTCGACTTTCGAGCGTCTTGGCCGTAGCGGGGTTGCTCTTCGCCTCGAGCCTGGCCGCGCAGAATTACTTTCAGCCGCGCGAACACGTACAGGGTTCGGTGACCTACGTGACAGGCGGCATTGGCGTGGATGAGGCTGACGCCATGCGTGCCGCGGCGGCGAATTATCCGCTGACGCTGGAGCTCGCCGCCGCAGCCGGCGGGCCGCGCGACGAATACATATCCAACGCCGGGGTCGAGATTCGCGACAGCCGCGGTACCCCGTTGCTCAGCACCCGGACCGACGGGCCGTTCCTTCTCGTGCGTCTGCCGCCCGGAAGCTATACCGTCGACGTCGAGTGGAACGGCGCGCACAAGCTCAAGACTGTCGAGGTCGGCCCCGAGCGGCGCCAGCACGTGATGCTCGAGTTCCCGGGCTCGCTGGATTCCCGTTAGCGCTCATGCCACGCGCTGCGCGCGCTGCATCCCCACGGGACTGAACATCGTTTCCATCTCGCGGCGGATCCTAAGCGCCGGAAGCGTCTCGTCGAGCGCGCCGTCGGCCCACGTCAAGGGATTTCCCGCCTTTACCGGATGCACGAGCTTCGCGCCGTGCGCGAGACCGAGCGGCAAGCCGCCCAGAGTCAGCGACTTGGCCGCCGGGAGCAGCTTGCCCCACACCGTATAGCCACCCTCGCCGTCGAGCGTTTCGCCTGCCCTGAGATCGCGCTTGGCGGTCGCGACGACATCGGCGTTGAAGCATATCGCCGCACCGGTCGGTTCCCGGCGCAAACCCACCGACGCGACCGAAATACCCACTTCCAGCCCGATCAGGTGCCAGCGCTTGTAGAGGCAGGCATAGCGACCGGTCGGGTCGGTGCGCACCATGTATTCTCGGAAGCAGTTGCGGATGTATTCGGTGTCGCCTTCGAACACGACGAACACGCCGAAGCGGATGTCGTAGGGAATCGCCCGGCCGTCGCGCTCGAGCGAGGAGATTACCTCCACCTGACCCTTGGCATGGAGCACGCCGCCTTCCGCGATCGGCCTGCACACCAGCGGAATGTCGTCGATCGACGCCGGGGGATACGTCAATCCGTCCGGCGGCGCGACGAGCCCGGTGGCGTTGCACACGGCGGTGCTCTCGATGGCCGGCTTCGAGCCGTCGAGGAACGAGTTGAACATCTTCGGATTGAGGCCGCCCAGCTTCGCCTGCTCCGGCGTCAGTCCGTAATAGCCCCAGACCGTCTCCGGCGTGGACTGCGCGAAGTGCGGAAGCCACTTGTGGCCGCGTCCCGCGGCCACAACGCCGAAGCCGGCCGCCCGCGCCCAGTCGACCAGATCGCAGATGAGCGCGGGCTGATCGCCGAAGGCGAGGCTATAGACGACGCCTGCTTCCGCGGCGCGCCGGGCGAGGAGCGGCCCGCACAGGGCGTCGGCTTCGACGGTGACGTTAACCACCGACTTGCCGGAGCCAAACGCGGCGAGGCAATGTTCGACCGCCGCCAGCGGATGCCCGGTACATTCGACGATGATGTCGAGCCGCGGATGGCGGATGAGAGCTTCCCAGTCGTCGGAGACGTGCGTCGTTCCGTGCGCCAGCGCCGCGTCGAGCGACGCGGCGGCGTAGCGCTCGGGTGTCCAGCCGACGCGCGCGAGATTGGCTCTTGCATTCGCCGGCGCAAGATCGGCGATTCCCGCGACATGCACACCCGGCGTCTTCGGAACCTGCGCAAGATACATCGCCCCGAACTTGCCCGCGCCGATCAGGCCGACGGTGAGCGGCTTGCCTTGTGCCGCGCGTTCGCAGAGCTTCGTGTACAGACTCATTGCTGGACCCCCACGCTCATGTGATCACTCCGCGAAGGTGCTCTCCAATGCCGCAGCCGGAGTGCCGTCGCGCCAGGGCAGCGGCACGTCGTAGTCCTTAAGCAGACAGTCGTCGGGCAGGCATTCGATCGGTGCGAAGTCGCGGTGCGCGATGTATTCCGGCCGCTTGAAGCGGCGGATGTGATTCGACACCGCGCACAGGCTCAGGTAAACGCTCACCCGATTCCACGGCGAGAGATTCGCTGTCGATGCATGCACGAGGCAGGCGTGAAACAGAATCATCGATCCGGGCGGACCCTTCGGCGCGACGATGCCGCCCCGCCCCACGAGTCGCGCGATGGTGTCGTTGTCGATCGTCCATAACGGATAGCTCGTGGTGGCGAGGTCGTGCGCAGCCTCGATCACGCCGAGCGTGTGGCTGCCCGGGATGAACATCAGCGGCGCATTGAATTCGTTGACTTCGTCGAGGAAAATCGCCACGTTCATCGCCCGCGGCTCGGGCATCTCGTCGTCGCGCTTCCACGTCCCGTAATCCTGGTGCCATTGCCAGAGATCACCGTCGAAGGCCATCTTGCCGTTGATCTTGAACTGGTGCATGTAGACGGCTTCGCCGAAGAGCTGCATCACCGGCTCGATCATGCGCGGGTGGCGCGCGAGTCGCGCGAACGGCAGGTTGTACAGGTGCGCGGCGAAGTTGGTGCGAACCGCGTCGCGGCCCTTCTCGCGCACGTTCTCCGGGCGGTGTTGCGCGAACAGGCGCGGCACCTCGGCGGTGAGCGCCCGGATCTCGTCGGGCGTGAACAGACTCGGGAAGAACAGGTAGCCGTCGCGCTCGAAACGCTCGAGCTGCTGGGTGCTCAGTCGCATGCGACCTCCTAAAAGGGGTCAGGCTCGATTTTCGAGCAGCTTACTGCATCGCGACGTAGCGCTCCGGGAATTGCTGCTTGAGCTGGGCGAGCTTCGGCAGATCGTGCGCCACGATGTACGGCTGCGTCCGATGGAACGCGAGGTAGTTCTGGTGATACGCCTCGGCGGGATAGAACGCCGGGAGGGGAACGACCTGCGTGACGATCGGATCGGCGAACGCCTTGGCCTTGCCGAGCTGATCGATGTACGCCTGCGCCACGCGCTTCTGCTCGTCGTTGGTGAAGAAGACTGCGGATCGGTATTGCGTGCCGTAATCCGGGCCCTGACGGTTCAACTGCGTCGGATCGTGCGCAACCGAGAAGAAGATGCGCAGCAGCTCGCCGTAGGAGACCTGGGCTGGATCGTAGCTCACTTCGACCGATTCGGCGTGCCCGGTCATGCCGGTGCTGACCATCTGGTAGTCCGCGCTCTTGGCATTGCCCCCGGCGTACCCCGATACGGCCTTGGTCACCCCCTTGACGTGCCGGTAGACTGCCTCCACGCCCCAGAAACAACCGCCGGCGAACACCGCCGTCTGCGGTCCCTTGACCGAAGCCGCCGGAACGTCCGTTGCAGCCGCGGGCAGCGGCGATGCGGCCCCGACGTCCAAGGTCTGGAGTACGCCGGCCAGCGCAACGGCCAGCGCGGCGAGATTGCGGTACGGGAAACGAAACATGGTCAATCTCCTCTGGTCGCGATCGGATGATCTTCTCGGCTTAGTCGCTGCCTGCGCGCGATCCTGACGCCCGGCCCTCGGGAAGGCCCCGAACACCCGATTCGAAACGGGGCGCTACCCGTCCGTAGATTATATTCGCATCTGCAAGTTCCTTCGCCGGAGTGCCGATGTCCGTGCTGATCGCAGGGTTGGTGGTCTTCCTCGGTGTCCATCTGTTGCCGGCACTGCAGGGCTCGCGAGCCGCGCTCGTGCAGCGCTGGGGTGAGCAGCGCTACAAGGGAATCTTCACGCTGATCTCTTTCGCGGGGCTGGGGTTGATCATCGCCGGCTACGGGATGGCGATGCCGGGTGCGCAGCTCTTTGCGCCGTCCCGGACCGCGATCGCGATCGCCCCGTACGCGATGGCGCTGTCGTTCGTGCTGTTCGCGGCGGCCAACATGCGCACCTACATCCGTCAGGTCGTCAAGCATCCGATGCTGCTCGGGCTCGCGATCTGGGCGGCGGTGCATCTGCTCGCCAATGGCGACACGCGTGGCACGCTGCTGTTTGCGAGCTTTTTCGTCTACGCTGCTATCGATCTCGTCTCGGTGGTGCAGCGCCACGCCATCAAGGACTTCGCGCCAACGGCGCGTCACGATGCGATTGCGGTCGTCGCAGGAATCACGGTCGCGCTCGCGCTGATGGCCCTGCACCGTCCGCTTTTCGGTGTCGCGGTCGTGCCTTGGGGCATCGGCGGGTCGGCAAGCTAACGCCGATGCGGTGCACAAAAACGCACTGGCGGCCCTGCGCGCCGGCAACCCGTTACGGCATCGTTGGCAAGTTGGTATGATGCTTCGAGGTGGCAAAGCCAGGCGACATGGCAATCGATACTCGCCGCCAGCGCGTGGGCAATAAAAGCACGGAGGAGACCATGCAGTTCCAGCGATCGCCGTTCGCCATCGCCGTCGTTGTCTCGACTGCGCTGTGCGCCGCGCTTTCCCGCGCTGCCGCCTTCGCCGCCGACATCATTGTCTCGGCGCAGGACGGCAAGTTTGTTCGCGTCGAAGGCCGCGCGACGTTTCCGCAGCCGGCACCGCCGGACAGCCTGGTAGTGATCGACGCTTCGCAATCGCCGCCGGTCATCCGGAGCACCCTCGAGGGGATCGAGCACACGGTCCAGGGACCGCCGCAGGCCGTCGCCGTGACGCCCGACGGCAAGCTCGCGATCGTCGGTGCACCAACGCGCTACGACTACGCCGCGAAGAAGGAGCTGTTCGATTTCTTCCTGCAGATCGTCGATATAGAGGCCTCGCCTCCGAAGCTGCTCGGCAAGGTTTTCGTCGGCGATCATCCCAACGGCCTGGCCATCAATCGCGAGGGCACGCTGCTGCTCGCGGCCGCGCACGACGGCGCGGTCAAGGTGCTATCGATCGAGGGCAAGAAGGTCACGCTCATCGACCACGTCAAAGTCGGCGAGAGGCGCTTGTCCGGAATCTCGTTCACCCACGACGGCAAGGCGGCGATCGTGGCGCTGCGCGACGAAAACGGCGCGGCGGTGCTCTCGGTCGAGGGAACCACGGTGAAGCTCACCAACGAGCGCATCTCGACTGGAGTCAGTCCATACGCTGTCGACGTGTCGAGCGATGGCCGCTGGGCGGTGATTGGCAACACGGGCATCGGCGGCCGCATCGTCGACGACGCGGACGTCGTGACACTGGTCGACGTCTCCCGGCGGCCCTTCCGCGCGGTCCAGCAGATCTCGGTGCCGTCCTCACCGGAAGGCGTGGCGATCTCACCCGACGGGCGTTGGATCGTGGTGCAATCGATGGCCGGCACCAATCTGCTGGCGACCGACCCGGGCCGGCAGAAGATCGGCAAGCTCGTGCTCTACGAGATCAAGGACGGCTGGGCTACCAAGGTCAACGAGATTCCTGGCGCAGAAGCGGCGCAGGGCGTGGTGTTCAGCCAGGACGGCAAGCAGGTTCTGTTGCAAATGGATGTCGAACGCGCGTTGGGCGTGTACGCGATCCGCGACGGCAAGCTCGTCGACAGCGGCACGCGCATTCCGCTCGCGGCGGGTCCAGTGTCGATACGGTCGATGCCGAGATGATCAAACGATGCCGGCGGTGCGCTTTGCGCGCGCGATAACTTCAAGCCCCGGGCCGGCCGGGGCCGACTCTACGAAGGAGAAAGCACCATGGCGAAGAAAGGTTCCAGCGACGGCGTGTATCGCGTCATCGATGTCATCGGTACCAGCAGCACGTCCTGGGAAGACGCCGCCAAGAACGCGGTCACGACGGCGAGCAAGTCTCTGCGCGACCTGCGCGTCGCCGAGATTTCCAAGCTCGACATGAAAATCGAGGGCGGCAAGATCGTCGCCTATCGTGCACGCGTCCAGCTCTCGTTCAAGTACGAAGCCTGACGCGTCACGTCGGATCGCGTCGCTCGGCCGCGCATCGCGGCCCGTTGGCATTCGTGTGGCGCCGGGCTGACCGAGGCAGCGGCGCGATCGTGGCCTTGGGGCGGGCCAGTTTCCCGCGCGCCAGGCCTGCACGACCCGCTCGCCGGGGACGAGCTCGACATAGCGTCCCGTGATCATCCCGCCAAAGCATGAGGCGGCCGCACCTGCTGGTTTACACGTGGAGCATCGAGCCTCTCAACGGTGCACGCTAGCTCGTCACGGTTCGCTTCATTCCGCGCTGCGCCGCCGCCTAAGTCAGCGTCGTGCAGGAACGCATCCTCTTCGCCGTTACGTGCGTGCGTCACCTCGT
>Ga0066709_100004070_pt1 | contig 11509 bp, 9 predicted proteins | sample GraSoiAngelo_158_FD_79665 | JGI IMG/M metagenome (GOLD analysis project Ga0066709, IMG submission 79665) | Grasslands soil microbial communities from the Angelo Coastal Reserve, California, USA - 14_1009_16_30cm | ecosystem: Environmental > Terrestrial > Soil > Grasslands | place: USA... | reverse complement strand
GACCATCGCGAAGGACGAGGTGCCTGCCGGGGCGATCACGGATCCCGCCGTCCTGGCCGGCCGCGTCACCATCGCGGACATCTATCCCGGTCACAAGCTGACCATCGGGGACTTCACGGCCGAGGCCACGGCATCGCTCAACACCAAGCTGACCGGCCCGCAGCGCGCGCTCACGCTGACCGTCGACGCGACGCGAGGCAGCCTCGCCAACGTCGCGAGCGGAGACCACATCGACATCTACCAGCAGCTCTCCGGCCCGCAGGGGACGATCGTGAAGCTGTTCCGCGCCAACGTGCAGGTGGTGGTGGCGCCGGGTGCCGGTGGGGGCAATGTCGTGCTGGAGGTGCCGACGCGGGACGTGCCGGACTTCCTGTTCGCCTGGACGAACACGTCGCTCGCGTTCGTGATTCGACCGGCGACGCGCGCGACTCCGACGGTCGTGACGACTGCCGACTTCCAGTCCATGCTCAAGTTCACGAAGCCGCACTGATCGCCTGATGGCTACGCCCATCCGCACACTCGTCGCACTCGACGCGGGTCTCACCCAGGACTCGGTCGCGGCGTCCCTGCCAAACGACGCCGACATCGAGCTCGTCGGCGTCATCGAAGGCATCGACGACAGCTGGCGCACGCTCGAGGACTCGGCGGTCGACGTCCTCGTGATCGGGTGTCTCGGCTACTCCGACCGGGTGCTGTTCCTGATCGAGAGCTCCGTCCGGCAAGACCCCTCACGGCCCATCCTCGTCCTCAGCCAGGGGTCTCCGAACGGCTTCGTGCGGCGCGTGTTCGAGGTGGGCGCGGACGACATCCTGATGCTCCCGCAGACGCGGGACCAGGTGAAGTTCGCGATCCAGAAGGCGCTCGCCCGCAAGCACGGCGGGCGCCGGTCTGGCGCCGACCTGGGCCGGCTGATCGTCGTGCTCGGCCCCAAGGGAGGCACCGGCAAGACACTCACCGCGTCCAACCTCGCCGTCGCTCTGCAGGAGTTCAATCAGCGCGTGGTGTTGGTAGACCTCGACCTCCAGTTCGGCGACATCGGTCTCTGCATGGGCCTGTCGCCGGAGAAGACGATCCACGACCTCGTCGTCGCGGGCGGCACACTCGACCACGGCAAGCTCGAGGACTTCCTCACGGATCACGAGTCGGGCGTACGCGTCCTGCTCGCCCCGAGCAGGCCCGACTACGCCAGCGCGGTCACGGTCGAGGCCGTCCGCGAGATCTACGGCGTGCTGCAGCAGCGGTACGACTTCGTCATCGTCGACACGCCGCCCGGCTTCACGCCCGAGGTGATCGCGTCGATCGACCTCTCGAACGACCTGGTCATGGTCGGCATGCTCGACTCGCTCTCGCTCAAGAACACGAAGCTCGGGCTCGAGACGCTCGACCTGATGGGCTACGAGCACGAGAAGGTCCAGCTCGTTCTCAACCGCGCCCACAGCCGGGTTGGCATCTCGAGCAGCGACGTCGTCGCCGTCCTCGGACGCGAGCCCGAGGTGATGGTTCCGAGCGACCGCGACATCCCCCGCACCGTCAACGAGGGCGTCCCGATCGTTCGGGCTCTCCCTCAGTCCGAAGCGTCCCAGGCCTTCCGCGGCCTGGCATCCAGCTACCTCGTACAGCAGGAGTCGGTGGAGGAAGAAGCGGCTGCCGGCAAGGGCAGGCGAAGGTTCGGAAGGAGATAGGGACACCAATGGAACTCCATGAGAGATTGACCGCCGCGAGGCCGACGGGGCCGGCTGCAACCCGGGAGCCGTTCGCGGAGCTGAAAAACGCAGTCCACCTGAAGGTGATCGGGGAGCTCGGTCCGCAGCTCTTCAACGTCACGCTCGACCCGGTCCAGCTGCGCGAGCGGGTCACCGCCGACATCCGGCGTCACCTCGCCGAAGAGGTCGGGCTCTCGCGCGACGACCGTGACCGGCTCACGCACGAGCTCGCCGACGACATCCTCGGCTACGGCCCGCTCGAGCGGCTCCTGAGCGACGACTCGATCTCCGAGATCATGGTCAACGGGGCCAACGAGATCTGGATCGAGCGCCAGGGACGCCTGTACGAGACGACCGTGCGCTTCAACGACGACTCGCACCTCCGGCGGATCATCAACAAGGTGGTCGCCCAGGTCGGTCGCCGCGTGGACGAGTCATCGCCGATGGTCGACGCCCGGCTCCCGGACGGCAGCCGCGTCCACGTGGTCATCCCGCCGCTCTCGCTGTCGGGCGCGCTGCTCACGATCCGCAAGTTCGCGAAGAAGCGACTGACACTGGACGACATGGTCCGCATCGGCACCCTGTCGGCCGAGTCCATCGACTTTCTCACACGGGCGGTGCACGCCGAGCTGAACATCCTCATCTCCGGCGGCACCGGCTCCGGCAAGACGACGCTCCTGAACGCTCTCTCGGCCGCGATTCCCGAGGCCGACCGGATCGTCACGATCGAGGACGCGGCCGAGCTCCAGCTCCACCAGCGTCATGTGCTCCGGCTGGAGGCGCGCCCGAAGAACATCGAGGGCGAGGGCGAGGTCAACATCCGCGAGCTCGTGCGCAACTCACTGCGCATGCGGCCCGACCGGATCATCGTCGGCGAGGTTCGTAGCGCCGAGGCGCTCGACATGCTGCAGGCCATGAACACGGGTCACGACGGCTCGCTGTCCACGGTCCACGCCAACTCGCCTCGTGACGGGCTTGCCCGCATCGAGACGATGGTGTTGATGGCCGGATTCGACCTGCCGGTCCGCGCGATCCGCCAGCAGGTGGCGTCCGCACTCGATCTGATCGTCCACCTCGAACGCCTCGAAGACGGCTCCCGCCGAGTGACGCACGTGACAGAGGTGCAGCGGATGGAGTCCGACGTGATCACGCTGCAGGACATCTACGAGTTCAAGCTCGACTCGATCGCGCCGGACCGGACGATCATCGGCGGCCTGAGGCCGACGGGTCTGCGGCCGATCTTCATGCACAAGTTCGAGAAGCGCGGCATCGACCTGCCGACCGACATGTTCACCTCGCCGGACGTGCCGACGCTGGCGCAAGTGGCCAGAGGCCGTTGATGAGACTGAAGGCCATCGCCGCGGCCGCGCTCATCGCGGCCGTCGGGCTCAGCTCGGCAGCCTCGGCCGCGCCGACCGCGAAATCGAAGCCCAAGCCGAAACCGGTCGCCGGCAGCGTGACGATCAGCGAAGCGCCGTCGTCCGGCTTCCCGGACAAGGCCTTCGTTGTCTCGCTGCCGACGAAGACGAGGCTCACCTCCGGCAAGCTGACCGTGCTGGAGAACGGGGAACCGGTCAACGGCCTCACGGTTCAGGCTCCGGGTACCGCCGGGGGCAACTTCGGCGTCATCCTCGTCATCGACGCGTCGGACAGCATGGCCGGCAAGCCCATCGCCGGGGCCATGCAGGCGGCGCGGACGTTTGCAGCGCGCCGGAGCCCGGGCCAGCAGCTGGCGGTGATGACCTTCAACAACGCAACCCATGTCGTGCTGCCGTTCACGAACGACGGCGCCCTGATCACGAAGGCACTCGCGAAGACGCCGCAGCTCGCGACGGGAACCCACATCTACGACGCGATCCAGGCGGCGCAACAGGAGATCGTCAACTCGGGCGTGACGGTGGCGTCGATGGTGCTTCTCTCGGACGGCCGGGACGTCGGCTCGACCGTGAGCCCCGACACCGCGCTGGCAGCCGCGACGACGGCAAAGACGAGGATCTTCTCCGTCGGCCTCGAGTCGCGCCAATTCGACCCGAAGACGCTCGACAACGCGTCGACGGTGACCGGCGGGACGTTCAGCATCGCCTCCAACGCGTCGCAGCTGAGCAAGATCTACTCCGCGCTCGGCTACGCGCTCTCGAACGAGTACCTGATCCACTACCGCTCCCTCGCCGGGCCCGAACAGAGGATCAAGCTGACCGTCCGCGTGGCCGGGTTCAAGGGGACGGCGAGGACGGCCTATACGACCCCGACGCTGTCGATCGGCCGGTCGGAGCCGTTCGTCAGGTCGAGGTGGGATCGGATCGTCCAGTCGACGACAACGGCCGTGCTCGTCGTCTCGGCATTGGTGCTTCTCGTCGGCCTGGCGGTGTTCCTCATGCTCAGGCAGCGGGACCGCCGCTTCGAGCGCCGGCTTGGCGAGTTCGTCTCGCTCCCGCTCGAGGAGCAGGCGAGACGGCGGCGGGCAGATGTCACGGCCGCGCTTGCCGAGAAGCGGAGCCGGCTGTCCCTGGACAACTTCGCCTGGTACTCGAAGCTGGAGCAGGATGTCGAGCTCGCCCGGATCGAGATATTGCCGTCGACGATCGTCTTCCTGACGATCATCCTCGGGCTCGTGATCGGCATCGCCGTAGCCGCCTATGCCGGGACGCCGTTCGGCCTCCTGGCAGGCCTCATCGCACCGCTGATGCCGAGGCCGCTGATCGCCCGCAAGCTCCGATCGGTGCGTAAGGATTTCGAGGAGCAGCTTCCGGAAAACCTCGACGTGCTCTCGTCCGCACTCCGCACCGGTCACAGCTTCGTCGGCGCTCTCTCTGTCGCCGTCGAGGACGCAGGCGAGCCGTCGCAGAGCGAGTTCCGCCGCGCGATCGCCGACGAGCAGCTCGGCGTTCCCATCGAGGAGGCGCTGCGCGTCGTCTCGAACCGGATGGAGAACCGGGATCTGATCCAGGTCGCGCTGGTCGCGCGCCTGCAGCGCGAGGCCGGCACGAACGCGGCCGAGGTCCTCGATCAGGTCTCCGTCAACGTGCGCAACCGCATGGAGATCAAGCGGCTGATCCGGACGCTCACCGCCCAGGGCCGCATGGCCCGCTGGATCGTGTCCCTGCTGCCCGTCTTCCTGTTCGGCGCCATCTACCTGCTGAACAAGAAGTACCTGAGCCCGCTGTGGACGCACGGCATCGGCATCGTCGCCATATGCGTAGCCGTTGTCATGATCGTCACCGGCTCGTACGTCATCAAGCGAATCATCGAGATCGAGGTCTAACTGAGCATGGTCGTCTTCGCACTCATCGTCGGGTTGCTCCTCGTTGCCGTCGCAGTGATGGTCATCCTGCGCGCGGTCGCCGTTCCGACCACCCGGCCGGAAGTGGTCGACCAGATCGGCTCGTACGGGTTCAGCGGCACGGGGACGATCTCGGCAGACGAGGAACGCGAGGGGCAGCGCCCGCTCGCCGACGTCGCCTCGACCTTCGGCGGAGTGGCCGCGAAGTGGTTCGGCCAGCTGCGCGAGGGCGAGATCCGTAAACGCCTCGTCGCCGCCGGCTGGTACTCGACCGCCCCGCGTGCGTTCGCCGGCTACCAGCTGATGACCGCGATCGGTCTCAGCTTCGTGTGGGTCTGGCTGGGCGGCCTCGCGGGCATCAACAAGGTCGTCTACGTCCTCGGCATCTTCATGGCGGCGCTGTTCGGCTGGTACCTTCCGTCGATCATCCTCGAGCGGAGGATCAAGGACCGCTACAACACGATCGAGAAGGCGCTGCCGGAGCTGATCGACCTGCTCGTGGTCACGGTCGAGGCGGGCATCGGCTTCGTCGGCTCGATGCGGCTCGCCGCCCAGCAGCTCGACGGGCCGCTCGCTCAGGAGCTGCGGTTGTCGCTGCAGGAGCAAGCCATGGGGCTCTCGTCGACGGAGGCGCTCGAAGGGATGATGCGCCGCGTCGACACACCGGGCGTCCGCCAGTTCGTGCGGGGGATCACCCAGGGCGAGACGCTCGGCGTCTCGATCGGTCAAATCCTGCGCAACCTTGCCGACGAGATGCGCAAGCGGCGCAAGGCCAAGGCGGAGGAGCTGGCGCAGAAGGCGCCGGTGAAGATGCTCTTCCCGCTGATCTTCCTCATCTTCCCGGCCATGTTCGTCGTCCTCCTCCTGCCGGCAATCATCGCGATCTCGGATACGCTCGGAAGTCAGTGAGCCGGCGAGGGACGCTGACGCTTCGCCGGGAAGACGGGCGAATCGTCTGCGAGCGCGTTGTCGTCGCCGACAAGACGTTCAGGCGCATGCGCGGGCTTCTCGGGCGCGGCTCGCTACCGCCCGGTGAGGGCATCACGCTCCGGCCCGCCTGGTCGATCCACACCGGCTTCATGCGGTTCCCCATCGACGTCGTGTTCGTCGATCAGGATCTCGTCGTCCTGCGCATCGACGCCGACCTGCGGCCGTTCCGTACGGCCTCGTGCCGCGGAGCGCGTGAGGTCGTCGAGCTCAGCGCCGGAGAGTGCGCCCGACGGGGTCTCACGGTCGGGGACCGCGTGGCCTGGGCGTCCCACACCGCCGCGATCGGAACGCCGGCGGCTGCACCCGCGACGCCACAGGAGGCCGAGATCCGGGGCCGCGTGATCCTGGCCAGCCGCGACGCGCGCTTCGTCAAGCTCACGCGATTCCTTCTCGACGGGAGGGGGATCGATGCCGAGACCACGGTTCAGGCCGACAAGCTCTCGCTCGCCGTCGAACAGGAGACCGACGTCGACGCGGTGATCCTCGACGCCCAGGACGGGGTCGCACAGGCGCTCGTGACCGCGAATGCGGCTCGCGCCCTCAGGCCGGATGTCCCGATACTGATCGTCGGGGAGACCGAGGCGTCCGAGCGCGCGCCCCTCGGCGCCCGTGTCTACGACAAGTGGGACGAGACCGACGAGTTGCTCGCCGCGCTGGAGCAGATCCTCGACGAACACCAGGTCGATCCGCTGACGCCACCCCTGCTCGGCTACGACGCCTGAGCGACATGTGAGCCGGGGCTTGACCGATGGAGGGGGAATCGATCAACCTACGAACTGGGGAAGGGTCAGCCGTCCAGACGACAGGGAGACGGTGGGAAGCATTGAGCTGCGAGGGCTGTGACTGATGGCCTGGTTCGACGCACCGCCCGGTGAGGAAACCGCGGCGGACGTTGCGGGGGCCCCGACCCACGCGGCAGGCACCGCCGAGCTGACCCCGCTCGACCGCGTCCGCGATGCGCTGCGCAGCACGACGACACCCGAGCTGGCATCGGTCCTCGACGACGCGTACGGCCGCGCGCTCCAGGTCGCCACGGGGGCGGGAGGCGATTCTGCCGGAGCCGAGCTGGCGGCGATCGCCTATGCGAGCGATGCGATCGTCATGTTTGCCGCCGAGGGCGAGCTGCTCAGCGACGACCTGCACTCGTGCGCATCCGCGCTCGCCCTGGCGCTGAACCGAGACATGCAGGCGGTCCGGTTCATCCTGCTCTCGAGAGCCGTCGCGAACCCGCACCTGCTCGAGCTCCCACCCCTCCCGGCCGCAGGCATCCAGCTGCGGCTGCTTCTCGAGCTCGGCCTGCTTCAGGGTGTCTCGCTGTGGCGGCGATCTCCTGCCGGCCAGCCGGAGTGCGTTCTCCAGCTCGGCCCGGGCGAGGTGGGGCGACGGACGCGGAGCGAGGCTCGCGCGGTCTTCCGCAGGCGGTCTGGCCTGCGGCTCGTGGGCCACGCAGCCCTCCGCTCGACGCCGGTCATCCGCTTCAACCAAGTCGTGGGCGCCATCGTCGCGCAGGGCGCGGGCGACGAGCGCGAGCGCGCCCCGGCGTTCCTCGCCGCGACCGCCGCGGCGCTCGGGCCGGTGCTCGAGCGGGAGCTCCTACTCGATCGCAGCCGGGCGCGCGAGCGAACGCTCGTCGCATCCGCCGAGCGTCGTCTCATGCGGCTCGGTTTCGATCTGCACGACGGCCCTATCCAGGACGTGCTGGCACTGGCCGCCGACATGACGCATCTCCAGCAGCAGCTCTACCCCTTCGTCCTGGAGAGCCACCGCGACCTCGCGTTCGGCCGCTTCGACGACCTGAAGGCGCGGTTGAGCGAGCTCGACCGCGCGCTTCGCGAGATCGCGCACTCGCTCGAGTCCAAGAGCATCGTCAGCCGTCCGCTGAGCGAGATCCTCCACCGCGAGGTCGACGCCTTCGCAGAACGGAGCGGCATCGATGCCCGCCTCGAAGTCAGAGGCGATCCCGAGTCGCTGAGCTCCTCGCAGCGGGTCGCGCTCTTCCGCGCCGTGCAGGAGGCGCTCGCGAATGTCCGGGAGCATTCGGGAGCGACCGAGGTCGAGATCAGACTTCGGGCCCGCCGCAGCTCGATCGACGTCCGCATCACCGACAACGGCGCCGGCTTCGAGGTGAGCCACGCGCTTGCGCGTGCCGCGAAACGCGGCCGTCTGGGCGTCGTCGGCATCGGCGAGCGAGTGCGCATGCTCGGCGGCACGTTCGACCTCGAGAGCCAGCCCGGCGGCCCGACGACACTCTCCCTGACGCTGCCGCGCGTCCAGCCCGAAGAAATTTGAACCAGGGGTCAGATCTTTGATCTGACCCGCCTTTCGCACCTCACAACAAAGGCGGGTCAGGACAAGTCCTGACCCCTGGGTGCGGGTCTGGCCGGAAGGCCAGACCCTTACAACGGGGCTGTCTGGGCGACGCTGAAGTCGCCGGCGATCGCCCAGACATCCCCCACCCCCGCCCCTCACCGAACGAGGCCCCCCTCGACCTCGTTCGAGTCAGGGTGGGGTAGCAGCTTGTAGCGCGTACACAGGGAGGACGTCTGCGGAGCTCGAAACTTGCGCGCAGTCGTTGTAAATAAACAGTTAGGGGGTTGCGGAAAGCCGCGCGGACAGACACCGTTTGGGTGATGGCGACGCCAGAGCAGCGTGCCCGCGCCGCGAGGACCCTCGACGACCTCTACCGCCGTCATGCGCCTGAGATCTTCCGGTACACGTTCGCGGTCCTCGGCAACCGCGCCGACGCCGAGGACGTGACGCAGGCGACATTCGTCAACGCGCTGCGGGCGATCGAGCGCGGCGAGCAGCCGCGCAAGCCCGGGAACTGGCTGCTTGCGATCTCGCACAACCTCATGCGCCAGCGCTTCCGGCAGGAGCGCGCGCGCCCTGCTCAGGTCGAGCTCGACGGCGACCTCCCCCAGCCTCTGCAGACGGATGACAACGCGCCCTCTGTCGGAGAGCTCGTGAGCGCTCTCGGCCGGATCCCGCCGTCGCAGCGCGAGGCGATCGTCATGCGCGAGTTCGAGGGCCGCTCGTACGCGGAGATCGCGGAGATCCTGGGCGTCACCACGTCGGCGCTCGAGACGTTGCTCTTCAGGGCCCGGCGCTCGTTGGCCGAGGAGCTCGAGAGCCTCGTCACGTGCGCGCGGGCGGAGCAGGACGTCTCGCGTCTGCTCGACGGGCGCCTCTCTCGCCGGGAGCGGAAGCGCTTGCAGGAGCACATCCGCACGTGTCCGGCGTGCGCACGCTTCGAGACGTTCCAGCACAAGCAGCGGCGCGCACTCAAGGTGCTCGCACTGCTCCCGCTACCCGCCTCGCTCACGCTGTTCAAGGGAGTACACGGCGCAGCGGCGGCGGGTCTACCGACGATCGGCGCCGGCACCGCGGTGACGTCGGCGGCGGGTGGCGGCGCGGCCGCAACCGGGGGTGCGACGCTCGGCGGTCTCGCGCTGGCGGGTGTGGCCACGAAGGCAGCCGCCGTCGTCGCGGCGGTCGCGGTGGCGGGCGGCGTCGGCTACGAGGGTGCGACGCACCTTCACGGGTCTACGAACAAGCCTGTGAACAGCGGCACGACGCGCTCCTCTCACGTCGGTCATGTGTCGCCACGAGCCGGCGCGAAAGTGAACCACGGCCTGAAGACGCGGAGGCGTGCCGGAAAGGCGCTCTCGCGCGGGCACGGGCTGCAGAAGACCGGATCAGCAGTGTCGAAGTCGGCACACCGCACGACCAAGGGCAAGGCCAAGGTCGGCCGCTCGTCGGTGGGGAGCTCGTCGTCCCTCGCCCACTCCAACCGCTCGAGCTCGACGCCGCGCACGCACGCAAAGCGCACAGTGGGAAGCAGCGGACGGCCGGCGACGCACGAGAAGCCGAGCTCGGCCGCCGCGAAGGCACCGCCTGGTCAGGCCAAGGCGGGCACGGGCAGCACCACCGGCGCGCCCAGCAGCGACGCAACCTCGACTGGAACAAGCAGCGCAGGTCCCACCGATACGAGCTCTGCCGCGCCCACCGACGGCGCGCCGAGCCCCGGCGGCAACGGGAACGCAACGGCGCCCGGCAACAGCGCTGCGAAGGGCTCCGGCAAGTAGCCTGAATCGCTTCCGCCGCTCTGCACGGCGGCCATCACTCGGACGAGTCACCCCGGCGGGGGATTCCGTGGCCGGTCGGGCGGCGCCGATGCTGTGGACATGCGGCGTGTGCTCTGTTGCGCCTTGCTCGTCGTCATCGCGCTCGCGGTGGCGCCACTCGCGACTGGGACGACGAAGACCCCCACCCAGCGCGAGACTACTCTCGAGCAAGGGATTCTGCGTGAGGCGAACCGTGTGAGACTGTCGTACGGGCTGCGCCCGCTCGCGCTCTCGCGCGCGCTCCAAGCAGCCGCTGTCTTCCAGTCCCGCGTCCTTCTCGAGCAGGGGCTGTTCGACCACGACACCGCAGCGGGCGGGAGCTTCGGCAGCAGGCTTCGGCGCTTCTATCCCGTTAGCGGCGCGCGGGCCTGGACCGTCGGGGAGAACCTCCTCTGGAGCTCCGACGGGATCGAGGCACAGAACGCCGTGAAGATGTGGCTCGACTCACCGCCGCACCGGCGCAACCTGCTCGATCCGACCTGGCGCGAGTTCGGCGTCGCCGCCCTCAACACGCCGTCGGCAACCGGTGTCTACGCAGCCGCCGGGCAGGTTGTCGTCGTGACGATGGACTTCGGCGCCCGAACGCGCTGACCTCGCCGCCCCGCCCGCGTCCGATCTGGCGCTACGCCGCGAGTCGGCGGTACTGGTTCACCTCGGGATCGATCTCGAGCGCGAAGCCGCGATCCCAGGAAACGGTGACCTGGCCGTCGTCGGCGATCTCTCGGACGACCCCGCAGTCCCCGACCTGCAGACCGCACGACTCGTCGCCCACCGAGACCAGCTCGATCCTGGCTCCCACGCGGACGCCTGCCCTGATCCGGGCGGCTAGGAGTCGTGAGCCGCGAACATCCACGTATTCTGTATCGGCGGGAACCGCCTTCCGCTTGACACGTTCCATACGTGCAGGAGCGGTCCTCCTGCCGTCGAACGCGATCAAGCGCTGGCGGGCCCGGTCCAAATTCGACGGCTGAGGTCGGGCCCGTCGGCTTCCAGGTCGGTGCGACGAGGGCAACGGTGATGTCGGAGCTGCGAAGAGATCGGGAGTGGGGGCACTGGCCGCAAGGCCGCCGGCCCGAGGAGCGCATCCGCCGAACGCTCCGCGGCCTGTTTCACCCGACCGTCGATGACGATGCGATCGAGCGCGCGCTCTCGACACAGAGCCACGAGATCGAGCTGCGCGCGCAGGAGCTCGCTCAGACCGTGGCCGACCTCGAGCGCCGCGAGGCACGCACGCACGAACTGCGGGCCACCGTCGAGCACATGCTCCGGCGCGGCTCGGCGGAGCTCGACGAGCGGCATGCGGAGCTGAGCGAGCTCGCCGCACGGCTCGCCGAGCGCGAGACCGTTGTCGCGGAAGCCGAGGAGGCTCTCACCGAGCGCCGTCGTGAGCTCGGGGCGGTCGAGTTGCGCCG
>Ga0066709_100004069_pt1 | contig 11512 bp, 10 predicted proteins | sample GraSoiAngelo_158_FD_79665 | JGI IMG/M metagenome (GOLD analysis project Ga0066709, IMG submission 79665) | Grasslands soil microbial communities from the Angelo Coastal Reserve, California, USA - 14_1009_16_30cm | ecosystem: Environmental > Terrestrial > Soil > Grasslands | place: USA... | reverse complement strand
CGATGTCGCCGTGACGAGCCCGGTGCGTGACCTCGGCGAGCTGATCGCGAACCGGGGGCGACGTCGGAATCCTGCTCGCCGGCGGCGGCGGGAACTTCGGCCTCCCGGTGCCCGAGGAGACCGTGCGGAAGGCCGCGGCCGCCCTGGCGTGCCGGCACACGCTCCTCCTGCCGCTCCCTCCCGGTCGGCGTCGTGGGCCGCGGTTCCGGGCGACACCCTCGGCTCCGGGGCCGGCCGGTCCTACGGCCGGGCGGCGCTCGAGCGCTCCGGCCACAGGGTCGCGGCGACGCCGGAGCGGCTCGGGTCGGTGGGTGTCTCGCGGTCCCCCCGCTCAAGAGTCTGCGTCTCGCCTCTCGCTGCAGAAATCACGCTCTCATGCTGGCTTGCCGTGCTCGAAAGCAGGGCCACGGCTCAGGCGTAGGTGTGTCATACTCCCCGTGTCTGGTTCGGTTGTTGGTTCGCTCGTGAACCCCCTCCCCATCAGACCGTGCCTCTGGTGCTCGCTTCCGCTGTTCCAGAGCGTGTTCGTTCATCGCGGGAGACGAATTCGGAGGTGCGCGATGGCGCACAAACTGTTTATCGGAGGCCTGCCCTTTTCGACGTCGAGCGATCGTCTTCGCGAAGTGTTTGCACAAGCGGGCGGGGTTGAATCGGCGACGGTCGTGATGGAGCAAGACACCGGTCGCTCGCGCGGGTTCGGCTTCGTCGAGATGACGACGGCCGAGGAGGCGGAGGCGGCGGTCAAGAAGTTTAATGGCCAGGAAATGGATGGCCGGACGCTAAAGGTCGAACTCGCCAAGTCCTCGGGTTCGGGCGGTGGCGGATACCGGAGCGGCGGCCGCCAGGGTCGCTACTAAGCAGGTCTGGCCGGGCTGGGGGCGGGGGCGGCATCGCGCCGCCCCGCCTCAGCCGGTCTCAACGTGACCGATAGGCGCGCACGCGGAGAGGACCGGGCAGAGACATGCGGGAGCGAGATCGACGACGCGGTCCTTGACCTCTCCGAACACTCGCGACTCGCACTCCGCCCACGCCTCACAGTAAGCCCTCCCGCCAACGTTCCCGCGCCGCCGCCGGGACCTCCTCCGCCTCCTCCTCCGGGGGCCTCGCGGTAGTACTCCGGGCGTGAGTGAGTGCTGAACGGGATCCCGCTCGCGGGCGCCCACGGGGCCGCGGCGATCCTCTTCTCAGCGCGGGACACGCCGAGCCTCCAAGAGTTGACCAGGACGGGGAGCATGCCCACACGGACCCGGCGGGCACCAGCCCATGACCGCGTTTTCCGGGACTTGCCCGAGCTTGCCGCGTTACGGCTCCCGAGTCGTCGGCGTCCCCGGGACGATCTCCCACAGGAGCTCGAACGGGTCCGTTGGGCGCGTGCCGAAGACCTCGTGGGTCCTCCTCAGAGCCCCAAGTCGCCGAGGAGACGCCCGAGGACGCCCTCGGCGCGAAAGAAGTCTCGAGCGATCTCGCGCGCCGCCATGCTATGGGCCCGATAGTCCGCCTGAATGGCCTCCGCGGCGACAACGATCTCCTCCATCGTCGTGAACGCGAACAATCCCTTGCCCGTCGGCAGGACGTCCCCGAGCCCGGTTTCTTGGGTGATCACCGGGCGGCCAGCCGCGAGGTAGCAGGCGCTTCGCTCGCTGAACCATCCGCTCCGGAGGCGGACGTTGAGGTCCTTGGCGACGGTGAATTCGCCGCGTGAAGCGACAATGTAGTCGCGGTAGGACCACGGATCGAGCGTGAATGCGTGCGCGTCGGCGAGGCGCCAGCCGTGAGCCTGCAGAAGTCGACGAGTTTCCGGCTCGAGGTCGGCGAGGCCGAGCGCAATCTCCAGTGCCGCCCCGGTCCTTCGCGGCGCCTCGACGAACTTGAGGAACTCGTGGTGCTTGCTCCAGTGGTAGGTCTCGCCCCCGAATAGGGCCTCGTGGCCGGGCTGCTTCCAGTTGCACACCGTGGTGAACACCGGTCGAGCCGATGCCGCCCCATCCCACAGGTCGACCAGCACCGGCTGACGCATCCGCGCACGAAGCCGCGGTAGCGGTGGCACTGGACACCGTGCGGTCCCGATGTTCTCGCCGTAGGTCACCACGTCGTCGTGCTCAGCGATCAGACTCGTGATCTGCTCGTTACCATTCGCGAACTCGATTTCGTGTACGACGGGGTCGGTCCCGAGGTAGACGAGGCGACCTCTCTTGAGCCCCTCCTCCGCGAGGCGCGTCGCCCCAGCGACGTTGAACACCGCGTCCGCCGTCGCGAGAAGCTCGACGGCGCGATCCCGCACCGGGCCGAGCCACCCCTTGTCCCCGTACGTGCGACGGTAGGCCCAGCGGTTCGGGATCCCAAAGGTCTCGGCGACGCGGGCGAGGTACGCGACCGCATGGTCGGAGTCGTTCACGCGGGCCCGCCGTCTCGGGTCGTAGGGCCAGGCCGACGTGGTTTCGAGGTAGTAGACATCGTGGCCAAGGCGCAGCAGCCCGACGACGATCTGCATGTGCATCCACGCCATCCCCGCCCAGGGCATCGAGGCGAGCGTGCCGACCACGACCAGACGTCGGCGGTTCACCTCAATCCGCCCGTGGAGACGCCAACACCGGATCGAGGAACCGCGTCGAGACCCCGGCCGACTCGGAGGACTCGGGCGCGATGGCGTCCGCGGGCGCCGCGGGCGCAGGGCCCCGGCGCCGATCTCCGTCGGTGCGCCACGACCCCTCGAGATCATAGCGGCTGGGCTCAGGTCGGGCACCTCCTCGCGCACGGCCGAGCGCCCAATTCAGAGAAACCCATCGGTGACCACCACCCTCAGGGTCATACCGGGTGCCCGCCACGACGCACACGGTCGCGCTCATCCAGCCAACCTCGGCCGGGGCAGAGGCTCCCCGGCCACCCGGCCGAGGCTCTCTCCCGACGGTGGGCGCTGGGCCCCTTGGTCCTCCCAGAGCCGTGCGTAGGCGCCGCCGGCAGTGAGCAACGCCGCGTGGGTTCCGCTCTCGGCTATCCGGCCGTCGACCAGGACGACGATACGGTCGGCGCGCTGGACGGTGGCGAGGCGGTGAGCGATCAGGAGCGTCGTGCGCCCCCCGGCCAGACGGTCGAGTGACTCGAAGATCTGCCGCTCGGTGGTCGCGTCCAGGTTGGAGGTTGGCTCGTCCAGGATGAGAATCGGGGCCTTCTTCAAGAAGGCGCGCGCGATCGCCACGCGCTGCCGCTCGCCGCCCGAGAGACGGACGCCGCGCTCACCCACCGCCGTGTCGTAGCCGCCTGGCAGACTCATCACGAACTCGTGCAGATCGGCCGCGCGGCTGGCGGCCACGACCTCGGCGGGGTTCGCGTCGGGCCGCCCGTACGCGATGTTCTCGGCGAGCGTCCCCGAGAAGATGATGGGTTCCTGGAGCACGAGCGCGATTTGCTGGCGGAGCCAGGTCAGATCCATCGTCTCGACGTCATGGCCGTCGAGCAGGATGCGCCCGCCACGCGCACCATAGAACCGCAGAAGCAGGCTCACCAGCGTGGTCTTGCCGACTCCCGAACGTCCCACGACCGCCACGCGCTCCCCGGGCGCGACGTCGAGGGTGACGCCGCGCAAGACCGGCTGGCCGTCCCCGTAGGTTGTCCACACATCCTGGTACGACACGCTCCCCTCGACCCGCTTGAGACGGATCCCACCGGGGCGGACGTATTCGTCTTCCTGGTCGAAGATCTGGACGACCCTCTCGATACTGGCGGCCGAGCGCTGGATGACCGTCGCCGAGGCGGCGACCTGGGTAATGGGGCCATACAGCGAGTGGAGGTATGCGATGAACACGAGCAGCTCACCGACGGTGAGGCGCCCGCCGCCGAGCACCGCGCGCGCGCCGAGGTAGACGGCGACGGCGACACCGACGCCGGCGAGGGCTTCGGTCACCAGCGCACCGAGCGCGCTCAGCGTCATCACCCGCACGTACGCCTCCTGGCTCGAGCGCGCGTGGCGCTCGAACCGGCGCAGTTCGACCTCCTCCATCGCGAAGGACTTGACGGCGCGGATGCCGCCCAACACCTCGCTCGCGGTGACATAGAGCCCACTCTCCGCGGTGGCCAGCCCCCGCGCGTGGCGCCGCACCGCCTCGGAGAACCACATCGTCCACAGCACGAGCAGCGGTACAAGGGCGACCGCGGCCACCCCCAGGCGGGCGTCCAGCGCGAAGACGGTGCCGGCGATCGCGATGGCGGTGAGGAATTGAACCGCGAGGGGTACGAAGCCATAGGTGACGACGTCCTGGAGCCCCACCGTGTCGACGGTGATTCGATGAATCAGGTCACCGACACTGCTTCGATCGTAGAAGCGCAGCGACAGTCGCTGAAGCTTCACGTAGAGGTCGCAGCGCAACCGCCGCACCATGCGCTGGCCGAGCAGCTGCGAGAAGTACTGCTCGCAGAGGGCCAGCACGTGGCCTAGGAGCAGGGTGCCGATCATGAGCCCCGTCGCCACGGCGAGCAGCGCCGGGCGATCCAGACCTCGGAACGACCACGAGATCCACCAGGGTGCGGGGCGACCGCCGAGCACCGAGTCGACGATCACCTGCATCGGCCACGGCCGGGCGAGCGTGAGGAGCGTGGTCCCGAGCATTGCCACGGCGGTCAGACCGAGAAGGTACAGCTCTGCTCCGAGGTACGGGGCGAACCGGGCGTAGAGCCGAAGGGGCGCTCGGCATTGCTCGATCTTCGCCAACACGGCGCGGCTCAGGTCTCGCCGGGCCGACGGCCGGGGCTTCTGATGGGCGTGGCGGCTGCCCCTCGCCCTCCGGATCACCGCCATCCCCCCGCTCGGTAGTCTCCCGTGTCCTGATAGCGGCCAAGGGCCCAATCCATCAACGCGCGGTACTTCCTTGGATGGACGACGGAGAGCGCCCGCGAGTTCGCACCCCCGTGCTCGGCGCGGAGGCGCGGATACTGGTCGAGACGGTCGCTCGCCACGAAGACGAGCGTATTCTGGGCGTACCAGTACTCGACGTTCTCGTCGTCCCAGACCTCCCGGCGCACACAGTCCAGGGCCACATAATCCCGGGTGCCGAACAGCCCGGCCCAATAGTCGGGCCATCGCTCGTTGACGTGGTGCGTGCCCCCTTGGCCGGGGATTGCGGCCGAAAACATGACGACGGGGGCCATCCGGGTCAATGACTCCACGAACCCCTCCGCGCACTCCGGCGGCAGGTGCTCGGCGACCTCGAGCGAGATCGCCAGGTCAAACCGACGGTCGAGCCGCAGCGGCTGCGTCAAGTCCGCGACCCTGAAGCGGTCGGCCGGGATCTGCAGCAGCCCAGGGTCGAGGTCTTTGCCATCGAGCCCGGCGATGTCCAGGACCCCACACTCCTGGAACACCGCCAGCCATGCGCCGACTCCGCACCCCACGTCAACGACCGACTCCGGGTGGACGAGCTCAAGGATGAGCGGGACCACGACCCTCGCCGATCGGCGCGCCCCCTCGGCGTTCGCGACGTAGAAGTCCCTGCCGTACGGCTCGTCGGGCCCCATGTCCTGCATCATCCTGGGATCGGGACGCCGGCGCGGGTCGGGCGCCCGGCCACTGACCCGATCGTCTGCACCGGATCCAGAGTCGGACGGGGAGCTACTGTCCGTCCAGGGCCGCGAACGAGGTCAGCACGATTCCCATCGCACCCACCGTGTCTCGCACGGCGGGATCGCATAGGACGGCCACCTCCTGCGCCCTCTCCTCACGGTACATCGTGTCGAGATCGTCCACATAGCCGGGGTGGCAGCCGATCTCGGAGACGCCGGCGGGCAGCTCGGTCAGGAGCCGGACGAGCCCGCTCCGGGTAATGGCTTCCGGCAACGGCGCGCCATCCGCCGTCTGCCCGTAGAAGTCGCCGACGTAGTGGACGCGATCGTTACAGCGTCGCAGCGGCACCCCGAGGTCATGCGCGACCGCGAGCAGCACGGAGCGGACGGGTTCACGGAGGTGGGCGTGCTGATGAGAGTCGATGTGGGACGGCTCGCGCCCCACGAGCGTGCGGAAGTCGGCCAGCTGCCGCGCCAGTTCCGCCTCCACCGCCACGCGATCCCCCGGGCGGACGACCTTGTACACCGGCCGCCAGGCTCCAGCCCGGCAGGCCCACTCCCCGAGGTCGAAGTGCAAGCCAAGGCCCAAGTCCGTGTGGCCGCGGGCGTAGGTCCCCGCCTCGACGGCTGCCGGCCACCGCACCATCAGGCTCGTGCTGGTCACGATTCCCCGCTGGTGTGCCTCGATGACGCCACGGTTGATTCCGTGGCTCTGCCCGAAGTCGTCGGCGTTGACGATCACGCGGCGGCTACCGACCATGGTCCCAGCCAACCCAGACCATCGTCAGCCCCGTCCGGCGAGTGCGCAGTGGATCGGCGGGGAGGCCAGCGGCGTCCTCGAGGGACCGCCGCGCGTCGAAGAATGCCGCGGTCGAGCGGGCGCACTCGACGAAGCTGCGCGCGACGAGGAGGAGCCCGGCCCCGCCGATGAGCACCGACGCGGCAGAGGCACGATCGAGCGCGGCGGTCCCGGCGAGCGCCGCCAGGAGGAAAACGAGGACGAGGGCGCCGCGGGAGGGCCGGGGCCAGACGCGGAACCGGCGGAGCTGCCTTCCCGCCCCATGCTCCTCGGCCACCATCCGAAGCCGCGCGGTTCCGAGTGCGCCGCCCCGGACCTCGAGGTCCCACCGATCGAAGTCGCCTCCGCGCAGGACGGCGAACCCGGCGGAGCGAAGCGTCCCTTCCAGTGTTCGGAGCGTCTCGCTGGGCGCCTGCCACGTTTCGCTCCAGACCCTTGACGGTCGCGGGCGTGGGAAGGCGAAGACATGCCCACCGCGGAGGCGCCACGGCGTGAGTCCGAGCTGCATACGTCCCGTCAGGCGCGCGAGCGGTTGCAGGAGATGCAGGAGCGCGATGAGCCCCCGCGATCTGACGCGCGCGACCCAGGGGCGCCGCGTATCGCGCAGTGGAGCGCGAATTGCGCAGATCACGGCGTTGACGAGCGGGGCCGTCAGCCCGGCGGCGAGCGGAAGCCAGAACCGGAGGAGCGGCGACCAGAGAAACCCGAGGGCGGCCAGGCCGCCGAGCGCGACGATGAGAAGGTACCACTCCGGCATCTGGGGGAGGGACGTGAGACGGCCGGGCGTCGGCTGATACACGGACTGAAAGGGCGCGCTCCCCCAGGTACCGTGGTAGACGCGCCCGCGCGACCCGCTGAGCGCTTGCGTCAGCCCGCCATAGAGCCGTCCGCCCCAGGCGACGTGGCCCAGTGCGTTGTATTTCTCGGGCCACTTCCGCTCGAGCAGCGCCTCGGCCCTCCCGTAACCGACCTGCTGCTTCCAATACGCGCGGACCGAGTTGCGCCGGTGATGCCAGACCATCGCAGCGGCGTGGAAGCCGAGCGTCCAGCCTCGCTCCTGTACCCGCCAGCACACGTCCACGTCGTCCCCGGCCGCCCGGAACCGTGCGTCGAAGCCGCCGATCGCCTCCAGCTGCGCCCGTCTGAAGGCCATGTTGCACCCGGGCAGGTGCTCGGCCTGCTGGTCGGAGAGGAGGATGTGCGTGGGACCGCCCGGCGCATGCGCGACGCACTCGGCGATCCACCCATCGCCGGGCGGCGGAAGGTTCGGGCCTCCGGCGCCGGCGTGGGCGGTACCGACGAAGCTGGCGGCGAGATACGTGAGCCAGTGGGGATCGGGCCACGCGTCGTCGTCGATGTACGCCACGATCTCGCCGGTGGCCGCGGCGAGACCCGTGTTGCGCGCGCTCGAGAGGCCGCGGTTGGGCGTCCGCACGACCTGGAAGGGGTACTCGTGCGCGATGCTCGCCGTCATGTCGGTGGAGCCGTCGTCGACGACGATTACCTCGAAGTCCGGATACTCGAGCCTGCGGAGGCCGTCGAGGCACGCGCGGATCGTGCGGGAGCCGTTGTAGCGGCAGACGACTACTGAGATCGAGGGCCCGCGCGAACCCTGCGGAAATGGCAGCTCGGCCAAGGCATTGCGCACCGACGCGAGCGCGGGCTTCGGCCGCCGCCGGCGGTCGGTGAGGCCGAAATCCCAGTCCTCCACGTCGTCGCCGCCGCGGTGCCACTCGTCCGTCCAAGCGAAGACAAACGCACCCGCGCAACCGCCCGCGAATGCGGTGCGCACCTGCCAGTCCAGGGCCTGCGCCTGCCCCAGCTCGCCATGACGGCGGCTGTCGAGCCCGATCTCGGCGAGGATCAGCGGCCGATCGCCCGCGAGGTTGTGGAGTCGCGCGAGGTAGGCCTCGAGGCGCTCTTGGGCCTCGAGGTAGACATTGAAGCAGGCCAGGTCGACAAACCCGAGCTGGAGATACTCCGTCGACGGATAGTTCACGTACGTGATAAGGCCGCCAGGGTCTTCGCACCGGGCCGCCCGGGCGAGGCGTTCGAGGAATCGCTCGATCGCGTGCGGTCCGTGCCACCGCACGATCGGAGCCGGGATCTCGTTGCCGAGTGCGTAGCAGAGCACGGCCGGGTGGCCGGCGCACAGGGCGACTCCTGCCCGGACCCGCGTCTCAATCGAGCGGGCCCGCCGGCTGTCCTCGAGGAAGGCCACATGCTGCTCCCAGGGGAGCCCCACCATGACCCGGAGGCCGTGGCGGTGGGCGGCATCCAGGAGCCAGCGGGGCGGCACCGTGTATGTACGGATCGCGTTGAAGCCGTTCGCCGAGATCTCCGCCAGATCGCGCTCGACGTGATCCTGTGCGTACTCGCTCCCGCTCGGGTCGGAACGGAACGTGCCGTAGGTGACTCCGCGGACCCAGAGCTTGCGGTCGCCGACAAAGATGAAGCGACCGCCGACGCTCGGTCGGAGCGTCGCCGCGCCGCGGTCGGCGAACGGCACCTCACTCGTCGCGGGACAATCGGTCTTGGACAGCAACGGTCAACCCCACTGGGCCGATAGCCGGTCGTGAATACGATGCGCGACCGCTCTGACCTGGCTCTGCCAGTTTCGCTTTTGACTCCGTCGCACGGATCGTCGAGGCCCCTCGACAGTTCTCGATGCGAGACTCGTAGATGCAAGATTCGTACAGAACAGGATTCTTGTTGTGCTAAGTGACAGGAGACGCTGATTTATCGAGAAGATGCGGCCGATTTCTCACGCGGCGTCAAGACACCGCGATCGACGACAACGATCAAATTGTTTACACCGCAGCGGGGTCATTCGGTCAGATCCTCAAAAGTGACGCTTGGGCCGCACGCGACGACCACACGCCCACGGATCCGCCCGCTCGACGGGTCTGCTGGCACCGAGGACGTCCACCTCCCCTCTTTCCACCCGGTCTAGGGTGCGTGGAGCACAACATCCAGCCGACCGTCTAGGTTCAAGGGAGGGCCACTGCTCGTCACCGATGGACTGAAGGAATCCGTGGTGTGCACGCGCAGCCTGAAATCGAACGTGCGCCCCTGGGGCGTCCCACGCTCGGTCCTACCGGGGGGCGACCGTCCCGGCGCGCCGGCGCGCCCCCGGCCGCGCCGCATCCGACCTGGCTCAGCGCGGGCGCGCCGCCGAGCCCCCGGTGGCGCCCGCGAAGATCTCGGGGAGCGTGCGCAACGCGTCGCCGATCCGGGGGCCGTACCAGCAGAAGAGCTTGCCGTCCATCAGGTGGATGCGCCCCCGAGCGACCGCGGGGATGTCCGTGTACGGTGCGAAATCCTGGATGTGGATCGCCCGGAACCGGAAGGGCTCGTCGGGCAGCACGATCACGTCCGGGCGCGCCGCCCTGACCTCCTCGAGCGAGATCGTGGGATAGCGCTCCGGACGGGCGCCGAACACGTTCCGCCCCCCGCACACGGCGAGCATGTCGTGGACGTACGTGTCGGCGTTAATGGTCATGTACGGCGCGCGCCAGATCGGGTAGAAGACGGGGACGGGCGGGGAGCCGGCGGTCCGGGCGTGGACCTCGGCGAGCAGCGCCTCGAGCTCGTCGGCGATCGCCGCGGCGCGGGAGCGGGTCGCCGTGAGCTCGCCGAGCTCCCGCACCATGCCGATGCCCTCCGCCACGGTACGGGGGTAGGTCACCCAGACGGGGATACCCCACTCCCGCAGCCGGTCGACGTGGGTCTTCAGGTTCTCCTCGACGTTGGCGATCACGAGGTCGGGGGCGAGCTCGCGGATCAGCTCGAGTTTGGGATTCTTCTCGCCGCCGACCTTGGTCTTCCGCGCGACGCCCGCTCGCGGCTCGACGCAGTAGACCGTGACTCCGACGATGGCCTCGTCGAGACCGAGCGCGAACAGGGTCTCGGTGACGCTCGGAATCAGCGACACGATCCGTTGCGGGGCACGGCCGAGCGCGAGCTCGCGACCGGTCGCGTCCTTCCCGATCACGACGGCGCCGCCGGCACCACGCTAGATCTTCGCCCCCAGGCGCTCGATCAGCTCGTGGACTTCGCGAAGCCGCGCGGCCAGCTCCGCGCTCCACCGCGTCCGCTCCGCGGGCGACGCCGCATCCTCCAGGTTGGTCACCGCCACGCCAAAGAGCTTCAGGATGCGTCGCGTCTCGTCGCTCGGCATCGCCTAGTCCCCCACCAGCTCCGGCGCGTCCCGCCAGCGCGGCTCGCCCTCGGGCCTGAAGTTCTTCGTGTTCACGAAGTGCAGGCCGTGGTGCAAGTTCATCTTGAACTTGCCTCCCCCGTACCGCCCACCGATCCAGCCCCCTGGGTCCGCCAGGAAGTCATCCATGTCGGCGGGGGCGAGCCGCACCAGCCACCGGAAGCGCACGGTCCCTTGCCACGGCTCCTGTACGCCGATGGTCGCGGTGAAGTCGGGCCACACGCGGACGAACTCGGCCAGGAGCTCCCTCGTCGTCGGGCGCGCGATTCCCCGGCCCTGCAAGGTCTTCGTGAGGTACGGCGCGATCAGCTCCCAGCACCACTGCGCGATCACTCGATCTCTTCCCTCATGAAGGCCGGGCGAGCCGAGTGTATCATGGCGCCGTGACGAACTTCGATGTGGCCCGCCTCTTCGACGAGATGGCGCGCCTGCTCGAGGTCCGCGGCGACAGCGGCTTCCGCGTGCGTGCGTACCAGCGTGCCGCCCAGAGCATCGAGGCGCTGGCGGAAGAGCTGACGGCCGTCGCCGCACGCGGCGACCTGCAGCAGATCCCCGGAGTGGGTAAGGACCTCGCGGCGCGCATCATCGAGTACCTGGAGACCGGCGCGATCGCGCAGCTCGAGACCCTCCGGCGTGAGGTCCCCCCCGGCTTTCTCTCCCTGCTCGAGGTCCGCGGCCTCGGGCCGAAGACGGCCAAGCTCCTGCTCGACCAGCTCGCCGTCGACTCGGTCGACCGCCTCGAGGCCGTGTGCAAGTCGGGCGAGATCCTGGCCGTCACCGGCATCCGCGACAAGACCCGCGACAACATCCTGAAGGGCATCGCGATCTGGCGGGCTGGCCGCGCCCGCACACCGCTCGCGCAGGCGCGCGCGATCGCGCGGGAGGTCGTCGCGGCGCTCACGGCGCAGGCACGGGTGGAGCGCCTCGAGATCGCGGGCTCG
>Ga0066709_100004068_pt1 | contig 11513 bp, 7 predicted proteins | sample GraSoiAngelo_158_FD_79665 | JGI IMG/M metagenome (GOLD analysis project Ga0066709, IMG submission 79665) | Grasslands soil microbial communities from the Angelo Coastal Reserve, California, USA - 14_1009_16_30cm | ecosystem: Environmental > Terrestrial > Soil > Grasslands | place: USA... | reverse complement strand
CGCATCGCCGCGGGAATCAAAGGCGTGACCGAGGAGACCACCACGGGCGTGCACCGGCTCTACGAGATGGTCGAGACCGGCGAGCTGCTGTTCCCGGCGATCAACGTCAACGACTCGGTGACGAAGTCCAAGTTCGACAACCTGTATGGCTGCCGGCATTCATTGATCGACGGCATCAACCGCGCAACCGACGTGATGATCGGGGCCAAGGTGGCGGTGGTGTGCGGCTTCGGCGACGTCGGCAAGGGCTGCGCGGAGTCGCTGCGCGGCCAGCGCGCGCGCGTGGTCATCACGGAGGTCGATCCGATCTGCGCGCTGCAGGCGGCTATGCAGGGCTTCGCCCTGCGGACGCTCGAGGAAGTGGTCGAGACCGGCGACATCTTCATCACCGCGACCGGCAACCGGGACATCATCCGCGCCGAGCACATGGCCCGCATGAAGCACCAGGCGATCGTGGGCAACATCGGACACTTCGACAACGAGATCGACGTCGCCGGGCTGGCGCGGGTGCCGGGCATCGAGCGCGTGAACATCAAGCCGCAGGTGGACGAGTGGGTGTTCCCGGACGGACACTCGATAATCCTGCTGTCGGAGGGGCGGCTGCTGAACCTCGGTAACGCCACCGGGCATCCGAGCTTCGTGATGAGCAACTCCTTCACCAACCAGACGATCGCCCAGATCGAGCTGTTCTCCAAGAACGAGCAGTACGACAAGAGGGTCTACGTCCTGCCCAAGCATCTGGACGAGAAGGTGGCCCGCCTGCACCTGGAGGCGCTCGGCGCGAAGCTCACCGCGCTCACCGACGAGCAGGCCGCGTACATCGGCGTGCCCGTGGACGGTCCCTACAAGCCCGACCACTACCGCTACTAGGCGGCCGCTGGCGGGCGCGCCGCTCACCGCGCGATGAGGACGATGGTGCTCGCCGCGGGCCTGGGCACGCGGCTGCGTCCGCTGACCTATCAGATCACCAAGCCGATGGTGCCGGTGCTGGACCGGCCGGTGATGGAGCACATCCTCGACCTGCTCGCCCGACACTCCTTCGAGCAGGTGATCGCCAACCTGCACTACTTCCCCGACAGCATCCGCGAGTACTTCGGCCCGCGCATCTCCTACCACTACGAGCCCGAGCTGCTCGGCACCGCCGGGGGGGTGCGGGCATGCGCGGATTTCCTCGGCGATCAGTCCTTCCTGGTGATCTCCGGCGACGCGCTGACCGACATCGACCTGGCGGCCATGGCCGCCGCGCACGCGCGGGCGGGCGGGATCGCCACGCTGGCGGTCAAGCAGGTGCTCGACACGCGCGAGTACGGCGTCGTGCTGCACGATCGCGACGGACGCGTGACCGGCTTCCAGGAGAAGCCAGACCCCCAGGAGGCGCTGTCGGAGCTGGGCAACTGCGGCATCTACATGTTCGAGCCCGAGATCTTCGATTACTTCCCCGAGCGCCCGTTCGTGGACTGGGCCCAGGACGTGTTCCCGACCCTGCTGGCGGGCGACGTGCCGTTCCACATCCACGAGCTGCGCGAGTACTGGAACGACATCGGCTCGCTGTCCGAGCTGCGCCGGGGCACGTTCGATGCGCTGCACGGCGACCTGCAGCTGCAGGTCGAGGGGCGCGAGCTGCGCCCGGGCGTGACGGTGGCCGACGGCGTGCCGCTGCGCACGGACACCGACGTCGAGGGCGCCGCCTGGATCGGCCGCGAGGTGCGCATCGGGGCGGGCGTGCGCCTGACGGGCCCGGTCGTGCTCGGCGACGGCGCGCGCGTCGGCGACGGGGCGCAGCTGCGCGAGAGCATCGTCCTCCCGGGAACCGAGATCGCGGCCGGGTCGATCCTGATCGGCGCGATCGCCGGGCAGGGCGACATCCTCGCCAGCTTGCGCCGGCGCGGCGCTCAGACGGTCTCGTAGCGCTCGCGCCGCTGCTGCTCGCGCTCGGACTCGGTCAGCGCGGCGATGAACAGGACGACCACCGCCGTGCCCATCACGAGCGACTGCTCGACGGCCATGATCAGCCCGGCGACCGCCTGGTCATCGCCGGCCGAGAGGCCCCACACGCGCGCGTGATGGACGTAGTAGGGGTACAGCGCCTTCGGCGCGAACGCCAGCCCCATGCCGAGCGCGCCGACGAACAGCTTGGTGGCGGCCATGTACACCACGGTGCCCAGGCCCGGCAGGCGCAGCCGCGCGCGGATGGGGGACAGCAGATGCCACCAGTACAGCGAGCCGGCGAGCAAGAAGCTCGTGTGCTCGAGCACGTGCACGGCTGGCCGGCGCAGCGCCTGGTCGTAGGCCGCCGGCACGTGCCAGGCCCACACCACGGCGACATACAGCAGCACCGCGAACGCGGGCGCGGCGAGCAGCCCGGCGCGCCCCTCGAGCTTGCGCACCGCTCTCGTGAGCGGCCGCAGCAGCACCCGCGTGAAGCCCAGGATCGCCAGTATCGGCGCCAGGTCGAGCAGCAGCACGTGCTGGAGCATGTGCATCGAGAACAGCTGCTCGGCGAGCGAGTCCAGCGGCGAGCAGAGCGCGATCAGCACGCACAGCAGCGAGCCCGCAAAGCAGCACAGGCGCCACACGGGGGCATCGGCGGCCCGCCGCGCGGCCGCCTGCGCGCGCACCCGCCGCCAGCGGCGCACGTAGATGCCGCCGATCGCGGCCACGGCGACGATCACTGGGGGGCTGAACGGCCAGGAGAGATTTGGCCCCATCCACGCCAGAGCGTAGACTCCGAACAGCTACATCTTCCACAGAAGGGAGCCTGTGATGCAGATCGCGATCAAGGGTCGCAACCTTCCCGTCACGGATGAGATCCGCAAGCACGCCGAGCGGCGTCTGGGCAAGGTCGACCGGCAGGTCTCCGAGCTCGCCCGCCTGGAGATCGAGATCTACCGCGAGCGCAACCCGCGCGTGGCCGACTGTCACGTCGCCGAGGCCACCTTGTACTTGAAGGGGGTAACGCTGCGCGCGCGCGACGCCTCGCCCGAGATCCTGCATTCGCTGAACCTGGTCACGGACGAGCTGGCGCGCCAGGTCAAGCGCCACCGCGACAAGCGGCGCCACCGCCGCGAGGCCCACGCCGCCGCGAGCGACCGCCGCTCCAGCGGCTCGCAGGCCCAGGTCGCCTCGCAGCCCACGATCTGAGCGGCTGCGGCTCGGCCGCGGGCAGGCGCAACGCGTCTCGCGGCGGGCGCTCCGCCCGGCGGCGCGCCTCGCGCGGCTAGCCGCAAGTCGTCTCGCAGGCGACGCCCGCGCCGGCGGCGCGCTCGCTTACGCGCGCCCGCAGCCCGCGAGACGGGCGGGCCGCGCGGGCACCGACCCCGTCACGGCCTTCCTTGCCGTTACACCAAAAAATCTCGTGTTTTTGGCACAAGCCGAGATTCTGTTCTGATAGCTTCGATCGCCTGGACGCGAACACCGGTCACTCGGCCGGGGGGAGGATGGGAGATGAGCATCATCCGTTCACGGACTCCAAGCGGCTGGCGTGCCGCCGCGGTCGCCGCGCGCCTGTGCGCAGCGCTGGCCGCGCTGCTGTGTGCGGCGCTCGCGCTGCCCGGTGCGGCGCTCGCGGCACCGTCCTCGCTGCCGGCGAAACTGGGGACCGCGCCGCAGCCGGGCCCGCCGATCCTCTACCAGCCGCCCGCGAGCGCCCCCGCGCTTGAAAACGCGCCCGGCTCGATCTGGCACGCCGCGCCGATCCTCGTCTCCGGCGCAAGCGCCTACCGCGGCGGCGGCGAGTTCGTCTACCAGGGCTACGTGTACGACGACCACGGCGCCAAGCTGGTCGCGGACCGGACCAACCCGATGAACTCCCCGGGCGGCAACCCTTCCGGCGGCGATCTGTTCTCGGCGCCGGATGGCACCTACACCTACCCGACCGGGGCGGGCTATGACGAGAACGCCGCCAACCTGATCGAACTGCGCGTGCGCCCGACGAGCGAAGCGACCGCCTTCCGGATCACGCTCAACACGCTTGAAAACCCGAGCCTCGTCGCCACCGCGATCGCGATCGGCGGTACCGAAGGGCAGAGCCATCCGTTCCCGTTCGGCGCCAACGTCAGCGCGCCGGCGCAGCTGTTCCTCACGATCCACGGTGAAACGGCGGTGCTGACCGATGCCGTCACCGGCGCCGTCGTGCCCGGTCCGGCGCCCAGCGTCAGCGTGGACCTCGTGCGGCACCAGATCACCGTGCTGGTGCCCCACAGCGAGTGGAACCCGGGCACCTCCGTCGTGCGCCTGGCGGCCGGCGTGGGCCTCTGGAACACGGCCGCCGGCCGCTACCTGCTGCCGCGCGCCGAGGCCAACGAAACCGAACCCGGCGGGGCCGGGGAAGACCCCAACCCGCCCGCCTTCTTCGACGTGGCCTTCCGCTTTAACGCGCAGGAGCCGGTGCCGGGGACGCCCGGCCCCGAAACAAGCAGCGACCCCGCCTGGTGGCGTGAGCAGGCGCAGTCGCATGCGCTTCAGGCCGGCGACATCAGCCGCTTCCACGCCGAAGTCGACTTCTCAAAGCTCGCCAAACACGTCAACACCGACATGCCCGGCGAAGCCACCGGCGTGCCCCAGAGCGGCGTGTTCGACCGCATCCTCGCCTCGCACTTCTTCGAAGGCCAGGGCGCCGACTACGCCACGGGCGGCTGCGGCAAAGCGTCCGGGTGCAGCGGCGAGATGCGCGGCCAGCTGCAGCCGTATGCGATCTACGTGCCGCGCGGCCCCGTGCCGGCGGCCGGCTGGGGCCTGACCCTGCTGCTGCACTCGCTGTCGGCCAACTACAACCAGTTCGAGGGCACGCACAACCAGTCGCAGTTCGCCAATCGCGGGTCGGGCTCGATCGTGATCACGCCGTCCGGACGCGGGCCCGACGGCTGGTACTACGACCACGCCGGCGCCAACACGTTCGAAACGTGGGCCGACGTCGCGGCCCACTACAAGCTCAATCCCTCCTTGACCGATATCGCCGGCTACTCGATGGGCGGCTACGGCACGTACAAGTTCTCGACCCAGTTCCCCGACCTGTTCGCCAAGGCTCAGCCCACGGTCGGCCCACCCGCGCTGGGCATCTGGGTGCCCCCCGCCGAACCGACCGGCGGCGAGCAGACGCTGACGCAGCGCATGCTGGCCTCCGTGCGCAACATCCCGTTCCTCATCTGGGATGAGACCAGCGACGAGCTCGTGCCGATCGCCGGCGTGCGCGAACAGGTGAAAAAGTTCGACTCGCTCGGCTACCGCTACGAATTCGACGAATTCCACGTCGGCGACCACCTCGCACTCGCCATCAACGACGAATTCAAACCGGCGGCAGAATTCCTCGACACGGCCACCGTGCAGCCGAACCCGCCGCACGTCAGCTACACCTACAACCCGACGATGGACTTCCAGGCCGACGGGACCACCGCGGGGCACGCCTACTGGCTCTACGGCGTGGAACTGCGCGACTCGAGCGGCACCGCCCCGCTCGGCACGATCGACGTGCGCTCGGAGGGCTTTGGCGTCGGCGACCCGCCGGCGTCGGCGACACAGTTCGGCGCCGGCGTGCTCACCGGCGGGCAGCTCGGCGCGCTGCCCTTCACCAGCGAAAGCAAGACCTGGGGCGCCGCGCCCAAGACGCCCGCGAAGGACGCGCTGGACATACAGGCGACCAACGTCTCGCAGGTGACGATCGACGCCAAGCGGGCAAAGGTCGACTGCCGCGCCCAGCTGAAGGTCACGAGCGACGGGCCGCTGACGGTCAAGCTGGCCGACTGCGGCTAACGGTCGGCTGACGGCCGGACCCGACGGACCGGCGCGACGCGCGCTGGCGGCGCCCGCCTGCCGTCCGAGCCGGGCGGGGCGGTAGCTATGCTTTCCTCGTGCCCACCCTGCTGGATCGCGCGCTGAACGTCGGCGAGGCGAAGAAGTTCAAGGCCTATCAGCGGCGGGTGGCGCTGATCGGGGCGTTCGAGGCCGAGCTCGAACACGACACCGACGCGGAGCTGCGCGAGCGCATGGACGAGCTGCGCGAGCGCGCCCGCCAGGGCGAGTCGCTCGACGCGCTGCTGCCGGAGTGCTTCGCGGTCGTGCGCGAGACGGGCAGGCGCACGATCGGCCTGCGCCATTTCGACGTCCAGCTGATCGGCGGGATGGCCCTGCACGACGGTCAGATCGCCGAGATGAAGACCGGCGAGGGCAAGACCTTGACGGCCACCCTGGCGGTCGTGCTCAACTCGCTCGCCGTCCGCGACGACGGCTCAGGGCAGCGTAAGGGCGTGCACCTGGTGACCGTCAACGACTACCTGGCCAGGCGCGACGCCGAATGGATGGGCCCGATCTACGACGCCCTCGGCGTGAGCGTGGGCGTTCTGCAGAACATGCAGCCATACGAGGAGAAGCACCTCGCGTACGCCTGCGACGTTGTGTACGGGACCAACTCGGAGTTCGGGTTCGACTACCTGCGCGACAACATGGCCAAGGACCTCTCCGAAAAGGTCCAGCGTGGCCACCAGTTCGCGATCGTGGACGAGGTCGACAACATCCTGATCGACGAGGCGCGCACGCCGCTGATCATCTCGGGCGCGCCCGAACAGGCCGCCGACCTGTACGTGCGCTTCGCCCGCCTGGCGCCGCAGATGAAGCTCGGCAAGACCCCCGAAGGCATGGACCCGCGCTCCAAGCGGCAGTTCGTCGCCGACTTCGACTACGAGATCGACGAGAAGCACAAGACGGTCTCGATCACCGAGCAGGGCGTCGCCAAGGCCGAGCGCTTCCTCGGCATCGATCACCTCTACAGGGCCGAGAACGGCCACCTGGTCAACCACCTGATCCAGGCGCTGCGGTCCGAGTCGCTGTACAAGCGCGAGGTCGACTACGACGTGATCGACGGCGAGGTGAAGATCATCGACGAGTTCACCGGGCGCATCCTCGAGGGCAGGCGCTGGTCAGAGGGCCTGCACCAGGCGGTCGAGGCCAAGGAGGGGGTGGCGATCCAGGAGGAGAACCAGACGCTCGCCACGATCACCTACCAGAACTACTTCCGCCTGTACGACAAGCTCGCGGGCATGACCGGCACGGCGCTGACGGAGGCGACCGAGTTCATGAAGATCTACGAGCTGCCGGTCGTGCAGGTGCCGACGAACGAGCCGATGGTCCGCAACGACCGCAACGACCAGGTCTACAAGACCAAGGACGGCAAGTGGAACGCGGTCATCAAGGAAATCGCCGCGCGCCACGAGAACGGCCAGCCGGTGCTGGTGGGCACGATCTCCGTCGAGGTCTCGCAGTTGCTCGGCGATCGGCTGACCGAGCGCGGGATCGAGCACACGGTGCTGAACGCCAAGCCCGAGCACGCGGCGCGCGAGGCGGAGATCGTCGCCGAGGCGGGGCAGCCCGGGGTGGTCACGATCGCCACCAACATGGCCGGCCGCGGGGTCGACATCAAGCTCGGCGGCAATCCCGAGCACCTGGCGCGACTCCAGCTGGCGCGCGAGGGCGTCGAGCCCAGCGATCGCGAGTCCTACGAGCGCCGCGCGCGCGAGCTGCTGCCCGAGCTGGAACGACGCGTGCAGGAGAGCCGCGAGCACGTGCTGGCGGCCGGGGGGCTGTTCATCTGCGGCACCGAGCGACACGAGTCGCGGCGCATCGACAACCAGCTGCGCGGGCGCTCCGGACGCCAGGGGGATCCGGGCGAGAGCCGCTTCTTTCTCTCCGCCGAGGACGATCTCGTACGCCTGTTCGCGGGCGACCGCATCTATCGCATCCTCGACCGGCTGGGCGGCGTCGACGAGGAAGGCAACGAGGAACCGATCGAGGCGGGCATGCTCACGAAGCAGATTGAGAAAGCCCAGAAGAAGGTCGAGGAACAGAATTTCCTGATCCGCAAACGCGTGCTCGAGTACGACGACGTGATGAACGAGCAGCGTCGCGTGATCTACGCCTACCGCGACGAGGTTCTCGAGGGCCAGAGCATCGGCGAGGAGGCGCGCCGGCAGGTGGCCAGCGTGATCGAGCGCACGATCGAGGAGTACACAGATGGCGACTATGTCGAGGACTGGGATCTCGACGGTCTGTTCGTCGCCCTGAGCCAGTTCTTCCCGCTCGATCTCGACGAGCATGAGCTCGACCCCGACCAGGCCGATCGCGCGTCACTGATCGAGCACGTGAGCGAGCTGGCGCTCGAGCGCTACGACGAGCGCGAGCAGGCGCTGGGCGAGGAGTTGATGGGGGCGCTCGAGCGCTTCCTGCTGCTGCAGATCATCGACGAGCGCTGGCGCGAGCACCTGTTTGACATGGACTACCTGCGCGAGGGCATCCACCTGCGCGGCTTTGCCCAGATCGATCCCCTGGTGGCCTACAAGAACGAAGCCTTCACCCTGTTCGGCGACCTGATGAACAGCATCTGGACCGACTACACGCGCATGATCTTCAACGTTCAGGTCAACGTCGAGGCCCCGAACGGCGGCGCCGCGCCGCTGGGCGCGTTCGCCGCCGCCGGCAGCTCGACGCGCGCGGGACGCGTCTCCTACTCGGGTGGACACAGCGCGGTGGGCGCCGGAGCGCTGGCGGCCGCGGCCGCATCGGCGGGCGTCGTGGGCGACGCGGGCGCCGGCGCGTACGAGGGGGAGGAGCTGGAGCAGGCGCCGGTGGTGCAGCAGCGCGTCGTCGACGACGAGCACCAGCTCGGCCGCAACGATCCCTGCTGGTGCGGGAGCGGCAAGAAGTTCAAGAAGTGCCACGGCGCGTAGGCCGGCGCCTCGCGACCCGCTGATAGCGTGATGGCGATGGCTGCGACCGCGCCGACCGAGCCCACGCCGCAACGCCTGGCGGCCATTCGCGAGCAGCTGCAGCTGCTCGCGGACTATCTTTGACCCGGCTGCACTGGGCGAGCGCGTGGCGGCGCTCGAGGCGCAGATGGGCACGACGGACTTCTGGAGCGACTCCGAGCGCGCCGCGATCGTGTCGGCCGAGCACGCTCGCGCGTCGCGGCGACTCGAGGCGTTCAGCGAGCTGCAGCGCGACGTCGATGACCTCGACGGGCTCGCGCAGATGGCGCTCGAGGAGCCGGCGCTGCAGCCGGAGGTGGACGAGCAGATCGCCGCGGTTGAGTCGCGCCTGGAGGCGCTTGAGGAGCAGCGGCTGTTCTCGGGCCGCTATGACGCGGGCGACGCGCTGGTGAGCGTCAACGCCGGCGCGGGGGGCACCGACGCGCAGGACTGGGCGGAGATGGTTCTGCGCATGGAGATGCGCTGGGCCGAACGCCGCGGCTTCGAGGTGCAGCTGCTGGAGGTGAGCCCCGGGGAGGAAGCGGGCATCAAGTCCGCCACCTTCCGCGCCTCCGGCGAGAACGCCTACGGGCTGTTCGGTGCCGAGCGCGGCGTGCACCGGCTGGTGCGCCTGTCGCCCTTCGACTCGGCGCACCGCCGCCAGACCAGCTTCGCCGGCGTTGAGGTGGCACCGGTGGTCGAGGACGCGGGCGAGATCGAGATCGACGAGGACGACCTGCTGCTCGACACCTACCGCGCGTCAGGCGCCGGCGGGCAGCACGTGAACAAGACCGACTCGGCCGTGCGCATCACGCACCGACCCACCGGCATCGTGGTGCAGTGCCAGAACGAGCGCTCCCAGTCCTCCAACCGCGCCACCGCGATGTCGATGCTGCGCGCCAGGCTGCTCGCGCTGCGCGAGCGCGAGCGCGAGGAGGAGATCGCGCGCGAGAAGGGTGAGGCGCAGGATGTCAACTTCGGCTCACAGATCCGCTCCTACGTGATGCACCCCTACACGATGGTCAAGGACCACCGCACCGGGGCTGAGGTGGGCGACGTCGAGCGCGTGCTGGGAGGCGATCTGGACGGGTTCGTGCGCGCGTACCTGCTGCGCGCCGCGTCGCGGGGACGCTAGCCGTGGAGGAGGTGCAGGCGCTCGTGCGCAGGGCGCTGGCCGAGGACGTCGGCTCAGGCGACGTCACGACCGCCGCCACCGTCGACGAGGACGCGCGCGCGCGGGCGCTGATCACGCAAAAGGCCGCCGGCGTGCTCTACGGGCTGGCGCCGGCGGCGGCGGCGTTTGCCCTGCTGGACGAGCAGGCCGTGACCGAGCCGCTGGCCGAGGAGGGCGTGTGGCGCGAGCAGGCGGGGCCGGTGATGGCGGTGCACGGGCGCGCCCGCGCGCTGCTCACGGCTGAGCGCACGGCGCTGAACTTCCTCGCCCACCTGTCGGGCGTTGCCACGATGGCCGCGCGCGCGGTGCGGGCGGTGGAGGGCACGGGCACGAAGGTGCTCGATACCCGCAAGACGACCCCCGGCCTGCGGGCGCTCGAGAAGGCAGCCGTGCGCGCCGGCGGCGCCGACAATCACCGCGCCGGCCTGTACGACGCGATCCTGATCAAGGAGAACCACATCGCCGCCGCGGGAGGCGTGGCGCGGGCGATCGCGCGCGCCCGCGCGCACGCGCCCGAGCTCGCCGCTACGCTCGAGGTCGAGGTGCGCGACGCCGAGGAGATTGAACAGGCGCTGGCCGCCGGGGCCTCCCGCCTGCTGCTGGACAACATGGACGAGCAGCGCCTGCGCGCGGCGGTCGCCCAGGTGGCGGGCCGCGCCCAGCTGGAGGCAAGCGGCGGCGTGACGCTGCAGACGCTGAGGGCGTGTGCGCAGACGGGGATAGAATGGGTCTCGATGGGCGCGCTCACCCACTCCGCGCCGGCCCTCGATGTGTCCATGACCCTGGAGCTGTGCTCATGACGCGCCTCGAGCCACCCCGGTCATGCGCGCGCCCCAGCCCGCCGAGGCCCGCTCGCTGATGGCCAGCGCGCTGCCGATGGCTCCCGCGCAGGCGAGCGCGCCGGCGCTCAGTGCGACCGAGATCGCGAGCCTGCAGCGGGAGGTGCGGGCGCTCGCGGCGGAGCGCAACGCCGTGATACTGGCCCACAACTACCAGCTGCCCGAGGTGCAGCAGGTGGCCGACTACGTGGGTGACTCGCTTGGGCTCTCACGCCGCGCGGCGGGCTCCGACAGCGACACGATCGTGTTCTGCGGCGTGCACTTCATGGCCGAGACCGCTTCCGTGCTATGCCCCGACAAGACCGTCCTGATCCCCGATCCGGACGCCGGCTGCTCGCTCGCGGCCTCGATCGATGCCGAGCAGCTGCGCGACTGGAAGGCACGCTACCCCGATGGCGTGGTGGTCATGTACGTGAACACCACCGCCGAGGTCAAGGCCCTGACCGACTACTGCTGCACCTCGGCCAACGCGGTGGAGGTCGTGCGACACGTCCTCGCCACCCACGGCGAACAGACCGAGATCCTCTTTGGTCCCGACATGTGGCTCGGCGCGTACGTCGAGCGGCAGCTGGGTCGCCGAATGCACGTGTGGGACGGCGAGTGCCACGTTCACGCCGGCATTCGCCCCGCCGACATCGAGGCCACGCGCGCGGCCCATCCGGGGGCTGAGTTCCTCATCCACCCCGAGTGCGGCTGCACCACCAGCGTGATGGAGTACGTCGCCGCCGGCGACGTGTCGGCGGAGGGCGTGCACATGCTCTCGACCGG
>Ga0066709_100004064_pt1 | contig 11517 bp, 7 predicted proteins | sample GraSoiAngelo_158_FD_79665 | JGI IMG/M metagenome (GOLD analysis project Ga0066709, IMG submission 79665) | Grasslands soil microbial communities from the Angelo Coastal Reserve, California, USA - 14_1009_16_30cm | ecosystem: Environmental > Terrestrial > Soil > Grasslands | place: USA... | reverse complement strand
GGGGATGTGACCCAGATCGATCTCGGCGTGGAGCACGCCTCCGGCCTCGTGGAGATCCAGTCCATTCTCCACGAGGTGCCGGGCATCGAGTTCATCTATTTGACGGAGCGCGACGTCGTCCGCCATCACCTGGTCCGCGAGATCATCCGCGCGTTCGACGAGCACGAGAAGAGCAACGAAAACAAACGGGGGAACGGTGGGCGCTGACCAGCTCCGCGTGCTCGAGCCGCACCGGCGCGAGCCGCCGGGTTTCCTCGGGCGGCTCCGCCGCATCAGCCGGCGTTTTCGGCGCACCTTGCTCTTCGCGGGCTTTCTCCTCTTCGCGTGCCTTCTTTTTCCCAGGGAGCCCTCGTTCGAGGTGATGACCCTTCGCGAGGGCTTCCCGGCGAAGCGGGATCTCATCGCGCCGTTCCAGTTCTACCTTCTCAAATCCAGGGAGGCGCTCCGCCAGGAGCAGATCGCGGCGGCCCGCGGGGTCGCTCCCGTTTTCTCCTCCGACGGGAGCGTAGAAACGCGGGCCAAGACCCTGCTCGATTCGCTTCGGACCGCGAACCCGGACGTCCGGGGAGCCTCCGCTCGCCTCGCCGAGCGGCTCCGCGCGATGGGCATTTCCCGCGAAGCGGTGCGAGTCCTCTCGGGGCCCGACGGGGGGCGGATCGCGACCCTGGCGCTCCGGATTGCCGATCTGGCCTACGCGGCGGGGCTCCTGTCCGAACGCGACCCCGCGCGCGCCGAGACCGATTCCCCGGTCGCGCGCATCGACCGGAAGGGCGTGCGCGTGGCGGCGCCGTGGGTGCTCCTCTACGACCTCCCTTCGATCCGCGACATGGCGTGGAACGAGGGCCAGCGCGCGTTCCCAAGCCGTCCCGAGGCCGCGCAGGCGCTCCAGGAGCTCGCGTCCGCGGCCATCAAGCCGGATCTCCGCTACGAGGCCTCGACCACGGAAGCGCTTCGGGCGGAGGCGCGGGAGGCGGTGAATCAGTACGACGGGCTGGTGCGCAAGGACGAGAAGATCATCGGGAGCCACGAGATCGCGACCCGCGATCACATCCGGAAGCTCGAATCGCTCCGCGCGTGGAGCGCGCGCGTCCAGGGAATCGTGGACTGGAGGGGCGAGATTCCGGGGCTCCTGGGGCGCGTGGCGCTGATCGCCTTCCTGCTCTTTGGATTCCTCGGCTACCTGAAGCTCCATCACCGACCGGTCTACGACGACACGGCGACGCTCCTTCTGATCGCGATCCTCACCGCGGCGGTGATGGGGGTCGGGTGGGTCGTCGTGAACCAGATTCGCGGGTACGAGATGCTGATCCCGGTCACCGTGCTCTCGCTCACTGTGGCGGTCCTCTTCGGGCAGGAGCTTGCCTTCGTGGCGACCCTGGTCGCCTCGCTCCTGGTCGCGGTGGTCTACGGCCTGGGCCTGCCGTTCCTCACTGGGAGCGCGCTCGCCGGGATCGCCGCGATCGCGACCGCGGCCGGCGTGCGGCGTCGCCGCGATTTCTACCTCCCGATGCTGGTGGTGGCGGTTGCCTACGCGTTCGCCATCGGCGCGATGGGGCTCGTCGACGGCGCGCGGTGGGACGTGCTCCTCCGCCGCGCGGCGTGGGGGGTGGTGGCGGGGTTCGGTTCGGTTCTCCTCGTGACGCTCCTCCTGCCGCTCCTGGAATCCGTCTTCTCGGTCACGACCGACATCACGCTGCTCGAGCTGGCGGACCTGAACCGTCCCATCTTGAGAAAGCTCATGCTCGAGGCGCCCGGCACCTACCACCACAGCCTGGTCGTGGGAAGCTTGGCGGAGGCGGGCGCGGAGGCCGTGGGCGGGAACCCGCTCTTGGCGCGCGTGTCGGCCTACTATCACGACATCGGCAAGATCGACAAGGCCGAGTACTACGTGGAGAACCAATCGAGCGCGCGGAGCCGGCACGAGAAGCTCTCCCCCACGATGAGCTGCCTCATCATCGAGGCGCACGTGCGCGAGGGAGCCGAGATCGCCCGTCGGGAGAAGCTTCCGACGGCGATCCAGAACGCAATCCTGCAACATCACGGCACGACGCTGATGAGCTTCTTCTACCACAAGGCCAAGCAAGCCGACCCCGACGCGGAGGAGCGGGATTTCCGCTATCCTGGCCCCAAGCCGCGCTCGAAGGAGACGGCGGTGCTCATGCTCGCGGACGCGGTGGAAGCAGCGGCCCGTTCCCTGACCGAGCCGACGCCGAGCCGCATCCGGGGCGTGGTGACTCGTATTCTCGACGCCCGCGTGGAGGACGGCCAGCTCGATGAAAGCCCGATCACGTTCGAGGACCTCGCGAAGATCCGCGAGGGCTTCATCCCGATCCTCACCGCGCTCTTCCACGCGCGGGTCCACTACCCCGGCGCGCCCGCGTCCGAGGAGCGGCGGCGTCCCGCCGAGGAGCGGGGACGTTCCGGCGACGAGCGTCGCGTCTACGGAGAAAAATCACGGCTTAAGATCGACCACTCTTAAGGCGCTCCTCCGGCGTGCCCTCCGGATCCTGGGTTTTCCGCGTGCCTCGGTCTCGCTGGTTCTGACCGGCGACGACCGGATTCGAGCCTTGAACCGCGACTTCCTCGAAACCGACCGTCCCACCGACGTCCTTTCCTTTCCGCTCGCCGATCCCGGCGACCTCGAAGATCGCGATCGCCCCCTCTTCCTGGGCGAGATCTACATCTCGGTCGACACCGCCCGCGCGCAGGCGAGGGCCGCCCGGAGACCCTATAGGCGGGAGGTCGCGCACCTCGCGATTCATGGGCTCCTTCACCTCCTCGGGTACGATCACGCCGGCGCCGCGGCGCGTCGCCGCATGACCGCGGTCGAGTCGCGCCTCTTGCGCGAGGCCGGACCGATGCTATGATGGCCGGACCGGCACGCGGCGAACCTTGACCCGAACCTCCCAACCCATGAGCTCATCGCGCACCAAGCCTTCCATGTGGGACCGCGTCCGCAATGCCTTCTTCACGGGCCTCCTCGTGCTCGCGCCGGCGGTCATCACGGTCTACGTGGTGTGGAGGCTCTTCATCTTCGTCGATCACCTCCTCGGCACGACCTTGCGCGGCGGGTACATCCGGCCGGGCGGGGTCCCGGGGCTCGGATTCCTCACCGTGCTGGTGATCATCCTCATCGTCGGGTTCCTCGCGAGCAATTTCCTGGGGCGGCAGATCGGAAGCATCTTGGAAGCGATGGTCATGCGCCTGCCGGTCTTCCGCGGCTTCTATACGACGGTGAAACAGGTGGGGGAAGCGCTTCTCGGAGAAAAGCGGGACACCTTCCAGCGCGTCGTGCTGATCGAGTACCCGACGCCCGGCCGCTACGCGATCGCCTTCGTGACCGCGTCCCCCGCGAGCGGGGTGACCCACCCGGACGGAAAGCCGCTCGTCGGCGTCTTTCTGCCCCACGCGCCCAATCCGACGTCGGGATTCCTTCTCTTCTATCCTCAAGAGAGCTTGATCCCGACGACGCTCAAGGTGGAGCAGGCTCTCAAGATGGTGGTCTCCGGGGGCGTCGTGAGCCCGGCGGCGGACTAGCCATGGCGATCGTCCAATCGGAAGCGCTCGTGCTGCGCTCCTTCCGGCTCGGGGAGACGAGCCTCATCGTCTCCCTCTTCACGCGCGAGTTCGGCCTCCTCCGGTGCGTGGCGAAGGGGGCGCGCGGGTCGAGGAGTCGCTTCGGCGCCTCGCTCGAGCCCGGCGTGCGGGTGAACGCGGTCCTCTACCGGAAGCTCTCCCGCGATCTCCAGCTTCTCTCGAAGACCGACATCGTCGAGGTGCTCCCCGCGCTCTGGGAGGATCCGGACCGTTTCGCCGCCGCGACTCAGGTGCTCGAGTTCCTGGAGCGCGCGGCCTACGGCGAATCGGGGGACCCGGAGCTTCTCGACCTGGCCTGCGAGACGCTGCGGACCATGAGCTGGGCCCCGACCGCCTGCCTCGAGCTGATCGTGCGCGGGTTTGAGATTCAGGCCTGCGAGCGCTTGGGGTACGCTCCCGAGCTTGCGGCATGCCTCGAGTGCCGGCGTCCCCTCGAGGAGGGGGGCCTCTTCCACCCGATTCGCGGAGGGCTCCTCTGCGGCGCGTGCGGGGGGGGCGAGGGCAGCTTCCGCCTCTCCGAACGGGCGCGGCGGGTGATGGTCGGCCTCAGCGCGCAGCCGATCGCGGCCCTCGCGGGGTGGGCCGCCGAACGCTACCCCGGGATCGAGGTGGCGAAGGCCGTGGAGCGGTTCCTCTCGGCTCATCTCGAGCGCTTCGACGGGTTGCGCGCCAGCCGGGTCGCGGAATCGCTCGGGCAATACAGGGGCTGAGCGCCATGGTCGCGATACGGTGATGAATCCAAAGCAAAAGATCGAACCCCCCGCCTCGTTTCAGGAAATGCTCCTCCGGCTCGAGCAATTCTGGTCGGGCTACGGCTGCGCGCTGGTCCAGCCCTACAGCAGCGAGGTGGGCGCGGGCACGTTCAACCCGGCGACATTCTTCCGTGTGCTGGGCCCCGAGCCCTGGAAAGCGGCCTACGTCGAGCCCTCGCGGCGCCCCAAGGACGGCCGCTACGGCCAAAATCCCAACCGGCTCCAGATGTTTTACCAGTACCAGGTCGTGCTGAAGCCTTCGCCGCCGGACGTGCTCGACGTCTACCTCGAGAGCCTGCGCCATATCGGGATCGACCTCGAGCGGCACGATGTCCGGTTGGTGGAAGACGACTGGGAGTCGCCGACGCTCGGCGCGTGGGGGTTAGGGTGGGAGGTCTGGCTCGACGGCCAGGAGATAACGCAGTTCACCTACTTTCAGCAGTCGGGAGGATACGACCTGGATCCGATCTCCGCGGAAATCACCTACGGCATCGAGCGTATCGCCTGCTACCTCCAGGGCGTGGACCGGATCATGGACCTTCGCTGGTCGAGGGATATCCGTTGGGATGAGCTTTTCTTGAGAGGGGAGGTGGAGTGGTCCACCTTCAACTTTGAGCAGTCGAACCCGGAGCTCCTTTTCGAGCAGTTCGAGAAGATGGAACGGGAGGCGGAGCGGCTCCTCGAAGCCGGGCTCGTCCTCCCCGGCTACGACTACGTCATCAAATGCTCCCATCTTTTCAATCTCCTCGAGGCGCGGGGCGCCATCTCCGTCACCGAGCGGGTGGGCACGATCGCCCGGGTCCGAAAGCTCGCGCGGCGCGCGGCGGGAGCATTTCTGAAACAGCGGGAGGAAATGGGGTATCCGCTCCTGCGCGACCGGCCGGCGCCGGCAGAGCTCGCGGGTGCGGCGCGTGGCTAAGACCCTCTTGCTCGAGATCGGCTGCGAGGAGCTTCCGGCCGGGTTCATTACGCCGGCGCTCCGGCAGCTCGAGTCGCTCGCGCGCGATGGGCTCAAGGGGGCGAGGATCGGATTCGCGTCCGTGAAGGCGGTCGGCACGCCCCGCCGGCTCGCCCTCCTGGCCGAGGGGGTCGGCGAGCGGCAGGAGGCGGAGACCCGCGAGCTGACCGGGCCCGCCGTCCGCGTCGCCTTCGACGCCGCGGGGCACCCCACGAACGCGGCGCGCGGCTTCGCGAAGAGCGCCGGCATCCCGGTGGAAGCGCTCGAGCGGGTGTCGACGGCGAAGGGTGAGTACCTGCTCGCCCGGGTGCACGATGCCGGAAGGTCGGCGCGCGAGGTCCTGCCCGAGCTCCTCAAGGCCTGGATCTCCGGTCTCACCTTTCCAAGGACCATGCAGTGGAACGGCAGCGGCCGCTTCGCGAGGCCGGTTCGCTGGATCGTTTCGTTGTGGGACGGAGAGGTCGTCCCGTTTCAATGCTTCGGGGTCGAATCGGGTCGCCGATCGCGGGGCCACCGCACCCTCGCTCCCGATTGGTTCGAGATCAAGAGCGCGGATCGCTTCCTGGCAACGCTCCGGGATCGCGGCGTGATCGCGGACCCCCGCGAGCGTCGGGAGCAGGTCGAAGCGCTCGTCTCGAAGGCGAGCGCGGCGAAGCAAGGAAAAGCGATGACCGATCCGGAGCTGATCGAGGAGGTGACGAATCTGATCGAGTGGCCGGACGCGGTCCTGGGTCATTTCGACGAGAGCTACCTCGAGCTTCCCTCCCCGGTCGTCGTCGCGTCGATGCGGGCCCATCAGAGGTACTTCCCGGTCGAGGGAGAATCCGGGAAGCTCCTCCCCCATTTTGTCGCGATCCGGAACGGCCGGGGCGAGGGAGCCGAATCGATCCGGCGCGGCAACGAAACCGTTCTCAGGGCGCGCCTCGAGGACGCGCGGTTCTACTGGCAGAAGGACCGTAAGGCCGGGCTCGAGGCCAAGGTTCAAGAGCTGAAGCAGATCGTGTGGCATGAGAAGCTCGGCTCGGTCTTCGACCGGGCCCAGCGCTTGGTCCAGCTCGCGGAGGAGCTAGCCCGTCAGCTCGCCCCGGAAGCCAGGGGGGCCGTGGGCCGGGCCGCCTACCTCTGCAAGGCGGACCTCGCCAGCGACATGATTCGCTCGGGGAAGGAGTTTGCGACCCTGGAGGGAATCGTCGGAGCCGAGTATGCGGCCGCCCAGGGAGAGCCCGCCGAGGTTGTCCGGGCCATCCGGGAGCACATCCTGCCTCGGGGGCCCACGGACCCTCTCCCCTCCTCGAGCGAAGGCACGATTGTCGCGATCGCCGACCGTCTCGACGTGATCGTCGGGGGTTTTCGGGCCGGGCTCCTGGTCTCCGGGTCGCAGGATCCCTACGGGCTCCGTCGCGCCGGGAACGGGATCGTACGAATCCTCTTCGAAAAGCGAATCAGGCTCGATGTTGCCGCCCTGGCCGCGTGGCTCGGCAGGGTATACGACAGGGCCGGGATTCCGCCCGGCCAGGCGGATTTCAGCGAGTTCTGGGTCCAGCGGGTCGCGAGCGCCCTCGAGGAGCGGGGAATCCCGCACGACACGGCCGCCGCGGTGCTCGCGGTGCGGCCGGGAGACGCGCTCGATGTCTGGGAACGCGCGAGGGCGATCGAGGCCATCCGGGAAACGGACGATTTCGAGGGACTGATGATTGGATACCGGCGTGCGGCCAACATCCTCCGCACAGCCCCGCCGGAGGAAATCGCCGTTTCCGGGCAACCCCTCGCCGAGCGGGCGGAGGCCTTCAGCGATAAGGCAGAGGCAGACCTACACCTAGAGACCAAAATGGCACGTCAGGCCGTGGAAACCTACCTGCAAGGCCCGGAGCCGGACTACCCCGCGGTGCTCCGGCACCTGCTCGGCCTAAGGCCAGCGATCGACAGGTTCTTCGAGGCCGTGATGGTCATGGCCGAGGACCCCGTGACACGGAAACGGCGGCTCGGGATCCTAGAGGGCGTGCGCCAGACCTTCATCAGAATAGCCGAATTCTCGGCCCTTCCAAGCGCTCCAGGTCAAAAATCCGTTTGACATTAGCGGGTTTTTTGGTATACTAGGCGGGTACTTGGGAGCAAAATAACTTGCTCTCACACGGCCGCTACCGTCTGAAGCACCTGAAACCACATCGAATGCGCCTCATCGATTGCCTGACGGGGGCGGCCAGCTTTGTTTGTGTCTGAAAAGAGATTAAGACGGCATACCCTGCTCAAACGAATACGCCACGAAGGGGGTGAGAAGGCTCCGTAAGGATACAGCGCGTACTCGCTTTAAGAGCTATAAATCAGGTCACCTAATACAAATACACGAGGAAAGGAGGTAGGTGAATGTTGGTAAGAGGACGCTCCGAAATGCTCGAGCACTGTCCCATCGAGCGGGTGTCCTCAGTACTCAACTCCGAGCTCAACTCGTTGTACCGAATCCCGTGTTCTGAAGTTCCAGCAACTGTCCTCCCGATATTGGACTCCTAGTTAGGAAACGCTAAGGAGGATGTGAAAATGCGGAAAACCCTATTTGCCATGCTGGGTCTCGTGGCACTCGGCCTGTGGGCGCTGCCCGCGCTGGCCGCGGTTTCAGTAGACCCGCTGAAGAATCCGCCTAAGGTGTCTGAACCGATTCCGCTCGAAAATCGTGCCGGGATCTTTCAGCAGCGGCTCGGCGGGAACTATCAGGGGACGCTGAGCGGGACCCTGATCAAGCAGTCCCAGGCAACGACCACGTGGTTCCTTTATCCGGGCGCGTGCGCGGACCGTCAGAACGGAGTTCCTGGCACGCTGGGAACGTGGTCGCCGCGTACGACCCCGCAGGCAGACTCGCTGAATGGCTACGTGGCAGGCACGACGGGGCCCTACGGCACCGCCGACCAGTCGCTGAGCGAGATTCTGTGGCACGTCTCGGACAACGGGACCTGCACCCCCGGCACCAACTGCCCGGCCGCTCTCGCCGGATCCAGGATGCTCTGGTGCGGGAAGTTCGACGCGAACTATATATCCTCCAAGTTCGGCTACCCGAACTTGACCTTCCAGTTCATCTACTTTGACACCGGCACGCACGCCGCGAATTACAACGTTGTCCTCACCTACGACATCAACTGCGAGAAGAACTACGACTTCACGTATTTGATCGGCGGCGGCGATGGGCTTCGCGATCCGGTGGGGAACGCACGGCCGACCCTGGACCACGTCATCGCGGACGGGGCGGCCGGGAATGTGAAGCTCCTGATTGCGTGGACGGGCTCGGAGAGCCCGGGTGTCACCAACGCGACCGGCGGGAACACGACCGGCGGGACCGTAGTGGTGACCGGCGCCGGGGATCAGCCCGAGACGCCGGTGGTGGGTGCCTCGTACGTGATCGAGGCTCAGCATCGCGCCCTTTACCTCGTATTCAAGTCCGACTGTCTCTTCTCGACCGAGGACGGAAGCTGGAAGAACGGTCATGGGCAGATGGTGGACAACGTTTCGGTAAGCGACAACGGCGCCCTGTATACGGACGAGGCCTCGGTGAACGTGCCCGATACGACCGTGCCGCCGGGCGGCGGCGTCGTGATCAAGGGTACAGGGGCTGCTCCGGTGATCTCGGCCCGCGTTGGACCCGGCCAGGGCACGCTCTGGCAGCTCGTGGCGGGCAACAACCTGCCGACTCCCGATCTCTGCACGCCGAAGAACACCTTCGGCGACCTGATTTTCGAGGGTGGCAACGCTTCGACCTTCCACACGGTCCCGAACCAGTTCAACTCGATCGTGGTCTGTACGTTCCCAATCCCGGCGGGTGTTGCTTCGGTTCTGGCGCTATGGGATGAGTACCTCGACCTCCCGCGGTTCCAGGGCTACGTCCAGTACTCCGAGTTCCGCATTTTCAAGGGCGGATCCTGGGGCAACTGGGACAACACTTCACCCGGCGGCGGTGTCGTAACCGGGGCGAGGCAGTCCTGGGGGACGGATGGGGACGAGCTGGCGGCGGCGACGCAGGCCGACTCGGTCCAGATCCGCTACAACATTCAGTGCATCCCGTTCTTCGCCGCCGATCACAATAACTGCGGCGACGTGCTCTACGGGATTCTCTACGACAATTTCCGTCTGGAGCTGACGACGGGCGTCCCGGCGCCGATCTTCGGCGTATTCGTCGGGGCGGTCGCGCAGTCGATGTTCATCGACGGCACAATCGCCTCCCCGGGGAGCTGCACAGCGGCCACAGTGACTGCGGGTCAGTGCTGGCCGGGCGTTCGCGGCAGCGACATCGGCACGGCCGCAGCCGTGCACGACAACTTCAACAGCCCGCTGGGCGACTCGATCACGCTCGGGGTCGTCACGGGACTGCGGAAGAACGGTATGGGCGTCAACTGGCACCATGCGTTCGACAAGGGTGTGAACTTTGGTCTGACCATCGCGCACACCAACCCGAACTTCGTGGCGGCCTTTGACAAGCCCCGAATCATCTACCGCTTGTTCGATCCGACCACGAAGACCTGGAGCCCGTTCGATTCCAGCGAGCTGGATGTGAACAACCTCTCCGTGGCGGGGAACGACACGACCGTCGTCGACCAGGAGTACCGAATGAACTGGCCGCCGCGCGACAAGGTCGGCACCTCGCTTCCGGGCGGGTTCAGCGTGAATGGAAAGACGCTCTATAGCCAGCTGAACTTCATGCCGCGCGGATCGCGGATCCAGTACTACTGGAAGGGCGTCGATCTCAACGGGGGAACCTCGTATCAGTTCTCGTCGGACGCGTTGGCCCGCGAGGTCGAGAATCTCCCGACCCTTCCCGGAGGCTCCATTGTGGCTCCGGACATCATCGAGTTCGACGTGCTTCCGAGCACCTACGCACTCGGGGCACCGGGGTCGCAGTTGGCAAGCAGCAACAATACGCCGCTCCTCGATCTGGACGGCAGCTACACGCGGTGGAATTTCGGCAGCCACGCGACCGTGCAGGCTCTGCGGGCGCTGGGTGTCCGGGCCGACCGCTACCGTACGCTGCAGGGCTTGGAAGAGGGCGGTCACATCGGTGGGCACGAGTTCGCAGGAACCCGCGCCGGCCGGTTGAGCAATTACTTCCCGAATATGGATGAGTACAACATCAAGGACCTGCTGACCAACTCCTACCGGATCATGATCGAATCCTCGCACACCGCGACCTCGGTCGTGGATGAGGAGTCCGATTCGAGGCTGATCAATCAATGGTGGGTGACGGAAACGCCAAGCAGTGGCGGTGACCGCTGCATCTTTGCTTCGGGCGACGATTACTTCACCGCGTTGTTGGCGGTGGGTGGCGTGCCGCATCCGAACGAGGGTGCCTTGGCGGCGGACGTCTTCGGCGTCGCCGCGGCGGCGAACCAGTGGAACGGTGGGAACGTGAACCAGTTCCCGGTCATCAAGGACCTGTTCGCGGATCCTGCCGCGGGTCCTGCTCTCGGTACCGGCACCTTCACCTATGTTGCGGACGGTGGTTGCCCGGCGCCGAACCGTTTCGACGCGTTGACCAAGATTGGGAGCCCCAGCGCTCAGAACTCGGCGACGTATCCGACGTTCGCATCAGTGACGAACGTGGCCGCGGTTTCCTACATGACCGAGAAGGACGGAATCAGCGATCATGATAGGAACAAGGCTCTGGGCTATGGCTTCTCGATCCAATTCATTCGCCAAGGTGGCGAGAACTTGGTCGACACCCGCGCGCAGGTGCTCTACAAGTTCCTGACGAGCTGCCGCGGGCCGCGTGCGGCCACGGATACGGCTTCCTGCTGGCCGTGCCCGACGGACGCGAACAAGTACGGCAACTGGGCTACCCTGGCCGGCTTCCAGATCGGCACCTACGGTCCGCTCTATGCGCTCCAGGACAATACGAAGGTCCTGTCGGGCGTGGGTCCGGGGTCGGGTGCTCCTCCGGTTGCGAACCGGCTAGACAGGAACTTCCCGAACCCCTTCAATCCTGAAACGGCTATTCGCTTCTCCTCGGCGACGGCCGGACGGGTTGACGTACGGATCTTCAATGTCGCTGGCCGCCTCGTGCAGACGATTTCGAAGAACGTCACGCCAGGGGTGAATGAAGTTCGCTGGAACGGCAAGTCGAGCGATGGCGCGAGCCTCGCCAGCGGGGTGTACTTCGTGAGGGTGAAGTACCCCGATGGTTCGGAGAGCCCGAACGGCCTGAAGGTCGCGATCGTTCGGTAGTCGAACCAG
>Ga0066709_100004063_pt1 | contig 11517 bp, 8 predicted proteins | sample GraSoiAngelo_158_FD_79665 | JGI IMG/M metagenome (GOLD analysis project Ga0066709, IMG submission 79665) | Grasslands soil microbial communities from the Angelo Coastal Reserve, California, USA - 14_1009_16_30cm | ecosystem: Environmental > Terrestrial > Soil > Grasslands | place: USA... | reverse complement strand
GGCGTACCGGCCGCGCATGAAATGAACAATGGCTAGGTTATATTGCGCTGGCCAATAGTCCGGATTCAAGCGCAAAGTTTTTTCAAAACCTTCGAGCGCGCGTTCGTGTTGACCGATCGCGAATAACGTGTTCGCCATATTGTTCCAGGCCGGCCAATACGTCGGCTGCTCTTCAACCGCCTTGCCATAATACGCCAGGGCCATATTCCAATTCCGCTTTCCCTGCTCGATGACACCCAGATCGTACAGCGCTTCCGTAAAGTGAGGCTGAAGCTCGAGCGCTCGCAGTAACGCAGCGCGAGCCTTCTCCGGATCCGTATTCAGATAGGCGCCGCCAAGGTTGAACCACACACGCGCTTTGCCCGGAGCCTTTCTTGATGTGTCTTCCCACAACGCGATGTCTGATGACCAAATTCTTTCACGTCCAATAGTGAGCACTGCCAAAGCAATTATCACGGCTGTTGCCACTACATTGCGCTGCGGGAGTGGCGCCAATAGACCCGCGACAAAAAGCGAGAACGCCAGCATCGGAAGATACAGCCGGTGCTCGAACGCAGCGTCCGCACTGGGAATTATGCTTGATGTTGGAGCGAGCAAAATGAAGAACGCCAGAACGCAAAGCCCCGGGATCCGCCAACGCTCCTTTCGGTAGAGCCAGTACCCGCCCGCAAGGATGAGTACGATTCCGGTAGCCGCCAAAACGCCGCCGGATTCATGAAAGTCGTACTCTAGCGATTGTGGGTAGGGAAACACGAGCAGCCGGAGGTAGGTGTATACAACACGAGTTTCGGTCAGCAAATATCGAAGTGGGCTAATCTGTGCGGCCGCGCCGATGCCGACCGTCCGATCGTTCCAGTGAATAAGGAGCGCGAGAGCTAGAATGCTCAACGACGCTGCCGTGGCTAAGAAAATCACCCTCAATCTGGAAAATTTTCTCCCTCCCACCAGAATGGCTAGCGATAAGGGCACGGCAATCGCCGATTCCTTTCCTTCAAAGGCCAATGCAAAAAAAACAACCACCCAACCGATGCGCCGCTCGGCAAGTGCGATCAACGCCAATAATGAGAAGAAGCAAGCCAGCAGAGTCGATCGCTCGTAAACGTAAAGTAAGGCTGATGTCTGGATCGGGTGTACGAGAAAGATCGCTGCCGCTGCGATTGCAATCCATCTCTCGACGAAACGCCTCAGCAAAAAGAACAACAGCGCGGAATTCGCGACGTGAAGAAGCACATTTACGACGTGGTAGCCGGATGGGTCCAGGCCCCCCGCCAGATGGTTGAGATAGAAGGTGAGGAATGTCAGTTGCCGCAGGTGAAGGGGATTGAAAAAGTGGGACCATTGCGCGGCGTTCATAACATTCGCGTCATTGGTAATCAAGACGTCGTCGAAATGAAACGGATCGTTAAAAGAAGGAGCGAAAAGTAATATGCCCGCCAGAACCAAAAGGACCGCTATTCTCAGCGCATGTGGGTCGTCGCTCAGTTTCATATCTATGCTATAGTCGCCGGGCCGATTATACCGACTGGCAGAGTAAGAAAATGAAAATTGCCGTCGTCCATGACTGGCTGAACGGGATGCGAGGGGGAGAAAAGGTCCTTGAAGCCATTCTAGAGATCTACCCTCAGGCCGCGGTGTACACGCTTTTTCGCCAACGAAAAAAAGTGTCGCGCTCTATCGAATCGCATCGGATCGTGACGTCCTGGTTAAATCGCATTCCAGGCGTCCATCACCACTATCGCACTCTTTTACCGCTATTTCCCGTTGCCGTCGAGTCCTTCGATTTGCGTGGTGTCGATCTGGTGATTTCTTCGAGCCACGCGGTCGCAAAAGGCGTTCGTGCGGCGTCAGCCATACATATCTGTTACTGCCACACTCCGATGCGGTACATCTGGGACGCGGAAGATGACTATGGTTTTAATCGAGGACGATACTTGGCTATGCGCGCGCTTCGATCACGGTTGCGGCGGTGGGATCGTGAAACCGCCAATCGGGTCGATCATTTCATCGCCAACTCACGATTCGTGCAAGAACGTATTCGCAGGTACTATGGGCGTGATTCGGAGATCATTTACCCACCCGTTGACACCGAATTTTTTACGGCTTCGCCGTCCTGCCGGCGTGAAGAGTTCTATTTGGCATCAGGAGCTCTAGTTCCCTACAAGCGGATCGATAAGGTCATCGAAGCCTTCAATAAGCTTGGCCGCAGGCTCGTCGTCGCAGGAGACGGGCCGGAATTGAATCGGCTCCGGAAAATAGCTAAAACGAACGTCGAATTTCTCGGATGGGTGACTGACGAAGAATTGCAACGTTTATACCGGAGCGCCAGAGCCCTTGTTACGGCTGGTCGCGAGGATTTTGGCATTGTTGTTGTCGAGGCTCAGGCATGTGGTTGTCCGGTTGTTGCATTGAGTGCCGGCGGTTCGTTAGAAACAATTCAAGATGGGGTCAATGGGATTCTTTTCGCGGAGCAGCACGTGGATGACATCGTCCGTGCGATCCATCGATTTGAAACGATGACGTGGCCTGTCGAACGGGTCCGGCATCAGGTGGAGAGATTTTCGCGTGAAAACTTCCAGGCCAGAATTCGGAGCTTCGTCAGCGAGCGGACCGCCGGGAGCTCGGCCGTCCGGGTTGCCGAAGTTCAGCCCGCATAAGTCCGTTCAAGGCTTCTCGGGATCTGTCAAACGTCTGAGCGATGTAATCGTAGCTGCAGCCGCGTTCGTCATCCTCTCGCCAGTCCTGGCGTTGATCGCGTTAGCAGTCCGGATGACCGACGGCGGGGCCGTTCTTTACCGTCAGACACGGGTCGGGTTGAACGGCAGGTGGTTTACGATTCTCAAATTCAGAACCATGCGGGAACAGGCGGAGCGCGATCTCGGGCCGATTTGGTCGGTACCGCGCGATCCGCGATGCACCCGCATTGGTTACTACCTCCGCCGTTCCGGCCTGGACGAGCTTCCTCAACTCTGGAACGTCCTGCGCGGTGATATGAGTCTTGTGGGGCCGCGGCCCGAGCGCCCCGAGTTCACCCTCAAATTTTCCAAAGAATATCCTGATTACCACCAGCGGCACTCCGTTCGAGGTGGACTCACGGGCTATGCGCAAATTCACGGATGGCGCGGATACACGAGTCTTGAAGAGCGGCTCCGCCACGACCTTCATTATGTTCGCCATTGGTCTGTTCGTCTCGACCTTTACATCCTTTTGATGACGGTCACGCGGGGTTGGAGCGAGCGGACCAGGCCCGGCGTTTAAAATTTGTCGAGAATGGCAGGCTTGTGACTGTGAAGATGAAGCTTGAGCCGCCGCCTATCGAGCTGTAGCTCCGATGCCGGAGTGCGCTTGCTCATGAGATAACGTTTGAGGAATAACCGGGCGAAACGCTCGAAAATCTGTACGGCTCCAAGTCTCAACACGTGTTCGAAAATTGATTTTCGGCGGCCCTTTTTGATCTCAGCATACATGTCCCGATGGCGCCGCGATTCGAAGTTGGGAAATCGGCGCTGCGCAAAAGGGTTTGCGGCGATAAACCGGTCATACACATCTTTACCGTAGATCGGCTTCAGCGAGGCGACCTGCTGCGCCGTGAAGAGATCGGTTTCCAAAAGCGGCAGCGCTTGATCGCTGATGACATAGTTCATGCAGAGGCGCTTCCGAAGTCCTTTGATCTTGGCCCACACGATCGCGGAGAGGAACACTGCCCATACTTTGCCGTCTTCCACAATCATGAATAGATCCACATCCTCCAAGGAAGTCATGTTGCGGTGCGCCGTTGAACCTGAGAATGCAATCATTCGAACGAACGGCATCGAGGCAAGCGTCCGAAGGTGACGTTGCACGTCTAGGATGGCAGTTTCGCTGATCTTCTCGCGTTCCGCACGAAGTGCCAGCAAATGCTCGTCGGGTTTAAGCCCGAGCGAGTCGTAGATTCGCTTGAAACTCACTTCGTCGATCTCCACGTCGAACAATCGTTCGCGAAGTTCTGAAGGGGTGAGCGGATATTCGAATAGCCGCGCGTATTCAACGGTCTTGTGGATTGCCGCGCACACCGCGGCATATTCCCCTCCTCGCAGAGGAGGGGTGGATGCGCCGAGCGGAGCGAAGGCGCAGACGGGGTGGTCAGACCGGCGAAACCTCTCGGCCGAACGGACCTCCCCTCCTCTGCGAGGAGGCGAATGCGGCGGCATTTCCAACGCTTCTTGGTACGCTTCGAGCGTCAGCCTCGCCGTCTCCTTCCAAGAGAATTCCGCAGCCCGTTTGAGTCCCTTGGCCGAGAGTTCCTGCCGCAAACTCTGATCCTCGGTGATCCGCACCATTGCCTCCGTCATCTCCCTTACATTACGAGGATCCACCAAAACCGCTGCCTCGTTCGCTACCTCTCTCATTGATGAATTATTCGACGTGATGACCGGAGTACCGCAAGCCATCGCTTCGACGATCGGCAGACCGAAGCCTTCCAGCAGCGACGGATATACCAGCGCCGTCGCACCGCTGAATAATCCTGGTAAATCTGCGCGCGGCACATAGCCTAGAAATTTCACGCGGCCATTCAAACCGAGCGACCGCGCCTTCTGCTCGGCCGCGCCACCGTGATACCAGCGGTTGCCGGCGATGACGAGCTTGTGTTCTTTTACCGGTATTCGCGCAAACGCCTCGATGAGGCGTTCCAGGTTTTTTCGAGGCTCGAGATTCCCGACATACAGAAAATAAGGATTTCCAGGCTGTACAGTGACCGGCGCAAATTCGGGAGAAGCGGCAAGCGGCGTCACCCGGATACGATCCTCTGGAACACCGAGATGGCGAACGATTTCCCACTTTGAATATTCCGAATTGGTAATGATCAACCTGGCTTTTCGAGCCACGTAAGGAATGAGACGCCTGGTGTACGCCCGCTTCGTCAGAGGATGAGCCCTCCGCAAAACTTCAATTCCCATGTCGTGAATAGTCACGACATACGGCCTCTGTTCGGAGACCGGCGCCAGGAAGTTCGTGTAGTGGCAAACATCCGGCCCGATGGCATCGAGGACTTTGGGTAACATCAGATGGAGATAAAACGCCCGTACCGGAAAGTGCGCCGAATCCGCAAATTTCAAGTTTCCGTTGGCCGGGGAGAAGTCCATGCCGAGCCGCTGGTGCGAAAACACGACGAATTGATCGTTATGGTTCGCAGCGAGCATTGCTTTCAGCAACTCCTCGCAGTAGTAGCCCACACCCGACTTCCGTCCGTGCAGTACTGTCCCGTCAAACGCGATTCTCATGTCAAGACTTCTCGAGGGCGAGCATCCAGAAGGCGCTTAGTGTACAACAAACCGCGCGATTTTCGGCATATGATGTCCAACGATGTTGTCTTGGGGCCGCGTCCGGCGGGCGCTACAGCCGCTGGTTCTCAGATATTGGCTGAATCAACGGGCGCAGATGTCCGTAAAGACGCGTGTCGATGGATTTGAACTTGAAATCTTTCCCACGGTATTCCATCCGCGTTATTTCGGATCGAGTTCGATTCTTGCCAGGTTTGTGGGTTCCCTTCCCTTGGCTGGAAAATCGTTGCTCGATGTGGGTTGCGGATCGGGCCTTATCGGAATGTGTGCTGCACGCGTGGGTGCGCGAGTAACTGCAGTAGACATCAATCCCGAGGCGATTCGCTGCACCTTAACAAACGCGGAACGCAACGGTTTGCGCATAGACGCGCGCGTCAGCGACCTGTTCTCTGCACTCGCCCGAGACCAGTTCGATATCGTCGTGTGCAATCCTCCTTTTCTTCCGGGTAAATCCCGATCGTTGGCGGACGCCGCTTTTTATGGTGGTCCGAACTTCAACCTCATTTCCATGCTGGGGGCCGGAGCCCGGACACATCTTCACCCTGGCGGCGCGATCTACGTGATCTTATCTGCTGATGTCGACATTCCGCAGATCGAGCAGATCTTCCGCGAGCACGATTTCAGCGTTTCCAGAGTGCTGACCACGCGATGGTTACTGCGGGAGACCATGGTAATTCTATGCGCTCGATAAAGCCGGCCGCCGACAGCCTCTTTCTCTGCCCGCGATGCCGAAACCCGCTTGCGACCATCAGCCGGCCGTGTTTGTGTGGATTCGTTGTTCGCGAATCTAATGGCGTTATTGAACTAATGACGAGCGATGAGAGTGCAGCCGCAGATCCATTTATCACAGCGTACGAACAAGTACGGCTTGAGGAAGGCTGGGGAGGCGACGATCTGGACCTCCCGTTTCATGCAAAGCGGCACCGTAACATTTGGGATATCCGGCAGCGTTCGTTTCGCGTGTTCCAATCGATCGCAACAAATCTGGAACGCGGACTCGCGCTCGACGTTGGAGCCGGCAATTGTTGGATGACCCGTTACCTCGCCCACTGGGGATTCGAATCCATTGCTGTCGATATCAATACTAGTTCTGTTGATGGACTCCAGGCCGGCCAAAAATTCATTAACCAAGGTTCGCGATTTCTGCGGGTGCGTGCCGGAATAGAACGGTTGCCCTTTCCATCCGAGCGCATTAGACTACTCGCCACCAACGCCGCTTTCCACTATGCGGGCGACTTCCGTAATGCTCTTTCGGAATTTGAAAGAGTCCTCATCCCGGGCGGAACGATAGCTATTGTGGATACGCCCTTCTATGCGAATGCGGCCGATGGAGAACGCATGTTAGCTGAGCGCGTTGAAGAGTTTCGTAGAAAGTACGGCATGACGGAAGCTTTGGCACGCAGTTCGCGCTTTTTGACGTTCAATGAACTGGAGGAACTGGGCGCCTCGGTGAAGCTGAAGGCAGAGGTGCATGCCGTTTGGCCCGGCGCTGGCCGAAAGTACGAAGACATTCGCGCGAGACTCTTCAGACGCCGGATCGCTCAATTTCCGGTGGTTATCTTGGTTAAGTCATGAAGAAGAAGGTTCTGCTGTTCTTTCCTTCCTATCGCAGTATCGAAGCCGCTCCGCCGTTGGCTTTGCTCGCGCTTGCACCGATTGCGGAACAACGCGATTTGGCTGTGGACATTGTTGATTCCACAATCGAGCCAAGATACCGGGAGCGGATCATTGAACAACTATCCGACGCGGTATGTGTCGGCATTTCGATTGTGACAGGTCCGATGATCGAGGAGGCCATTGAGATCGCCAGGGCCGTGAAATGCGCCAGACCTGATGTTCCGGTGATACTCGGGGGTTGGCATCCATCGACGCTTGCCCAGCAGAGCTTGAGCGCGCCTTACGTCGATATCGTTGTAAGGGGCCAGGGAGAAATCACATTTGGTGAAATCCTGGATCGCCTCATTTCAGGCAGAACGCTGGAAGGCATCAATGGTTGCTCGTACCGCGACGCCGACGGCCGGATCGTCCACAACGGGACGCGGCCGACGACCAACATCTCCGAGCTTCCGGCCAAGTCTTACCACTTGATCGATATCGAGCCATATGCGAAATTGTCAGGCCGGCGATGGATCTATTACACATCCAGTCACGGCTGTCCTTACGATTGTTCTTTCTGCTCGAACGCGAGTCTGTACGGACGCGCGTGGAACGCGTTACCCGCGGAACGTGTGGTAGAAGAACTTGTCGAATTGGTTAAATGGTTTCGTCTCGACCTTGTTTCGATCGTCGACGACAACTTCATGGTCGACCGCAAGCGCGGAATCGACATCGCAAAGGGACTCCTCGCTTCTGAAGCGCGATTTGATTGGTGTATTCAAACGACCGCCAATTTCTTACTGCGTTCCAACGACGAGGAACTGCGTTTGATGCGGCAGGCCGGTCTCAGCCGCGTCTTCATCGGTGCAGAGTCGGGCTCTGACGAAGTCCTGCGTTCCGTCAACAAAGTTCGATTCCAAAGCACAAGAGTGCTTCACGACGTCGCTGAGAAGTGTTATCGAGCCGGCATCACGTGCACGTTCTCGCTCATCTTCGGATTGCCCGAAGAAACCACGAATGACCGGAGCCAGACCATCTTGATGATTCGCGAGATCAAGTCTCGATATCCAGCAACGGAATTTCATAGCAACATTTACACGCCGTATCCGGGCGCCCCAAATTTCAGGCACGCGGTGGCCATGGGATTGCGCGAACCGGAATCGCTGGAACAATGGGCGGAGTTCTATCCAAAATTTCAACGCCTGCCGTGGATAGATGAAAAGACCCACGGAGAGATTCAGCGCATCCGTGACTACATTCGGATCGCCTATGGCGCAGCGCCGGTGCGGCCTCGCTCGCGCTGGCGTCAAGCGGCGCATTCAATGCTCGGCCCGGTTGCGCGGGCGCGGCTGAGCTCTGAGCGCTACGCGTGGCCGGTTGAACTCTGGGTTCTGCGGTCAATGAGCCGTCTGAAAAATGCGATCGGTCTGCGGACTGTTCGCACGCACGTAACGCAATCATGATCCTGCTGTTCAATCCCCGGAGCGCCCGCTGGAAGCATCGAGTCCCATTGTCCCTGCTGTCCCTCGCAGCCATGCTCGAAGGCCGATACGATTACGAAATCGTCGACGGCAACATTGAAACAAATGCCGAAGCGAAGCTTGCCAGCACAATTCGGAATAAAGGTATTCGCTATCTCGGTGTGACGGTCATGCCCGGACCGCAACTGGTCGAAGCGATCACCATCACGCAACATCTCAAGGCCGACTTTCCTCACTTGAAGGTGATCTGGGGTGGTTACTTTCCGTCACTTCACAGCAAAGTATGTCTGGAATCCGGCTTCGTCGATTTTGTTGTTTCCGGACCGGGAGAATTTGCGTTCCTGGAACTCATCGACTCGCTTGAAAATCGAGCACGAATTTCGAGCAGGGATGCGCACGTTGTTCCGCTGCTGCCGTATCACCGCGTCGATATGCACGAATATATCGGCAAGACATGTCTTGGGACCCGGACGGTTTCCTACCATTCAAGCTTTGGGTGCCCCTTCCTGTGCGGCTTCTGTGCTGTTGCTGCGATCTATAAAGGACGCTGGACTGGAAAGCCGGCATCCACGGTCGCGGAAGAAGTGCTTTGGCTGCGCGATCAGTATGGCGTCAATGCCATCGAGTTCATCGACAATAATTTCTTCGTCGGCGAACATCGTACGACCGAAATTGCGCGTCGCCTTCGCGATAGCGGCATTACGTGGTGGGGCGAAGCGAGGCCGGATACCTTGATGGAATTTTCCGACGCCGGCTGGCGGGAGATGCGCGATGGCGGCTGCAAAATGATTTTTTTTGGTGCCGAGTCCAGCTCCAACGATGTGCTCGACCTAATGGACAAAGGCGGCACGCAGACGCCCGACACGGTTTTGCAGCTGGTCGAACGCACGAAGAAATTAGGAATCGTTCCGGAGTTTTCCTTCGTCTTGGGGACGCCGTCGGATGACATCGATGCCCAAATCGAACGAGATATCCGGTATATTCGTCGGATCAAGACGATTAATCCCGAAAGCGAGATCGTCATTTACGTGTATTCGCCTGTCTTTTTTGAAGACGCTCCTCTCGTTCGGCGCGCCTTTTCTTTTGGGTTCGAATTTCCCAAACGTCTGATCGATTGGCTTGATCCGGTTTGGCAAACATTCGATTTAAGAAAGGACCCGAAGACGCCCTGGCTCGAGCCGCGACACATCGAACGCATTATGAATTTCGAACGGGTTTTGAATGCGAGGTTTCCGACTATTTCGGATATCAAGCTAAAACCCTGGCAAACGGGTATTCTCAAGACGCTCGGCGCATGGCGGTATAAATTAGGTTTCTACGTAGCACCTTGGGAAATTCGGTTCGTCGCGAATCGATTGTTTCGATATCGCCAGCCGGAGATCGAAGGTTTTTAGGTTGCCTATGATTGATATCTTGCTCGGTCACGCCTATTTTTTGAAATACGACATCATCGAACGGCGTGTAATGAAACCCTACCCGCCGCTGGGAATTCTGTATCTTTCCGCCTATCTGAAGCGCGCCGGTTTCGCCGTTGAGGTTTTCGATGCGACGTTCCGCGATTTTTCGGATTTCGAAGACGCCGTTCGGCGTGTGAGGCCGGGCATTGTCGGCCTTTATGCAAACATCATCACGCGCGAGAACGTTCTTCGCCTGGCAAAAATCGCAAAAGCGAATGGAGTTGAATTTGTTCTTGCCGGTGGTCCCGACGCTTCGGAATGGTGCGAGCGGTATTTCGAGAATGGTGTCGACATCATCGGCACCAACGAAGGTGAGCTCACATTAGAGGAGCTCATCCCCTTGCTTCAGAAGAAGGAGATGACGAATCTGGAAGAAGTGCGGGGAATCATCTTCCAAAAGAATGGCCGCGTCCATCGCACGCCACCACGGCCCGCAATCACGGATCTCGACTCGCTTCCTTGGCCCGATCGCGATGTGCTTCATTTGGATGAATACTTCAGCGCATGGAAGTCGCACCACGGTGAAAGCTCGGTTTCACTGATAACGGCTCGCGGTTGTCCTTTTCATTGCGCGTGGTGTTCGAGCGAAGTTTTTGGACACACCCATCGACAACGCTCAGCAAAGGATGTTGTCGACGAGATGCTGATGTTGAAGGAACGCTATAGCCCAGACATCATGTGGATCTCCGACGATGTCCTTACCATCAATAAGAAATGGACCCAGGATTTCATCCGCGAGGTTAAAGCGCGCAACGCTCAGCATCCATACGAATGCCTATCACGCGTGGACTTGGTCGATCGCCAGATCCTTAAAGGCCTCAGCGAGACCGGATGTTTCCGCATTTGGTATGGCGCGGAATCGGGCTCGCAGAAAGTCCTCGACAGCATGCGTAAAGGCACAACCGTCGAGCAAGTGCGCGAAGCCGCCCGAATCACCCAAGAATTGGGGATGCAGGCAGGTTTCTTCATTTTGCTCGGATACCCGGACGAAACGACGGCCGATATCCGCGCGACTATCGATTTTTTGAAGGAAACTCGGCCCGACGTCGTCGGGACCTCGGTGGCGTTTCCAATCAAAGGAACGGAATTTTACGAGCGCGTTGCGAATCGCGTCATTCCGAACGAGAACTGGTCATCGCGGAACCAAAACAAACTGCTCTTCAAAGGAAAGTATCCACGCCTCTATTACTGGTTTGCGGCTCGGTGGCTGGTGAAGGAAGTCAACGTGGACAAGATGTGGCGCATGCCGAACCGGCCGTACATGAAAATTGCCGTGGAATCCGCGAAGCTCATTGTCGCCCGCCTCGGTGTCGCTCTCGTTGATGCGGCTTCCTTCCGGCGGACGCATCCGAAAAAACTGGCCCCATCCCAACACCACGCTTGATAGTCTGCCTAGCGCTTCGTTATGCGAAAAGGGGGGACTCGAACCCCCACGGCGTGAACCACTAGATCCTCAGCCGTCCAAGGTTTTGGACGATTTCTGACGAAACGCTCTCGAACGGTCGTAAACCCGGCCATCAATGTCTTTCGCGCGTTCTCGGTGGATCGAATTGCCTTCTCAGCGACTGTCCGTTGCAGGTCTCGCAACTGCGCGCCCTAACACGAAAGGGCCGAATCGTCGGCGGCACCATTGCTGAGAACCTTGAAGTTATGGAAGCGTCGAAT
>Ga0066709_100004060_pt1 | contig 11520 bp, 11 predicted proteins | sample GraSoiAngelo_158_FD_79665 | JGI IMG/M metagenome (GOLD analysis project Ga0066709, IMG submission 79665) | Grasslands soil microbial communities from the Angelo Coastal Reserve, California, USA - 14_1009_16_30cm | ecosystem: Environmental > Terrestrial > Soil > Grasslands | place: USA... | reverse complement strand
TCATCACAAGAGGTTGAGCTTTTTGACGGCCTTCTCAGTTGGGCGGTGACGTTATCGGGGTACCAAAAGCCCGTGACCAATCCCACCGTGGAGTTCATGCCGCAAGCGTTCTTCAACGCGAACGCGTGCCGGGGCAAACCATGCCGCGTTTGGGGTTGGTACCCGAATACCGGCGGAAACGTTGTCTACGTGCACGAGGCGGCGCGCGCATTGATCGAGGACAGCTCGGATCCGAAAAGCTTGCTCGCTGCGTCAATTGTCGTGCATGAGTTCACGCATTACCTCCAGGCTGCGAATCGCAGCTTCGCGAAATACGGGTGCGCGCAAGCGCTGGCCTTAGAACGCGAGGCCTACAAAGTCCAGAACGCTTACATCGCGGCGTACGGCCGGTATATGCAAGTCGGCATTTCAATGCAAAACAGCGGCTGCGAAGGAAGCGCAAGCGAGATCGACTCTCCTGCGGCCGCGGGAACTCAATAGATAGCTCTGTCGCGACCGGTTGCGCGGTCCATTCCCTTGGCCGCGTTCATTCCCGTGACGCTCCGGAAAACAGTGCCGTCCAAATCGGCTTCGGTGAAATCTGCGTCGGCGATGTTTGCGCCGGTCAGATCCGCTCCGGAAAGTTTGACGCGATACAGATTCGCACCTCTCAAATCGGCGCCCTTGAGATCCGCAAACGTCATGAGCGATCGGTTGAGGTCGGCATGACTTAGATTCGCGCCGGCCAGATTGGCGCCGCTTAAATCAGTGCGCATCTGTCCCATGCCTTGATTTTTAATATCGACGCCCAATTTCGCTCCGCTCAAGTTCGCTCCACGCAGATTCGCGCCGGCCAATTCGGCGATCATCCGCACGCCCGATAGATTGGCGCCTGCAAAATTCGGCTTTTCCTTAACCGATCCGCCGAGGATCACCAGACTCAGCATGCTGCTGTCGGAAAGATCCGCACCTGCGAATGTCGCGCCCATGACCCATGCGCCGTTCAAGGTCGCCCTCACCAATTTCGCGCCTGCAAGATTGGCCGACACGAGTCGCGTACCGAACAGATTGGCGCCCGAGAGATCGGCACGGCCGAAGTCGACGTTGCTGAGATCCAGATCGGAAAGATCCTTGCCCGCGAAATCGACTGGATTGCTGCGCTCAGCGCGGGCCAGGCGCTCACGCACCTGTTCAGCCGTGAAGTCGGCGCCCCACGACAGCGGTCCCGTGGAAAGCGCAAGGACAACAAACACAAACTTGTGCAGAGGTCGCGGTTTCATCTGCACTCGCCGATGCCAACCTCAGCGAAGATTTTCGGCGTGAAATCGAAGGTGGTCTTCAATGAACGTGGCGATGAAGAAATAGCTGTGGTCATAACCGTCCTGCAATCGCAGATCGAGGGGTACGCCGAAATCGCGACACGCCTGCCGCAGCAGCTCCGGCTTGAGCTGGCTTTCGAGGAACGAATCGCCGGTTCCTTGATCGACCAATATTTTCGGACCTGTCCAGCCGCGATCTTCAATCAGCGCCGTTGCATCATATTCGCGCCAGCGCGCGCGGTCATTGCCCAGATAACCCCTCAGCGCTTTCTCGCCCCACGGACAACGGATCGGCGATGCGATCGGCGCGAAGGCCGACACCGACTTGAAATCGCGCGGGTTCTTGAGCGCAATGGTAAGCGCGCCATGGCCGCCCATCGAATGACCGAAAATTGCCGCGCGTGTCGGATCGACGGGCAACGCGGCCGCCGCGTCCGCGCGCAGTTCCTTCGTGATGTAGGAATACATGCGATAACCGCGCGACCACGGCGCCTCGGTGGCATCGACATAGAAACCGGCGCCAAGCCCGAAGTCGTAGCTCTCGCCTTCGCCCGGAATGCCCAACCCTCTCGGACTCGTATCCGGCACGACGATCGCCAATCCAAGCACAGCGGCGATTCTCTGTGCGCCCGCCTTGACAATGAAGTTCTCTTCGGTACAGGTGAGACCCGATAGCCAATAGAGGATCGGCACGCGCGCCGACTTCGCTTGCGGCGGCAGGAACACGCCGAAGCGCATCGGGCATCCTGTCTCCCGCGATTGATGCGTATAGACACTCTGAACGCCGCCGAAGCAGCGGTTTTGAGTGACAGCCGTGATCGTGCCTTCCAAGCGGCACCTCGCTTGTCGATGATGCGCAGAGCACCATCGAAGTAAAAGCCCAGGCGCAGACAATACGCCTGGGCTTCGCCTTGATCGGCGTGCTTACTCTGTGCTCAAGCGTGGGCGAGCACGCCCTTTTGCTTTGCTGTATGCGTGGCGATCAAATCCATGAGCGGCGGCGACAGACAATCATAAGGCTCCAGACCCAGTTCTTTGAGCCTCGCCCTCACCGCCCCCATGTTCGCGGGATCGGCGCCCGCTTCGATGATCGAGGATACGAATGCCGCGAACTCCGGCGGCGACCAGCCTTGCTCGGGCGAGAGCTCGGTATGGATGAAGTCCACGCCGTACAACGGGTGGTTCTTGTTCTCGATGCGTCCATACATGTGCACGCCGCAACCCGTGCACGCGTAACGCTGGATGGTGGCGCTTGGGTCCACGACTTTCAGCTTGTCCGCGTTTGCAGTCACACTGAGCTTGTCGCGCGGCGCTACCGCAACCTGCGAGAACAGTGCGCCGGCGGGCTTCCAGCACTTCGTGCAGCCGCAAACGTGATTGTGGGCGGACTGGGTCTTGATCGATACGGCAACTTTCCCGTCGGTACATTTGCAGTACAGCGTGCCGCCTGCGAAATTTGGAGCCGCCGGCTTGATGCCACGATCGACCGCCGGATGGATGGAAACTGTATTGGCCATGATTGCACTTCCTCCTGTAACGAACCGACTGCCGAGCCATCGGCGCTATCGTCTAGCACCGTGATGGGTCCTTCATCTCACTCACAACTGTAATCTGATTCTCTCCCCACTCCTACCTTCAACAACGTGCTCAACGGGCGTTCGTCCGTTTGCGTCAATAGGTAACCACTGCGCGAATCGATTTGCCCTCGTGCATCAGATCGAAACCTTCGTTGATCCGCTCGAGCGGCAGGACATGCGTGATCAAATCATCGATGTTGATTTTGCCTTCCATGTACCAATCGACGATCTTCGGCACGTCGGTGCGGCCGCGCGCGCCACCGAACGCTGTGCCTTTCCAGACGCGACCCGTTACCAGCTGGAATGGGCGCGTCTTGATCTCCTGACCGGCGCCCGCGACGCCGATGATGACGGCAACGCCCCAGCCGCGATGACAGCACTCCAGCGCCTGGCGCATCACATCGACGTTGCCGATGCACTCGAATGTGTAGTCGGCGCCGCCACCGGTGAGTTCCACGATATACGGAACGAGATCGCCCTTCACTTCCTTCGGATTGACGAAGTGCGTCATGCCGAATTTGCGCGCCAACGCTTCGCGCGCCGGGTTGAGGTCGATGCCCACGATCATGTTGGCGCCTGCCATGCGCGCGCCTTGGACCACGTTGAGGCCGATCCCGCCGAGCCCGAATATAACAACGTTGGCACCGGGCTCGACCTTGGCCGTATTGATGACCGCGCCGATTCCCGTCGTGACGCCGCAGCCGATATAGCAGACCTTGTCGAAGGGTGCGTCTTCGCGAATCTTCGCGACGGCGATTTCAGGGAGCACGGTGAAATTGGCGAACGTGGAGCAGCCCATGTAGTGATACAGGGGTTTGCCGCCGATCGAGAAGCGGCTCGTGCCGTCGGGCATGACGCCTTTGCCTTGCGTGGCGCGGATCGCCGTGCAGAGGTTCGTCTTGCGCGACAGGCATGACTTGCACTGCCGGCACTCGGGCGTGTACAGCGGAATGACGTGATCGCCTTTTTTGACGCTTGTCACGCCCGATCCCACGTCAACGACGATCCCCGCCCCTTCGTGACCGAGGATTGCGGGGAACAGCCCCTCGGGATCGCCGCCCGAGCGGGTGAATTCGTCGGTGTGGCAGATGCCGGTCGCCTTGATCTCGACCAATACCTCACCGGCCTTGGGACCGGCCAACTGCACGGTCTCGATGGTCAGAGGCACCCCAGCTTTTTGAGCGATAGCAGCGCGAACGTCCATGGTCGACCCTCCTCTGCATCTCGCAGATCAGCGTTTTTTGGTTGATCCGCGCAACCGGAATCTTGGTCCTGAACGAGGAGCCGTGACAAGTCAATTTTCACAAGAGACCTCCTCCGGCTTGTAATTTTTTCAAACGCAATCATCCCTCGACCGCGGTCGTTCAGCAAGCCGCTCGCTTGCGTTTCCATCGCGACGCGAATGCGCTCACTGATTGACTTTGCAGTTTTGTAGGAAGAAACTGACTTCGCTGGCGCGATGGATCGAATGCCGGCAAATTCGGACGTCGCGCATACGTTTTTCACCGCCCCAACACGGCGATGACCCCTAGGAGGACGTATGAAATCAACAAGCTCGTGGATTTACGGAGCGCTGGCTTCGACGTGGCTGCTCGCGTGTCCCGGCGCCGCATTGGCGAACTCGGACGTCGAGAAGCTGACTGCCGATCCCAAGAACTGGGCGATGCAGGCCGGCGATATGTACAACCAGCGGTACAGCAAGCTGACGCAGATCAACGCGCAAAACGTCGGCAAGATGCAGGTCGCGTGGATGTTCTCCACCGGAGTGCTGCGCGGTCACGAAGGATCGCCGCTGGTTATCGACGGCGTGATGTATTTGCATACGCCGTTTCCCAACAAAGTATTCGCGATCGATATCGATACACAGAAAATCAAATGGCGCTACGAACCGAAGCAGGACGCCGCCGTGATACCGCAGATGTGCTGCGACACCGTGTATCGGGGCCTCGCGTACGCGGAAAAGAAAATCTTCCTGCAGCAGGCCGACAGCACGCTGGTCGCGCTTGATGCGGGAACAGGCAAAGTGCTTTGGTCCGTCAAGAACGGCGATCCCAAAGTCGGCGCGGTCAACACCAACGCGCCGCATGTATTCAAGGACAAGGTGATCACCGGCATTTCGGGCGGTGAATGGGGCGTGCGCGGATTTCTCGCCGCCTACGACATCAATAGCGGCAAGCTGGTCTGGAAGGCATACAGCACCGGTCCCGACGCCGAGATGCTGATCGATCCGGAGAAGACGATGACGTGGACCGACGGCGCGCTGAAGCCGGTCGGCAAGGATTCGTCGCTCAAGACGTGGCAAGGCGATCAGTGGAAGATCGGCGGCGGCACAACGTGGGGGTGGTACAGCTACGACAAGAGCCTCAATCTTCTCTTCTACGGAACTGGCAACCCGTCGACGTGGAACCCAGCCCAGCGGCCGGGCGACAACAAGTGGTCGATGACGATCTTTGCGCGCGACGTGGACACCGGGCAGGCGAAATGGGCCTATCAGATGACGCCGTACGACGAATGGGATTTCGACGGTGTCAACGAGATGATCCTGGCCGACATCGACGTCAAAGGTAAACCAACGAAGGCGCTCGTCCATTTTGATCGCAACGGATTCGGCTATACGCTCGATCGGACAACGGGCGCGCTCCTCGTCGCCGAAAAGTACGACCCAGCGGTCAACTGGGCAACGAACGTCGACATGAAGACCGGCCGTCCGCAAGTGGTGTCCAAGTATTCGACCGCGCAGAACGGCCCCGACAAAAACACTAAGGGGATCTGCCCGGCCGCGCTCGGCACCAAGGATGAGCAGCCGGCGGCGTTCAATCCGAAGAACAAACGGTTCTACATCCCCACCAACCATGTCTGCATGGATTACGAGCCGTTCAAGATCGATTACACGGCTGGCCAGCCCTACGTCGGCGCCACGCTGTCGATGTTCCCGGCGCCGGGCGGTAGCACCATGGGCACCCTCACCGCGTGGGACGCAGGAACCGGAAAGATCGTGCAATCCAAGCCCGAGAAGTTCTCGGTCTGGAGCGGTGTGCTGGTGACGGATGGCGGCATCGCGTGCTATGGAACTCTCGAGGGTTATCTCAAGTGCGTCGACGCAAACGACATCAACAAGGAGTTGTTCAAGTTCAAGACACCGTCGGGCATCATCGGCAACGTCTTCACCTATGAGCACAAGGGCAAGCAGTACATGGGCGTGTTTTCGGGGATCGGCGGCTGGGCGGGCATCGGCATGGCCGCGGGGCTCGATCCGGAGCACGGTACCGACGGCCTCGGTGCCGTAGGGGGTTACAAGGAGCTCCGCGATTACACCGAGCTCGGCGGCTCGCTCACTGTATTCGCGCTTCCATAGCGGTTTCGAAAATGTCCTAACGATCGCCGGCGCGGCTGATGCTGCGCCGGCGACGTACGCTTCCGGAGACGGACTGTCGGCAACGCGGACGGCTGGCTCGGGACGCAAACTCCGGCGTCATTCCGCGATCAAATGGTTATGCGCATGTTCCCAAACCGATGGGTGGTCGTGTTCATCCTTTGCGCAGCGTCGGACGGTGTCGCCGCCGCCGACGCGCCAGACAAGTCTGCGGGTCCGCAACAGAGCAATCCGACGTATCGCGTTGTCGACGGCTACAAGGTCGATGCAAACACGATGAACGGCTTTCGCGCGTGGCGCGCTGCCGCGTGCGATCGCTGCCACGGCGCCAATCAAGAGGGGCTGGTCGGACCGTCGCTATTGGAAAGCCTGAAGACTCTCAGCAAAGAAGACTTCGTCAAGACGGTTCGCGACGGTCGCCTCGACAAGGGAATGATGAGCTTTTCGTCGAGCAAGACGGTGATGGACAACATCGATAATCTGTATGCCTACCTGAAGGGTCGATCCAACGGCGACATCACGCGCACGAAGGTGGAAGAGCTGAAATAGTGAATGACCGTTTCATGTGCTGCGCGGTTGTATTAGCGTTTGCATTCGGCTGTGTCGGCGTCGAGGCGGAGGAAACGCGCGCCGCGTTTCGTCCTTGCATCGATCCGAGCAACCTGCCGTTTGCGAACACCCAAGGCGAAGGATTCGAAAATCGGATCGCCGACCTGTTCGCGCAAAAGCTTGGCTTGCCGGTGCAAGCCTATGCGTTCCCGCAGCGGATGAACTTCATTCGCAACACGCTGCGCTACAAATTGCCGGGGGAGGATTTTCGCTGCGACATCGTGATGAGCCTCCCGGCGGGTTTCGATCAAGCGCTGACAACGGCCCCCTATTACCGCTCGACCTATGCGCTGGTGTATCCGAAAGGAAAAGGGCTTGACCAGGTGAAGAGCGGCGGCGACCTGCTCGCCCTCTCAGCCGATCGTCGAAGCAAGCTGACGATCGGAATCCATGACAAGTCCCCCGCCTCCATCTGGTTGGTGAAGCACGGCATGGAAGCGCAGGCAAAGCCGTATCAGATGATGTCGCCGGACCCGGACCAATATCCCGGCCAAATCATTGAGAAGGACCTCGCGCAAGGAAAAATCGACGCCGCCGTTGTCTGGGGACCGATCGCCGGGTATTACGCGAAGCGCGTCCGAGATGTCGAACTCGTCGTCGTTCCGCTGCGCTCGGAGCCGGGCGTCAAATTCGATTATGCAATCGCGATGGGCGTTCGATACGGAGAACGCGAATGGAAGGAGACCGTCGAGAAGCTCATCGTCGAGAACCAATCGACGATCACGGGGATCCTTCGCGAGTATGGAGTCCCGCTGGTCAACGAGCGCGGCGAGCCGATGTAGATGAAAATACAGTACGCGCTATTGTTGATTATCGGAGCTGCACAGGCGGCGCTTGCGAATGACTTTCCCACGCGTGCCCGCGTCGAGTTCGTTTTGAGCTGCATGCGCGAAAGCAAGGCGCCGCAGCAGGAGTCGATGTACAAGTGCTCCTGCGCGATCGACGTGATCGCCGAAAAGGTCGACTACAGCACATGGGTCGACCTTTCGACGGTCGCCAACGCCACGACCATTGCGGGAGAGCGCGGCGGCGTCATGCGCGACATGAAGGATGGGCGCAAGATGATCGCGTCGTACCGCGAGCTGCAAGAAGACGCCAAGAAGCGCTGCTTCCTCAAGGAGTAGGTGGAGTCATCCTTGCGAAGCGTGTCTTAGAGCGTGGGTATCCACGCTAGTCCGCGTCTACCACCTGATACCGACCGCCCTGTGGCGGCGACTGGTCCAGCAATTTTCGTCTGAGTGCTTCGCGTATCGCCTGCGCCTTCTTGATGTTCTCGTCGGAACAGGTGCATGGAACGGGGTCTGACACAGTTTCCGGGCGGTGTTGTTTTACGCTAGGCATGAGTTCGTGAGTCGATGTTTGAAAGATCGGCGTGATCGCCGACCTTCCGCTGCAAACGACATACCAGTTGTGGTGAACATGCTGTTTTGCCATTTGAATCGATGGGCGCCTGGGCAAGTAGCGCTTTGATCCGTCGAATAAAATGAAGACTCGGTCGTCTGTTACTGGACTCTCTCCGTGCGCAGATCATCCGAATGGAACGGACCGCCGGTTGACGTAACCGAAACGCTTTGCGCCGTGGATCGTCAGGTGCGGCAGACGATCTCTCGAGACCCTCAGGTCTTCGATAGGCGGCTCTTCGATGGGCGGCTCCGGCGGTTCATTGTCGGGCGGTGGATGCGGTGGCGGTTCCTGATCGGGCGGCGGCTCCTCGATCGGAGGCAAATGCGCGCTGCGAGTCATCATCGTTCCTCCAATTCGGCCTTATAGCGCAGTCTGGCTTCATGCTCGGCGCGGACGTCGCCGATTTCGCGCATCACGGCCGCGACGTCGGGAATCCTCGTGTTCGCCGCGACGTGGCCGCTGAGCTGGATCTCGTCGTGCAGGGCTCCGCGCTCGTAATGCGACCATATTTCCTTGCCGAACTGCATCGACGCGAGCGCCGGCGCATAACGACTGAAATAACTCGTGATGTTATCGACGTCCCGCTGCAGCAGGCGCGCTGCATTGTTGTTGCCTGCCGCGTTGACGGCCTGCGGCAAATCGATGATCACCGGACCGCCGCGATCGACGAGGACGTTGTACTCCGACAAGTCGCCGTGGATGACACCCGCGCACAGCATGCGGACAACCTGGCGAATCAACGTAGCGTGATACGCGAGCGCACGCTCGGGATCGAGGACGAGATCGTTGAGTCGCGGCGCGGCGTTGCCTTTCGCATCAGTGAGCAATTCCATCAGCACCACGCCCTGGAAAAAACCGTAGGGTCGCGGAACACGCACGCCGGCGGCGGCGAGGCGATACAACGTGTCGACCTCCACGTTTTGCCAAGCTTCTTCCTGCGCCTTGCGCCCGAAGCGTGTCCCTTTCTCCATCGCGCGTGCCTGGCGGCTGTTCTTGGTCTTGCGTCCTTCCTGATACAACGCCGCTTGCCGAAAGTTGCGCTTGTTCGCGTCCTTGTACACCTTGGCGCAACGCAGCTCCTGACCACAACGGACCACGTAAACCGTGGCCTCCTTGCCGCTCATCAATTGATGGAGCACGACATCGATCAAGCCCTCTTGAACGAGCGGCTCGAGCCGCTTCGGGGTTCTCACAACCGGCGGGTCCTAGTGCTTCGTCCTGGAACGCGAGTAGGACGAGCCTGTACTGCCCGTACTGCGGCCTTTGACCACACGGCTCCGACCAGCACGCGGCTGTGCGTTGCTGTTCGTGCGTCCGCGCTGCGTGAACACAGGTTGCGCAACCGCATTCGGATCGGGCTCGAAGCCCGGGACGACGTGCCGGGGGATCGAGCGCTTGATGAGTCGCTCGATATCGCGCAGAAATGCATGCTCGTCGACGCACACGAGCGAGATCGCTTCGCCTCCGGCGCCTGCGCGTCCGGTGCGGCCGATGCGATGGATGTAATCGCCGGGGACATTCGGAAGGTCGTAGTTGACGACATGCGGCAACTGGTCGATGTCAATTCCGCGTGCGGCGATGTCCGTGGCAACCATCACCTCGACTCCGCCGGACTTGAATTGAGCCAACGCCTGCGTGCGCGCATTCTGCGTCTTGTCGCCGTGCATCGCCACCGCGCGAATGCCATCGCTGTGAAGCGAGCGAACCAGTTTGTCGGCCCCATGCTTGGTGCGCGTGAATACCAACACTTGCCGCCAGCGATGGTGACTGACCAACCAGGCCAGCAACTTGCTCTTGTCCGCGCGATTGACCGGATGCAGGCGTTGATTGATCGCATCGACGGTGGAATTGGGCGGCGTCGCCTGGATCGTGCGCGGCCGATTCAGCAATTTTTCGGCCAGCGTTTTGATCTCGGAAGAAAAGGTAGCGGAGAACAGCAGGTTCTGCCGCTGTTTGGGCAGCAGCGCGAGAACGCGTTTGACATCGGGGATGAACCCCATGTCGAGCATTCGATCCGCTTCGTCGAGCACGAAGATCTCGACGCGTGAAAAATCGACGTGTCCTTGAGCATGGTGATCCAGCAGTCGGCCCGGCGTTGCAACCAAAAGGTCGATGCCGCGCCGAAGCTGCGCGGTCTGCGGTCCAAAGCCAACGCCGCCGATCAACACCATCGACGTAAGTTTCAGATGTTTGCCGTAAGTTTTGATAAATGCATCGACTTGCGCGGCCAGTTCGCGCGTCGGAGCGAGGATTAATGCGCGCAACGGTTTGCGCGAACCCGCGCCGTAGGGTGACGGGCGCGCGGAGAGCCGCTGGAGCATCGGCAGGACGAATCCAGCCGTCTTGCCGGTTCCGGTCTGCGCACCGGCTAATAGATCGCCGCCCGCCAGCACAGCGGGAATCGCCTGCCGCTGTATGGGCGTCGGAATGGTGTAACCCTGATCGGCGACCGCGCGCAGCAGCGCGTCGGACAGCCCGAGTGTAGAAAAAGACATGACAACCTTCGAAGGGGTGCTCGGCCATTCGCCCAAAGGACGGCCAGTCACAGCCAAACGAGAGAAGCTACGGGGGTCGGAATCGACTGCGGCAAGGGGACTGGATCAACGGCCGCAGCCGCATTATACCTTGAGCGCTCGCATCGCCGCGGACGTATGATTCGCGCATGACTCACGCCATCTCACCGCTCGTCGCTGCTCACGTCCTCGTCGGATTCCTATTTGCGTTCAGCGGTTGCTCGACAATGCCGGCCGCGGACCCGCGCATCGATGCCGAGCGCAACAGGATCGTCATCGAGAGCTCGATCCGGACGGATCAGGACCGGCGCATGGATGCGGCGCGCCATCCGGCCGAGTTCCTTCCATTTACGAAAGTGAAACGGGGCATGCAGGTGCTCGACGTTTCGGCGGGCGCAGGATACACGTCACAGCTTCTGGCGTTGGCCGTCGGCCCCACTGGCACGGTGTGGGCGCAGCGCGAGCAGATCGGCGCGGCGCTCGCCAAGCGACTGAGCGACCACCCGCAGAGCAATTTGGTCGTCGTCATACGTCCATTCGAAGATCCGGTGCCCGACCAGGCCCCGAAGCTCGATCTGATCACCTTGATCCTCAACTACCACGACATCACGTACCTTCCGGTCGACCGCGCCAAGATGAATCAGCGGTTGTTTGCGGCATTGAAGCCCGGCGGTCATTTCGTTGTGATCGATCATTCGGCCAAAACGGGCGCCGACATCGGAGTGGGAAAAACGTTGCATCGCATC
>Ga0066709_100004059_pt1 | contig 11520 bp, 12 predicted proteins | sample GraSoiAngelo_158_FD_79665 | JGI IMG/M metagenome (GOLD analysis project Ga0066709, IMG submission 79665) | Grasslands soil microbial communities from the Angelo Coastal Reserve, California, USA - 14_1009_16_30cm | ecosystem: Environmental > Terrestrial > Soil > Grasslands | place: USA... | reverse complement strand
TGTGCGGTCGCTCTAAGGGTTTACGGCACACGGCAGAAATTATAATAGGGGAAATGAATAGCAAATGCTGATATTAAGTTTTACCATTTCTTAGAGAACCCATTGGTCAATCTGGTTAGCCGCCTGATCGCCATCCTCATCGTTAAGTTTTGACGTTCAACGTACGATGTGCTGATATGCGCCGGGTCAGGATCGCCTGTGATCGGCACTGGTATTGCATCGATTACTTCACCTGGGCTATAGCGTTCCCGTATGCTTTCGTCAGACGAATATATTTTAACAAGCTGACTGAAATCAATATCTGCACCAAAGACATGCTCAACCGTGTCGATATAAGGCTTGAATCCATCTGTGGTCAACTGGAAACTGCCACTGGTAGCGAAGCGTAGCGAATCGACGAAACGCAAGGTGGTGGAAACGTCTCTTCTCCCAAGCTCAAAACATAAGATCAGTTTCGACTCGGCTTCAATAGCGACGAAAGTGTAAGCATCACCAATGAGTCTATTGGAGGCTTCGTCAGAAGTCTTGTGCTTTTCCTTTTTATAAATGAATCCCCAAATCTCGTCAGCTTGTACTTGTCTCACGTGCATGTTTCTAATTTTTTCTTTCATGAGATCTTCACAGCGCTCGCCAGCTAGCAGAAGCAAATCAAGAATTGTGTTCCTGTCAAGTCCCGTGAGCCTTTCGGTGCTGCGGACAGAATTTCCTTCGATCAAACACTTCAAAGCAAACACGGCATCTTCTAGCTTGATTCGCATCCTATCCAGGGGGCGCTTGTGATCTTCGCAAAATGTCTTGTTACAAAACGGGCAACGGAACCTCTGAAGTCCTTGTTTTGTCTTCCCATGCTTCTTTGCAGCATTCTTGCAGTAATGGCACGTCATTTTGCCCTTGCCTTTCGTAACGAGCCTGAGCCAAAATGACGATGGGTCTAAGCAACCTCGTCTCTTGGCTTCGGCCTCGGGATGTGCCCCATTGATAGTTAATAGCTACCAATGGGGCTATTTTAGAATAGAGAGCGCGGGCGGTGGGATTCCAACCCACGTCAAGCCGATTAGTAATCGGCTCCTCTATGCGCTGAGGTACGCCCGCATAATAGGCCAGCTTTTCTTTCTCTTCCCTGGGATTGAAATGCTGGCCTTTTTGTTTCATAGCGTTACAAATTATATATCAAAATTGATATTGGAGTCAAGAGGCAAATTATATTTTTATTGATGTATCTCTTTTTTGTGGTATAGTTTTGTGGATGAGTCTTGGAAGTGGGAATTTTTAGGTTTCGAGTCGCTGCAAGGTGGGCGTCTTGTGCAGACTGGTTCAATGCACTAACAAATGACGATAAATTCGAAATCATTGATCTTCTCACTTACTTGCAGAACATTACTCGCAATCCATGGAGATTGCCTGAATTCGATCCATTAATTGGAGCAGGCGGGATATCAGAGATCCGTGTTCCAGAAATTAGAAACTACAAAGGCTCTATTACTTACAGAATTTATGGATATTTTGGTCCAGGACAGCACCAATATACTTTCCTTCATGGGACCGATAAGAAAGTGAGGAACGACAAATATGGCAAACGAATCGCAAAAGAACGACTCGATCAGATCAACTGTGGGGAGGCAAAGGTCCACGAATTTGATTTCTAGAGATAGTCTGTGGGATAGATTGAGAAGGGGAGCCACAGAGAGGGCTAGATTCACAGAATCCCACTTGAGTAAGAATCTTGCGTTCCAGGTTCGAGCTATGAGGGAGAAAAAAGAATGGAGTCAGATAGAGTTGGGTAACAGAGTAGACATGAATCAGAATGCTATTTCTCGTCTGGAAAACCCATTCTACGGCAAGGCTACATTAACTACACTCAAGCGCATAGCTGCTGCTTTTGATGTCGCCCTAATCGTAAGATTTGTTCCCTTTAGCCAGCTAGCAAACTGGGTTTCAGGAACTCCATTCATAGAGAATGGACTTTCCATGGAATCAATGGAAGTACCAACCTTTGAAGAAGAAGATATGTTGCAACGCAGATTTCTGGTAGCGGCGCAGGTTCCCAATGCTATTACCGAAAAAGCCTCCGGCCTGGACAGAGAAAGCGTCACGAAACCATTGCGGACCCAATGTGCTACCGATGATTCCGCCACGAAGGCTGTCAACGCTGCGGCATTGAGTTCTGTTGGGGCCGGAAATTTCCCAGTTAGCCTACCAAGCAGCACATTGTTGCGAAACGCGAATGATCCACAGAGGGAAGGAGGAATCCTTGAAACTCTCAGCAGTAATCCTAGCCAGAGTATTAGCGTTCATCGAAACGTTTGACCTCGATCCAAATGGATCGGTCTTCTTTCCGGCAAGTATAGGCGGCATTGTTGAACGCTTCAAGTTTCAAAAATTTCCCAAGATCTTTGAAGAAACAGACGAGCAACAAGGGGTAAATTTCCTAGAAGGAGTATGGAATGGTGTCACAATAGACAAGCTGACTATATTTCAGGGAGCTCTTGTGATCGATACTCGATCCTCCACGGAGGTATCTGAAACAATCTTACACGAAGCTCTTTTGTGGGCTGCTGGTAAATTTGGATTTCATTACGAGCCCAAAATGATTTCCAGAAAGAGATATCTGAGCGATCTTACCTTCTACAGCGATGCTCCGCTGTTAGTCACAAACTCTGCCTTGCTTAATTTAGCCGCCTCCGTAAGTAACCATATGGAAAAGATTATCGGTGAGCGCTTAGAATATCATCCTTACCGTATTGACATTGATTTTGATCGCACGAACAGGCAAATGCCAATCGCTGGATTAAACATTCAGCGTCGAGCAGAGGTTCCATTTTCAGAGAATAAGTACTTTTCGGAAGCACCACTTCCGACTGACATCCACATAAAGCTTCTTGAGCAGTTTGAATCTGATATTTTGGCCACAAAATGAATTCTCATCCATCAACACTCTCTTAGGACACTACCCTTTTTTCTGGTCGCTTGTTTTTCATGGAAGACAACTCTATAATCTCAGCTAACATCGAATGGCATTATTGATTGTGTGGAAGCCTAATTATTCTTAGAAATTCAAGAAGGAGAAGAATTATGAGATCACAACACCTGGTAGTCTGCCTGGTGATGATTGCAACCTTTGCCTTATGTTGTCCGGCCTATGGTCAAGCCACCCAAACGTATACCATTCCTGATGGGACTCGGATTCAGGTGAGACTGGAAACAACCCTGAGTTCCAGAACTAACCGTCAGGGAGATCGCTTTACCGCCAAGGTGACTGAACCGATTCTGGTTGCGGGCAAAGAAGTCATCCCCGCTGGAACCACTGTCGAGGGCCGAGTAGCTGAAGTGAAATCGGCAGGGAGAGTCAAGGGGCGTTCTGAAATGAACCTCTCCTACGAAAGGCTCATTTTCCCCAATGGTGTTTCTGAAACGATTGTAGCCTCTCAAGCCGACCTGGATCCTACCCAGAAAGAAGAGGTAGAAAGGAAAGAAGGCACGATTAAAGGGGAATCCTCCCGTAAGCGGGATGCGGCCGAGGTTGGGGGAGGAACTGCTGCCGGAGCCGGTATCGGAGCGATTGCCGGCGGAGCCAAGGGGGGTGCTATAGGGGCCGGAGTAGGCGGTCTCATTGGGTTGGCCGATTCCATGAGACGGAAAGGTAAGGACATTGAAATTCCTGCAGGAACTCGAATGATTGTGCGATTGGAACGACCTCTGACCATTACTTCGACTAAATAACAACACCTCCCTCACAGCAAGACAGGAAAGACTGGAAAACAGGTGGGCCGTCAGCGCCACCTGTTTTTTATTGGAATAGTCTGTTCTAATCCAGACGATCATTCGATATATATCCCGAGGAGGACCATTGGTGTGTCGATGATTCCTGAACCAGACTCGAGGAAGAGATTATTGAACAGCTTATTTAGGATAATTATTTCCATCATTTTGTTAATCAGCCTGTCACCCGCTTTTCTCACCCTTGTCGCAAGCTTTGCCCAGACTTCTACCAGTTCCAAGGAAACCCCAGACGCATCTAAAGGCAAAAAGAAAAAAGTCTCTTCTACGAAGAAACAAACTGCAAATGAATCCGTCGCCAGCGACAAGAAAAAAAGAGACAAAAAGCGGGCATCCACTCATAGTTCGCACCTCAAGAAACGCAAAGTCAGAGGACAGCGCGAGATTGAATCGCCGCGCATCCTGGAGATCCAAAAGGCGCTGGCACAGGCGGGTTACTATAAGGACCGCCCCTCGGGAAAATGGGATGCTGCCACAAGTCAGGCTATGAGCGATTATCAGGGGGCCAATGGGTTCAAGAAAACCGGAAGACCAGATGCCCTGTCACTTAAGAAATTGGGGCTTTAACCGGGTTTTCGTCCTGTCCCCCTTGTCGTGCCTGTCAGAATAGTTCCTTTCGCCCCTCGAAGACTCATCATTAATTATTAGCCGAGGGCCGTCCTTGGTATCCCGCGCCCGTCGTCGTCCTCGGAATCCAGAAGGCGAGCAGGGCGATCGAGCAGGACGATGAGGAAGAAACGGATGACCCCTCCAGAACGTGAACAAAATTCTGGGTACGCCCGAGTAACAGCTAGCCAAGTAGCGAGCAACCTCATACCGCCAAGGGCGGAGTCTCGCGAAGCAGCTGACCCCCTGCGGCCACCCTCTCCCCAAGGGAGAAGGGCATGGGGGTGAGGGGACGGTAAGTTAAGAACCTTCACCAAAGTTTGAACTTCGTCGCCACCCAGTGGGACTAGCGAAAAAATAATTACGTCCTATGGATCCAGGTTAAAATGAGTGAGGTTTGGAAACAGGAGGAATTATGAGCCATATACCCGAGTTCAGAAATTTTATCGGCGGAGAATGGGTAAGTTCGTCCTCCGGCACTACATTCGAAAACAGGAATCCAGCCAACCGAAGCGAGGTTTTGGGAGTCTTTCAAAAATCGACTGCTCAGGACGTTGAAAGCGCCATCGAGGCGGCCCGCGAAGCTTACATAAGCTGGAGGCTCGTACCAGCTCCCAGGCGGGCTGAGATCCTGTTCAGGATGGGGGAGACTCTCATCAAGCGCAAAGAGGAATTTGCACAGCAAATGACCCGCGAAATGGGAAAGGTCCTTAACGAGACTCGAGGGGACGTTCAGGAAGCCATCGATATGTCCTACTTCACAGCCGGTGAAGGGAGACGGATGTGTGGGCACACGACTCCTTCCGAATTGCCTAACAAGTTCGCCATGAGCGTTCGGATGCCACTGGGGGTTTGTTCTCTCATTACGCCCTGGAATTTCCCCATGGCTATTCCCTCCTGGAAGCTCATCCCCGCGCTGGTTTGTGGTAATACGGTGGTTTTCAAGCCAGCAACCGAGACGCCGCATTCCGCTTACAACCTGGTAAGAGTTTGTGAAGAAGCCGGGGTTCCCAGGGGAGTCGTTAATTTTGTTACCGGATCGGGAACTGAAGTCGGCACTCCCATGATGACGCATCCCGAAGTCAAGTTGGTGTCCTTCACAGGATCTACCGAAACTGGAAAGACCGTCTCCCGCGCTTGCGCTCCAAGTTTCAAGCATTGCAACCTGGAAATGGGGGGAAAGAACGTCATCATTGTCATGGACGATGCCAACCTTGATCTGGCAGTTGAGGGTGCGATCTGGGGCGGTTTTGGAACCTCGGGGCAGCGCTGTACAGCCGCCAGCCGGGTGGTGGTTCATAAAAAGGTATTTAAAGACTTCAACGAAAAGTTTGTCTCACGTGCGAAATCTCTCAGAGTTGGCAATCCCCTCGATCCTCAAGTGGAGATGGGACCGGTAGTTAATGAGAGTCAACTCAAGACAGTGGTCGCCTACGTTGAAATTGGGACGGAAGAAGGAGCTAAATTGGTGGGCGGCGGCAATCGTTTGGAGAAAGGAGAGTATGCCAAGGGATACTTTCACGAGCCGACGATCTTCAGTGAGGTTGATCCCGCCATGCGCATCGCTCAGGAAGAAATCTTCGGTCCGGTTGTTTCGGTCACTCCGACAAACGATTTTGAGCAAGCCAACGAGATCGCCAATAACGTGAAGTACGGACTCTCGGCTGCTATTTACACTCAAGACGTCAATAGAGCTTTTGTGGCGATGCGAGACATGTATACCGGCATTTTCTATGTCAATGCGTCAACCATTGGCGCCGAGGTCCACCTGCCATTTGGGGGAACCAAGCAAACGGGGAATGGTCATCGGGAGGCGGGAATCCAGGCTCTAGATATCTTCTCCGAATGGAAAGCGATTTACGTAGACTACAGTGGTAAATTGCAGAAGGCCCAGATTGATCATGAATGACCTGACGGCAGACCCTTGTGTCTGCTCTATTCAGCCTCCAGACTAGGATCAAGATTCATCTCTAAGGAAAATTCTTCATGCCATCTTTCGAGAAGAAACGTCACCGCCGATGAAAGTGCGGCCACTTCCTTCTTGCAAAGGGGATTACCCTCTGGAGTCCTGACGCCTCCACGACGCGGATTTTCGGAGGAGCCATGGGCTTCTTAGAGGAGAAATTTATGATTATTGGTGTTCCTACCGAGGTTAAGGACAATGAATTTCGAGTAGGCCTGGTACCGGCCGGAGTTAAAGCTTTAACAGAATTAGGACACATGGTTATCGTCCAGGAGGGAGCCGGGGAAGGAAGCGGAATAAGCAACGAAGAATATGTCCAGGCGGGTGGAAGGATCGTTGGCAACAGCGAACAAGTCTGGTCGAAAGGGGAAATGATCATTAAGGTGAAAGAACCCGTCGAAGAAGAATACCCCAAACTTACAGATGGACAGATGCTTTTCACCTATTTACATCTGGCACCTCTTCCTGATTTGACCAGGGTTCTTCTCAAGAAAAAAGTCACGGGCATCGCTTATGAGACGATCAAGGAGGAGGACGGAAGGCTACCGCTTCTGACCCCGATGAGCGAAGTTGCGGGCAGAATGGCCATTCAAATCGGAGCCCAATATCTGGAAAAGAATCAAGGGGGGCGAGGCATATTGTTGAGCGGCGTTCCAGGAGTGCCTCCGGCTCAGGTGGTAATCATTGGCGGAGGAGTGGTGGGAGTGAATGCTGCCAAGATTGCCCTGGGAATGGCGGCCCAGGTAGCCATCCTGGACAATAGCTTGCCCAGGCTCAGATATCTGGATGACGTTTTTCTCGGCCGAGTAGCGACCCTGGCATCAAACAGTTTGACCATTTCCCAGTCTATTCGCAAAGCAGATCTCTTAATTGGTGCAGTGCTCATTCCTGGTGCATCAGCACCCAAATTAGTGTCACGCGAGATGATTTCTTCAATGAAAAAGGGAGCGGTCATTGTTGACGTCTCGGTGGACCAGGGAGGGTGCATTGAGACGACTCGTCCCACGACTCATAGCCATCCGACTTTTTCTGTGGATGGTGTGCTCCATTATTGTGTGGCTAACATGCCCGGCGCTGTGCCTCGGACTTCTACCTTTGCTTTGACGAACGCCACGCTCCCTTACGCGATAAAGCTAGCTCGCCACGGACTGAGACAAGCTATCAAATCAGATTCCGGTCTGGCGGAGGGAGTTAACGTTTACGGTGGACATGTTACTTATCGCGCCGTGGCAGAATCTTTGAAACTTGAGTATAAACCCGTGGAGGAATTATTGGATTGATGTCCAGACTTGAGGATTCAACGCTGACGCCTGGTGGCTGGAAATTAATTCTGGATGGCCCAAACGCGGGATGCTACAACATGGCCGTCGATGAGGTCCTCTTGAACCAGGTTTCAAATCAAGCGGATCTCCCAGTGACCTACGTGCGGTTTTTTCAGTGGGATAAGGCGACTCTGTCGCTGGGGTTTTCGCAAAAAGTGGCCAGAGCCGTCAACCTCGATTTTTGCAAAAGAAAGAAAATTGACCTCGTCAGGCGTATTACGGGAGGCAAGGCGGTCTTGCATGACCGAGAAATAACATATTCAGTTGTCTCCAATGATCCTTATTTTTTTCCACTCAGAGACATCGTTGAAACCTACAAACTTATTGCGCTGGCACTGAGGTTGGGATTCAAGGCTATGGGGCTTGACACGCAGTTAGCCAGCAGGGCAATAAGGCCCGCCGCTTTAAAGGAAAAGTCCAGCTCCGCCTGCTTTGCGATATCCCACCATTACGAAATACTGTGTCGGGGCCGAAAACTAGTCGGGAGTGCTCAACGCCGCACCAAAAGCGCTTTCCTGCAACATGGGTCCATCTTACTGGAATTCGATCCTGTTCAGTTGGCTAACGCCATCAGCTGTCAAGATCATTTAAATTTGGATTTACAAGTGACCAGCCTGGCCAGGTGCTTAGGCTATACTCCCACTCCAGCAGAGGTCATGGCTCATTTGCAGAAAGCCTTTCAGGATTTTTTCAATATCCGGTTTGAGTTAATCGGGATGAGCGGGTCGCCTCTGCAAGACGTGGCTGAGAAGTTGAGCCGATCCAAGTATGCCTTCGTAGACTGGAGTCGCTCAGCTGGGACGACCGCCTCCATTGGTAGAATGTCCCTCGGAGGATCGCAGCAGCACCAGCGGCCAGGAATGTAATGCATTAGTCGGCTTGGGTGAGAATCAAAGGCGGTTATGCCGTGCCAGGAATTTCCGAAATGGCTTGACACTTGGAAATTTGGTACTATAGTAGTGGCAAAAATTCTTCAATTCCTTGCCGCTTCGGTGATCGACGATGTCTTTAGGAAAAAACCAGGAACTTAACGAAAGAGAAAGGGAAATATTGAAGGCGATCATCAAGTCCTATATTGCCAGCGGGAAGCCGGTGGGATCGCGCGTACTTTCCAAAAAGCGCAAAGACAGTCTTAGCCCTGCTACCATCCGAAACATCATGGCCGACCTGGAAGAAGCTGGTTATTTGGTTCAGCCTCATACTTCGGCCGGCAGGGTCCCCACCGACAAGGGATATCGATTTTACGTAGACAACTTGCTGCAGACTACAAAACTAAACAAGTCAGACCAAGAATTCATTGATCAGAGTATCTTCCAGACCGACTCGCATGACAGTGTCATGGAGCGAATCTCCCAAACGATTTCACAAGTGACGGACAACATCGGTTTCGTCATCTCTCCTTCCTTAGGAAACAATTTGCTAAGACATATTGAGTTTGTCCATCTGGGGGAGCGGATGATTCTCGTCATCATCGTTTCGAAATCTGGTCTCGTTCAAAATCGAATTATTCGTGTCGAAGAACACTTTACTCAGAGGGATTTGGATGAAACGGCGCGATATGTCAATCAAAATTTCTCAGGGTGCAGTTTGCGGTTTATACGCAACGACGTCCTGAGGAAAATGGGTGAAGAAAAGGCTCTTTACGATCGCCTTCTCAAGAATTTTATTCTCCTTTGTAGTCGCGGTCTAATCGATGAAGTTTCCGAACTGGATGTCGATATATACCTTGACGGTGCATCGAATTTGATCACCAAACCCGAGTTCACAACTTCCATGCGTATGCGGTCCTTGTTTAAGACCTTTGAAAAAAAGAGCAAGTTGGTAAAGATTCTCAATGAATGTTTACACGACAAACCAGGCGAGGGTGTACGCATCATCATCGGTTCTGAAAATTCCATCCCTGGAATGAGAGATTATTCTCTGATTTCCTCACCTCTCACGCATCAAGACCACAATCTAGGGTCAGTGGGCATTTTGGGACCTACGCGCATGGAGTACGCCCGCGCTATAACTATTGTGGACTACATAACAAAGTTATATGGTCAGATTCTTAATGCAAACTGATTTCTTGAGCGTCTGTCAAGTCAATCCTAAAATAAACTTCGTAAGTCATGGGCATTCGGCAATTCATTTCTCATTTGCGGATGAGATCTTCTGAACTAGGCGGGATGGACAAAGATTCGATAGAAGATAAAAAAAACATCGAGGGTCCCGATGATTCTCCGGGCAACCCCTCCGCCAACGCGGGTTCCGGGTCGATCGATGTAGCCGTGGCGGACGAACAAGTGCCTGCGGATATGGTCGGAACCCAAGAAGAAGCACAAGTCTCCGGTCCTGCAGCGGAAGAAGGATCGTCAGAATCTGCAGGGGCTGATTCTTCGCCTCAATCGTCAGCCACTGCTCCTACAGAGGTTGAGGATAAAGCTCTTGTCCCGCTTGAAAGATTCAAGCAACTGCAGGAGGAAAAGGAAGACCTTTACGACAGACTTTTACGCAAACAGGCAGAATTCGAGAACTTTCGCAAACGCATCGAAAAAGAGAAACAAGAATTTTTTGACTTTGCTCTTTCCAATTTTATAAAAGATTTGCTGCCTGTGCTTGATGGCCTAGAACGAGGACTCTATGCGCCTGAAGGTGAAACCGTAGAAAGCTACAAGAAGGGTATTGAACTCATACTGAAACAATTCAGAGACGTTTTAGCGGTGGCCGGGCTGCAGCCAATCCGGGCCATAGGATCAATGTTCGACCCCAATTATCATCAGGCAGTCATCAGGGAAGAAAACAATGGCTTAGCAGAAAACGAAATCATTGAGGAGTTGCAGCGGGGCTATGTGTATAAGGATCGTCTGCTTCGACCTTCCATGGCTAAGGTGGCTGTGCCGGCAGCCTCAGAAACTCCTGAGCAAGATCCCGAACAGGACGAATCTTAATTTGAGGATGTTTCGAGATAGGAACAGATATGCCAAAGATCATTGGAATTGACTTGGGGACCACCAATTCCTGTGTCGCCGTCATCGAAGGAGGAACAGCACAAGTCATTCCGAATAGAGAAGGAGGGCGGACAACCCCTTCGGTCGTGGGATTCACTGACAAGAGTGAGCGCCTGGTAGGACAGATTGCCAAACGACAGGCAGTGACCAATTCTCAAAATACAGTCTATGCCGTCAAAAGGTTAATTGGCAGGAAATTGAATTCACCTGAAGTTCAGCAGGCTAAGACACTTCTCCCCTACGAGCTTACCGCTTCGGAAAACAATGATGTGAGAATTCACATTTTAGGGCGGGATTACAGCCCGCCAGAAATCTCAGCCATCATTCTCCAGAAACTGAAATCCTCGGCTGAGGAATTTCTGGGGGAAGAAATCAGTGACGCCATTATCACAGTTCCCGCTTATTTTGACGATATCCAGCGCCAGGCAACAAAAGACGCCGGTAAAATAGCCGGATTAAATGTGAGCCGCATCATCAATGAGCCTACGGCAGCCGCTCTGGCCTACGGATTAGGCAAGAGAGAAAACGAAAAGATTGCCATTTACGATTTAGGAGGCGGTACTTTTGATATTTCCATACTGGAATTGAATGACGGAGTTTTTGAAGTATTGGCGACTTGTGGCGATAGCTTCCTGGGTGGAGAGGATTTCGATCAAAAAATCATCGATTGGATTGTGGCGGAGTTTCAACGAGAAAACGGGATTGATTTGCGCAATGACCGCCTGGCGCTTCAGCGTCTGAAGGAAGCCGCAGAGCGGTCAAAATGCGAGCTCTCAACTTCCCTGGAAGCTCACATTAACTTGCCTTTCATTTCGGCCGATCGCACTGGGCCCAAACATTTCAACAAAACGCTGCCCCGATC
>Ga0066709_100004058_pt1 | contig 11522 bp, 11 predicted proteins | sample GraSoiAngelo_158_FD_79665 | JGI IMG/M metagenome (GOLD analysis project Ga0066709, IMG submission 79665) | Grasslands soil microbial communities from the Angelo Coastal Reserve, California, USA - 14_1009_16_30cm | ecosystem: Environmental > Terrestrial > Soil > Grasslands | place: USA... | reverse complement strand
TACAGGGCCGCGTGTCGGTGCTGTTCAAATTAGCCGAGCAGGGCGGGCTGCCCGTCGTCGAGCTGAATGGGTCCCGCGTGCAGTCGCATGCTGGCCAGCTCGCCCGCTTTGACGGGCGGTTCCCCGGCTTGGAGGAGATCCTCTCGCAACTCCCGGAGCTCGGCGCCGAGGAAGACCAGAGCTTCGCCCAATTCCTGGCCACCTGCTGCGCCGATGAATCGCTCGCCGATGCCCGAGACCTGGCCAGGACCTGGGTGGAAACGTACGACGCTGCCGATCCCGATCGGCTAAGCGTCCGCTCCCTCCTGCGCGAGCGCAGGGCCGAGCGTGAGATCGCAGCCGATCGCGCGTTTCGGCTGGTGACCGGCTATGACGCGGTTCCGAAGGCGCTGCACCAGGGCATCGCGGCGGAACGCGGCCGCGTAGAGTTGGAGACGATTGCGACCGAGGTCCGCTGGTCGCCGGGTGCAGTCAGCGTTGAAGCATCTGATTCGCGCGGCGCTGTACGCGGCTCGTTCACTGCACGCCGCCTGGTGGTGGCGCTGCCACTCGGCGTACTTCAAGCGCCTCCGACTGAGCCGTTCGCGATCCGATTCACTCCGCCGCTCGCCCAGAAAGACGCCGCGGTGCGAGGGCTGGAGATGGGCCACGTGGTCAAGCTCGTCTTCGCGTTCAAGGAGCGGTTCTGGGAGCGGCTGTTTCCTGACGAGGTCGGCTTTCTGATCGCCTCCGACGAACCACTCCAGGGGTGGTGGACCGGCTATCCGGTGTATGCGCCGGTTCTGGTCGGGTGGGCGGGTGGCCCGGCCGCCGATGCGTTTGCAGGCCTGGCCACCGAGCAGCGCCTGGATCGCGCCCTGGATTCTCTGGGGCGGACTCTGCGCGTAGGCCGCGCGGAGATCGATCGCGAGATTGTCACCTGCAGCACACACGACTGGGCAGCGGATCCCTTTGCTCGTGGCGCCTACAGCTACGTGCGTGTCGGCGGGATCGAGGCGCAGGCGGCTCTCGCCAGCCCGGTCGAGAACACGCTGTTCTTCGCCGGCGAAGCGACCGAGCTTGACGGGCTTCAGGCAACCGTGCATGGAGCGCTGGCTGCCGGCCAGCGTGCGGCCGATGAGGTCCTCCAGGGCCTGAAAGCCGAATCCGTACGCTAGTCCCGGGCCAGGTCCACGGTGTTGCCGCGGTAGCCCAAGCGACTCAGCATCTTCCAAGGCGGAGCTCACGGGCGTCCAAGGTTGCCTCGCTAGATTGACCTCATCGCTCATCCGAACGACGGTCAACGTTCGTCAGATGGCTTTGAGGAGAACTCCCGATGCCCAAGAAAATGTCCCGGCGGCTGGTCGCGCTGAGCGCCTCCGCCGTCGCAAGCGTCTACCTCGCCGGCCTGCTGTCAACGCGCACGGCCGCGGATAGCATCTCCGCTTCGGTTGGCGGTGACACCGCGACGGTGTCCACGCCGGTTCCGACTATCGCGACCAGCGGAGCGGACGCAACCAGCGTGCCCGCGGTCGTCGTTGGAGCCTCGGCGACCGCTACCCCGGCGTCGACCGCTACGCCAACGACACCTTCGACCGCCACGCCTGCTGCCACGCCAACCTCTGCTGCTAGCACGGCGACGCCTGCTGCCGGCCCTTCGAGCACCAGCTATGCGGATGGCGCCTACACCGCAACAGGCTCCTCCCGGTTCGGCAATGTGACCGTGTCTGTCACCACTTCCGGAGGCAAGATCGGCAACGTTCAGATCACGAAGGTCACGACGACATTTCCCGTTTCGCGCATTGCCTCGCTGCCGGCTCAGGTGGTGCAGACGCAGACCGCCAGCGTCAACGCCGTCACTGGCGCCACCGCAAGCTCGCAGGCATTCAAGCAAGCGGTCCAACAGGCACTGGCGCAGGCGCTCGACGCGCGCTCCACCGCGGCTGCCGGATAACGCACAAAGAAATCCACCAGACCGCGACTCTCACTCGCTTCAGCGACTCTTCGCATGGCTGCCGGCCCTTCGAGCGCCGGCAACCGTGCGGGAAAACTGGGGTCCGCTCTGATTTCGAAAGGGTGACAGACATCCATGCACACCACCACCACCACCCGCGCCCAGGCAGCGCCGGCCCATCGCTCCGCCGCGCGTCCTGCGCTCCCGCGTTTGCGTCAGTTCCTCCGCACGCCGAAGGGTTCGCTGCTGGCCATTTTCGTGGGCCTGTTCGGCCTTGGCGCCACGGCCGTCGGATGGCAGCTTGCCTTGCCACACATGCTCGCGGCGGTGCTGGGCGCCAGCTTGACAGACGTCGCGATCAATCGGTTCGATCGGCGCACGCCGAGTTGGCCCACCTCGGCACTCCTCTCCGGACTCATCGTCGGTTTCGTGCTCGGTCCAGCTACTCCGTGGGCCGTAACCGTCGCGGTTGGCATCCTGGCGACCGTGTCGAAGCACCTGCTCACCACGAATCGCTGGCACATCTTCAATCCGGCCGGACTGGCGCTGCTTGCATCGGTGGTTCTGTTTGGCACAGGCCACAGCTGGTGGGGGGCGCTGCCGGACCTCAGCTGGCCGTTCGCGCTGCTGCTCCTGGCTGGCGGCGCCTTCATCGTCGATCGCATCAACAAGTTCCCGCTGGTGCTGTCGTTCCTGGGCGTGTCCTACGGGCTGCTGTTGGCGCTCGGCCGGATCGATCCGTTGACGGCCGCCGAGTTGTTCCGCACTCCGTTCCTGCAGGCCACGCTGTTTCTCGCGTTGTTTATGCTGACCGACCCGCCCACCTCGCCCAGCCGTTACACCGACCAGGTGGCGATCGGTGTCCTGGTCGCCTGCTCGAGTGTCGCGGCCAAGCTACTGGGCGCCGGCCAGGCCTACCTGCTGGTTGGTTTGCTGGTGGGCAACGGCGCGCTGGCGGTGCGACGCTGGCTCAACGAACGCCGCGCAGTGCGGCGCTCGGTACGCCCTGCGCTGAAACTGAGTGCGGAAACCACCATGCCGCTCGCGTGAGCCGACGCCCTCTCGCGCCGCCGCACTGACCAATCGAGTGAGGCGCTTGCAAAAAGGCTACGATCAAGAAGGCTCGGACCGAGGACGGGAGGTGAGCTATACTCGCTGCGACTGGCCTGACGTCCCGCTTCGTTGCGCTTTCGACCGCACGTTGATCGGCTCACGTATCTGATCGCTCGGCACTGCCAGTCCGCCGAGCTATTCTCCACTCACCCGAAGGGAGCCGTCACGATGTCGGCCGATACCACTTTGACCTGCCGCGATTGCGGTCAGGCGTTCACATTCACCAGCGGCGAGCAGGACTTCTACGCCAGCCGGGGTTTTTCAGAACCCAGCCGCTGCCCGGATTGTCGGGCTGCGCGCAAATCTCAGCGCGATAGCGGATCCTCTTACGATAGCTATGGCTCATCGTCGTACGGCGGCGGCTATGGCTCGGGCGGACGCGGGCCGCGCGAGATGTTCAGCGCCACGTGTTCGAGCTGCGGTAAGGAAGCGCAGGTACCGTTTCAGCCTAGCGGCGATAAGCCTGTGTATTGCTCGGATTGCTTCCAGCAACGCGGCGGAAACAGCCGCGGCGGGTACGGCGGCCGATCAGGCGGCCGGAGTCGGTACTGAGGTGCCTCGGCGACAGCAACGCCGACCCACGTACAGGAAAGGCGCCCCCAAAGCGCCACGGGAAGACTCGGGCGCATTGGACGCGAGCGCACGCCGCGTGCTGGCCGCTCACGGCGGTGACCCTCGGCGTCTGGAGGCGCTCGTCCGCGACCTCCAGCAGGTACGCGACGAAGCCGATCGACTCGCGTTTCAGGACCCGTCGCCTGACGCGCTTCGCGAATATCGTCGAACGAGTCGCGAGCTCGCCGAAGCGCAGCGTGCGTTCGCGATGGCATCGAGCAGCTGATGCACGTCGAGCCGCGCGACGGAGAGTCCTTCGACCAGATGCTGCGTCGCTTCAAGACGAGCATGGACAAGTCGGGCATCCTGCGCGAGTACAAGCGCAGGCGCTACTTCAAGACGAACGGCGAGCTTCAGCGCGACAAGGCCAAGGCCGCCGCGCGTCGGCGTACGCGGCGAGCCCGCGTGCCGCGGCGCCCACGGCCGCAGCGTTAAAAGCGCGAAGCTGACCAGTTCATCTGCGACGCGCTGCCGCCACCGTCACAGGGTCTTCGTGTCGCCTGGAAAGGCGGCAGCAGCTCGCGTTCGATGCGCTCGCGAATGGCGTCGCGCACGCTGCGATACACCTGCAGCGGCCGAACACCCGCTGCCTGCCAGTTACCCGTCCGCGGGTGGAGGTGGGTCGGTCGTCTGTGTAATAACTGGCACGCGCTCAGACGGCGGCTCGGGATCGCTCGACATCGCGCATCGAGGGCACGTGTCATCTACCAGACAGTGACCATCCGGGTCGCCACCCGCGGCTAACAGCAGTTGTCCTTGCGGACAATGTGAGCTTTGACGCGCCGGGTCGGCGCACTCGACGAGATGCCACGCCATCGGCCGGGAGGCGCGCGACGGATCAAGCGTTCCGGATGACTGCACTACAACGCGCCAATGGAGGCGCTTGCCACCGCGCGACTGAAACCTGCTCACCGCTTACTTCTTTTTGGGCCCCTTATTGACCATCGGCGCCTTGGGGGGCGTTTTCGTTTTGTTGCCGCCTTTTTTAGACATCGCACACCTCCATTGGGATCTGGCGAATAGCTCGCCTCACGGTGCGGCTAGTAGCGGTTGCGACCGCCGTAGCGACCGCCGCCGGATCGATTCGCGCCGCCTCGCTGTTTCTCGAAGCAGGTCGAGCAGTAGACGGGTTTGTCTCCGCTGGGTTGGAACGGAACCTGTGCTTCCTGACCGCAGCTCGAGCACGTCGCGCTGAACATCTCGCGCGGCCCGCGGCTTCCGCCGTAGGACGATCCGTACCCACCACTGCCATACGACGAGCCGCCTTCGCGTCGTGATTTGTGCGCTGCGCGACAGTCTGGGCAGCGACTCGGCTCGCTGAAGCCCCGACTGGCATAGAAATCCTGCTCGCCGCTGCTGAACGTGAATGCCTGGCCGCAATCACGGCAGGTAAGAGTGGTGTCAGCCGACATAACAGACGGCTCCCTTCGAAAAGACGAAACAGCTCGGCAACTGGCCAGGCCGAGCGAACAATACAGGGGTCCGTCAGAACGTCCTATGCGAACCGATGGCGCGGGATAAGCTGGACCAGCGCGACAAGTATGACACACGGTGCGTCGCAGCGAAAGCCGTCGCTCGAGTTCGCTCAGCGCGGGCGTTCGCCTCGGCGGCGGCCCTCGATGGGGAACCCGTCTGTGCTCTAGCGCTCGCGTAGACTGGCGGGCCGCCGCCGGCGAGCCAGGGACCGCCACACACGCCGACGACGGTCATTTCTCGCGTCCGCGGCGGGGAGCGACGGCGTTGCCGTCACCGACGCTGCGCTCAGCGGCCTGGCTACCTCCGCTGGTACCGTGTGCGCCCAGCGCCGGCGCTCGAGTCTGCGGCCGAGGACCTTTTCGATCTGGCGCCATTTGCTGGAATCCTCGGGGGTCAACAACGTGATCGCCTGACCAGTGCGGCCCATCCGTCCGGTTCGACCCACGCGGTGGGTGAACCACGCGGCTGATTCGGGAAGTTCGTAGTTGATCACCTGACCGACGCCCGGCACATCCAGGCCACGCGCTGCAACGTTGGTCGCGAGCAGAATCGGCACAGCTCCCGAGCGGAAGCCTGCCATGACTCGCTCACGGGCGGCCTGGCTCAGGTTGCCTTGCAGAGCGGCGGCGGGATATCCGAGGCTCTCGAGCCGCTGCGCAAGCTTCTTCACACCATGTTTGGTGCGGCCGAAGACGATGACCGGATGCGTTCCACGGCGGTCGAGAAGTGTGCGTAGAGCGTGCAGCTTGGCGTCGGGATCAACGTCGTACACCACGTGCTCGATCTCGGCGAGCGCCGGGCTTTCGCTATCCACCCGAATTGTGACGGCGTCCCGCACGTGGCGCGCCGCGATTTTCGCCACCCATGGAGGGAGGGTTGCCGAAAACAACGCCGTCTGGCGCTCGCGTGGCGCATGGCTGAGGATCCGTTCGACATCAGGTGCGAAGCCTCTGTCGAGCATTTCGTCAGCCTCATCCAGGACGAAATAGCGCAAGTCCTTGAGCGACAGGTTGCCCTGGCGCAGATGATCGAGCGTGCGGCCAGGGGTACCGATGACGATGCGTGCATTGGCCAGTGCACGCCGCTCGGGCACGAGCGAACGACCGCCATACAGCAACGTGTGAGGCAGCCGCAGTGGCGCCGCCAGGGGGGCGAGCACGGAGCCGACCTGGATGGCCAGCTCGCGTGTTGGCACCAGGACCAGGGCTTGGACCCCGCGTCCGTGCGCATCGAGACTCTCGAGCAGCGGCAAGACGAACGCAAGCGTTTTGCCCGAACCGGTTCGGGCCTGACCGATGACATCCTGGCCGGCCAGGAGAACGGGGATAGCTTCCGCCTGGATTGGCGTTGGCTGACGGATCGCCTGCGAATGGAGAACGCGGCGAAGAGCGGACTGCAGAGGAAAATCGGCGAACGACGTCGCACGTGCACTGCTTGACATGGGGTTAAGCGCTGACTCCGTGGGCACGGCGCACGGCCGGGCCAAGAAAATAACACTGGTCGAGACGGTCAGCGCGACGTGTACAGGCAACAAAGTGCAGCTGCGCTCTGCGAAGCTCCTGCCGCGAAGGCAGGCATGACGGGCCGCCGATTCGTACTGGTCAGCGCAGTATACAGTCAGCTTCCATCGATCGGGTATAGTTGCGTCGGTTTCGTCTAGCACGGGATACCGGCGCCTCTGCAGTAGGCAAGATTGATGACGGGCCCAGCCAGCGGCTGGTGCGGACTGCTCATTCCCGCGGAGCCTGACTCGAGTCGAGTCGTCGCGCAGACGCCGAGTGCGACCGGGAGAAGCACGCACATGCTGATAGCTGGCCGCCGCCCGTGAACCTGAAAGGGCCGCGCTTTCGACCACCCGAATCCCGCGTGCGCCGCGCGCTACTCCTGACATTGATGCTGTTCTTGATTGGCGGGAGTATCGGATACTTCGTCTTCGGTTCGAATCGCTCCAGTGCGCCGCGCACGATTTCGCTGACAGCGCTCACGCAGCGGATCAAGAGCAACGACATCAGGGAAATTCGAGCAGGCGACGGCGACGGGGTTGCAACCGCCAGGTCGGGCGAGATGGTCAGCTTTACGATCCAGCGTGGCGAATCCATCCTCAAGGTACTGGCAAACCTCGGCGCCACACCTGACGAGTTGTCCAGAATCACGTACACCGTGGCTGACCCGCCCGCGGTGTGGCTGAGCGCGCTGGCCGGCCTCGTGCCGCTGGTTTTGTTTGTGGCATTCGTGCTGTTTGCCTTCCGCCGCTTCTCGAACCGCGGTGGAAACCCGATGCAGTCGTTCGGTCAGACCCGCGCGCGGGTGGCGGACGGTGCACAGTCGGGCATCACCTTCCTCGATGTCGCCGGCGTCGACGAACCCCTCCAGGAGCTGCAGGAAGTCGTCGAATTCCTGAAGGAACCCGCGAAATTTGCCGCGCTCGGCGCGCGCATTCCACGTGGCGTGCTGCTGGTCGGTCCACCCGGGACAGGCAAGACGCTGCTGGCACGTGCGGTGGCAGGCGAAGCGGGGGTGCCGTTTTTCAGCATCTCCGGGTCCGAGTTCGTCGAAATGTTCGTCGGAGTTGGCGCCAGTCGTGTGCGCGATCTGTTCGACAAAGCCGCCAAAAGTGCCCCGTGCATCGTCTTTGTGGATGAAATTGACGCCGTCGGTCGCCAGCGCGGAGCCGGACTTGGTAATGCTAACGACGAGCGCGAGCAGACACTCAACCAGATCCTGGTTGAAATGGACGGTTTCGCAGATCACGCGGGAGTCATCGTCATTGCTGCCACGAACCGGCCGGATGTGCTCGACCCAGCACTACTTCGGCCGGGTCGCTTCGACCGCGTGGTCGTCGTGCCCACACCAGACGTTCGGGGCCGGCAGGCAATCCTGAACGTCCATGCACGTGGCAAGCCATTCGAGCAAAACGTGGCGGTCGCGACGCTAGCCAGGCAGACGCCGGGCTTCTCGGGAGCTGACCTGGCCAATGTCTTGAACGAGGCGGCGATTCTCGCTGCTCGCCGCGACAAGAAAAGCATCGCCATGGCCGAGATCGAGGAAGCCATCGATCGCGTGAGTGCCGGGCCCGAGCGCAGGAGTCATCTGATGTCGGCGCGCGAGAGAGAGCTCACGGCCTATCACGAGAGTGGGCATGCGGTGGTGAGCCGTTTCCTGGCGCATCACGACCCGGTGCACAAGATCACCATCATTCCACGCGGGCTGCGTACCGGCTACACACGTTTCTTGCCGACTGAAGATCGGCTGTACATGACCCGCGCTGACTTTCGCGACGCGGTCGCCGCCGCGCTGGGCGGGCATGCGGCAGAAACCGTCGTCTTCGGCGAAGTGAGCACTGGCGCGGGAGATGACATCGAACGCGCGACGCTGATTGTGCGTCGCATGGTCACCGAGTTCGGCATGAGCGATCGCCTCGGACCGGTCGCGTTCGGTCGCAAACAGCAGATGATTTTCCTGGGCCGCGATATCGGTGAACAAAGAGATTACTCTGAGCGCGTTGGCGAAATGATCGATGAGGAAATTCGCCGGCTGCTGGGGGAAGCTCACGCACGAGCAGTCGCCATTCTCCACGAACATCGCGGTATGCTGGACCGCCTGGCACGTGAGCTGATTGGCAGTGAGAGTCTGGATGCGCCCGCGCTCGAGCTCATCTTCCAGGCGGGGTAAACGCTGGTGCTGGGAAATATCGTCGGCTGGGTGATGGCACGTGAGTCCTGAAGCATTCTGTCTCAGGACTCGAGACGAGCTCGCCGTCGAGCGCTCAGACGATGGCTGGGTGCGCGGTGCTCGCGCGGTGTGTGAGCTGTACGCGGATGTTGAGCCCGTCCGTTTCGAAGCAATACTGACGAACCTGGCCACGGGCCGCACGGGGTCAGCAATCGCCGATGGTGCACGTTGGCTCTTGCCGCGCTGGCACACCTCCTTGTAAGACGCCAAAATCGCACTTCGGACTGATCGACGGCGTATACTGTTAACAGTTCTCGCCAGGAGAGACCGGCGCCTTCGCAGAAGGCAAGCACATCAGGACACGCCGCCTCGCGGCTCCCCCTGCTGCATACTCTCCGGGAACCCGATACGCGCTTAGTTGTCGCAGGAGACGCCGCCCGCGACCACTGGAAGGGTACGTCCGTCCATGGTCGAAAGATTGGCGCGTGATGGCTGAGCCGGTGATGGATCAGTTCCAGGTTGGGGTTGGGGCACGCAGATCGCGCCGAACGTCGCTCGACTGGATCGATGAGCCATCGGCGGAAGTACGCGCCGCGGAGCGAAAGACCGCGCGCGTCCGCTATCGCACCTACTGCATCGCGTGCGGACGGTGTAGTGAAAGCGCCACGGTGCCACCGCGGCTGGGGCGCTGCACCCACTGCGCGGGAACCATGCTCGTGGAGCCCGTCACAACTTGAAGTCGACTGATCCTGGCGCGTCGGGCACTCGCTGCCGTCTATGCCGCAAACCCATTATCTGGCCAGGCCTGTGCTACACGTGCGCGACCGGCTTGCCGCGTCAGGTGATTGAACGCCGGCGTGCCGTGGATCAACTACCAGAGCCTGCGCCGCAAACGCCGGATCAGCCGCGCGGATCTGATTAGACCCGTGCCGCGCCACTACATCGACGAAGAGTCCGATCGCGACGCACTATTTGCCAGTCGCAACCTGGTCAGTCTGGAATTCGCTGCTGACCAGTTGAAGGTCGCCCCCCACACGCTGGAAAAGGCGGCCAGTCGCAGCCAGGGTGCACTCCTCATCTGGATCTTCGGCAGTCACGGGCAGCTCATGCGCAAGTACCTCGACGCCTACGTCGACATGGGGCCATTGCCCGGTCCCGATCTCCCGCACGAATGGCAGGCCCACTCGCCGGAGGAGTTGCTGGGTGAAGCCCGCCAGCGGCACGCGGACCCCAAAGGACGCGACGGACTCACGCATGCCAGGAGATGACGATACCTATTGCCGACGTGCGGCGATGGATCCGCCTGTCGAGGCGGCGCTCGGCTCGTCCGAGGCCGCGGACTGAGGTTCCAAACCAGGCCGTCGGCAATATCGCAAGCCCGCGGTGTCACTGCTCTGGTCTGATCGACTCCGCTTTCCCGGTTCCAGCGGCACTTTGGGGAGGGACAACCACTGATGGTTCAGATCACCGAACGAGCCAGCACGGAGCTCCGCCGGCTGCTGACCGACCACTTCGCGCGACCGCAGCAAGGCGTGCGTCTACGCCTGAACGACGCTGGAGATCTGGCCATGACCATCGACGTGCCGCACGCGGGAGACTCGATCATTCGTCGCGACAACCTGCCGGTCCTGATCGTTGACGGGCGGCTCGCCGCCCGGCTTGCGCAGAGAGTGCTGGATTACCCCGCCGAGTCTGGTACCGGCGGAGGCTTCAGCCTTCGCTGGCGGACCTCGGAGCAGCCCCAGCAGTAGCCATTTCGCTGGCGCATTGGATTGTGGCGCCAGCGCTGATGGCGCCGGTCGTGGTCGAATGCCCGCATGATTCAGGTCGACCTGACGGGACGGCGGGCCGTCGTCACAGGCGGTGGTCGCGGCATTGGCCGGGCACTGGCGCTCGGACCGCCCATATTCATGCAGCCACCGATGTGATTGATGGCGCCGCGCGAGGTGATGTTGCCAATTGACCGCCGGACCCCAGCAGCCAATCGCGACCAGGCACTCCCGGTCGCCGTACTGCTTGGCGAAGCCTGATAGCCGTCTATTTCGGGCATCAGCAGGTCCAGCAAGACGACGTCGAACGCTGGTGGACCCTGGGCGCGCAGCAACTCCAGCGCCGCTCGCCCGTCCTCGGCCATCGCGACGACATAGTCCTGCGCCTCCAGCGCCTGCCCCAGGAGCAGACGTGAAGGCTCAGAGATGGCCAAGCTGCGTCGCGAGATGAACCGACGCATGCTCGGCAACGGCTACTGCGCCCGACCAGTGGAGTTGGATTGCCACTTCGAATCCATTTGCGAATCATGCACCTACTTCGTCACCACACCCGAGTTCGCGCCCATCCTCCAGCGCCAACGTGACGATGCTGCCCAAAAGGGTCAGGTTGGCCGCCAACGCGTCTTTGATGGGCTCCTCGCCCGCCTCCAGGAGGATGCCTCTTGACACCGATCACCGACAGAACCAATCATGCCCCGGCCCGAACGCTGCGCACCGTCAAACGTGACCGTAACCCGCGACGCAACCAGGGAGTACGAGTGCGGAAGCAATGATCTTCAGCGACGTGCCCGACCTGAGGCTCGTCACGATCCGTCGCGGCGGCACCCTCGCGGATGCCGATCACCACCTTCTCGCCGTGTGGGCCGCGGATTGCGCGGAGCACGTGCTGCACTATTTCGAGCAAGCGCGACCGGGCGACGAGCGTCCGCGGCGAGCGATCGAACTGG
>Ga0066709_100004057_pt1 | contig 11522 bp, 8 predicted proteins | sample GraSoiAngelo_158_FD_79665 | JGI IMG/M metagenome (GOLD analysis project Ga0066709, IMG submission 79665) | Grasslands soil microbial communities from the Angelo Coastal Reserve, California, USA - 14_1009_16_30cm | ecosystem: Environmental > Terrestrial > Soil > Grasslands | place: USA... | reverse complement strand
TGCCTGTCCTCCCATCCAGAGCGTAGGCTTCTCTTGCATCACCCTATACAGAGTCAGCTTGACGATCCGGCGAATATCCAAGAAACGAGTGCCCGCTGGGATAACCTGTCTCCGAGACCATCACGGGCTTTCCGAGACCTTTCGATACTTCATCGCCGAGCTTCAAGACCCCGATATTGATCGAGTTGGCGGATTTGTAGTTAGGGTAGAAGTCGAGGCCAAGAACATCGCAGTAAGAAGAGTAGGTTCCAGGGTCCAACGTCTTCGCGTCGCCTTCCAGATTGATTATCGTGATCGCACCAGAGTCTTCTACGTGTACGGCGTTGTTGAGTGTTTGGAGGAGTTCTTGTCTAAACCCGTGTTCGTGTATCCAAGAGAGACCGGAGCGCCATCCTCCGGCCTCGTGTTCTGCCCACCAGTTCGGCTCATTCTCGATCTGCCAGCACTTGATCTTACTTTTCCAATGACGAACAAGAAGTCTTGTATGGATCGACACGCGTTTGAGATAGAGAGCCCTGTTCGGATCCGGTTCCAGCCCCTGAGGGAGCATTCTCTGATACCCGCATGCCACAACGGGCACGACATCTACGCCTCTGCTGGTCAGCGTGCTAACCAGATCGTCCATGGGCCAAAGAGAATAGGATTGGTCGAGTAGCTTATCGAGTGAGGATTCACTGACCGGAAATGGTTCGAAGTATTTCCAGGGAAACCAGCAGCGGACGAAATCGACCTTGGCCTGGACGAGATTCTCCGCCAAAGAGAGTGCTGCTCGACCTGCTATTGTTCTAGGTTCTACTTCTCCATGGTCCCTGATCTCTTGATCTTCGGCTTCGTCGAGGATTTTGCCTTCCGGCAGACTGACTGAGAGTAGGTGTGGAATGATTATTGATTTCGGCGGAGCTACTCCGGTGTACCTCCAAGGGTCGTCGAGATCTACTCCGAACGAGAAACGTTTTCTCAGATCCAACAAGAGCCGATCGGATGTACAGGGTTTACTCGGTAAAAGACTTGATTCGCGGCACGTGAGAATTCACTCGCAGGTAACGATGGCATTAATCATTCGAAAGCGTTAGGCTTTAGACGGAAGACCGGTTTGGGCCTGCGCAAGTACGGATTTTCGCTATTCTTCTATCTGTTTATCCCTGCGCTGGCCGCCATGATAACATGGGCCTCCGGAGTTCTAGTCGTCTACCATTCACAGGGAGAACTGGGACCTCAGACGCCGAGCTACGGCTTTCCGCTTCCTTGGATAACCGTCGGATATGTCCAAGGTTGTCTTCTCTCAACTCCGTATTGTTTCACCTATTCTATTGATTGGGCCTTTCTGACGATGAACATGTTACTGTATTCGAGCACAAGCTTCGCCTTGACGACCATTATCCTCAGGGCGACCCGGACACAGTTTCTCGCTCTGTTGCCTCGTCAAATGAACTGGAGCACTGTGAAAACAATCATGGCTGTCATCCTCATCACAATAGCCCTTGAGCCGATTGTTGCAGCAGCGTTATTGCCACACCTGCCATGTGTTTCGTGCCCGCAATCGCAATGGGAATCGCTGACCATGGTCTCATACAGAACGAGCTCGCCTACCAACCTGACCTTGAGCCTGAAGAACGCCGGAAGTCTCACAGTACAACTCTTCGATTACAAAGTCCAGGATGGCAATGGAAACCAGTGGTCGCTAAATCTGGCAATAGACGCTTGGAACTCCGGACCCGTCATCTCTCCTAACGCCACCGACACGGTCAGCATAACAATAGGTTCAAGCTGTGGCAACTGTACTTACCAAGGATCGCCAGGAGCGTTCACCCAGTTTGCCGCTGGGAACTCCTACTCTGTAATCGTGGTTACTGCAAGGAACTTTGAATTTCCGTTCGCCGTAAGAGGCTGATCGGGAAGCGGCCTTCACGGTATTAGAAGACTTCAAAGTAATGCTGGAGATCGCAGATTGTACCTGTACCATCAATTCTATGGGTTCAGATACCTAACCCATTTAAGATTCGGACCTCTATCGGCTTTCGTTAAGGGTACTGGAGGATGCTTTCTACCAGCCAACAAGCTCCGATGGGGAACCGTTCGACCCTCGTTACGATAGGGAAGAACGGGGAGCTTAGACACTTGTTCTGGCCCAGCCACAACTACCCGCAGCACATCCACGGCTCTCTTCCAGGAGTCCTGTTCAAGATTGATGGGAAGGAGTCGTTCAGTTGGTTGACGGATAGTCCGTGGATCAGAAAGCAACGCTATCTTCCGGACAGTACTATACTCGAGACAGTCTTTGCGCATCCTCAGGGAGTCCAGATTAAGGCCACGGACTTTGTTCTGCCTGACCGGGACGCGCTGGCTCGGGTCTTTGAAGTGACGAACGCGAGTGCAGGAAGCTTGGAAGCGAGTCTTCTCTACTACAACGACTTCGATATTGCCGAGACTCCAGTGGGTGATGCTTGCTATTATGATGAGAAAATGGATGTCATCGTCTCATACAAGCGAAGCTACTGGTTCGTATTTGGATCTGACAGACACTCTTCGAGTTATCAGTGCGGGGTTCACGACGAGGGCTCCGACGCTTTCATCGACGCGAAGGACGGAAGCCTCTCAGGAAACCCTCTCGCCCTCCATTCCGGGACGAAGGGCGTGAACTCGTGTATGAAATGGGACCTGGGCAATCTGCGTCAAGGCGCGAAGGAGCAGTTGACGCTTCTGATGTGCTTTGCCAACAACAGACAGAACGCCTTCAAGATTATCGAGACGACTAGGCAAGACTCACTTGCGGAGATGGTTAACAACGTCAACCGCTATTGCCAGGATTGGCTGCGAAGGAGCAGAATTACCGGCGTCCCAGAGCAGTGGAATGATCTTCTCCACAGATCACTTCTCACAATCAGAACACTCGTCTCGCAGGACCTTGGGGGAATAGTCGCGGCTCCAACTCTGGACCCAGACTATCGATACGTCTGGTCGAGAGATGGTACCTATGTTGCGTATGCACTGGACCGTTGCGGCTACGCCGAAGACGCCGAGGGCTTCTACCGCTGGTGCAAAGAAGTGCAGGAACCTGATGGCGGGTGGTATCAGAGGTATCACATCGAGAAGTCACCCGGCCCATCTTGGGGCGAGCAGGAGGATCAGTGCGCAACCATTCTCTGGGGAATGGGCCAGCACTACCAGCTTACAAGGGATGAAGGTTTTCTTGCGGATATCTGGCCTACTGTCAGGAAGGGTGTTGACCACATTCTGCGAAAACGCGATCAAGAAACTGGGTTGATCGGTCCTTCTATCGATCTCTGGGAGGAAAAGACAGCTCTACACACTTACACTAACGCCGCGGGTTGCGCGGCGATAAGAGAGAGTTCAAAAATTGCCTCTATTCTTGGATATGATGCTCTATCGGTCTCATGGGCTGAGGAAACCAAGGCACTGCAGAACGCTGTCATGACTCATCTCTGGGACGAGAAGAAAGGCCGTTTTCTCAAGTCTGTCAAGCCCAATGATCCTTCCATCGACACGGCCCTGCTTGGTCTGACCTATCCGTTTTCTGTCTTGGAGGCTGATGATCCAAGGGTCCTGAGCACCTCGCGCCAGATCGAGAACGCGTTCAAGTATGCCTCAGACGGGCTGGGTAGATACCCTGAGGACGTGTACCATGGAGGCAATCCTTGGTTCATCACTACCCTCTGGATGGCCCTGTATCAGTGTCGGCTCCGGAATTATGACAAGGCGCGGGTCCTGATCGACTGGAGCGCGAAACATGTGGACGAGTTGCAGCTATTCGCGGAGCAGGTGCACAAGGACAGCGGAGAGCCGGTATCCGCATCCCCACTGGCCTGGTCCCATGCCATGTTCATACTATCCCTCCTCGACTACAAGCCAGCGTAAACCGCGAGAACAACGCAACTGTTCGGAAAACTGCTCCTCAAGGAGAGGAGAAGAAATGATTGGGAGTTCGAAGTAGAAAGCAGGTAAAAGACTCAGTTCTACTTCTTACTCTTCTTTTTCGGCTTATTTTGCGTCCTGAATTCACCGTATATAACGTATTGCACGTCTTGATATAAATTTATTGTATTCTACAGAGTGTTTCGAAACGTACAACTATTTTGGGGTTCTACACCCGAAATTACCGTATTTCGCTGGCTTTCCTACCGATCCTACACATCTGTACGAATTCCGGAGAATATGTTACTCAAGGATGGGTCCGCAGTTCCATGGAAACTCGAGAATTTTCCGCATTCACATTACGTTGTCAATCGAACAACTGAACTTCCTTCGACTTTCAGGTCTGTGCGTCGCAGTTGCTGCATCTCTGACTTGTCTCAAGATTTAGCGCCCCACAGTATTTGCATCGGACCTTCACGATTTCTCTAACAATTTCGGTATGGGTCTGATCCGGGCTTTCTTCTTGTTGTCCATGTCAACGACGGCTCCGACCATGACGAGCATGATGCCGATCATTAGGACGAAGAATGCGAGCCCGATCGCTAAGAAGTTCGAAGCGTCAAGCACGACCACCATGATTGAGAAGACAAGGAGGAAGATCCCAGTGCCCATGCTCAGAAGCTTGTTGTGCATGGCCTTGGGGTCAGTCGACAATGTCGGATGCAAGGCTAGCAAGGGCCGTTGCTGAAACAGTGTCGTAACCGGTCGAGATTTCTTGCAGTAACAAAGGAAGAAGCTGGAAAGTCTACAATTCCTAAAGACGCCCGAGCGAAGCCGCCTAGACCTCGGCCATGGACCGAGGAAACCGAGTATGAGAGAAGCTCATGGCTCCCGCTGGGACCATCCAATCCATGAACTGATGTCTGAATCTACCTTGAAGAACCGAGGGGTCCTGGTCGGCCCATTCCTTTACCTCATCCGGTGAACCATTGTAGATAGTTAGCCCGCGTATTTCACGGTCTGGGGCACCAAGGATAGGACCGGCCGCCAATATGCGTCCCTCTTCGTGAAGCTTGGCGAGATGCGCCATGTGGGCGTCTTGCAACGCATTCTCCTCTTGCTCACTCAGCTTTGGGGCGTCTTCACGGAGGACCAATAATGCCACAGTAAATCTATCAAACTTCATGCGAAGGTCGCCTACTCCCTCATCCAAGATATGACTATAAGCTGACAGAGATTGAGGGTTTAGGGGCCGAATTGCCAGAGAGCGAGCGTAGACTCGCCGCAATAATGTTCACCGACATGGTAGGCTACACCGCATTGGGACAACGGGACGAGCCGTTGTCACTCGCTCTCTTAGAAGAGCAAAGGAGACTGCTCCGCCCCGTCTTCAACAGAAACAACGGTAGGGAGATCAAGACTATGGGAGATGCTTTCTTGGTCGAGTTTGGGAGTGCCCTAGACGCTGTAAGATGTGCCTATGACATCCAGCGGACTTCAAGAGAGTTCAACATCGCCCGGCCAATCGAGCGGAGGATCAGACTGCGGATAGGTCTTCATCTCGGGGATGTGGTGGAATCTCGTGGCGACATTTCGGGAGACGCTGTCAACGTGGCTTCGAGGATCAAGTATCTAGCAGATGACGGTGGTGTATGTCTGACCCGTCAGGTGTACGACCATGTTCAAACCAAGTTCGAGCTAACTCTGAAGAGTCTTGGTCCAAAATCCCTCAAGAACGTGAATATTCCTGTAGAAGTGTATAGGATGGAAATGCCGTGGGACGAAAAGAGAACCGCTCAACCAGCAGAGCTGGACAAGAGGCGGATCGCTGTCCTGCCGTTTGCGAACATGAGTCCCGATCCGGCGGATGAGTACTTTGCGGACGGTCTGACCGAGGAACTGATCTCAAAGCTTTCGCTCGTGAAAGGTTTGCGAGTGATAGCCAGGACTTCTGTGATGAGCTACAAGAAGAAGGACAGGCGGATTTCAGAAATCGGTGCAGAGCTAGGAGTTGGCTCTATTGTCGAGGGCAGCTTCCGGAAGGCCGGCAACAAGATACGGGTAACTACTCAGCTGATCGACGTTAGGGATGATCAGCATGTCTGGGCTCAAAGCTATGATAGGAACCTTGATGATGTCTTTGCAGTTCAGACTGATATTGCCAAGCAGGTTTCAGACACACTCAAAGTCAAGATTTTGGAGGCGGAGATCGACTGGATTGACAGAAAGCCAACTGAGAGCACCGAGGCCTACACCCTCTACTTGAGAGGTAGGTACCTCTTCAACAAAAGAGGAGTAGAGGACATCGTGAAGGCTTCAGAGTATTTCGGTCAAGCTGCGAGAGAGGACGAGAAATTCGCACTGGGATATGTCGGTCTGGCTGACTGCTATTCTGTACTTTCCAACATAGGGATCGACTCTGGCGCGAACCACCAGAAAGCAAAGATTGCAGTCGCCAAAGGCTTAGAGCTGGATGGAGATCTTGCAGAAGCACACGCTACACGAGGACTCATACTCTTCCAGGAGTTCAATCTCAGCGAGGCAGAGGAAGAGTTCAGGAAAGCGATCGAACTGAAACCTAGCTACGCTCCCGCGCATCACTGGTACGCCCGTCTACTCGTAAGTAAGCTGAGGTGGGACGAAGCGCTCAAACAAATCGAAAGGGCGGTAGAACTTGACCCATTCTCACAGGTCATCAACCTCAATCATGCCCACTACTATAGAAGAAGGGGAGACTATGACAAGGCACTGGAACTGTACAAAAAGGCGGCTGAATTAGATCCCAACTTTGCCATGGCGCATTTCGACTTGGCCGTGATCTACGGCAGGATGAAGAGGTCTGCGGACATGAAGCTCGAGGCTAAGATTGCCATCGACCGCGGGACTCGCGAGGCTAAGATTGCCGTCGGGCTCGGCCGAGGAACATATCACAGACCAGTCAAGATTCTCGACGTGCTCGTCGCATACTTTGAGGATGACAAGGAGAAAGTTAGAAAACTGCTGTCTGAATTGGAGTCGCATTTTGGCGAGCCTCTAGCAATTTCCGCCTTGCAGGCGGCTGGTCTCCATTTCTATCTCGGTGAGAACGAAAAAGGATTCGATTGGTTAGAAAAAGCCTACTCAGGAAAGGAGGACGACCTTCTTTACATTAGGTCGGATGAATTGTTCGACGGCATCCGAGGCGACCGGAGGTACCAGAATCTCCTGAAGAGGATTGGATTAGAGTAGCGTCACGATTCGCGTCAACCGAAGCTCAGTTTGTAGGACCAGAACTGGCAAACTCATCGCCCCTACTCAACCGCTAGGCTGCAAGAGACCTCGATGGAGCAAGCAAATTGGGTCTTCTCGAGCCCTTCTCGAAAGTCAAAACGGTTTTAACCTCAAGATATGTTTGGATACAGAGGACCCATTTGTCAAAGAGCGAGCGCAGACTCGCTGCAATCATGTTCACCGACATGGCCGGCTACACCGCCCTGGGTCAGAGAAACGAGTCCCTCTCGTTGGTTCTGGCGGGAGAACAGAGGAGACTGTTGAGACCTGTTTTCAACAGACACAAGGGGAGGGAGGTCAAGACCATGGGTGATGCCTTCATGGTCGAGTTTGGTAACGCGCTGGATGCTGTTAGGTGTGCATACGATGTCCAGCGGGCATTGAGAGAGTTTAACATCTCCCAGCCGAGCGATCAGAAGATCATACTTCGGATAGGTCTCCACCTTGGGGACGTGGTAGAATCCCAGGGAGACATTTCCGGAGATGCAGTCAACATCGCATCAAGGATACAGTCCCTGGCAGAGGATGGCGGCGTATGCGTCACGCCCCAGGTCTATGACCAGGTCCAGAACAAGTTCGACCTCCCACTCAAGAGCCTCGGGACTAGATCCGTAAAAAACGTCAGTGCACCAGTTGAGGTGTACAAGATGGTGCTGCCTTGGGAGAAAGAGCAGAGGAACCCCGCTGAGCAGCTGGACCCCAGCAGGGTCGCGGTACTACCTTTCGCAAACATGGGCCCCGACCCGGGTGACTCGTATTTTGCGGATGGCATCACCGAGGAGATAATCTCGACGCTTTCAGGCGTAAGCGGGCTGAACGTCATCTCTCGTACTTCTGTCATGAGCTACAAGGGAACAACAAAGAGGGTCAAGGAAATTGGGGGCGAGCTTGAGGCAGGCTCCGTTCTCGAAGGTAGCTTCAGAAAGGCGGGCAACAAGATACGGGTAACTGCACAGCTAATCGATGTTAGGGACGATCGGCACGTCTGGACCCACAGCTACGACAGAAATCTTGATGACGTCTTTGGAGTCCAGACCGATATTGCCAAGCAGGTCTCAGACGCGCTCCGAGTCAAGATCCTGGCCCCGGAAATCGACCGGATTGACAGAAAACCGACGGAGAGCGCAACGGCATACGCGTTCTATCTGCGAGGCAGACACCACCTGAACAGAAGAGGGATAGAGGACATAAAGAAAGCGGAAGAATATTTCGAGAATGCGGTTGGGAAAGATCAAGACTTCGCCTTGGGATACGTAGGTCTGGCAGACTCTAACGAACTGCTCGCGTTCAACTGGCACATCGACGGCACTGCCAGGCATGAGAGGGCCAAGAGTATGATAGCCAAGGCGGTAGAAATCGACCGCGATCTAGCAGAGGCGCACACCACAAGGGCACTGATACTGTTGCACGAATACGATCTCCAGAACTCAGAGGAAGAGTTCAGGAAAGCGATCGAACTAAAGCCCAGCTACGCTACTGCCCACCAGTGGTACTACCACCTGCTGCTCCCCCAGCTTCGATGGGACGAGGCCCTCGCGCAGATCGAAAAAGCGTTGGAACTCGACCCACTCTCGCAGATCATCAACCTCAATCACGCCGAGTTCTACGACGCGAAGAGAGACTACACGAAGGCACTAGACCTATGCAAGAAAACAATAGAGTTGGACCCCAATTTTGCACTGGCGCACCTCCAGCTGGGCGGAGTCTATGGTAAGCTGAGGATGTTCGATGATATGCGGCGAGAGCTCAAGATTGGCGTCGGAATCATTCAAGAGTCGTATCCCCAAATCGGCAATATGGCGGATGCGATGATCGCATACCTCGAAGATGATAAAGAGAGAGTTAGAAGATTGATGCCCGAGCTAGAGGCGCATGCTGGGGAACCCATGAGCGGCGACGCCGTGCAGATGGCTGGACTCCACTTCTTTCTAGCCGAGCACGATAAAGGGTTCGAGTGGCTGGACGAATCCTACTCAAAACGCGAGGCCGGCCTGCTCTCCATTGCAGTCGACGATATGTTCGATGGCGTCCGAGCCGACCCCAGGTATCAGAATCTCTTGAATAGACTCGGACTGAAGCAGCACCGCTAGCTCAGTGACTTTCTTCAAGACTCGCGGGATTGGGCAAATGACGAATCTCGTCCGACCTATTCTCCAAGTTCTCGCAGTCCCTCGACCCCATCACCGCGTTGGAGATGACCCATCTCGCTGCAGGCTTCATAAACGGTTTTAGCGTAGAAGTCAGTCGTCGACGGATGGTCCAGTTGGCGCAGGGCGAGCGCAGACTCGCTGCAATAATGTTCACCGACATGGTGGATTACACGACGATGTCGGAGAAAAATGAAGCACTGGCGCTTACCCTGCTCGAAGATCACAGGCAATTGCTCCGTCCGGTTTTTGTGAAACATGGAGGTCGTGAAGTCAAGACGGTCGGCGATGGTTTTCTTGTCGAATTTTCAAGCGCTCTTGAAGCAGTAAGATGCGCCCTAGAGATCCAACAGCAGATGTACAAGCGGAATCAAAGCGTGCCTAGCGAAAGAAAGATACTGCTGAGGGTTGCGGTTCACCTCGGAGACGTTGAACACCGAGACGGAGATGTTTACGGTGACGCCGTGAACGTCGCCTCAAGAATCCAGTCTCTCGCAGACCCAGGAGGGATCTGCATAACTCAACAGGTCTTTGATCACGTACGGAACAGCGAAGAATTCCGCACAGAAGCGCTTGGGAAAAACCAGTTGAAGAATGTGCGTACTCCCACGGAAGTTTATCGGGTTCTGCCTCCAATGGAAGGGGCTAACCTGACCAAGATCGACGCTCTCGAGCTCCGAAGGGTCGCAGTCCTTCCGTTAGCTATCCTTAGTTCGGACCAGCATGACGAGTATCTTGCCGACGGACTCACCGAGGAGATCATCAACACCCTCTCCTCGATTCCTGGCCTGAAAGTAATCGCACGAACATCGGTGATGAAGTATAAACAAGTGAACAAGACCGCAGGCGAGATCGGACGAGAACTCAAGGTCGGAACTATCCTCGAGGGAAGCGTGAGAAAGGCTGGAAGCAGATTGCGGATCACCATCCAGCTGATCGATGCCGGAAGCGAAGCACCAATCTGGGCTCAGAAGTACGACAGAGAACTGGAAGACGTTTTCAAGATACAGACCGACATCGCAGAGCGAGTTGCGGAGGCGTTGAAGGTTCAACTACTCAGAGAGAACAGAGCAATCATCGAGCAGAAAGCTCCCGAGGACATTGGGGCCTATGTCCTCTACCTAAGAGGACGGTACCATTGGAGCAAACGGACCAAGGAGGATCTTGAGAGGGCAATAGCGTATTTTGGTGAAGCGATACGTAAGGACCCTAACTACGCCCTAGCTCATGCGGGAATGGCGGACTGTTATACTCTGATGGGACGCCATCTCTACCTCCCCGCTAAGGAAGCCTTCTCGAAAGCGCGGGACTACGCGAACAGGGCATTGGAACTCAACGATAACCTTGCAGAAGCACATACTTCACTTGCGGCTGTTCTGCTCATTTACAACTGGGACTGGGACGCTGCGGAGGACCAGTTCAGACGCGCGATTCAGTTGAACCCCAACTACGCCACTGCTCACTATTGGCACTCAGTGCTCTTGCAAACAACTGGTAGGCTTCAAGAATCGGTTACAGCAGCCGAGAAAGCACAGGTTCTGGACCCTCTTTCTCCAGTAATCGGGATGGGCGTCGTTCAGGCCTACTTTTTGTCGGGACAGTATGACAAAGCCGTTGATGAATGCCACAAGTACCTCGAGATGGATCCTAACCTCGTCGTAGCCCATGATTATATGATCCACCTCCTCGTGCAAAACGGAATGTTCGAAGAGGCCGCGGAGGAGGCAAAAAGGTTGGTTGAAATCAGCGAGAGAAAGGCGGAGGCCATAGCGCATCTAGCATACGTCCACGCTGCGTCAGGAAAGACCGAGGAAGCTAAGAGGCTGTTCGATGCGTCGATGGCAGACCCAAAGCTTGGATATTCAAACCCGACGATCTTCATCACAGTCTACTCTATTCTGGGGGATCAGGATAACGCGTTTCGATGGGCCGAAAAAGCTCTCGAATCAGGCAGGATTGCTTTCCCCTCTCTCAGGTTTAGTCCGGATTTGAAGAGGTTCAGAACCGACTCTAGATATAATCGGCTGCTGGCAGAGACTCATCTACAATAGGCCTTGGAACATCATGTGACCGAGGATTACCCGATTTCCTACACCGTTAGCGTTTGGCGATCTTTTGCCACGATGATTCGGCCGTCGAAAACTGAGGAGGCCTCGGCAAGATACCTCTTCTCGGCACCCTCGTTCCCGGGTGAAATGTGAGTTAAGACCAATCTACTTGCCCCAGCAAGCT
>Ga0066709_100004055_pt1 | contig 11523 bp, 9 predicted proteins | sample GraSoiAngelo_158_FD_79665 | JGI IMG/M metagenome (GOLD analysis project Ga0066709, IMG submission 79665) | Grasslands soil microbial communities from the Angelo Coastal Reserve, California, USA - 14_1009_16_30cm | ecosystem: Environmental > Terrestrial > Soil > Grasslands | place: USA... | reverse complement strand
GGCGTTCGTGTTCTGTGGAGAGGAAGACTTCGGTATCGCTCTCCTGGAAGCGAACGCTCATGGGGCACCGGTCGTGTACTTGCGGCGCGGGGGACCAGCCGAGACGATGCGACCGGGAGTCACAGGAGTTCCGTTCAGTCATCCCTCGCCCGATGCTGTCGTTGAGGCAATACAGGTCGCTTGTCGCACCAGTTGGTCGGAAGAGCAACTCCGGGCCAACGCGGCAAGGTATTCTCCTCAGAAGTTTCGCGAGGGAATCACCGCAGTGTTGACGAAGGTCATCGACCAGACCGAACGATTGGGGAGGCGCGATTGACGGGAGGGGCTCCGCAGCCGATTGATATCTGCGTGGTCGCCTCTGGGGACTGGGCGTCCTTTTCGCGGGTGAACTGCCACGAGATCGCCGCTCGATGGACCGCCTTCGGTCGGGTGTGCTATATCGAGCCGGCGCCGATGAGGGCACCGCGCCGGCACGATCTGAGACGGTTGGGCAGCCGTTTGTCGAGGGTATTCGCCACCGCGCAACCCCCAGGTGGTGTTGCGGAGCCCTCTTCGGTCGAGGTTGTTGCCCCTCTGTTCGTTCCGTGGGAGCCGGTGTCCTGCGTGCGTGCCTGGAATGTTTACACGGCTGCGCGAGCCGTGCGTCGTAGAGCAGCCAGGCTCTCTTGGCCATTCTCTTTCGACGTACTCTGGTTTTTCTCTCTGCCACTCGTAGGGCTCGAGGAGTGCGTTCCGCACCGCTTGGTCGTCTATCACGCGGTCGACGACTACGCCGCAAATCCTGGGGTTCGACGTAACCTCCTGCGGCGACGGGAGCGGGAGCTGTTGTCTCGGGCGGACGTGGTCTTCGCTGCATCTGAGCCGCTGGCGGCGCGGCTCCGGGAGCGCCATCAGAACGTGGTGGTTTGGGAGAATGTGTCAGATACGACGCTGCTCCTTGCGTCACGACCATCTTCTGGCAACGCGGTCCCTCAGAGTCGTCGCTCGCTTGCCGTATACGTGGGAAACCTCGCGGCGCATAAGGTCGACTTTCCGCTAGTGCTAGAAGTCGTGCGTCGCCTGGGCGATTGGGACTTTGTGCTCGCGGGCCCTGTCGGGGACCTTCCAGAGGCTGGCAGGCACCTCCTTAGGGAACCAAATGTCAGATACGTCGGGCCGGTAAACCGCGCCGACCTCCCTAGGATGTTTGAACACGCTGACGTGGCGCTTCTTCCGACGCCCGCTGGGGAACTACATGACTCAAGCTTTCCGATCAAGCTGTTCGACTATCTCGCTCTGGGGCTGCCGGTGGTCGGACGGAGGACGACGCCACTGATGCGCTTCGGAGATGTGATTGTCCATGCCGGCACGGTTAGCGAGTACGTGCCAGCAATGGAGCAGGCGCGGCAGTTGCGACAGCAAGCGAGCTTTCGCCGGCGTGCTCAGGAGCTAGCGCGCCGCAACTCTTGGTCTGACCGGATTGGGGCTCTCGAAGGATTCCTGCGGAAGGAGCTGGTCGGAAAGCCGCTGCGCGATTTGCCAACGACTTAGCCTCGGTCGGTTAGAGTCTGGTCGTCCCTCCAGCCGAGCTCCTGGTTGTGGCGGGCGGTGGACCTGAATTTCTCTGGTGGCGTTCCGCGTTGCAGCAACCTCGATAGGTGCGTGAGAGCCAGTTAAGCGTAGATTAGTTGCTTCCTATGACCATCAAGCGGCGTGAGTTTTTGCGATTGCTGTCGATGTGTGCCGGCGCTGGCGTTCTCGACGCGTGCCTGGACACAGAGGTCTTCCTCGGGCCTCGAGACCCGGACCCGACCCCACCGATTACCAATCACGACTTGGCTGCGGTGTGTGATGCACCCGCAGCGGCAACGCTCGGTGACTTGGTTGTGTCCGCTCATCCATGGCCGAACGGCCTCGACGCTGCTGCGATCATTGACGTAGACGACTTCTGCCCAGTTACCGTCCCTGGCGATGGACTTGACTTTGGCGGCGACCTCACGGCCAATGGGATTCTTCGTGGCTTTCTGCTCGATCAGTTGGCTGCGACCTATCCTGAGGCCAAGGTCAGTTTGATGGCGATCGCGAACATGCGTCAAAACCCTGTGACGCGAACTGCCATTGCTGAAGACGATCGGTACCTTTTGTCACGGCAGCCGGCTTGGGTCGAAACGGTGAAGGCGGTGCTCCACGAGTACCCCAACCTTCGCGTTGCGATGCATGGGTACTGGCATTTCAACTATCAACAGCGTTCAGCCAACGAATTTGCACAGTACACCGATCTCCAAGCTCGTGGTGTAATGGGCATGATGCATCGCGCCTTCCTGAATGCTTTGCCGTCGGTGGAGCCAGTGTTCCGAGCGCCCGGGTGGGTCAGCACGCCGGGCATGCTCGACTACGTGGCGGAGGCCGGCCTCTTGCTCGCGGATAGTAGCGCGGCGGCGACGTTTCAAGGTTCGGTGCCGAGCTGCTGGGAGCTGGCGTCGGGTGTGGAGATCATACGCGCAGGGCCCGATTTCAACGAGGGCGTCGTTCGCGGAGTGCAGACCGCTGGGCTCATCGTGGGGCATTTCCATTTCACGGCGCCCAACGTATACAACCTTGGGTGTGATCTCGGTCGGCGGACCGCACTGGCATTCGCCCAAGGCATTCGCAACATAACGAAGTATCGACTGGGCTGGCTGAGTTATCACGAGGCGGCACGCTCGGTAGCTCACATCAGGGCTCTGCGATGGTCCGCGGTGCTGGAGGGGAGTACCCTCGTTATAAGGCTTGACCCTGCCAGCGTGCCAACTGGTGGTGAAACATTGGCGATCCAGAACCTGGCAGGTCGTGACGTAACAGTGGAGACGACTCTCGGAGATCCGTCGCCGTTTCGCGTCATTACCTCCGCCCGTGGCTGCACCTACGTCATCATGACCGCCTGACCACCGGGGATGCATCTCGGGATCTGGAACGGCGCAGCAGTGAATCATCCTGGCTGATACCAAGCGGAGCGCAGACGCGTGCGAGTACTGGCCCCTTGGGGGGAGCATCGAAGTGCAGTGGGAGCACTACGAAGGGGATGACCGCATGTCGGTTATGAAGATGTGCCGACGAAGCGCGGTTGGACAATTAGGCGCCATGGTTGGAGTCTTGGCGAACTGGCCTGCACTTCGTCTGCTGACGCCGCGTAACAGGCGAACGGCAGGGAATGATGACCCTCGCGCCGGAGCGTCGGTCTTGGATCGCGTCGGCGTCAATATGCGAGCCAAGGAGATTAACGACCCCACGCTGGATGTAGTAACCCACTACGGCTTTCGATGGATCCGTATTGACGTCTCTTGGCGCGCGACCGAGCCTACTGCAGGTAGATTCGACTTTGAGGACTTGCGCCGCGGACTTCAGGCGGCCGCTGGTCGCGGCCTCAGCGTGCTTGGAATCCTAGATTATGGCCATCCGCTCTATACAAATCTGCTGGCGCCGCGCGGCGCAGATGAGCGACGTGCCTTCGTGCGGTTCTCCGTTGAAGCGGCACGACAGCTGGGTTCCTTGGTCACGGCCTGGGAGGTTTGGAACGAGCCCAATCATCCCAAGTTCTGGCCGCCCCAACCCGACGTGGGAGCATTCACCGCGCTCCTAACAGAAGTCGCCAGCGCCCTCTGGAAACAGAACTCGAACGCCCTCCTGGTCTCGGGAGGGCTTTCGACGATTGACGACCGATTCCTGTCTGCGCTTCTCCCTGTGGTCGATTCGTTGGGTCAACACGGTGCCCTGGGGCTCGGTCTCCATCCGTACCGCGGCACGCCACCTGAGACGGTAGTCGGCGATCTTCGGCGCGTGGGGCTGTTGGGAGACGACGGCCGGGCGCGGAGCGCCGGTGGCGTGCCCGTCTGGCTTACCGAGTGGGGATATTGCCGCGGGACCCCCGGCGTAGGTCCACTTCGCCAAGCGGAGTGGGTGCCCCGAATCCCACTGGTTGGTGCGGCTCTCGACGTGCCCTTGACGGTGCTATTCGAACTGAGGGATGGAGGACCACAGGACGTAGCCGCGTACACGTGCGGTCTGCTGAGTGCCCGCGACGAACCTTACCCGGTAGCTACCGCTTGGGCGGCAGTAAGTCACGCGGCCGGGGCGATAGCGCCAACCTTGCGCCAGGTGCCCCGAGGTGCCGCGGGCAAATGGAGCGTCGGCTCGTGCGACTCTACACTGGTTTGGCCCGAGGCTCCGACGGTAACATCTGGTTCGACATCCTTGACGTGCGGCGATGCGGCGGCGGGTTGCCTGACGAGTGTCCGGGAGATCGCGCCAGCAAGAGAGTACTGGGCGGCGGTCGGTAACCAGTGCCCGTGAGCGGGGACGCGGTCACGGAAGCGCGGGTCCCGTCGAAGTTGTGGATGCGGGCGACTGGTGGAGCCATAGTCGTCGGTAGCGGTGCAGCGCTCGCACTCATGGCCCCCACCCATGGCCTCGCGCTCAGTCTTTTCTTCCTGGCCGCCCTCGCGGTACTGAACCTGGACGCGGCGCATCGCGCGCCGGCGCTTCTCGGTGCCACGGCCGCCCTGGGCTTGTATTTCAGCACCGGAATTGGCTCGATCGACCTCCCAGCCGTCGTTCCAATAAGCGCGGTATTGCTGGTGATCACGGTTCTCCGTCGGGAGACGCAGGTTCCCAAGCTGCCGTGGGACCTTCGAACACCTCTGGCGGTTTTTCTCGGGGGATTGATCCTCGGCATGGTTCGTGGCCCTGCTCCTCGTGATGGAGTGAGGGTCCTCATCATCTTGGGCTGGCTTGTGCTCGTGGGCTGGTTGAGCATGGTGCTCTCTCTCCAGCGGAGGGAGGGCGCGCTCTTCCGCGCGTACGCCGCGGTGGCTGCTGGGTTTGGCCTCGTGAACGTCTTCTTTTTCCTCTTCCCGCGTGCCGAAGACGCCTACTTCGCCAGCTGGATCAGTCAGGTCTTTGTTGAACCCGATTCGATCCGCAAGTTGCTGACGGGCGACGTCTTGAACAACGCGCTCTCGGACTTGAAGGCTGCTACCGTCTACATCAACGCCAACGTGGCCGCCATGTTCTATGGTACTGCGGCGTGGGTTGCGTACGGATGGTGGCACGGATCGCGTGTGAAGTGGCTGCTGACTGGCGCTTGCGCCCTTGGCGCGCTGGGAACCGTGTCCCGAGGAGGCGCGCTCGGATGCGCGGCAAGCTTGCTGGTCTGGGGGCTGCTTCAGGTCCGGAGGGGGGCCTTCGGCAGAAGCGCGGTCCGCATGGTGGCCGGGGTCGTCCTACTGAGCATCGTTGGAGCGGCTCTCGCCGAGGTTCGGTCCGAGAGCCTCTCCCGCTTTGCGTGGAGCACAGTGTCGGCCGACCCTCGTTTCGTACTCTGGGGTGTAGCACTCAGCTTGGGCCAAAGTCATCCGCTTATAGGGAGCGGATTTGGTGCGTGGGAGTCTTACTGGCCCGGAATCGCGAGAGTGGTGGATCTTCGGCCCTCGTTCCCTCCTCACAACGTCTATCTGTATCTCTGGATCATCGGTGGAATTGTTGCACCGCTCGGGTTCCTTTGGATTGCGTTATCCATGCTGCGCGCGGCTAGACAGCTAGCACTACGAGCCGGTGAACACGCACCGGAAGCTCTTGCAGCCGGGGCGATGGTTGGTTGGTGCTGGATGCAGGCGAACTTCGAGAATTTCTTCTTCCTAGACTACCGCATCGGGTTCATGTTGGCAGTGACCTTCGGTTGGCTGACGGCGCGCCGCGCTGTCGCTGCTGCCGCGTGAGTGGTACGGTTGTTCACTTCAGGTCGGATTTCGCGCGGCCCTCGGAGCGCTTTGTAACGGCCCCGTTGCCGTATTTCCGTTCGTGGCGCCCGGTTCTCCTAGGGTGGCGGGGGCCGACGGGAGTGCCTGGCGTCGCCCCCTCCTCGTGCATGTTCTACGAGGACCTCCCTGCGCGGGGATTTCTCACAAGCGCTTCATGGCGACTCGGCCACCACCCCAAACTGGCTATATCGTGGCTAGGCCAACGGGGCGCGCGGCTTTGCCACGCGCACTTCGGCGAAGACGGTGCCCTCGTCCTCCCTCTGGCTCGCCGATTAAAGATGCCGCTTCTCGTCTCTTTCTACGGGCATGACCTCACCCGGTTGCCGACATGGCGCACTACCCGACCAGCTTGGCTCCACTACTGGATGACATTCGACCGCCTTCGTCGGGAGGCGGCGGTAGCGCTACCTAACTGTCGATTTCTCGCGACTCGCCTTGCAGAGCTCGGATGGCCCGCCGAGCGAGTGCGCGTGGTTTATCCGGGCGTTACGCTGCCCCAGGAGGCACTTTGGCGACCGCACAATCGACTGGTGCTCGCCGTGGGACGCCTGGTGGAGAAAAAGGGCTTCGAAACCCTCATTGACGCAGCAAGAGTTCTGCGGGATGGTGGTCTCGAGGTTGCTGTTGCGATCCTCGGTGACGGCCCGCTCCGGCGACCACTGGAGGCCCTTGTCGAACGCAATAGGCTCTCCGGCACCGTCACCCTTCCAGGGTGGGTGTCGCCGACAGGACTGCGAGCCTGGTTTGAGAGTGCTGCTATGCTGGTAGCCCCAAGCAACCGGTCAACAGACGGCGACATGGAAGGCCTACCAACAGTACTAATCGAGGCTGCGGCACTTGGAATGCCGCTTGTCGGCACGCGCCACGCCGGCATTCCCGAGATAGTTCTAGACGGCGAGACAGGTCTCCTTGTGCCGGAGCGGGAGCCTGGGGCACTAGCTGCAGCGATCGGCGCTCTCCTTGAGAACGACGATAGGCGTGCGCAATTCAGCTCAGGTGCCCGTCAATTGGTGACCACGCAATTCATGATCCAGCAGCAAGCCACTACGCTCGAGCAGCTCTACGACCAGGTCGCTGAAAGTGCGGCTTAGAGAGTGGATGAGTGGCAAGGGCCGCGGCGCCTTCCTTGAGCGAGCGCACCTCCACGAACGGGCGGGCGGCGACAATCTTGCGTCTGTCATAGTGCCACACTACCGTGACGTGCAATCGCTGAGACAGAGTTTGAGTTCGCTGCAAGCGCAACACCATCGGCCGTTGGAGATCATCGTCGTCGACGACGGATCGCCCGAGGCCGTCTTCGCCGAGGTCATGCGATGTTGCGACGATGTTGCGCAGTGCATACGCGTCCCTCACGGAGGCCCGGCTGCGGCCCGAAACTGTGGAGCGGCACTCGCGAAGGGGAGCATACTTGTCTTCTGCGAGTCCGACGCTGTGTATCCTCCGGAGTACGTCGGCTCGATCATTTCCGCGATCGCGGGTTGCAAAGATGGTTCGGTTGTTGCGGCAAGCAACGTGGGTCGAAGAGTATTGGCGGAAACCAAAGGATGGGGCCATCGCTATGCGCGGGTGCTTTACGCCGCTGTGGACGACGCCATCCGTCGGGGACAGCGACGAACGGGGGCATGGGCGTTTGACGCCCGCTGGTTCCGCGCCAGCGGCGGATACAGAGAAGATCTGCGGGTTGGGGAAGACATGGAACTGGTGGAACGAGTCATCCGTGCGGGACTGAAGGTGGGGTATGGCGGTGATGTGCCGTTCTTGCATCGGGAGCCCGCTTCGATATACCAGTTGTTTCGGCGATCGTACCGAAGTGGGGCAGTGAGGCCTCGTGCGTCAGTCGTTGCGCTAGGTGCCACGTCGGTTGCGGTAGTGGTGGTAGCTGGGCTATGGCACAAGGCTGGTATTCCACCTGCCGCCGGCGCCCTCGTTGTGCTTGCGGCCGTGACTCTCTTCATGGATCCGACGTGGCGACTTACGATGAATTTTGCTGCTCGGAACGGTTCGGGGAGGGAGATGATGATTGTTTCCGTTGGAAGGTTGGCGTGGGCGGCGGGGTACGTCTGCGGCGCGATATTTGGCTGGACGAAGGGCCTTAGGGCATCCTTGAGAAGATGAGCTTTCGCCGAGGGGCCGCCGCCATAGGGGTTGGCAATGGCGTGTCAAAGCTCCTGGGAGTCCTGCGAGAAGTGCTATTCGCGTACTCTCTTGGTACAACTGCCATCGCGGATGCCTTTCGGCTGGCGCTGTCGCTGGTCTTGATACCGACTCACTTTGTGACAGGCGAGCTCAGCCTGGCGTCGGTTGTGCCTGTTCTCAGGCGCGCCCTGATCTCGAATCCAGGGGTGGTTGGCAAGCTTGGCCGCCGATTCGTGCTGGGCATGGTCGCCTACGGCCTCGTCGTAGCTGCCGTGCTAATGCTCGGTGCGAATCTCATTGTGAGCGTACTCGCGCCTGGGTTCGACGAACGCAGTCATGCGCTCGCGGGCCGTTTTCTCAAAATCCTCGGAATCGCCTGTCCGCTGTACACGTTGGCGTCTGCGTTCGTTGTGCTCAGTCTTGCGCGGGGTCGATTCCGGTTGACCGCAGTCAAGCCTGCTATTCAGAATGTTGGCCTCCTGATCGGTCTTCTGTGCTTCATGCGCTTTGGCCAGACCGACTTGCTCGCCTGGGGATTCGTGTTTGGATACCTTGGTCTGAGTGCGCTTGGACTCGCTGAATTCGCACCGGGGAGTTGGCCTGCGGTTCGGGCTGACGTGGTGTCCGTGACGACCGAAGGGCAATGGCGGGAGATCTGGAGCCAAATGCGCGCCCTCGTCGTGCTGATCGTGCTCACCCAGTGCGGGCTTATCGCAGAGCGAATGATAACGACGTTAGCGAGCAGTGGCTCCGTAGCCGCGATCGACTATGCTCGATTTGTCACAGAGACGCCTACGCTCCTCATTGCAATGCCAATGGCCGTGGCGGCCTTGGCCAAATTCGCTGGTGGCGAATGGAGCGATCACGCGGAGCAAGGAGCGCAGCTTTGCCGCACAGTCCTTTATGGGACTCTTCCCTTCGCCCTGGGCGCGCTTACTGCGGCTCCGTTGGTTGTGTCGATTGTCTTCCAGCGTGGCGCGTTCGGCAGGGCGTCGAGTGGCCTCGTCGCCAGCGCGCTGGTAGGAAGTAGTCTGGGGGTCGTGACGGGAAGCTTGGCCTACGTCGTTCAACGTGTCTTCTCGTCCCGGCGGCGGAATCGTGAACTCTTGTTCGGCCTGGTCGCGAGCACTTGTACAAGCCTAGCACTTGCGTTGTTGTTCGTTCGATCGCATGGTGTGCTGGCGATCGGACTCGCCAGCAGCGTCGGCCAGGGCATCTACGCCGCCTGGGGTCTTCAGCGGCTCGGGATCCTTCCCTCCTTGCAGAGGTCGTTGGCGCCCGCTGCGTGGTGTGTCGCCTTAGCGATCGTCTCATGGCTGGCCTTGGATCTGACCGGAGTGCTTCGACTGTCGAGGTGGCTCGCGCTCGGCCCCGGCCTGGTTGCCACGGTGGGCCTGCTTGGCTTCAAGGAGGTGCGGCGTGACGTCGCTTGGGCATTTCCCTCACGCGGGCGTAACACCACAGAACCCGTCCAACTTCCGACCCGTGGGTAGCCCGTCCCCCCTTCGTCTTCGGGGCTGGTGAGCTCGCAGTGCGCGTCGGGTTCCCGCGCATAAATAGCCATCGGCTTGGCGTTTCGCGTCCGACGGTCAGTTGATTACGAGATTCACGAGATCTCGGCGCGTTAGCCATGCGAGGCGCAGGGCGCTCGCCAGCGTCATCGCCAGCAGTGTAAGGATGGTGCGAGGCGGCCAACTCTTCTTGTACGGAGGCCTGGCAGGGTCAAGCAATGACAGTGTTGGAGTGTTCTGGACCTCACGAAGGCGGGCCGTAGCGGCTTGCTGCTGGAGGGACGAGAACAGGCTCTGGGCCGCATCGATCTCACGCTGCAGCCGAGCTGCTTGAAGCGTTAGGGCTGGCGATTGTTGGATCAGACGGTTTCTGATATTGAAAGTCAAGAGCTTCTCCTCCGTCACGTCTACAGTATCGCTTGCTGCTCGCAACTGCTCGGTCAGGAATCGCTCTAAGGCTGCTGCTCTGGAGCGTCGGGATAGCCTGAGCACACTGTCTGTTGCTGTCACGAACGCGCCCGCTGTCGCCGCCGACCAGTAGCGGTCATGGTCCCAGTAGGTCAGCGACACAACCCCCGTGTTGATGTCTGCCGTGATGCCGACCCGATCTGACAACTCCTTCCGGGCCCGTTCCATCAACCTGAGCGAATCCTTAAGCCCCAGGTCGAGATGCACGAGCACGGTTGAATCGGTCCACGACGGATGCGATCGGAGTACGAGCTCAAGGGTGCTCTCCATCGTGGCTACAGCCTTTCCGAAGTCAGGCGTTCCTCCGCCTCCCGCCCGCAGACCGGGAGACACTCTACCAGCAATTGCAGCCAGCCCACCCAGTAACTGTGTGGCGTCGAACTCATCAGAGACCAGTGTGAACCGCGCAGTGGAAGAGAACTGGTTCTTGATTAACAGCGAGCCGGCAGCTGCAACGAGGCCAGCTGCGAGAGCGGCGCGGACCATCGGTCGCCGGTACTCCCACAGCATTGTAGGCAGCTTGGTCAACGGAGCCCCACGGTACCACGCATAGGCCTCGTTCTCACGGGGGCAGCGCTAGGGCGAAATTCGAGGCGCTCGCGGTACCATCCCCAGCGTGGCCACACCCGGCGCGTTTCGCTCACGGGGCGTCACGCCGAGCAAGAGCATCGCGACCTCGCCCGATACGATCCCTTCTCTTCAACCCTGCTGCGGCAGGGCTCACCGAGTGACTCGTCGAAGCAAGTACTCGTGTACGTCCGTACAGCGGTGTCGCTGGGAAAGGACTGCGAGGCATGCCTGCTCAAACAACTGGTCCAGGGCCACCGCCGCACGTCGATAACGGCGCAGCGGCGCTCTGCGGGTCTCAGGTCCAACCCAAGCAGGCAAGTGAGGCTCGACAGCGTTCCAGGCGCGGTAGAGGAGAGTTGGGGGGCGGGTGTCGAAGTGAAACCACGCCATGCCTCCGGGCACGAGGGTCCGTGCAACCTCCGTTACGTTGGAGGAGACCAGTTGCCAGGTCGGCATGTGCTGGAATACGAGCAGGGAAATAGCGAAGTCGATGCATTCGTCGGCCAAAAAACCGAGGCCACCGCCGTCTGACTCGAAGAATCGCGCATTGCTCACCTGAGCTTCTATCGCTCGGGTTCGAGCAAGCCCGATCATCGTCCGTGAGTGATCGACGCCGATGACCTCTTGAAAGTGCAGGGCGAGCGCAAGGCTGAGCCGTCCCATTCCACACCCCAGATCGAGCGCGCGCGGCCCAACGGTATACCCAAGCGCCCTGACGACGTGGAGTCTCTCCTCCACCGCACGCTCTCCCGAAGCGAAGAACGCAGAGCCAGTCGTCCCGTCCGTCAAGACTGCAAACTCGGGACGCTCCCGAGCGTAGCGCTCCCAACCCGCCGCTGTGTTCATAGCTTCGTGGCATTCGCCATGATGGCCACTGTGCTGGCCAGTATCTGCGTCATCGCGCCGAGGAGCGTGACGTGATTCGCGCCCGGTAGTGTCCTTGACGGGCACGAACATCTCCCCCCCGGCCCGGGTCCGGGGTCGCTCTTGAAGAAAAGCGTGCGCCGTCGGGTTCCTTCTTCCCCGTTAGCGTACTTGACGCTCACGCGACCGCCCGAGGTCCG
>Ga0066709_100004051_pt1 | contig 11526 bp, 14 predicted proteins | sample GraSoiAngelo_158_FD_79665 | JGI IMG/M metagenome (GOLD analysis project Ga0066709, IMG submission 79665) | Grasslands soil microbial communities from the Angelo Coastal Reserve, California, USA - 14_1009_16_30cm | ecosystem: Environmental > Terrestrial > Soil > Grasslands | place: USA... | reverse complement strand
GGAGATGCAGTCTTATAATTCTCTGCCGCATCTCGTCTTCCCGATCGTGACGGATCCAAAAAAAGTGCTGCTTGCCCTGCGGTGGTTGATTGACGAGATGGAACGCCGTTACAAAATTTTTGCCCGCGTCGGCGTGCGTAACATTGTCGGTTTCAACGCCCGTCCGGTCAAAAAGAAGGATGCTGTAGCCGGGATCGATGATGCCGGCGGGGAAGCGGCTTCAAGCGGGCCGGGATCACCGATGCCGGCTACAAAGAACGAGCTTCAAATTCCCGACAAAATTCCCTACATCGTGGTCATCATCGACGAGTTGGCCGATTTGATGCAGACCGCACCAGCTGACGTGGAAACTGCAATCGCGCGCATTACACAAATGGCTCGAGCAGCCGGGATTCATCTGATCGTCGCGACGCAAACGCCGCGTGCTGATGTCGTCACCGGCGTGATCAAAGCAAATATCCCCTGCCGGATTGCGTTTCAAGTAGCGAGTAAGATCGACAGTCGAGTGATTCTTGATGAAAATGGCGCCGATCGTTTGCTCGGGCAGGGCGACATGCTCTACCTCCCCCCGAGCACTTCACGTCTAATTCGTGCACAAGGCGTGCTCGTGACCGACGATGAAATTCATCGCCTTGTTGAATTTGTTTCTGCCCAAAGCCCGCCCGATTTCGACGCGGCGATGCATGAGAAGCTTCAATCCGTCGCGGCGCCGGAGGAAGAAGTAACCGGCGAAGATGAGGAGCTGGTCGAAAAATGCATCGAGATCATTCGGCAGGAAAAGCGCGCTTCTACATCGTTGCTTCAGCGACGGCTACGACTCGGTTACACACGTGCCGCGCGCATCGTTGATATTCTGGAGCAGCGCGGTATTTTGGGTCCCGGCGAAGGCGCCAAACCGCGGGAGATCCTGGTCGATCTCGATGCCGCCGTTTAGCCGGCATTTCGTGCGATGACAATTGAGGGTCTTGGTAAAAAATTTCAGGAGGCGCGGCGCGCGAGGAATCTTACACTCGACGAAGCAGCCCGGATGACGAAGATTCGTCCGGCCCGGCTGGCGGAAATTGAGGCGGATGATTTTTCTCAATTTCCCAGCCTGGCGTACGCAAAAGGTTTCCTGCTCATTTACGGAAAATTTCTAGACGTAGATGTTACGCCGTATCTTGACGCATTTGAAGATTCCGAGCGCGTTACGGTCGATGGCTACTCGTACCTTCAGGACAATCCTCCTCCCAAGCCAGTCAGCGCGCCGGTGGTGCGCCATTCCAGTCGGGAGCGCATCTCACCGATGCCGCTCATCTTTGGCATCCTCGTATTGGTTATCGGCTTTGGGGTAATGAAATTAATTCTCAATTTGCAGCGGCTTGCTCCAAGACGAGCGGAGCCTACCGCCCAAATCTCGCCGGCCGCCGGATCCACGCCGGGCCCCACGACTCCGCCACCAACAGCGACCGCCGAAACACCGGCACGCAATGTTGCGTCCGCTCCTACGACTCCACCATCGGTTTCGCCCGTGCCGACGATCGCGCCAACGGCGACAGCCGCTTCGGCTGCTCGCGCAACATCAGCCGAGCCGGAAGTGCGCAAAGCCAAGCCTGTGGGTCCAGGGGATCTTGCAAAGGCCCAAGGGGAAACGAATCCATCGCCGGCGGAATCAAGCGCGCCAAATCGCGTCGCTATTCGTCCACTTAAAAGAACCTACATCAAGGTTACCGTAAATGATGAAAGCCAGAATCCTGCGTTGGAGCGCTGGATCTCCCCGGGTGACGGCACGGTGGAATTCCGCGGTAAACATGTCTCGATTCGCGTTCTCGATCGTGACGCCGTTGAGATCAAGAAAAATGGTAAGGAGCTCGAAGAGGACGATGAGGACGTAACGGTTGATTAAATATAGAAAACGCCCAACATCCAACGCCGAACAGCGAACGTCGAAGGTTCAGCATTCGATGTTCGATGTTGGATGTTTTTTTACCTAGGACATGAAGATAAGGAGAAAAGCGATCGGTTCTCTCGGTAAACCGAAGGTTGGCATGATCAGCCTTGGCTGTGCCAAGAACCTGGTCGATGCGGAGATCATGCTCGGCAGTGTTCTGAAGCTTGGAATGAAAGTTACCTCGCGCGCAGAGGATGCCGATGTCCTGGTAGTAAACACATGTGCGTTCATCGATTCAGCCAAGGAAGAATCGATCGAAGCGATTCTGGAGGCGCATGATCAGCGCATTTTGAACAGGCGACCGAATCAAAAACTGATCGTAAGCGGCTGCTTATCGCAAAGGTTCGGGAGCCAGGTGCGCGAAGCGCTGCCCGAAGTGGACGCATTTATTGGCTTGGATCAAGTCAGTGAGCTGGGGGCGATTATCGAAACGATTTTGAAAAAACATCCAACATCGAACATCCAACTTCCAACATCCAATTCCGAGAGTTCGACGTTCGATGTTCGGCGTCCGATGTTCGATGTTTCTGCCGCTCCTGCGACCAACCATGTCGATCTTAACTTCATTACTCCGCGTCCAACTTACATCCCCGATTACGACACGCCGCGGTTCCGGCTTACGCCAGCGCACTCGGCTTATGTAAAGATTGCCGAAGGCTGCAATCATCCGTGCAGTTTTTGCGTGATTCCGCAAATGCGAGGAAAACATCGCAGCCGGGCTCCCCAGTCAGTGCTCGCAGAAATTCGGGGACTCGTCAGTGAAGGTGTGCGCGAGATCAATTTGATCAGCCAGGATACAACGTATTACGGAATGGATTTGTGGTGGAAGAAAGCGGGACCGCGCCAACCGGTTGATTCGACGCAGGGACCGACTCTTGCTGCGTTGCTTCGCGAGATTCAAAAGATCGAAGGCGAATTTTGGGTGCGCCTGCTTTATACTCACCCGGCGCATTGGAGTGATGAATTGATTGAGACGATTGCGGAATGCGACAAGGTTGCGCGCTACATCGATATTCCTCTGCAGCACATCGACGACTCGATGTTGGGACGCATGCGACGAGAAACCACGCGCACGCACATCGAGACTTTGATCGACAAATTGCGCTCCGGAATTCCTCGGGTTGCCTTGCGCACGACTTTCATCGTCGGATTTCCTGGCGAAACGGAGGGGGAATTCGAGACTCTGCTCGACTTTATTAGGCGCGTTCGATTCGAACGCCTCGGGATATTCAAATATTCACCGGAAGAGGGCTCGCGCGCGGCCAAAATGCCGAACCAAATTGCCGCGAAGATCAAAAATGCGCGCTACCGGATGGCGATGTCGATCCAGCAACAGATCGCGTATGAAGTTGCCCGCGAAAGAGTTGGAAGCGAACTCAAATTATTGGTCGATCAGCCGCATATCGCCCGGAGCGAAGACGACGCCCCGGATGTCGATGCGCGCGTCGTCTTGTCCAGGGCGGCGCCCGTGGGTGAATTCGTTTGGCGCAGGATTACTGGAAGCCGCGGATACGATCTTCTAGCCTAAGGTTCCGGTGGTGAAAAAGCAAACTTTTTGGACTGAAAATTCACTTAGCAGGTGACAGCTGCCCGTTTTCCGAGCAAATTTGTTGATACTTATTTTGCCGATGACTGATCCAAACGAACCAAAGAAAGAAACCGTTCGCATTGAGTTGCCGCCTCAGCCTGCAGCGAAACCACCCGATCCAAATACGAAATCGCGCGAAACTGTACGAATCCAGGTGCCACTTCGTCAGTCATCAGACAAGCCCCCTGTCGGTGCTCCGGCGGAGCCGCCGCCTATTTCAAAACCTGCCGCTCCGAATGTGACATCTCCCCAATTTTTTGAGCCGCCACCACCACCCTCGCCAGCTTCCCCGCCGAAGCCGCCAGCCGTTTCGACGCCCGTACTCACTCCAGTTACTCCCGCGCCAGGTTCGCCCTCTTCAGGACCGAGAAAAGAGACAGCACGCATTCCGCTCATGCCAGACCCGCGTTCGAAGCCGCTCCCCACGGTTCAGATGAAGAAGACTCAACCGCTTATTGCCATGCCACTCGCTGCCCCGCAGAGCGCGGCGATTGCAGTGGCGCCAGCAGAGAAAAGTGCAAGTCCGCTGGGCTGGGTGCTGCTCGGTGTGTCCGTCGTCATTTTGATTATTCAGATTTGGACGTACGTTTCCTAAAACCAATGGATAACTCCGCCACAATCAACCTCGATGAATCCAATTTTGACCGCGAAGTCACCCAAAGCGACAAGCCTGTAATTGTCGATTTTTGGGCAGAATGGTGCGGTCCCTGCAAAATGATCGCGCCGTTGCTGGATGAGGTTGCACGCGAGAAAGCGGGCGCGGTCAAGGTTGGGAAAGTTAACGTAGATGAAAATCAGAGCCTTTCGTTCAAGTACAACATCCGCGCAATCCCCGCTCTGCTCTTCTTCAAAAACGGGCAACTGCGCGATCAGGTTACCGGTGTCACGAACAAAAAAGATTTGCTTAGTCGGATCGACGCGTTGAAGTAATTCAAAATCCGCATTCCGAAATCCGAAATTGGAATTTGCGCCCGGCGGGGTTCGAACCCACAACCTACGGCTTCGGAGGCCGTCGCTCTATCCAGTTGAACTACGGGCGCAGAAGTTGAGCCGAAAAGTAGCCACAGATTACACTGATTTTCAGAGATCGAAACAATCAGATGACAGATCGAAATTGAGCTGCTGATGTTGTAGCCGGCATCGGTGATGCCGGTCTCGAGCGGCCCGGTCGCAACGCTTCCGCGGGGTTTCCACACAAGCCAGTTCTTGTAGCCCATCTTTCGTTTGCCTTTTGAGCTTATTCGAATGAAAATGTTCGCCCGTCCGGCGGACGGGAAGGGAACTTTGTCATGAATCAGATTATCGATGCCATCGAGAAAGAACAGCAGAGAAGCGACGCGCCGCAGTTTTCCGTCGGCGACAGCGTGCGCGTTCATACTCGCGTTGTGGAAGGGGACAAGGAACGAATCCAGATATTCGCTGGCATAGTGATTGGCCGCAAAGGTCGCGGACTTAATGAAACATTCACCGTGCGCCGAATCTCCTACGGCGAGGGTGTCGAGCGCGTTTTCCCGTTGCACTCGTCGCGGATCGCAAAAGTTGAAGTGGAACAACAAGGTCGCGTTCGCCGTGCCAGACTAAATTACCTTCGAACCCGTAAAGGTAAGGAAGCGACAGCAGTCAGGGAATAGAGTGAATAGTGACCGGTGACTGGTGAATGGTAGAAGCGCGAGCTCTATTCACTGATCGCGAGTCACATTTCCCATTTTCATAGCGCCGGAATTATTCTAGATTTGCGACCGCATGTATCGGCGCTGCGGATTCCGTTACGAGAAGAAACTCCGCGCCATCGGCGCCGGTCGCATCGCTGGGATCGATGAGGCTGGCCGCGGTGCTCTGGCCGGTCCAGTTGTTGCCGCCGCCGTGATTCTGCCAGAAAAGTTCCGCCATCGCCGCCTGAACGATTCCAAGCAACTTGCGCCGGAGCTACGCGAAGAAATTTATCACGATCTCATCTCTAATCCTGACCTCCGCTGGGCGGTGGGCATTGTCGATTCCATGGAAATCGACCGGATCAATATCCTGCGCGCGACGCACAAAGCGATGCGCGCCGCCATTGCCGCCCTCTCCAACGCACCGGACCACGTCTTGATTGATGGCCTGCCCGTTATTCCCTTTCCAGTTCCCCAGACCGCTATTATCGATGGCGACTGCCTCAGCCTTACCATCGCCGCTGCCAGTGTGATTGCGAAAGTTACCCGTGACAGAATGATGCGTGACTTCTGTGCCCATTTTCCGGAGTATTGCTTCAGCCAGCATAAAGGTTACTGCACTGAGATCCATCTCTTGAAACTCCATGAATTCGGGCCTTGTCCGATCCATCGCCGATCTTTCGAACCGGTGGCGCAGCCGCTTCTTACCCTCGAAGGCATCATCGCAGCCGCAGCATCTCCGGCGCGGCGCTCACGGCGAGAAACTGGCCTCCCGCTTTCTGCGGCGGGAGGGCTACAAAATTCTTTATCGTAACTTCAAAGGGCGAAGCGGCGGCGAGATCGACATCGTGTGTCGCCACAACGACACGCTCGTCTTCGTCGAAGTAAAAACACGCACCCGGGAAGATTTTGGCCGGCCGTTCACGGCGGTCGATCGACAAAAGCAGAAGCGCATTTCGCGAGGCGCCCTCAACTGGCTGCGGATGTTGGATAATCCCGACATTCTTTTCCGATTCGATGTCGTGGAGGTCATCATTGCGGATAACGCAAGGCCGCGGGTGGAATTGATCAAGAACGCATTTCCACTTTCCAGGCCTTATCTCTATTAACGTGGGAAATCACGAGCTGGAAAATCCGGCGGCTGCCGGACCACCTCGTTAGATCAACGTCCAAACCCTGCTGAATCCGCTTGCGATCGCCATTCCAGCCGTCGAATAATTGACCAGGGCCTTTTGTGAACACGAAGATCAATCATCTCGCGGTCTGGATTCTGGTCGTGGTTTACTTCCTCATCGGCTGGGGCTGGTACGCGATCTTTGGCGAGAAGTGGTTGAATCTTCACGCCAGAACGATGACCGACATCGAGCGGACGCACAATGTCTCCGCCTACTTGCTTGCGGTTGTCGCGTCCATCATCGTCAACTACGCCTTGGCGTGGTTGATTAATCGGTTCAATGCGGCGAGCGCGATCGCCGGATTAAAGATCGCGCTCCTGTGCTGGTTCGCATTTCTCTTCGTGGAATACGCCACGATCGCCGTGTTTTCAGCTTTCGAGACAAATCCTTGGCCGCTGATTTTGATCGATATGGGCCGTCCATTCGTTGCTTTCGCGATTAGCGGGCTCGTATTGGGTGCCTGGCGCAAACGCGCGCTGTAGCCGCGGTCGTTGACCGCGGTCTTCTGTAGTGGCTGGCTCCTCTCAGCCCCCCAAGTGGATGCAACATTACTGTTGCTGTAGCGGCGATCTACCTGTCGCGCCGTAGCGTTCGAGGGAAGGCGGATGACCGCCGAATTTGCCGCCGTATAAGCCGCTGACGACGCGGCTAATCGGAGCGCGCGTTGTAGCGGCGTTTGTGTCAACAACGCCGAAATCGTAAATAGGCGCTCGACGCGGCGAGCGCCTTTACAAGAAAAATCGACGAATGCGCTTTTTGCGCACCCGGCGATTTGAACCATCCTTTGATTATTTCTTCTTCGGCGAACCCGGTGGGCTTGCTGCTTCTTTCTTTGCGCCCTTGCTCGCTTTCACTTCCACGTCTGTGGCCGACATCGTATAAGTGAAAATTGACAATCAGTGATCGAGTCCTGGCCAGATCGTCCGCGGCGAGAGCCATAACACCCGGGTTCAGACGACGATCAGTGGACCGTCAAAGATTGTCAGGCTGATGACTTCCGTGCGCGCAACGTGCGGGCCGTGGCGGACGCCTTTGGGCGCAAAGAACAGCGCGCCCGAGGTGTAGGTGATGTCGGATTCCTCCCATTCACCGGACAGGACGTAGGCCCATTCGTTCGCATCCGGATGCGTGTGCGCCGGGATCGTGTGTCCGGCCTTGAATTTGCGCAGCACCACGACTCCGCGGGTGCTCTCGTGCTTGTGCAAAATCAGCAGCTCAACTCCTTCGTACGGACCAGGCTGCCAGCCTTTGTCTTTGGTCAACGCGACGTAGGGAAACATGACTTCATCGAAGCGGATCGCGCCGGTTTTGCAAGCGCGGCGACGCACGGGAGAATTTCGGACTTCTGATTTTAACGTCGAATTAAATCCGGGGCCGGCGAGTACGGCCCGGCAGTTTCATTGATTCGCTTTCTCCCGAAAGCTCGCCCGTTCGGGTCGCCCAGTTATGTTGCTCGCGTCCCCGCGACTCCATTGAAACTCGCTCGTTGCCCACACTCGCTCACTGCTTCCCTCGCAGCTTTAGCTTCTATGTCGCTCATCCCCGCGGCTCCATTCCAGAACTCGAAATCGATCCTGTTCAAGAATTTTGCTCCAGATAACCTCACACGGTATGAACTACAACATCGCAACAATCCTCGCCGTCATCGCGATCCTCTTCGTCCTGCTCACTTACGTCACCGGCGCGCCGCTCGTGCCGGTCGCAGTCATCCTGCTCGGGCTGGCGATTATTTTCGGAGGAAATGCATTCCGCCGGGTTTAGTTCAAACTGTTTTTCGGCGAATGGTGCGTGCTGGGAAGCCGCGCTGAAAGCTTCGAGCGCATCATGGCCTTTGCCCAATGGCTTTGCTGCTTCGCGCGAACGCTGCGCACGCCGCCGGAGTTCGCGGCCCTTTGGGACTGGGCCGAGAAACATGGCACGGTCCACTAAATCGTGACGCCGATGGAATTCGCTTCGCAGAGGTCGAGTTGGCGGAAGGGGATGGGGCATATCTAAACTCCGAAAGCCTGCGCGAGCACGCATTTAACATTCGGCTTCGTTCTCCCTTGGTTTACCGAGATTCATTTAGTCTCAGACGGGCGCCTACTCCGCATCGTAAGTGGCTCACGATAGGGATAGGCAGCGCCTATCGCGGCCAGACGCACAAAGTATTTCAAAGTTGACGCCACTCGATGTCGGCTGGTCGTATGCAGACATCAGACGTAAGAAGCAGATATCACAATGGCCGGCTGTGCAGACGGGTCTCCAGCCAGGTATCGATCGACCGGTTGGCTGATCATTTTCAGCGCGCGCTCTTCAACCTGGACCTTTTCGGTCCTGGCTGCGGTGCGATCGCGATCAGCAGCGTGTTCCTGTTGATCTCATTTTTCCATCAAGGCGCGCATTCCCGCGCAGAGAAAGGGGTGATTTAAATTGAAGACACGGACTTCGATGCGGTTGCGCGCCTTTCGTTTTCTGAGCGAACGTTACAGGCGCCGGGAACGCCCCGGCAACTTCGCTGAGCTCTTTCTTTTTGCGTTGATCCTCATCATTGCGACGTGGCCAATGTTCTCATTGGCAAATGCCATGGCGGTGATGAAGTGAATCCAGTTGAAACGCTAACCCGCATTTGTTTGTGATGAAAAAGCGGCCGCGGCTTCCTGATGGAACGCTGCGGCCGCTTTACTCTGAACGCGGAGAGGATTGCGCACCAAATTGAGCTCGCGCATGGGAACCGGCGCTGCGAAAGGCAAACCGACGCATCCAGTCGTGAGCTCGGTCTGAATCATCATTTGCGGCACAAGCGACACTCCCATTCCGGCCGCCACCATCCGGGCAATGGTGCCGAGCTGAGCGCCTGTTACAGCCAGGGTGGGGCGAAGATGATGCACATCCAGGAACTGATAAACTTGCGCCGAGAGGCAATGCATTTCGTGTAAGAGAAGAAACTTTTGCGATTCGAGATCGCTCCATTTTATCTTTTTCTTTTTCGCGAGCTGATGCTCTTTCGGCAGCAAGATCAACAGCGGCTCATTGCCTAACGAATGACGTTCCAAAGCGGGGGATTCGTCGCAGGTCGAGAGCAACGCGATGTCCAGTTCGCCGTCTTCCAATCGCCGAACGAGCCTTTCGGTTGTGTCCTCAAAGATTTCAAGAGTGACTTTCGGATAACCATGTTGAAATTTTCCGATCAGCGCCGGCAAAACGTACGGCGCGATGGTGGGAATGGCCCCAACGGCCAGCCGACCCGCGACTTCGCCCTTCAGCTCGTCCACACAACGGCGTGCATCGGCGATCTCGGCGAGAATTTTTCGCGCGTACTCGAGCAAACATTTGCCGGCCTCGGTCACCACGACCGAACGCGGGAGGCGATCGAACAACCGTTCACCCATCTCGGCTTCCAGCTTTTGAATTTGCTGACTGAGCGAAGGCTGAGCGACATGTTCGCGAGCAGCCGCGCGCGAGAAACTGCCTTCGTCAACGACAGCAATGAAGTAACGGAGCTGATGAATCTCCATCGGGAAAATCTAGTTAGGGGATGGGGTCGTGTCTAAACGTTCAGCGGCTAGAGCCGCTAAATTACCGCCCGTTGTCGGGATGAAATCGCCTTGAGACGTGCGCGTCGGCGAAAGTCCGTCGGCGGATGTCGGGTGGTTGAATTCTAGCCGTCGCCGCGAACCGCCGAAAAAGCGCACAACGGCGCTTCGCCGCTTTATGTTGGGCGAGGTAAAGTGCGCCGCTTTGCGATAATGGGAGTGTTAATTCCATGTCTGATTTTCGATCCAGGGAAAGTGGCCGATTGCAGATTGGCCCTTGCGAGATCAATCTACAGATCAAACGCGCGTTACCTAATGTTATTCGACGGCAAGGAGATTTTTCTTTTCCCGAAAAGGAATGCGCCCAGCCTATTTACGAGTATATTGTGGCGATGCCGACTTACATTTACGAAACCACCGACCCCGCCAAACCGGTCCGTACCTTCGAGGTTAAGCAAAGCGTCCACGACGAGCCGCTTCGCAGCGACCCGGAAACTGGCGAACGAGCGCGGCGTGTGATCTCGGCTGGTTACAACCTGCTCATTCGCGGAAAATCTGTTGGTCCTTCGGTCGGCTCGGTCGGTTCACACTGAGCCTTGATCCCGGCAGCGCTGCCGGACATTTTCCGACAGCTAAAATATTCGGCTCCGGAATCATTTCGCGATCTGGTAAAGTCGCCGCGTTTGCCTTCCACCGGGGCCCGTTCCTCAATCTGCACAAGATTAGGGTCGACTCTGGCAATAAGCGGTGAGCGCGATGCGCCAAGATGGCTTTAACTCGATCCAGATCATGATCTCGAAAATTATTAGCCGCGCAGCATGTCTGACGGAACTCACTTCCAATTCCAAATCCTTCTCCAATTGTCCAGACTTGCACGGTGGTGTTCCGAGCTTGCCCGGAGATAGAATCTATATGAAGCCCGCTCTGGATAAAGAAAAGGTCGACCCGTTGGCAATTGCAGTGCCTGTGGCCTAAAATTCGACTGTCAAAATGGATTGCCAATTTCAAGCCAAAGCGGCTGCAAATCCTCGTTGTTAAGCGCCATCAACTTAAGTTTTGCGGCGGCTTCCCGGCGTGTGACCACGGTTTTCACGATCAAAAACTTAGCTCACGTTTGATGCTCGTTTTCGATAGCGCTACCTAAGCGCAGCTCAGAAATTACGATCGCCTCTGGAATCATTTCGCGATCTGTGAAGTCGCCGCGTTTGCCTTCCACCGCGCCCGTTCCTCAACGTGCACAAGATGCGGGTCGACTCTGACAATAAGCGGTGAGCGCGATGCACCAGGATGGCTTTAACTCAATCCAGAAAGGTAAATATATATGAATAAATTAATAACATGGAATCCGCTTAGAGAGATGGAAGAAGCGACGCAAAATCGCTTCAATCCGTTCTTCTTGGCCGGATTTCCGAACAGAATGGGCAGTGGCGAGATCCACAGCCTGACGGTCGCAGATTGGTCGCCGGAGGTTGATATCAGTGAGGATGATCGCGGGTATCTCCTCAAAGCTGACCTGCCTGAAATGAAGAAGGATGAAGTTAGAGTAACAGTCGAAGACGGCATCCTCTGCGTTTCCGGAGAACGCAAAAGCGAGAAGGAAGATCAGAAAAGAAAATTCCATCGCACCGAGCGATCCTTTGGCAATTTCCGACGCAGCTTCACGCTG
>Ga0066709_100004048_pt1 | contig 11532 bp, 10 predicted proteins | sample GraSoiAngelo_158_FD_79665 | JGI IMG/M metagenome (GOLD analysis project Ga0066709, IMG submission 79665) | Grasslands soil microbial communities from the Angelo Coastal Reserve, California, USA - 14_1009_16_30cm | ecosystem: Environmental > Terrestrial > Soil > Grasslands | place: USA... | reverse complement strand
CGCGCCGGTCTCGACGTGGTGCTCGTCGATCAGCACAGCTTTCCGCGCGACAAGATTTGCGGCGATGGATTGATCCCCGACGCGCACAACGCGCTGCGCAAATTGGGCGTGCTCGATGCCGTGCTCGCGCAAGCGCAGGCGGCGAGCCATGTCGGCTGCATCGGCCCGCGCGGCGGGCGCATCGACGTGCCCGGCACCCTGTCGGTGCTGCCGCGCAAGACACTCGACCTGATCCTCTGCCGCGCCGCGGTGGCAGCCGGTGCGCGGATGTTCGCGCCGGTGCGCTTCAGCGCGCCCATCGAAGACAAGGGCCGCGTCGTCGGCGCGCAGCTGAAGTCCGGCGAGAAGACGCACGATCTGCGTGCGCCGTGGGTGCTGCTCGCCACCGGCGCGGTGCCGCAGGCGCTGCTCGCGGCGGGCATGTCGCAGCGGCAAACGCCGAGCGGCGTGGCACTGCGCGGCTATGTGAAGAACGACGCGATGGTCGGCCGCATCGACAAGCTCGAGATCGTCTGGCACCGCGCGCTGAGCCCGGGCTACGGCTGGATCTTCCCGTGCCGCGACGGCGTGTTCAATGTCGGCGTGGGCATCGCCGACAGCCATGACGCGCAGCGCAACGGCAAGCTCGCCAAGCGCGAAATCAACCTGCGCCATGTCTTCGACGATTTCACCCGCGTCTATGCGCCGGCGCACGAGCTCGTGGCCGGCGGCGAGTGGCTGAGCCCGCTGAAAGGCGCTCCGCTTCGTTGCACGCTCGAAGGCGCGCGCTATTCGCGGCCCGGCCTCGTCGTCACCGGCGAAGCGGCCGGCAGCACCTATTCGTTCAGCGGCGAAGGCATCGGCAAGGCGCTCGAGACCGGCATCCTCGCGGCCGAGGCGATGCTCGCCGGTCGCGCGCAAATGCTCGACGAGAGCCAGGTGCGCGCGAACTACGAGTCGGCACTGCGCGCGCTGAAGCCGCGCTTCGATCTGTACGCCCGCGCCAACAAGGTCAACCGCCATCCGTGGCTTGCCGACCTGCTGATTTGGCGGGCGAAGAAGAGCGCACGGCTGCTGCGGCGCATGAGCGGCGTGCTCAACGAGACGAGCAACCCGGGTCATCTGGTGACGATGAAGGGGATCGTGCGGCTGTTCACCGAGTAGCCCGCAGGATGATGTGATGTGCCAGCTCCTCGGCATGAACTGCAACACGCCGACTGACATCGTGTTCAGTTTCACCGGGTTTGCGACCCGCGCCGAGGAGCACAAGGACGGGTTCGGCGTGGCGTTCTTCGAGGACCGCGGGGTGCGCTGTTTCGTCGACTCGCAAAGCGCGCGCGATTCGCCGGTGGCGGCGATGGTGCGCGGCTACCCGATCAAGAGCGACAACGTCATCGCCCACATCCGCAAGGCGACGCAGGGCCGCGTCGCGCTGGAGAACTGCCACCCCTTTGTTCGCGAGCTGTGGGGACGCTACTGGGTGTTCGCGCACAACGGCGACCTGACCGGCTTCGTGCCGCGCCTGCATGGCGCGTTCCACGCCGTCGGCGACACCGACAGCGAGCGTGCGTTCTGCTGGCTGCTGCAGGAGATGAACAAGGCGCACGCGAGCGTGCCGAGCCTGCACGAGCTGACGACGACCCTCGCCGAGCTGGTGCCGCGCGTCGCGGCGCACGGCAGCTTCAACTTCATGTTGAGCAACGGCCAGGCCTTGTGGGCGCATTGCTCGACGAACCTGTACTTCGTCGTTCGCCAGCATCCGTTTCGCACCGCGCATTTGCAGGACGAAGACTTGAGCGTCGACTTCGCGCAAGTCACGACGCCGCGTGATCGCGTCGCGGTCGTCGTCACCGAGCCGCTGACCGCCGACGAGCCGTGGACGGCGTTCGCGAGCGGCGAGCTGAAGGTGTTTGCCGGCGGCGCGCCGCTCTGACGGCCTCCTAGGGAAAGTCCCAAGCGGTTCTGCGCAATTCGTCGAGCCGAGCGGCATGGCGGCCCAAGCGCATCCGGCGCATGCTCTCGACGATTTCTTTCTACCTCAGCCGAGAAGGAGACGTCGTCATGAGCACGATCCGCCGTTCGATGAGCCGCCGCAGCGCGGTGCAAGTTATTGCCGCCGGCGCCGCCAGCATCGCGCTGCCGGCGCTCGCGCAAACCAGACCCGTGCGCGTCGGCTACGCGATGGCGCGCACCGGGCCGTGGACCGGCGGTGCGCAAGTGAGCCAGGAGCCGAATTACCTGCTGTGGGCCGAGCAGCAGAACGCCGCCGGCGGCCTTAGCGTGAAGGGCAGCAAGCGCCCGATCGAGCTCGTCAGCTTTGACGACCGCAGCGAGGTCGAGACTTGCGTTCGCACCTACGAGAAATTGATGGGCAGCGACAAGGTCGATCTCGTGCTCGCGCCCTGGGGCAGCAACGCCAACTTCGCGGTCGCACCGCTCGCCAACCGCTGCGGCTACCCGTTCCTCGCGCCGACCGCGCTGTCGAAGAAGCTCATCGAGATGAAGCTGCCGTACTTCTTCCTGATGCTGCAGCAACCGGCGCCGATGACCGGCGCGCTGGTCGACATGCTGAAGGCCAACGGCGCGAAGACACTGGCGGTGATCTACGTCGACGACCTGTTCGGGCTCGAGAACTACTCGGCGCTGAAGGTCGCGCTGCAGGGCAGCGGATTGAGCCTCGTCGAAGAGAAGAGCTATCCCGGCGGCATCAAGGACTTGTCGCCGGTGCTGCGTTCGATCAAGGACAAGAACCCCGACGCCTTCGTCGGCTTCACCTATCCGCCCGACACGATCCTCGCGAGCAAGCAGGCGAAGGAGGTCGGTTTCAACCCGCGATTCTTCTACGCGTCGGTCGGCACCGCGTTCCAGCTCTACAAGAACGTGATGACGCCGGCCGGCGCCGAAGGCGTGCTCGGCATGGGTTCGTGGAACGCCAAGACCAGCCCCGGCGCGAAGGCCTACTTCGACGCGCACACGAAGAAGTTCGGCGGCAAGGAGCCCGATCGCTGGGCCAGCGGCCACTGCTGGGCCGCGCTCGAGATCTTGACCGCCGCGGTCGCCAAGCACGGCCTCGACCGCAAGGCGATCCGCGACTATGTCGCCAACACCGAGCACAGCACGATCGTCGGCAAGATCAAGTTCAGCGGCAGCGAGAACATCTCGACGCCCGGCACCGTGGCCCAGTGGCAGAAAGGCGAGTTCGAGGTCGTGTGGCCGAAGAATGTGGCCACCGCGCCATTGATCGCGAACAAGCCCGCATGGGTTTGAAGAGGTCTTGAGGAGGTGTCCCTCGGCGCCTGGCTCGAGCTGCTCGCCTCCGGGCTGATCACCGGTGGCATCTACGCGCTGGTCGCCCTCGGCCTGAATTTGCAGTACGGGCTGATGCGCATCCTGAACATCGCCCACGGCGAGTTCCTGATGCTGGGCGCCTACTTCACGTGGATGATGCAGACCGCGTTCGGCGTCTCGCCGCTGTGGATGCTGCCGGCGTCGTTCGCGCTGTTGATGATGCTCGGCCTGGCGGTGCACTGGCTGTGCTTTCGGCGGCTCGCCGCGAGCTCGCCGAACCTCGACGTCTTCGAGGCGCGCGGCTTGATGGTGTCGTTCGGCCTGCTGTTCCTGGTGCAGAACTTCATCTCGTTTCTCTGGGGCGGCGAGCTGCGCGGCTACGACTTCATGGCCGAGCCGCTGAAGCTCGGCGGCGCGCAGTTCGCCGCCAACAAGCTGCTGGTGTTCGCGCTCGCGCTGCTGTTCTCCGCCGCGCTGATCGTGCTGCTGCGTACGACGCTGCTCGGCAAGGGCGTGCGCGCGCTGATGCAATCGCCGGTCGGTGCGCAGCTGGTCGGCATCGATACCAAGCGCTTGCACCCGCTGATGTTCGGCGTCGGCCTCGGGCTGTCGGGCGTCGCCGGCTGCCTGCTGTCGATGGCCTACACGATCAGCCCGGCGATGGGCGAGCCCTACACCGTGACCGCGCTGATCGTCATCACGCTCGGTGGCTTCGGCAGCATGAGCGGCGCACTTGCCGGCGGGCTTCTGCTCGGTGTCGTCGAGGCGCTCGGCATGCATTTCACGAACCCGTCGCTGAAGGCGCTGCTGTCGTACGCGGTTTTCATCGCGGTGCTGCTGGCGCGGCCGAACGGGCTGTTCGCTAAATGAGCGATCGACATCTCGTTCGTGACGTGCTGATCCTCATCGGACTTGCGGTGGCGGCACTCGCCGTACCCGCGCTCGGCAGCGAGTTCGCCGTCTCGCTGGCACTGACCTGTCTGATGTACATCGCGCTCGCATCGAGCTGGGCGCTGTTCTGCGGCCGCACGCGCTACCTGTCGCTCGCGACCTCGGCATTCTTCGGCATCGGCGCTTACAGCGGCGCGCTGGCGCTGCAGCACGAGCTCGGCTGGCTGAGTGCGATCGCAATCGGCGCGGTGCTGGCCACCGCGGTCGCCGCGTTGATGGGCGCGGCGGTGCTGCACTTGCGCGGCACCTACTTCGCGGTGCTGACCTTCGGCATGACCGAGCTGATCCGCCACGCCGTCACGTATTTCGAGAAGAGCGTCACCGGCACGGTCGGCCGCGTGCTGACGGTGCTGCCCGAGCGCGACACGATCTACTTCACGCTGCTCGCGCTGGCGCTGCTGGCGATGGCCACGTCGATCGCGCTGCGACGAACCCGCTTCGGCCTTGCGCTCGCCGGCATCGGCGCCGACGAGCAGCGCGCGCAAACGCTCGGTGTCGACACCCGGCGCGTCAAGATCGCCGGCTTCGCGCTGACGGCAGCGTTCGCCGGCGCGGTCGGCGCGGCGATGTCGGTGCGCTGGACCTACATCGATCCGCCCACCGTGTTCAACCCGTTCATTGGTTTTCAGACGGTGTTGATCGCATTGGTCGGCGGCGCGCTGACGCTGTGGGGTCCGCTCGTCGCGGCGATCGTCTTCAGCCTGCTCGCCGAGACACTTCGTCTGCAGGTGCCGCAGCTGTACATGATGTCGCTTGGCTTGTTGCTGATCCTCTCGGTGCTGTATCTGCCGGGCGGGCTTGCGTCGCTGCGCTGGGCGATGGCGCGCGATGCGTGGCGCGCCCTTCGCGGCGCGTGGGAGCGGCGCCTTGGCTGAGACAGCGCTGCTCGAAGCGCGCGCGCTCAGCGTTCGCTTCGGCGGACTGACCGCCGTCGATGCGGTCGACGCGAGCTTCGCCGCTGGCGAGCTGGTCGGCATCATCGGACCGAACGGTGCCGGCAAGACGACCCTGTTCAACGCGATCTCCGGCGTCACGCCGCCGACCTCGGGGCAACTGCTCGCCGATGGCCGCGACATGCGTGGCCAGGGCCCGCACCGCTACGCCGCGCACGGCATTGCGCGAACATTCCAGACGCCGCGCGTGTTCGCCGACATGACGGTGCTGACCAACGTCGAGTTCGGCATGCAGTTCGCGGGCCGGCGGCCTGGCGCCGCAGCAACAGCGGCATTGCGCACGCCCGACACGATCCTCGCGCTGATCGGTCTCGCCGCGCAATCGGCATTGCCGGCCGCGGCGATCACGCCGTCGCAGCAGCGCCTGCTCGAGATCGGCATGGCGCTCGCGACCCGGCCGCGTCTGTTGCTGCTCGACGAGGTCGCCGCCGGGCTCAGCGAAGCCGAGATCGAAGCGATGGCGCGGCTGGTGCGCCGCATGCGCGACGAGCTCGGGTTAGCGGTCGTCTGGATCGAGCACGCGGTGACGACGCTGCTGCGCCATGTCGAGCGCGTGATCGTGCTGCACCAGGGGCGCAAGATCGCCGACGCGACTCCGGCCGAGGTCGTGCGCGACGCGCAAGTCATCGAGGCCTACCTCGGCGACGAGATGGCGCAGCCGCCGCCGTGATGCAGAACCGCTCAGCAGCGCAACTGACGATCCGCGGCTTGAGTGCAGGCTACGGCGGCTTTCGCGTGCTGCGCGAGCTGGACCTCGACGTGCGACCCGGACTGACGGTGATCCTTGGTGCGAACGGTGCCGGCAAGACGACGCTGCTGAAGGCGATCGCCGGCCTGATCGCGCGCAGCGGCGTCGTCATGCTCGATGGCGAAGCACTGCCAACGCAGACCGACAAGATCGTTCAAGCCGGCGTGACGCTGGTCGCCGAAGGCCGGCAACTGTTCCCGCAAATGACGGTACGAGAGAACCTCGAGCTCGGCGGCTGGGTCGCGACGAAGGCCGAGCGCGTGAGTCGGCTCGATCAAGCATTCGCCGACTTTCCGAAGCTGCGCGAGCGCGAGCGCCAGCTCGCCGGCACGATGAGCGGTGGCGAGCAGCAGATGGTCGCAATCGCACGCGCGATGATGAGTGCACCGCGCCTGTTGCTGCTCGACGAGCCGTCGCTCGGCCTCGCGCCGCGCATGGTCGACGAGATGCTCGCGATCGCACGGCGCATCGCCGACGCCGGTACGACCGTCTTGATGGCCGAGCAGAACGTGCGCAAGGCGCTCGCTGTCGCCGACCAAGGCCATGTGATGGAGCGCGGCGGGTTCGTCGCCGGCGGTCCGGCCAAGCAGCTGGCGCAATCGAGCGTGATCCGCGAGGCGTATCTGGGCGTCCCCACATCCGGTTCGGGCTGACCCTTCGACAGGCTCAGGGCGAACGGGATTGCGCCGCCGCCTTCGCCAGTGCCGTGCGTGCGCTTGCCAGCGCCGCGAGCCGCTGCGACAAGTACTCGCCGAGCCTCACGTTCTGGCTGATCACGACATTGAATCGAATGTGCGGGTCGGCTCGGCCGTCGGCCATGAAGGTCGCGCCGCGCGACAGCAGGATGCTGTTGCGGTAAGCGTCTTTCACCAGCAGGTCGATGTCGACATTGCCGGGCACGCTGCCCCAGAGAAACAATCCGCCTTCACCGGGATGATCGAGCGCGATCCCGGCGTCGCGCAGCTGTCGCGCTGCGGCGCCGCGCGCGACGCCGAGCTTTTGCTGCAGCCGCTCGAGATGCTTGCGAAAGCGCCCCGCCGACAGCACCTCGAGCAGCACGAATTCATTCAGCGCGGCGGTCGTCAGGATCGAGACGATCTTCTCGCGCAACAGCGGCTTGAGCAGCGCCGGCTCGGCGGCGATGTAGCCGAGCCGCAATGCGGGGCTCAAGGCCTTGCAAAAGCTCGAGTAGTAAATGACGCGCGACAGGCCCGACAACTGCGCGAGCCGCGTCGCGTGTCCGGGGTGGAAATGGCCTTGCACATCGTCTTCGGCGACGAGGAATCCATGCCGCTCGGCGAGCAGCAACACGCGGTGCAGATTGGCTGCGCTGCTGCCCCAGCCGGTCGGGTTGTGTAGCACGCTTTGGATGAACAGCAGCCGCGGCCGGTGCTCGACGCAGGCGGCTTCGAGCGCGTCGAGATCGACGCCGTCCGGGCGGCGCGCGATCGGCACGATGCGCACGCCGGCCTGGCGCAAGCGGCCGAACATCAGGAAGTAGCCCGGGTTCTCGACCAGCACCGTGTCGCCCGGCTGCACGAACGTGCGGCAGATCAAATCGATCGCATGCGTTCCGCCGTAGGTCGTGAGGATGCGGCTCGCGTCGACGGCGATGCCCTGGCTGCGCATCAGCATCGCGATGCGCTCGCGCAGCTCGGCGAGGCCTTGCGGCGGGCAGCGCGACGCCATGCCGCCGCTGGCGCGCGCGAGCGCGCGCTGCAGCAGCGCAGCGGGGATCGCGTCTGCGAGCCACGACGTGGGCAATGCGCCGCTGCTCGCGAGCAGCATGCCCTCGCGCTGGTCGTGGGCCTGCTGCGCGAGCCACACCGGCTCCTGCTCTTCGCCGGCTTCGAGCAGCGCATCGTCGGACGCCGCGTTGTCGCGCTCGCAGACGAAGAAGCCCGCGGTGCCGCGCGAGTCGATGAGGCCGGCGGCGACCAGCCGGTCGTACGCGGTGATGACGGTGTTGGGGCTGACGCCGAGCTGCGCCGCGAGCTGGCGGATCGACAGCAGCTTGACGCCGGCCGCCAGCTGCGCGCCGGCGATCAAGCCGCGCAGCCGCGCCTCGATCTGGTCGGTGAGTGGGACGGCGGAGCTGCGGTCGATCGCAAACACGGTGCTATGCGGCTTGCGTCAACGCGGCGAAGCGCGCGAGGTCGACGTTGCCGCCCGAGATCACGATACCCACTCGCTTGCCGCGCACATCGAGCTTCGCGTTCAACACCGCTGCCGCGCCGAGGCAGCCGGTCGGCTCGGCGATGATCTTCATGCGCGTCGCGAAGAAGCGCATCGCGTCGATGAGCTCGGCGTCGCTCGCGGTGACGATCCCATCGATGAGCTGCTGCAGCACCGGGAAGGTGTGCTGTCCGAGCGAGCGGCTTTGCGCCGCATCGGCGATTGTCTGCGGCGTGGCGATGCGAACGATCTCCCCTTGCGCGAGGCTGCGCTGCGCGTCGTTGCCGGCCTCGGGCTCGACGCCGAAGATCGCGCAGCGCGGGCTCAGGTGGCGCGCCGCCGTCGCGCAGCCCGACAGCAGTCCGCCGCCGCCGACCGGCGTGACGAGCAGGTCGAGCTCGCCGATGTCTTCGATCAGCTCCTTCGCGAGCGTGCCTTGGCCGGCCATCACATGCGGATGATCGAACGGCGGAATGAAGGTCATGCCGCGCTCGGCGGCGAGGCCGCGCACGATCGCATCGCCGTCGTCGCGATAGCGGTCGTACGCCACGATGTCGGCGCCATAGCCGCGCGTCGCGGCGAGCTTCATCGCCGGCGCATCGGTCGGCATCACGATGGTCGCTTTGACGCCGAGCAGCCGCGCGGCCAGCGCGATGCCTTGCGCATGGTTGCCCGACGAGAACGTGATCACGCCACCGTCGCGCTGCGCTGGCGTGAACTGCGCGATCGCGTTGTAGGCGCCGCGGATCTTGAACGCGCCGATGCGCTGCAAGTTTTCGCACTTGAAGAACAGCTGCGCACCGGTCAGCGCATTCGCGGTCGACGAGGTGAGCACCGGCGTGCGATGCGCGACGCCGGCGAGCCGCGCGTGTGCCGCGACGACGTCGGCGTACGAGATGGCGAGTTCGCTCATCACCGGAGTATTCATCATCATCGCGCGACCAGCGACACCGCGAGCAGCAACAGCACGCCGGCCATCGCGAGGTTGAATTGGCGGCGCCGGCGCGGCTCGGTCAGCAAGCGGCGGATCGCGACGCCGAACAGCGTCCACATCGACACGCAGGGGAAGTTGATCGCGACGGTGACGACGAGCACGATCGCCGCCGCCCATCCGGTGGCAACGCCGCTCGGCATGAACACCGACGCGACGGTGATCGACTTGATCCAGTTCTTCGGGTTCACTGCCTGGAACGCCGCGGCCTGCGCGAACGACAGCGGCCGCGCAAGCTCGCTCGCGGCGATGGCGCTGCCGGTGAGTTTCCACGCGAGGATCAGCAAGTAGGCCGCGCCGACGACGCGCAGCGCGCTGTGCAGCAGCGGGTAGGCGACGAACAGCGAGCCGAGGCCGAGGCAGGTGACGAAGATCTGCACGCCATGGCCGAAGCCGATGCCGAGGATGTGCGGCAGCGAGCGCCGGTAGCCGAAGTTGGCGCCCGACGCGGTCAGCAACATGTTGTTGGGGCCGGGCGTGCTCGACATCACCAGCGAGTAGGTCATCAGCGGCAGCAGTTCGGTCATCGGGTGGGCTCCATGGACGTTGCCGAGATCGTAGGAAACGCGAGCCGCTGCGTGAAGCCACAACTTTGCGGCTGCAACACGCGCTGTATCAGTCGCGAGACCCCTACAGCCGACGTGGTGACACCGAACTTGGGGGGTCGCTCCGCCGAGAACGAGCCGCGAATTGGGGCAAACTTCGACGCTTCAACGCGGCTCATCGACACCGTGCCCACCACTGCCCTGATTGCCGACGACGAGGAAGCGCCTCGCGCCGAATTGCTCAATGCGCTGCACACCGTGTGGCCCGAGCTCGACGTCGTCGACGAGTCGGTCAACGGCGTCGATGCCTGGGACGCGTATCTGCAGCACGAGCCGCAGGTGTGCTTTCTCGATGTGCGAATGCCCGGCCTGACCGGCGTCGAAGTCGCGCAGCGCATCGGCGGGCGCTCGCATGTGATCTTCGTCACCGCCCATGGCGACCATGCGCTGGCGGCGTTCGACGCCGGCGCCGTCGACTATGTCGTCAAGCCCATCAGCGCCGAGCGTCTCGAGCAGGCGGTGCAGCGCGTCAAGGCGCGGCTGGCTGAGCCCGCGACCGAAGTCGGCGAGTTCGATCTGCTCGATCGGCTGGCCGGCCAGGTTCGCCGCCCCGACTACCTCGACATCATCGAAGCCGGCGTCGGCGGCGAGATGACGCTGGTTCGCATCGACGACGTCGTCTTCTTCGAGTCCGAAGCGCGCTACACGCGGGTCGTCCACGACGAGGGCGATGCGCTGATCCGCACGCCGCTGAAGGAACTGCTGAGCCAGCTCGACCCGGCGGTGTTCTGGCAGATCCATCGCTCGGTCATCGTCAATCGGCGCCATATCGCGGCTGCCGAGCGGCTGGCCGACGGCAACATGGTCGTGACGCTGCACGGCCGCACCGAGAAGCTGCCGGTGTCGCGCCATTTCCAGGGCTTGTTCAAGGCGCAGTGAGACACTGACGCCTCAACCTGCGCGACCCGCCCATGACGCTGCCCGCGACGCCGACGCCCCGCTTCGATACCTTCTACAAACACGATGCGCTGACGCGGCTGCTGCTCGACTACGCCGACGCGCATCCGACGCTGGTCTCGGTGCAGTCGATCGGCAAGAGCTACGAAGGCCGCGACATCTGGGTCGCGAGCATCACCAACACCGCAACCGGCGCCGACACCGACAAGCCGGCGTTCTGGGCCGACGGCAACATCCACGCCGGCGAACTGACGGCGAGCACGACCTGCCTGTACTACCTGCATCAGCTCGTCACCGGCTACGGCATCGACCTGCAAATCACGCAGCTGCTCGACACTCGCGCCATCTACCTCTGCCCGCGGCTGAACCCCGACGGTGCCGAGCTCGCGCTGGCCGATCGTCCGCGCCACATCCGCTCGTCGACGCGGCGCTATCCGTTCGAAGAAGAGCCGGTCGAAGGTCTCACCATCGAAGACGTCGACGGCGACGGCCGCGTGCTGTTCATGCGAATTCCCGACCCGCATGGCGCCTACAAGAAATGCGCCGCCGACCCGCGGCTGATGGTGCCGCGCGAGCCCGGCGAGTTCGGCGGCGAGTACTTCCGCGTGATGCCCGAAGGCACGCTGAAGCGCTATGACGGGCTGATGATCAGCGTCAACAAGGACCTCGAAGGACTCGACCTGAACCGCAACTTCCCGACCGGCTGGCGGCAGGAGTTCGAGCAGGTCGGCGCCGGGCCGTACCCGGCGAGCGAGCCCGAGGTGAAGGCGATGGTCGACTTCATCGTCGGCCACCCGAACATCGGCGCGGCGATCAGCTACCACACGCACAGCGGCGTGATCCTGCGGCCGATGGGCACGCAGTGCGACGACGACATGATCCCCGAGGACCTGTGGGCCTACAAGCGCTTCAGCGCGCTCGGAGAGAAGCTCACCGGCTATCCGG
>Ga0066709_100004047_pt1 | contig 11533 bp, 11 predicted proteins | sample GraSoiAngelo_158_FD_79665 | JGI IMG/M metagenome (GOLD analysis project Ga0066709, IMG submission 79665) | Grasslands soil microbial communities from the Angelo Coastal Reserve, California, USA - 14_1009_16_30cm | ecosystem: Environmental > Terrestrial > Soil > Grasslands | place: USA... | reverse complement strand
TTGACTTCGCGCAGCACAGCGTCGCGCAGCCAGGCGAGCTGAATCCGCAGGTCGGCCAGCATCTCGGTCGACCCGAAGACGCGTGTCAGCGGCTCATGGCCGTGCAGCAGGATGCGCGGCTTCAACGCATTCACTTGGTCGATGGCGTCGAGCATGCCGTCGATGCTTCCCTCCTCGACGAAGGGCGCACCGAAGTACGGCATCAGGAGGTCGCCGGTGAACAGCACGCCGTGCTCGGGCAGGCGGATCAGCAGCGCGTCCTCGGTGTCGCCGCCGCGGGTGGGCAGCAACTCGAAGCGCGTGCCGCCGATCGTGAGCTCGGTCGCGCGATCGATGCTGACGTCGGGCCGGTAGGCGAGCACGTCGTCGAGCTTGAAGCGCTGGCCGAAGAAGCGCCGCATGACGGCCGGATCACCAGCAGCGTCGTGCGCGAGCTCGGCCGCGTAGTTGCTGCGGCCGATGAAACGCACCGCGTTCGCCAAGCTTCTGAAGTAGCGCTGGCCGCCGACATGGTCCCAGTGCGCATGCGTCACCAGCACGGTGGTCAGTGGCGGCAGTGAAGGGACTTTCGCTCGCAGCGCCTGATGCGCTTCGCGCGCCGCGTCGGCGCTGCTGCCGGCGTCGATGCTGATCAACTCGCGCCGGTCGGCCGAAACGATGAAGTGGTATTCGGTGAACTCGAATCCCGACACCACATAGACGATGCCCGGCACCGCTTCGCGGATGCTGCGCGGCGAGAAGGCATGGCCGTTCACCGGGTCGGCGGAGAACGGCGTCGTGAAGATGGCCGGCTTGTCGGTTCCCTCGTATCCGCTGAGCGCCTGGTAGCGCTTCGCCTCGCTCGCATTGCCGCGCGCGCGGTGCACCGCCGCGAGCTGAAAGTAGACCTCGCGCAACCAGCCGGCGTGGGGCGCCCGGTCGGCATGCTCAATGCACCAGGCGAGGTCGGCGAGCGCGGCGTCGCGCTCGCCGAGCAAGCCCGGCAGCTGTGCGCGAACGACACCCGACATCCAGCGTGCGAGGTACATCTGGCCGCCGGTGAGCCGCTTGGCTTCGTCGAGCATGACGACACTGTCGCGCACCCAGCCTATGCGCTGGAGCAGCAGCACGTCGTTGGCGCGACCCGCGCGCAGCGACGCGATGGCGATCAGGTATTGCGCTTTCTGCACGTCGCTCAGCTGCGAGTCGAAGCGCTTGCGCAAGTCTTCGAAATACGCGATGCCTTCGGCGTGGCGCCCGGCGTTGGCGAACTGCGCCATCAACAGGAACAGCAGCTGCGGGTCCGACGGCGGATGCCATTGGTTCACCTGCTTCAGGTAGGCGAGCTCAGGGCCTTCGCTGACGGCGGCTGACGCCGCGGCGAGCGACTGCGGCGACTGGAACAGCGCAACGCTGCAGGCGACTGCAAGCAAGAGGCGAGACAGGCGATTCATGGGCGAACCTTTCATAATGTCGAGTGGCTTCTGTTGGAGAAGTAACTATCATCAATGTAGTAACTTGCGAAGCGGAAGTCAAATTGCTAAGCTCCTCGCATGGCCAAGACCTATTCGATAGCCGATTGCCCGGTCGCCAAGACGCTCGACCTCATCGGCGAGCGCTGGACCATCTTGCTGCTGCGCGATCTGCTGCTGCACGGGCCGCGGCGCTTCCAGGATTTCCAGGACTCGCTGACGGGCGTCGCGCCGAATACCCTGTCGGCGCGGCTCAAGTCGCTGGAAGACAACGCTCTGGTGCGCCGCCAGCTCTACAACGAGCGCCCGCCGCGGCTCGAATACGTGCTGACGGAAAAGGGCAAAAGCCTCGGTCCGATCGTCAGATCACTGCGCGACTGGGGTGTCAAGCACCTCAGCGACAAGCCGACCCAGCGAAAGTGACGATGGCGAATTCATGTTGACCGGCCTATAAGAACGAAGCGAAGAACACCACACGCTTCCTTCAGGAGACCAACATGCTCGCATTCCGCGCTCGCCGGCTGGCGGTGGCCATTGCCTTCTCGCTCGTTCCGCTGGCGGCACTGGCCGACAACGTCAGCGTCAGGTTCGATTTTTCGGACCCGGCAACGGCCCCGTTCCCGACCGACCGCTTCACCGTTCGCGACAGCTCGCAAGCGACGTTCAGGCGCGTGAGCCTGCCGAAGCCCGATTGCGCGGTGCGCGTGAGCGACTGCCAGGACATAGACGTCATCAACACGCTCGACGGTTTCTCGACGCAGCCGCGCATAACGGTGCCGTTCGACGGCGACATCGACGTGACGAGCGTCAACAGCAACACGGTGTTCCTCGTCAACTTGGGCGACACGCTGACGCTCGCCGGCGTCGGCCACAAGGTCGGCATCAACCAGCTGCTGTGGGACCCGGCGACGCAGACGCTGGTGTTCGAGTCCGACGAGTTGCTCGCCGAGCATTCGCGCTACTTGCTCGTCGTGACCGACGGCGTGCGCGATGCGAGCGGCAAGCCGATCGTCCCCGGCCACTTCGACGGCGAGGCGGCGGTGGCCTTCGAGCGCGACTTGAGCGACTATCGGCGCGACCTGCGCGACGCATTGCGCATGCGCTTGACCGGCGGCCAGAAGATCGTTGCAGCGTCGCTCTTCACGACGCAAACCATCAGCGCAGATCTGCAGAAGATTGCTCAGCAGATCAAGCAGTCGACGCCGCCGGCGGCCGACTTCATCGTCGGCGCGACGGCCGGCGGACCGGTACGCGCGCTGTTCCCGCTCACAAGCGTGGCGGGGATCCAATTCAACCGCCAGATCGGCACTGCGCCGACCTTCTCCGCATCGTTCCTGCCGACGCCGGCCTTGAACGTCGTGCCGGGCTCGGTCGCGCAGATCGCCTACGGCAAGTTCCATTCGCCCGACTACGAGACCGCGGCCAAATACATCCCCGCGACACCGACGCTGAGTGGCCATCCTGCGGTGCAAGGAACCAACGAGTTGACGTTCCAGCTGTTCATCCCGGCCGGCGCGAAACCAGCAGGCGGCTGGCCGGTCGCGATCTTCGGCCATGGCTTCGGCGACAGCATGTACGGCGCGCCGTGGACCGTGGCGTCGGTGTTCGCGTCGCAAGGTATCGCCACCTTGACGATCAACGTCGTCGGCCATGGTGGCGGTCCGCTCGGCACGTTGACTGTGCTGCGCAACGGCGGCGCGCTTCCGGTGGTGATCAATGCCGGCGGGCGCGGCATCGACCAGGACGGCAACGGCAACATCGACTCGACCGAAGGCTCGAGCGCCGCGCCGCCGCGCACGGCGATCGCCAGCCGAGACGGTCTGCGCCAGACGGTGATCGACATCATGCAGTTGGTGCGCGAGGTCGAGGTCGGCATCGACGTCGATGGCGACGGCGTGCCCGACCTCAACGCGCAGCGCATCTACTACAGCGGCCAATCGTTCGGCGGCATCTACGGCACGATCCTGTTGGGTGTCGAGCCGAACATCAAGGCCGGCGTGCCCAACGTCGCGGGCGGCTCGATCGTCGAGGTCGCGCGGCTGGGCGGGTTCCGCCCGCTCGTCGGCATCGGGCTGGACACACGCATCCCGTCGTTGATCAACGTTTCCGACCCGAGCGGGATCGCGTTCAACGAAAACATCCCGCTGCGTAATCTGCCGCCGGTCATCAACAACGTTGCGGGAGCGCTCGAGATCGCGCGCGACCTCGATCGGCTGGAATGGGTCCAGCAAGCCGGCAACCCAGTGGCCTACGCGCCGTTCATCCGCAAGCAGCCGCTCGCGGGCAATGCGGCCAAGCCGGTGATCTTCCAGTTCGCCAAGGGTGACAAGACGGTGCCGAACCCGACGACGACGGCGATCCTGCGTGCCGGCGATCTCGCCGATCGTGCGACCTTGTTCCGCAACGACCTCGCGTTCTTGAACAACGCAGCCGTGCCGAAGAACCCGCACACATTCTTGAGCAACATCGGCGTGGCAGCGGCGGCAAACTATGCCGTCGGTGCGCAGCAGCAGATCGCCGTGTTCTTCGCCACGCATGGCGGCGTGACGATCGACCCCGACGGTCCCGGCCCATTCTTCGAAGTGCCGGTCGTGTTGCCGTTGCCGGAGACGCTGAGCTTCATTCCCTGAACCGACGCGCCGTCGCCGTCAACGCCCTGCGGACTCACGCAGGGCGTCGACGCGATAGCGCTCGATCAGGCCCTCGGCCTTCATCTGCTTCAATGCCGCGGCGAGCCGCGGCGCGAGATCGGCGTGCTTGCGATGCCCGTCGACAAGTGCCGAATCACGACAGATTTTCATCACACGCCTCCGAGAGAACCCCGACATGTGACTTGATTGGGCGACACTTTGACGGCTGATACGCGCCGCATTCGATGAACAACCGAACCCTGAATCGACTCCTGCTGGCCCTCATTGGCCTGACGGCCGCGGCCTTGCTGTGGAACCGCTACGGCATGGATTCAGTGCTCGGCATCGATGCCGATTCGCCGTACGAGGTCAAGCGCATCGACGACCACGACTCCAAGGGCCGCAGCGTGGCCGTGCTGACGCGCGAGAACGGCAAGCTGGTCCTCGACTGCATGATCAATCCGGGCTACGAGTGGCCGTATTGCGAGATGGCGATCCAGCTCGCGAAGCCGCCCAGCGGCGTCGACCTGACGCGCTACGAGACAGTGCGGCTGTGGGTGCGCAGCGAAGGGCCGGAGCCGCAGCAGCAGGTACGCATCTTCATTCGCGACTTCAATCCGGCATTCTCGAAAGTCGGTGACGCCGACTCGCTGAAGGTGCAGGAAATCATCTACAACCCCGACCCCGACGGCAAGCCGATCGACGTGCGCCTCGCGCAATTCACCGTCGCGTCGTGGTGGACCAATGAACGCACGGTGCCGGTCGAGTTCGCCGGCACCGAGTTCGACAATGTGTCGGTGATCGAGGTGTCGACCGGCGGCAACGTGGTGCCCGGTCGGCACCGCATCAGCGTCGAACGCATCGAGTTCCGCGGCAAGCTCGTGTCGGCCGGCACGCTGCGGCTCGTCATCATCGCGGTCTGGGTGCTCGCGGTGATCGGCTACCTGCTGCTCGATGGCGTGCTCGCACGGCGCCAGCTGCGCCTGAGCAGCCTGCACCAGTCGTCGCTCAAGCGCATCAACGACGGCTTGCGTATGAGAACCGACATTTATTCGAAGCTCGCGCGGCAGGACCTGCTGACCGGCGTTCTCAACCGCAAGGGCCTCGGCGACGAGCTGCTGCGCGTGGCGCGCGGCGGCGACGACCGGTTGTTTCCGCTGTCGCTCGTGTTCATCGACATCGATCATTTCAAGCAGATCAACGACGAGCACGGCCACAGCGTCGGCGACCAGGTGCTCGAGGACATGGCGCAGACGATCAAGGCCCACATTCAGCGCGATGATTTGTTGGCGCGTTGGGGCGGCGAAGAATTTCTGTTGATCTGCCCGCTGACGCACTCGCACGAAGCGGCGCTGATCGCCGAGCGGCTGCGTCTGGTCATCGCCACCAAGGAGTGGCCGGCGGGTGTGCGCGTCACCAGCAGTTTCGGCGTCGCCGAATCGGTGCTCGGCGAAGACCTGAGCGAGAGCATCCGCCGCGCCGACGAAGCGATGTACCGCGCAAAGCAAAACGGCCGCGACCGCGTCGAAGTTCAGTTCTCGCTCGCGCATCAGAAGACGGCGCCGGCTGCGTGGTGACCCCATGTCCGCTTTCGCCCCCTGACTTCGTATTTCCTGGGAGTACCACCAACTCCAGGAAGTCGAGTCATGAAGAAGCCGATGTTTTCACTCAGCGCGAAGGTCGCGTTCCTGAAGATCCCGCCCGACGCGTGGGACGCCATCATTCCGCATGGCCCGAAGATTTCGCAGGCGATCGTCGAGTACATGACGGGTGGCGTCGTGCGCGACATCGCTCATCGCGTCAAGGACGGCACCGTGCAAGATCGTTTAATGGGTCTCGGGCGCGACATGGTCACGTCGGCCGCGCGCGGCTTGATTCAAGGCTGGGAAGACGGCGACGACATCTGCCCGCCGTGGCCGCCGTTTCCGCCGGTGCCGTGGCCGAGCGGTCACGGCCCGAGCGGCCCGGAGCCCGACCCATGGAAGATCGGCGTTGCCGAGCAGATCGCGCTGGCCGACATGCTGATGAGCCTGGCCAGCGTGACCAGCAACGTGGCTTTCAGCAAGCAGCTCAAGGAGCTGTCGTTCGCGGTCGTCAAGGGCGCGTCGCGCCATCTCGTCGAAGACTTCGAGAAAAGCAGCGTCCATCCGCGGGGCCACGGCACGAGCTGACGGCGGCGTGAGGCGTCACTGCGCCGAGCGCAAGACGCGCAACAGCGCGGCCAACGCTTTGCGCGCCGCTCGCTCATCGAGGCCGAGGTCAGCGATCTCGCCTTCGGCAAGTGCGTCGGACAGGCGCTCGAATTGCAGCAAGGCGGTCGCGATCTCGGCTGCGTTGGCGCGCGGGGTGCCGCGCCAGCGCTTGATTTGCTCGATTTGTCGCAAGCGGCTTTCGGCGCGCGCGGCACGCACGACCGGGTCTTCGAGCGAGAGTTGACGCAGGCTGCGGCGGAATCGCAGGTGAGCACGATGGTGGGCCACGCAGGCCTCGACCAGCATGTCCGCTGAAGCGCGCTTGGCAAGCAGCCCCGAGATCATCTCGCGCTCTTCGGTCTCCCACAGCCGATAGGCATTGATGAAGACATCGGTCTTGTCCTTGAACCAGCGATAGAAGGTCTGCGGCGCGAAGCCGGCGCGGCGTGCGATGCGATTCGTGTCGGTGCCGCCGAAGCCGCTCTCGTTGAACTCGAGCATCGCGGCGCGCACGAGCCGGGTCGGCGTGTCGTCGGCCGTTGCCGCGCTGGCAGGGCGCCGGGTTTTTGTGGGGTGAGGGTTGACGGGCATGTCGGTTGAGCCGGCGAAGCTGCGAACTCTATCCATTTGACGCTTGCGCTTTCTAAGTGATATAAATATCACATGGACCGATTGAAGCACGAAACGCAGCCCGATACAGCGATTGGCCGGGCCACAATGGGTGTGCCGGCGGCTAGCGAGCGCTTCTGCGTTCAAGGTGTCGACTTGGCAGTCTCGCGTGAAGGCAGCGGCGTGCCGGTGATCTGTTTGCATGCGATCGCGCACGGCGGCGCCGACTACGACGCTTTCGCTCGCGCCATCGGGCCCGGCTTCGAAATCATCCGCGTCGATTGGCCGGGCCACGGCCGTTCCGGCAGCGATTCGCGGGCAGTGACGCCAGCGCGCTACGCGCAGCTGCTTGGCGAGCTGCTGCCGCGGCTGCGAGTGCACGAGCCGATCGTCATCGGCAACTCGATCGGCGGTGCGGCAGCGATCCTGCTGGCCGCAACGCATCCGGTGCGCGCGCTGGTGCTGTGCGACAGCGGCGGGCTGGTTCGGGTCAGCCGGTTGGTGCGCGTGTTCTGTCGCGCCTTCGCGGCCTTCTTCGCCGCCGGCGCGCGTGGCGCGTGGTGGTACCGGCCGCTGTTTGCGCTGTGGTACCGGCGCATGGTGCTCCTGTCGCCCGCCGCTACCGCGCAGCGCGAGCGCGTCATCGACAACGCCGTTGCGTTCGCGCCGGTGCTGAAGAGTGCCTGGCTCGGATTCGCCTCGGCCGAGGCCGATCTGCGCGCCACCGCGATCGGTCTCGACGTGCCGATCTGGATCGCGTGGGCGCGCTCTGATCGCGTCGTTCCGCTGTCGCTGTCGATGCCGTGTATTCGCCGAATGAAGCGCGCACGCGTATCGACCTTCAAGGGCGGACATGCACCGTTTCTCGAGCAACCCGCAGAGTTCGCCGAGCAGTTTGCCGAGTTCATTCATTCACTCGAGGAGCAATCCCATGTCAACGCTCAAAGTCGCTGATTTCATCGGGCGAATGCTGATGGCGCTGCTGTTCATCCTCGCGGCAGTGGGCAAGGCTACCAACAGCGGTCCCGCGCTCGCGCACATGGCCGCGCACGGCGTACCGGCGTTTGTGTTGCCGGCGGTGATCGCGCTCGAGTTGGCAGCCGGCTTGGCGCTTCTTGCCGGATGGCGGGTGCATTGGGCGGCGGCAGCACTGGCCGTGTTCTGTCTCGCCGCTGCATTCGTTTTCCACCTTGATCTCGGCAACCCGCCCGAGCGCACGCTGTTCTTCAAAGACCTCGCCCTGGCCGGCGGACTGATCGTGGTGGCCCTGAGCGCAGCGCATGCAAAGGGCTTGATGAAGGCATAGCCGCGGGCCTTGCGCTATGGTTTCGTGCCATGTTCGGCTCGCGTGTCACGATGCTTCGGCAAAGCGCTCGCTTCGTCGCGAGCTTGCTTGCTACGCTGCTCGCCGCGGCGGCCTGCGGCCAAGCGTTGAAGCCGGTCACCATCGTTCGTGGGCTGGCGCATCCGTGGGGTCTTGCGTTCTTGCCGAGCTTCGACAGCGACGGCCGCATGCTCATCAGTGAGCGGCCAGGCCAGTTGCGGCTTGCAAACACGAAGGGTGAATTGGGCCCGCCGATCGCCGGCGTGCCAGCGGTCGGTGCGGTGGGTGAAGGTGGCTTGCTCGATGTCGCGCTCGACCCGCGTTTCGCCGACAACCGCCTCGTGTATCTGAGCTACGCCGAAGCCGCGCAAGGCGGCGTCGGCACGACCGTCGCGCGCGCGCGGCTCGACGCGAACGGATTGCAGGGACGCTTGAGCGAGCTCCAAGTGATCTTTCGCCAATCGCCGAAAGCTTCGAGCTCGGTTCACTTCGGCTCGCGGCTCTTGTTCGCGCGCGACGGCAAGCTCTTCGTCACCTTGGGCGATCTCTGGCAGCGCGACGATGCGCAGCGGCTCGACAATCATCACGGCAAGATCGTCCGCATCGAGCCCGATGGGCGCCTGCCGGCCGACAATCCCTTCGCGGGCCGTGCTGGCGCGCTGCCCGAGATCTGGAGTTACGGTCATCGCAACGTGCAGGGCGCCGCGTGGCATCCGACGACGGGCGAGCTGTGGACCAGCGAGCACGGCCCGCAGGGCGGCGATGAATTGAACGTCATCGAGGCGGGCCACAACTACGGCTGGCCCGTCATCACCTACGGCGCCGAATACGGCAGCGGACGCAAGATCGGTGAGGGCACGGCCAAAGCCGGCATGGAGCAGCCGATCGCGCACTGGACGCCGGCGATTGCGCCGAGCGGCATGACCTTCTTGACCAGCGACCGCTACCCGGGCTGGAAGGGCGACCTGTTCATCGGCGCACTGCGCGGGCAGATACTGCTGCACCTGCAGCTCGACGGCCGTCGCGTCGTGAAGCAAGAGCCGCTGCTGCAGGATTTGCACGAGCGCATCCGTCACGTGCGTCAAGCGCCCGACGGCTGGCTTTACCTGCTGACCGACAGCGACGATGGCCGCATCGTGCGGCTCGAGCGTTAGCAGGTACTAGCGGGTCACTTCTCCGCCGGCTGATGCTCGACAAACCTCGCCTTGAACCAATCGTCGAGCATTTGCTTCTCGTGGCGCAGCGGGTCCGACGATCCGTACTTCGCAACGTGATGCAAATAGTCCATGTCTTTGATGGTTTCCTCGCCGCTTTGCAGCACGGCTCCGTTCGCTTCGAGCGAGTAGCGCAGCGTCATCCGCGGCCAGTCGGCGCCGCCTCTGGCGATTCGCAATTCGTTGCCGCGGCGGCGTGAAATTCGGTTCTCGCCTGCCAGATCGACATCGAGCACATCGACCTTCAGCACTTGGTCGCCACCCAGGTAGCGCTGCCCCAGCGACTGCAGGTGCTTGGCGATCGTGTCGAGGTTCGCCTGCTTGTCCCATGTGTTGACGCCGGTGTCGGAAAAAGCGGTGGCGTTGACGAAGTTGACGTTGACCGCGCCGGCGGCGAGCACCGACCCCGCTGCAGCGGCGATGCCGCAGAGAATCAAGGCGCGTGCAGTTTGTCGCATGGTGACCTCCTGAGTGCGTGCGGGCAGCCGCCCGCGATGCTATTTTGATCCTCTCCGGCTGCCAGAATTCCGGATTTACATGGGACTGCCCGCGGCGCTCTATGCTTGCGGGCCTGCTCGACAGAGAAATCGCCATTCACACATGCCCACGCCCATCGCGCCCACCAAGACAGCGCTCGGACAAGACGAGCTGCGTCACCGCACGCGCGGGCTGAGCCAACGCTATCGCACGGTGTTGCTGCTGGTTGACGGCCGCCGCGCGTTGAGCGAGGTGCTGAGTCAGGCGCAGCAAGCCGGTGCGGCGATCAGCCACTTCGAGGAGCTGGTGCGGCTCGGGCTGGTCGCGTTGCCGATCGAGGTGGCGGTGGCCGACCCGATCGACACCGTCACCGCCGCGCTCGACTCGCCCGAGTTGACGACGCTCGAATTGACCGTGCCGACCGTCGAGCTGCCGACCGAGCCTGGAATGCTGGCCGATGCGCCTGAAGAACCGTCGACGGAAGCACCGCCTGCAGCAGCGGCAGAACGCCCGGCCGACACGCCGCTGTCGCCAATGCCGTCGTCCACACCGGCGCCGGTGATCGCCGCGCCGATTCCACCGAGCGTCGAGCCGCCGCCCGAACAGCCGCTGCTGCAGCAAGTGCGCGCCTTGCTGATCGATACTTTGCGCATCGACATGCCGCTCTTCAGCGCGCGCATTCTCATGCGCGTGAACTCGGCGCAGACGACGAGCGAGATGATCGACTTGGTGTGGGACATCGAGCACCACCTGAACCAAGGCCGTCATTCGCGCAGCGGATTGATCAGCCTGCAGCGCGCCCGCGAGTTGCTGGGTCTGGGCAACACGCTGGTCGACGACACGCGACCCGACATTCCCAGCGAGTGGTGACGCCCGCGAGCTTAAGCCCCTAGCGCGGCAGCAAGCGCCGCAGCTCGCGGCCGATCTTCTCGACGCTGAGCGGCTTGGTCAGAAAGCCGTCCATGCCGACGTCTTCGCATGCCGCCTCCGACGTGCCGGCGGTCGCCGCGACGATCGGGAAGCGCGGCAGCGTTCCCTCGCGCTGCAATGCGCGCAGGCGGCGCGTGGCTTCGATGCCGTCCATGCGCGGCATGTGGATGTCCATCAGCACGAAGTCGGGCGGCTCGCGCAGGCAGCTCTCGACGGCGTCGTCGCCATCGTCGGCGATGTCGACCTCGAGGCCGAGCACCTGCAGCAGCCCGGTCGCGACGATCTGGTTGACGAGGTTGTCGTCGACGACGAGCGCTCGCCGGCGGCTCGCGAACGTCAGCGCGGCGGGCATCGTGTCGTCGGCCGGCGGATGTGCTTCGCCGTTGAGCTGGCGCGTGAAACGCACCAGCTCCGACGGACTGAACGGCCACGCGCGCACCTCGACGCCGGGCTCCGACGTTGCGAGCGAGGCCGACCCGAGTTGCGCCGCCAGCACGACTTGCGTCGACGCCGGCAGTTGCGACCACAGCCAACGCAGATGCGACAGCGCCAGGTTGGGGGATTCGTAAGCGACGACGAGCGACGGGCGCGATGCTTCATCGGGCTGCTCGTCCAGGCGCGTCGCCGCTGCGTTCACGTCGGCGAAGATCTTCGTCGACCAGCCCAGTGCCTGCAGGCGGCGCTCGAGCGAGCGATAGGTGATCGA